>Ga0208082_1000165_pt1 | contig 19708 bp, 31 predicted proteins | sample LakMenE09Jun09ns_FD_150683 | JGI IMG/M metagenome (GOLD analysis project Ga0208082, IMG submission 150683) | Freshwater microbial communities from Lake Mendota, WI - 09JUN2009 deep hole epilimnion ns (SPAdes) | ecosystem: Environmental > Aquatic > Freshwater > Lake > Epilimnion/Euphotic zone ... | reverse complement strand
AACAACTTGAGCACTTAGTTGCCGAGCATAAAGCAAAGACAAGTGGCGAAACGGAAACTGACGAAACCACCATTCAAGAAGGACAGGATTGATTTATTTAATCCACCTTTAACATTTAATTATACCATGAGCAAAGAGATTGAATTAGGGGTATTAGACAACCCTTATGTACAGGTAGTATGGGAAGACACCCCCGAGAATTTCACACAAGAAAGGATTAAGAGTGTCAAGGCGTATTTCCAAAAGAAGTATGCCACCACCAATGTAAACGTCCTAACGAGAGTTAAGAGTGTTGATGATGATACACAACAAACCATTGATGTATCCTTTAACATCATGGACAAGAACTACCAATCTGAGTTAATTAAATCGTACTTGAAGTCAAAGAACTACGAACACTATACCGATAGTGTTTTGAACATTGACAACATGGTGGAGAGCAAGATTGCTTCTGAAGCTGAGGAAGTAACTGCATTTAAAAAGTGGTTCATCAAGAAGATTGAGTTTAGTAACTTTTTATCTTATGGTGAGAACCAAGTTTTAGATTTCACCAAGTGTGATGGTATTACGGTGGTGGAGTCAGACCCACCGAATTTTGGAGGAAAGACGGTGTTGACCGTTGACCTACTTATGTTCTTGTTTTTCAATACCACAACCAAGACAACAAAGGCTGAGGAAATCTTCAACCGATTTACGGACAAGAACAAAGTGTCTGTAAGGGGTGAAATTAACATTGATGGTGAAGATTACTTAATTGTAAGAAACGTTGAAAGAAAGTTATCCAAAGCGGGTGAATGGAACGTTAAAACCGAATTGGACTTCTTCAAGAAACTTGCTGATGGACAACTTCAGAACTTTACTGGTGAACAAAGAAGGGAAACCGAAAAGTTTATTAAGTCATCCATTGGTGAACAAGAAGACTTCTTAATGACAATTCTTACAACATCGGCAAACTTGGAAGACTTGTTGGAATCTAAACCAACTGCTCGTGGTCAGGTTCTAACTCGTTTCTTGGGTCTTGAATTCTTGAAGAAGAAAGAAGAAGCGGGAAAAGAATTGTTCTCACAATTCTCAAAGACAATGATGTCAAATGTGTATTCAACAGAACAGTTGAACCAAGACAATCAAACATCAACGGACCAAATCACAAACATCAACATTAGGAACATTCTTATTGAAGGTGAGATAATGACGGTGAATGAAAAGATTCAAAATGGGGTTGAATACCGTGATGGTTTGATTGCAAAAAGACATGCTGACATTGACCAAGAACTGGCAATTCTTAATCCACAAGATTTGAACTTGGCTGTTCTACAACTTGAAACCAAAAAACAAGAACAGGTTGTTTTGTTAAAAGGAATCAAAGTTGTTGAACCAAGTCAATTCTACCACGAGGACAAACATGATGCAATTAAAGATGAGGTTAACAGAGTCTACCGAGCAAAGGTAAGTGTTGACCACAATGTATCTGAGTTGGTTAAATTATCACAAACAGTATCAGGGGGTATTAAATGTGAACACTGTGGTATTGATTTGATGAACGCAGCCATCACGGCATCAAAACTTGCCGAACTTGATGGATTAAGAACCAAGAGTTCTGAACTTGGTAAAGAACTTGCCGAGTTAACAGAAAAAGAAAAAGGATTCGTACAATTAAAGAAAGACTTTGATGAATATGAGAGAAACAAACTCATCAAAGAAAAGATTGAAGTTGCCATAGAATCATTTGATATTAAGATTGGACAACAAAAGAACATTCAAGAAAGATATTTTCAACAACAAACCAAAATTGAAGAGAATAAAAAGATTGAAGAAACTCTTACAAGAGCTACCTTACGATTGAATGAATTGACTGGTGAACAATCAAAGTTGGAAAGAGAAAAAGGTGGTAACATCACTCAAATTGAAACATTGAATAAGAAGGTTGAAAAGAATAATGAAACAATCTTAAAAATTGCACAAGAATTTGAACGTGAACGTCTATATAAGATTTACTTGGAAGTATTTGGAAAGAACGGTATTACCAAGATGATTATGAAGACAATGATGCCTTTAATCAATTCAGAACTACAAAGATTACTTCAGGACAGCGCCTACTTCAAATTGGAAGTTCGTATTTCTGAAAAGAATGAAGTTGAATTTGTGATGATTGATAACTCTACCGGCATTGAAAAACTGATGGTGTCAGGTTCAGGTTATGAAAAGACAATTGCATCATTGGCCTTAAGAGCCGTGTTGTCTAAGATTTGTTCATTACCAAAACCAAATATCATTGTGTTTGATGAGGTGTTTGGTAAGATATCAAATGATAACCTTGAAATGGTTGGGGAATTCTTTACGAAGATTAAAGAATATTTTGAAAAAATATTCGTTATTACTCACAACCCGTTGGTGTCTAACTGGTCTGACAACATTGTTAAAATTAAAAAAGAAGACAACATCTCTAAAGTGTCACAATAAAAAAAACCCCCTTCTTATGTTGGGGGTTTTTAATTTTATTCTGAATTTCTCATTTGATTTGATACTTCTCCAACATAGTCAAAGAAATTTTCACCATAGAGTTCCATAAGTCTTTTAATTATAAGTTTTGGGTTTTTTCTCATGTATCTAACAACATCATTTGGTATTTCTGATGAATAACTTCCAAAGACATTTTTTAAACCTGTTTCTCTTTTTGTTTCAGGAACATTAGGTTCAACGGAAAAGTCCGCTTCTAATAAATTTTTTTTGAGTGATTTACTGATTAAGTTTTTCAGGTCACCTTCTGATAGGGTTACTTTTTTCATAAATTAATGTTTTGCACCTTTATAACCACCAATGTTTTTTGCAAAGTTGGCCATTTTAACAACACTACTATCTTCTGATTTCATAGCTTTGTTAATACATTTCATTGATACTTCTTCGCCAAAACCGTGGTCTTTACACCATTCACCAAATTTACCTTTGGTTCCTTTTTTTTCTGATTTGGCAACGGCTTTTTGGATAAAATTTTCATCTTTTTTTGCTTCAGTCACAATTGACTTAATTAAATCTTTAAGTTGTGTTTCGGTTAAACGAACTATATTTGACATGTGAGTTTGGTTTTTCAAATAAATATCTTATCTTTGAATAATAATCCTACAACATATGAGATATATAACTTTTTTAATGGGTGTTGATTTTGATTCAAAAGAAGAACTTGACAATTTTGCTTTATCATTAACACCAATACATAACGAACATTTAAAATATCTTTTCATTATGAACTCAATGGTAATCCACTTTGATTCGGATTTGCCATATGATGATTTAAAACTTTTTATGGGTGAATTATGTAAAGAATATAACTTTTTTTACATTTTACAGGAATTCCCTAACAAAATGGCGTTAAATTTTGATGATGTTGATGCTAAACATTTATTTGATTTAAGTTTTTTTGAAAAAAATATTGATAATACAGACGGAATTAAATTTAATTTTAAATTTGACTATGGTGATGACGAAGATGAAGATGATATGGATGATGATTTGGTACAACTATTGAAAGAAAAATATTTGATTAAACAGGAAGAACCATCTTTGGATGAGATATTAGAAAAAATCCACCAAAAAGGCGTATCTTCGTTGACGATTCAAGAAAAAGCAATACTTAACAACTACAACTAAGAACTATGAAAGATAAAAACCTACAGATTCCAATTAACCAAGAAGAAATTTCAAGTTATTTAAAAGACATCCGTAAACTCAAGGTGATGACCGTTGAGCGTGAACGTGAATTGTCTGAACGTATCTGCAGTGACAATATCTCTGAAAGAGAACGTCAACGAATTTATAAGGAGTTGTTGGAAGGTAACCTACGATTTGTTATCACGGTTGCCAAACAATACCAAAACCAAGGTCTTGAATTGTCTGACTTGGTGGCTGAGGGTAATGTTGGTTTATTAAAAGCAATTCAGAATTTTGATTGGACCAAAAAACTTCGTTTCATATCATACGCTGTGTGGTGGATTCGTCAGTCTATTCTACAATCTTTGAACGAGAATGCCCGTACAATCCGTCTACCAGTAAACGTGGTACAAGAATTATTCAAGGAGAAAAAGTTGATTGACCGTAATGGGGGTGAATTATCAGATAAGTTTACATCTCTACCATCTATTGTAGATTTGGATAAACAAATCAACGAGGAAGGTGATACATTGTTGGATATGATTGCGGACCAAAACGCGTCAATGCCTGACGAAGTATTCAACTCTAAAGATGTCCTGAAGGAAAAGTTGACAGGTATTATGAGAATCTTGGATGAGCGTGAAAGAGCTATTGTTGAGGATTATTTTGGTATCTCAGGTCAGACAAGAACCCTTGAAGATATTGGTAATGACTTCAACTTGACTAAAGAAAGAGTACGTCAAATCAAGGAAAAAGCATTACGAAAACTTCGTAATGAGAGTGCCGAGTTGTTTGAATACATGTAATTGATATTTATAATTAACATATAAAATAAAAAAACTATGAAATTTTTAGAAACATTAAAAAAATACCAACAACAAATCTTGGTTGTTTTGTTCCTTTTATTATTGTTAAAAGGATGTGGTACCAACTCAGAAGTAACTAAATTGAGAAAAGAAGTTGAATCTCAAAAACAGGTTTTGAATAACCTACCAACTAAAAAAGATTTACAAATTGAAGGTTTGAAATCAGAAAAGAGAATGATTCAGGCTACCGACAGAAAAATGTTGGATGTTCAAAGACAAACTGAAATTGATAAAGAGATTGAAAAATTAAACAAATAAAATGAAAAAGTGGTTACAATCAAACTTAAACAATATTATTGTTGGTAGTTTTTTAATTCCAATTTTATTAGTTGCTTTCGTTTCAATATCTCACGTTACTACATTGTATTCATTGTCAAACCCTCTAAGTTGGGCAATTTACTTATCAGTTGCAGTTGAGATTGCCGCTCTTGCGGCTTTGGCGGGTGTCTCAGCGAAGTTTGGTAAGTTTATCTATATACCATTTGGTATTGTAACGTTCATACAATTTGTAGGTAACTTCTTTTATTCGTATTCACACATCAACATAAACTCACAGGACTTCAAAGACTGGGTAGATATGATATCAGGTTTATTAGAAACACTTGGTGTTGACCCTACAGATGTAACATCACACAGAAGAATCTTGGCATTTATCACTGGTGGTCTTATACCATTTATTTCTTTGACATTTGCTCATATGTTAATTGTATATTCTTCAAAGATTCAAACTAATGAAGATAATATTGGTGATACTGTAAGTGATACTGTAAATGAACCTGTAGTTTTAACCGAAGAAGAATTAATTGAGTTAAGTAAAAAAGCTGGTACAATAGAAGCTGAACAAGTTGAAGAAAAAATAAACCCAACACCTGAAGAGTTAGACCTTTTAGAAAAAGCGTTAAAAAATCTTGAGGAAAAATCTAAAATTGAGGAACCTGTTGAAACACAAGAAACTACAAAATATTTCGTTGATGATGAAGAAATTGTGGTGGATGAAGAATCAACAACATTGACAGGACTAACTGAAAAAACTCAAGAAAAGATTAAAAGGTTAAGTTACACAAAAGATGTATAATACGGTTGAAAGACTTTCACCAAATATTTCTGGTAAACAGAAAAAGAAAAAACAAATTATTTTAACAAATACTGGAAGGGACGTTGAGGAATACTTAACGTCCCTTAAGTATAGAATGAACGGTAAGTTCAAAAGAATTCCACATTATGTGGTTACTAAAGATGGGAATGTAGTTCAATTACTTCCTGATGAAGCCTACTCAGATTACTTCAACGAAATAAACATAAACAGAAACTCAATTATTATTTCTTTTGAAAATCTTGGTTGGTTAGAAAAGGTTCCATTAAAAGATTATCACACTAACTGGATTGGCAATATTTATAAAGGAAGTGCTTACGAAAAGAAATGGAGAGATTACTTTTTGTGGGAACCTTACACAGATGTTCAGATGAAATCCGCAGCTGAACTTTGTATAAAATTAGTAACAGAACATAAAATAGATAAACAATGTATTGGTCATAATACAAAAATAGATAACGTAGATAAGTTAGGTGGAATTGTTTCCCGAAGTAACTTTGACACAATATTTACAGATGTAAGTCCGGCATTTAATTTTGAAAAATTTACAACATATATTAAAAATGAACAACTCGTATGATGAAATAAAAAAACTCTTGGAATCTTCAAGAGCAATGAAAGGTGATGATATCCTTTTAAATGAAGTTAGAAACACTTTGAAAAAGAGTGGATTATTAACAGAGCAAGGCTCTGAAGGTTATGAAACAGCTACAAATACTTTAGGTAGTCCAAGACCCAATTTGGCTGCGGATACTGAAGAAGAACTTGAAATGTCTGCAAACCCAAAAGAAGATAAACAACAAGCCTATCGTGTGTCAGGTGGTATATTGGTTATGCATGGTAAGAATAAAGGTGATTTAGAAATCACTACAGAAGAAAAAAGAGCGTTCCAAGAAACTATGGATGAATTCATCAATGAAGTTTCTGAAATGGTTGATTTCTATCCATTAAACATGTACCCAACGTCTGTGGAATGGTCAGGTAAAGTTATTGACCAAGATTTAGAATTTTTCTATTCTATCGGTGAAAATAATGGTGTATATGTTAATGGTACTATGAGTAGAGTTGATGAAGATTTTTTAACTTTTATAACAAAACTTAAATCATATTACCAAAAATTTAAAACAAAGTGGGCTAAAGTTTTAGCGGCAAGAAAGAAAACACAAACTTCTGAGGAGGACCAATAATGAAAAAAAGAGAAATTCTTTGGATTGTCGTGATTATTCTTTTAGTTGTAACTTTTTTACTAACCAATAACCAAACACCATCAAAGTTTGATGAACAATCTTTTCAAAAAAGAATAGATTCATTAAGTTTGATTATTGAAAATAATAACAAAATTAAAGACTCGTTAGAGTTAGACAACAAAAATAGACAAATTAAAATTGGTGAATTATCAACCAAATTAACAAAGTTAAATGAAAAATCTAAATATTATGAAAAAAAATATAAAGAAGAATTGGATATTATTAATGATATGTCTGATGATGACATCATTGGTGCATTCTCAAACACCTTCAAATGATAATTGCGTAGTTCCATGTAGTGCATTAAAAAATGCTCTTAAAGTAAAAGTTCAATATGATTATTGCTATAATCAACTTAGTGTAACAAGAGATTCAATTTTATTGTTGGACAGTATTAGTCTTCAAAAAGACACCATCATTCTTAATAAAAATAAAGAAATTATTTTGTTAGAGGACAATGTAGTACAGATAAATAAAATTGCTACCGAACATGAACAAAGAGCTAATTTTTATAAGGGAGAAGCTGATAAACAAAAAAGATTAAAAAATCTTTCAATTGGTGGTGGTATTTTAGGGGTGTTGTTATCAATATTGTTTTTATAAGATATTTATAGACATGGCATTGACTGCAACAGAAAAAAAAGAAATTGAAACTTTAGTTCGTAAAGAAATTAAAGATTTTATTGGTACAACTACAGTAAAACAATTTGAAGATAAATTGTTGAATATTGTCATACAAGATATGAAAAGAGGTAAGACCGAAAAAGAAATCAAAGATTTGGTCATAAAAATGTTCACAGAATTTTATGGTATGATGTATCAACAAAGAAGTATGTGGCAAGGTAGATTAAGAAATGCATAATGGATAATATGACTAAAAAATTGGTGGATAATGTAGAATCTTCATTGAGAAGAAATAAGGATAATACACCAGAAACTTCATTACAGATTGATAAATTTAAAAAATCAGTACAATCTGAGGAAAGTGAAATTGACGAAAAATGGAGTAAAAAATACAAAGATAGTATTGATTGTAGTAACCCAAAAGGGTTTAGTCAAAAGGCTCATTGTCAAGGAAAAAAGAAAAAAGAAACAAATGAAAAATCAGATAAAAGAAAGAAAAAAGAAGCCGTTGAAGCCACTAGCTCAGCATCTTCAGGACAATACTCCGCGCCTTTATTCTCTCTCGAGACCCCAAAGGACCCTCTTAGTAAAGTTAGTAAAGTTCAGGAAAGCACTGTAATTGGTGGAGAGACAACTGAGGCCACAAGTACATCATCTTCAGGACAATACTCAACACCAGGTTGGGTGGCGCCAAATAAAAAACAATGGAGAGGGGCCGCTAAAACTCAAATCCCTGGTGGTAAATTTGTACAAATAAAAAAGAAATGTCAAACATTCCCATATTGTAATCAAGGTGATATTAATGCTTTGAAATTATATGAAAATGAATTAGTAAAAGAATCAATTACTAATTTATCAAAGAAAATGGGTATAAACGAAAATGTCATAAAAGCTATTATTCAATATGAATTAGAGCAAAAAATGACCAAAAGAAAATAATAAAGTATTTATAGATAAAATTACAATGAAAAACATTGAAAAACATATTGACGAAATAGTATCAAAAGTTTTGGCTGAAGCGATTAATTCAAAAGCTAATGATATTTTAACAATGGCTACAGAAGAACTTCACGGTGGTCAGAAAAAAATTGATGTTGCAGAACCGAAAGGTAAAATCACTGCGGCCGATTTTAAAAAATTAAGAGACAAGAAAGAAAAACCAAGAACACCAGCTGGTTTTGAACATGGTGAGATTGTTTCAGGTGATATGGGTGAAGGATGGGATGAAGAAAGTGATGGTCAGGGATGGCATGAAGCTAATAAATTATCTAAAAACGAACCGTTGTATAGAGGTACAAAATTTGTTAAAGAAGACATCAATGAATATTCATTTGGTGATACTGCAACTGATGATGATTTGAGTTATGATGATATGTTACCAAATGCTGATTACGAAAAACAAATTAAAAAACCACATAAAGTAAAAAATGTTGGTGACAAATACGAAAGAAAGATTGGTAAAGAATTCAACGAAGAAGATATGGAAGAGGGTAATGAATTTTCGGGAGCTTTAGCGGACGCTAAAAAACGTGGTGATAAATCTTTTGAGGTTGATGGTAAAACATATCCGGTAAAAGAATCTATTCAACTTACTGAAGATGAACTTATTGATTTAATTGAAAAAATTGTTAACGAACAGACTACGGTTCCTGTAACTAACAAGTCATTAAAATCATCAAAAACTGAAAATGATGATTATATTAAGTCAGTAACTAAAAAAATGCAAACTTACTTGAAAGATGCCTCTAAAGGTAAATATGATATGAACCCAACACAATTTCCAAAAGGTAATGGTGAATTGGCGAAGATGGCTAAAAAGGCTTATACACCATCAAGTGCTGTTGAAGAATACATTGAGAACTTTGCATACTCACCTGGTATGGAAAACTTACAGTATGATGAAATTAAACCAAATGAAGATTGGTTAGAAGCAAACATTGAAGGTTCTTCTAAGACAGGAAACGGTGCTGGTGGAAACGCTATTGACACAGGTTTAGGAAAGAAGATTAATGCTAAGAGAAAGAAAAACTTGTACGGGGCTGAAAAGAATAGGTCGTACAATAGAGTACCTCAACCAGTTGACCAAGCGGGTGAGGAAACTCACAATAATACTTTAGATAGTATGTTTAAGAAACTTGGTGAGTCTGAAGACAAAAAGAGTAAATTGATTAACGAAGAGATGGATAAAATGAAACATCTTTTAGGTTACAAGAAAAAAACTCAATAATATACATTTAGTAAAGATTATACTTATATTCTCCATAGATACTTTTCTATGGAGAATTTTTATTCTTGGATGATGAAGCCTGTTAGTCGGGAAGATGTTGAAGTTTGGTTCAACATGAACAATATGATTTATGAGAAACGTGAGTTGTTTGCGGACTTCACGTATAGTTTAGATTCTTTAGTGAAAGAAACCTATTTGGGTAATGAACCTAACGATGCTACTGAGACCAGAGTCTTATTAACTGACAAAGAAAAAATGTTACATTTTGATTGGTGTTGGTCAAAGACTGTTGAAAATTTTGCAAAAGAAAATATCAGGTTCAAGGTTGAAGGTGAACATAAAGAATATTATCAAAAGTTTTATGAGGATTTATTTTATAATCCTGATAACAAATCAATTTCTGAGAATATCCACAAATTCTTTGATGAGTTATTTGATGAGAAAAAAGTATATACCAAGTCAGATTTGGATATGGTTACTGACATTTATAAGATTCTAAATAAAAACTTAATATAAAAAAACCTTTATTTTATTTACAACCAGCAATAAAAAATTATGATTTAATTAAATTTAAAAAACATGGAAACACTAGAACAACTTAAAGTCTTAATGGAAGAACTTTCTGTAGATACTACAAAATTCTTCAAAGGTAACAAAAGTGCGGGTACAAGAGCTCGTAAACTTTCTCAAGATATGAAAGCGCTTTTGCAACAACTACGAGGTGAAATCCTTGAAAACAAAAAACAGAATGATTAATATAGAACCTATATTATTATTTCTATTTGTGTTCTCATTATTAATTATTTTGAGAACATCAACTAAATTTGCGTCAGCCCTGTCAGTACCAGTTAAATTTGTAATGACTGACAGGGAACGTATTATCAATGCGATTGCATTATCATACTTAATCACATATCTTTTATCATGACATTCCAAGAAGTATTACAATACTTATTCCCATATTTTCACGGCATAAGAAAACTAAAAAATTATGTAAGCGTTGAATTAATTTTCCCAAAAACTTGGGAATTTCCAAATGAAATTTTACAGAAAGCACAAGTTGAACAAAATGAAAAATTTACTGGTGAAGGTTACTTTTTAATCTTTGTTAGTCAATTAAATGATGATTTTAATCATATGGTTGAAGTCATTGCAGAACTTATTAATCATAACCTTGAGAGAGAAGAAAAAGAAAGACTACTTAAGATGAAGGTTATGGAACTAAAAGAAATATTTAAATCATCAAGTTTAGATGAACTTAAAGGATTAAAAATTAATCTTGAACACGATGATATGGATGATGTTGACCATTTATTGAAAGAAGTTGTAGAAGATGAAGTACAATGAGGATTGGTATAAAAAAGAAGAAGCCAAAGACAAAGCGTTTGTAGACAATTACAAACAACAAATGATTAATTCTTTAAAAGGTTTAAAGAAGGAAGATATTATTAAAATAAAACAATATACATTATGGCAGAGGATAAAAAAGAGTTTGGGGTTTTAAGTGATTTGGCAGAAATTGCTGATAGAGTTAGTGAGATATATCGTGGTAAAGCTACAATTGTATTTGAATTGGATAAAGAAGAGTATCAGTCTACTTTGAATATGTTCAGAGAAATTGATAGGAATAACGAAAAATTTAAAATTGACATTTCTAATGTTGAATTTATTTATATCCTGAATAAATTAGAAGAACCTGGTGTGTAAGTGGTTTCTTTTCGGTAAAGAAAATCTTTACTGAAACCTTTTTGTTCAAGTAAATTATAAAGATATTTTTTTTGGGGTGCTGATGAGTCATTGACAAACATACAGTCACCCCTTTTTAATTTAACAAAATGTTTAGTTAAACTATCAATAAATCTTAATGCGTCTTCGTCACTCTTAAGTACAAATAAATTTATGTGTTCCTCATTTTGAACAATGATTTTGTTATTTAATTTTGAAACCATTTTAACACCTTGTTTAGATAAGTACTTACTTAAGAATGTGTTTATGTTAATTTTATTCTTGGTTTGATAATCTTGAATTGTTTCGGGTTCTCTGTAATCAGCAATCTTTATGATATTATATTCGTCACTATCAAATTCTAATTTTACGTTTCTCCCAAATTCATCTTTAGTATAAATAGGAAATAATTGGTTTCCTTTTTTTTCAAGTAACGCCAATTCATAATCAACGGATTTACCATTTTTGGTTTTGGTTTCAAAAATAACATCTTGGTTTTTATCCAATAAATTTTTATAAAAGTCATTAGCATTTTTGGATGTCATAAATTTATTGATTATCCTTTTCTTTGACTTATTTTTAAACAAAACAACAAGATAGTTCATGAAAGATTATTACGGTATATTAGGTGTTGATAAAAATGCATCTCCTGACGAAATTAAAAAAGCATATAGGAAATTAAGTAAACAATTTCACCCAGATGTAAACCCTGAAGGTGCTGAAAAGTTTAAAGAGATTGCTGAGGCATATAGTGTTTTAAGTGATAGTGATAAAAAACACAAGTATGATAATCCATCTATGTTTGGTGGTGGACCGGGAGGTATGAACTTTGAAGATTTTTTAAGTCAGATGGGTTTCAGTCAAAATCCTTTTAATGGTGGACAACGAAAACCAAACGCACCTGAAAAGATTATCTCAATAGATGTAACACCAATAGAGTCTTATTTGGGTTCTGAGAAAGAAATAAACTACAGAAGAGAAGTTGGGTGTCAACCTTGTAATGGAACTGGTGGTGAACGTGCCACGTGTACCAATTGTCGTGGTAGTGGTCAAATAGTACAACAGGTTGGAAATGGTATGTTTAGTCAAATTATTAGAAATGCATGTCCTTTGTGTCAAGGTAAAGGAACTATGATACTTAAAGCATGTTTTCAATGTGGTGGTAAATCTAGTGTTGGTGAGTTTAAGAACATTAAGATTAATTTAAACCATGGTATTGATGATGGTGAATATTATAGGATGGAAAAGGCTGGTGATTTTTATAATGGAAACTATGGTAACTTATTAATCAAGGTGAATATGGTTAAACATCCTGATTGGGAAAAAATTGGTGACGATTTGATTTATAACAATGTTGTTGATTTTGAGGGGTTACAAAAAGAAAGTGTTGAAATCCCACACCCTGATGGAAAAATTGCAATTAAATATCCTGAATTGTTTGATACTTCAACACCGATGAGAGTAAAAGGTAAAGGTTATAGAAGAGAGAGAGTTGGTGATATGTATGTAAAAAATATTGTTAAGTTTAAAAAAGGGTAGAAAGTAGTTGAAACAATTTAACGTGACCATAAATTGAAACTATTAATACCTCAACGGCAAAAACAACCATCCAATTAAATTTAGATTGACCTTTTTCTTTACAAGTTTTACATCCCATACTCTTAATATATTACAATAAATATTTCTTGTAAACATTTGCTTTTTGGATAAAACTTTATTATATTTGTAGTATGTTAAGTTACATAGGCGGAAAATCAAAAATCGGTAAATGGATTAAGGATTACTATCCAACCGATATGGAAACATATGTGGAAACATTCGGTGGAATGTTTTGGTGTTTCTTCAATATGGATTTGAGTAAGTACCCAAATCTTAAACGAGTGGTATACAATGACTTCAACCCATTGAACTACAACCTATTCTTGTGTCTTCAGAACCCCTCAGTTCTATTGAACGCAGTGAATAGTATTCCATGTCAGGAAAGGGGTGTTGAGGACACTCCGAGTATCTATAAAGAGCAATTTAATTTGTTTCAGAAAGAGTTGTTTGCTACGGGGTTTACGATTAACTACCCTGACTATGACGTGGCGGCCAAGTACGCTTACATCCTTACATCAATCTTCAGTGGTTCACGACCTGAGACATCAGGGTTCATTGACCTTAAGGGTAAGTACAAATCAAAGTTTTTGACGTTCAGGGATAAGTTATCAAAACCTGATTGGGTTGAACATTTTAATAAGATATCTCATTTTAGATTGGGGGATTTTGGTGATGTAATTGATGAGTTTGATAGTCCTACTACATACTTCTATGTGGACCCTCCATATTGGAAGACAGAGAACTATTATTCTAATCACGACTTTGATGTGGACGACCACAAGAGACTTGCGGACAAGTTAACATCAATAAGTGGAAAATTTTCTCTTTCATATTATGACTTTGATTTACTATCTTTGTGGTATCCAAAAGAAACTTACACATGGGAAATGAAGGAGTTTGCTAAGGCGGCTTCAGCGACCAAGGGTAAGACACAGAACATGGGTCAAGAACTTTTAATAATGAATTATTAAAAAAACCACAATTTATAGATATTTATATGACAAAAGGTAAAGAAATGAGATTTCAAGATTTATTGAAGACGGTTATTGTTGAACAATCAAGAATGGATGTCTTGGCGGACAAGCTTACTAAAGCCGAAAAGGGTAAGAAACCCTTATTAACTCCTGAGGAGTTATTTGCATTGGTTGTGGCTGACCCACAGACTAAAGTTGCTGAAGGTGTTGACATAGATAATTTTGATGGTGACTTTTCTGTTGTCAAAAAAGTTGGACCATATGCTCAATGGATAATCAAAACTTACCTTAACCAACGTCCAAAAGATGAAGAAGGACAATTCCGTGATTTATCTGATAAAATGGCGGCAAATGCGGCTAAAATTATGAGAGCTCAATTCATGGAGGACCTTTATAAAATCACCGCTGACTTACAAAAGTTTGACAGACATAAGGGTAAAATACCTTCAGAATTAAGAGATATCAATAAGTTAACACCTGAAAAACTTTATGACTTGGTTAAAGATTTCTCAATGGAGAAAACCAAAGCATCTAAAGAAGAAAAGAAATTGGCATCTCAAACTTATGAGCATCCAGGTGGAGAGATTGTATTCCGTGGTCCTAATTGGACAATCGCTAAAGTTGAAGACAAAGGTCAGTTGGGTAAAGACGCGGCTTGTTTCTATGGTGGTAATCAGTTGGAACCAAGTAAAGGTGAAACAAGATGGTGTACATCAGCACCTGGTTTAAGTTGGTTTGACCGTTACATTAAAGATGGTCCTTTATATGTTGTTATCCCTAACGAATCAGGTGGAAAGGTAGGTCAAGTATCAGGTCTTCCGGCTGAAAGATATCAGTTCCACTTCCCATCTAATCAATTTATGGATGTTCATGACCGTAGCGTTGACTTGGTTCAATTATTAAATGGTCCAATGAAGGAATTAAAACCTTACTTCAAACATGAATTTGCTAAAGGTTTATCTAAAGATGCCAAATCTGGTAAAGAATTGGTTGTTGATTACCCAAGAGATTCTTCATCTAAGTATGTTGCCTTGTATGGTTGGGATGATTTGTTTAAGAACATTGACCCTGGTACTGAAAGAATTGATTTTACAAACTCTTCAAACGAACCTTTGGATTTATCATTCCCTAAAGAGTTAGCTAACTTGAAAAACCTTCAAACTTTTTATGTTGAAAAGGGTTTGAGTAAAGTTCCTGATGAATTGAAAGACCTTAAGAATCTTGAGTTCTTATCACTTCCAAACAACCCTAATTTGAAAGAACTTCCTGAATGGATTGCTGACCTTCCAAATTTGATTGCGTTGTCTGTTAAAGGAACTAATCCTGATTTGAAAATACCTGAAAGACTACAACAACGTTTTGTTGAGAATGGTGGTGAAGTTTGGTTCGTTCAAAACTAATGTTTATGAATGTAGATGTTGAAATCTATTTAAAACAAATTTTTCATTTTTTTGATGTCAATCCTGACCAATTAAAAATATTGATTGGTGATATGAGCAAAGACAAATTCTATGACAAGATTAAAGTCAAAGTGTATGAACATGCTGATAAAGGTGATGAACTTGAATTAACCCGAAAAGAAATGGTTGATTTAATATTTGAATTATTCAATGAAACACACAAGACAGATGTCAAAGTAAAAAAATCACCATTTATGAAGACTGGTTTTGGTTTGGTTGGTTTAAACTAATTTTTTTATTATCTTTGTAAAATGGAACCATTATTAAAAAATGTGTTTGAAGAATTTCATTGTAGAAAATTCTATGACCATTGTGATATACAAAGAGATTTTGACTTGGCTAAAAGTATTAAGAATGATGGTAAGAAAAAACGTTATTTTTTTAGACCTGATGGTCGTTTAAATACAATTGATAAAGAAACTTATTTAGAAAACTATGGAAATAAGTTATGGAACATTCATCACAATAGAGTTACATTAGTTTTAGAAGACAATGAGGATAAAGTAAGTATTAAGGCGTATTTCTATATAAAGTATAGAACGGAAGGAAAACATTATTTTGTGACCAATAAGAGAGTTGAATTTTTAACTTTTAATAAAAAAAGTAAAATTGTTTATGTTGGTATAAAATACAATAAAGGTAAACAATCATATGTTAGGTCCAATGCTTGGAATGGTATGATTAATGATTTTTTTAGTAGATTATCTGCTTTATGTAAGACACATTTTCCTAATGATGGTGAAGGGATGTTTATTAATTATTCTAATGTTTTTTTTAATAAAGTTTTTGGTTATGAAAAAAACATATCTGAAAATGGTAAATTTAATCCTACCAACTTACTTATAACAAATTATCTTACATTACACAATGTTGTAGTACCCAACAACTATTTGGCATTTTTTAACAATGGGGAGACTATGACAATGAAAGAGTTAAGAAAATCACATCTTAACTTAATTGAAGCCGCGGAAAAAAAATATGGTTTAAGTGGTAAAAAATTCCATCGTATTTTACATTTGGTGAATTGTATTAATTCAAATCTTATTAATTTCGTTCAAAATATTGTTTCACCAAAATATCTTAAATCACGACCTGATGATGAAATTTTAGGATTGTTTCAGTATAGAGATTACTTTGATGTAAGAAATTACACAAGACTTTTAAACAGACACATTACTGATAAAGAAAGAAATAATGTTTATACATGTCTTGTTAATGCTGTTATGAATGGTGGTAGTGTCTATACCTTTATGGACCATATTAAATTTTACCTTACATTAAAATTACGGTATAATGAAGATGTTATATGGAGAAGTAAAACTAATAGTGAGTTTACGGTTGAACATATAGAATATTCAAATAAAATAGCTCTTCATAGAGATGGTGAATGGAATAGAATATACTCACAACAATTCTTTGATGGTATAGGTAAAGAGATAGCCACACCTCAAGGTGCTGTGTATTATCCTATTTTGTTTACAAAACAATACGAATATTTTGACGAATCAGAACATCAATCAAATTGTGTTAAAACTTATCACAAAAACGTACACTGTTTTATTATATCGTTAAGGGAGGGTAGTTCTGAATCAAAAGAAAGAGCAACCATTGAATACCGATGGAATTACTCTAATTCAAAATTTGAAAGAAAACAAAGTCTTGGAAGGTTTAATAAAAATTTGGATTCCAAATGGAACTTCGCACTTGAAGAACTTGATAATCAAGTTATGTTGGCTGTTAAACATTTTAAGTTTGAAGATTTTAAAATGACAAAAACAACACAAACAGAAACCATCAAATACAATGTGGTTAAAAATTCTATGAGTGAATATAGATTACTACAGGATGGTATTATAAACACAAATGACAATTCAGAAATAACCAATGAAGAATATTTACAAAATATTATCATGTTTGATTTGGATTTCTAAAAATTATCAGTATCTTTGTATAACAATCTAACAACATAAAAACATATAAGAAATGGCTAAGAAACCCGCAAAATCAACCTCAAGCTTCTCATTGAAGTACAAAGAAAAGGCAAAAGTATCTCGTCCTGGTGTCCACGCAAAAACAAAGACATCCAAACACAAACAATCCAAGAATTATAAAAAAGCGTATCGCGGTCAAGGTTAATGGATTACCCTGATAAAATAGAAAGAGTAATCCTACATCTTGAAAAAGAAAATGGTGTTCCCCTATCCGAAATTGAGGTGGGGGAACTTACCATTGTGGATGAAATTTTCAAAATGAAACAAATATATTTGGATATTACGTCTAGTGGAAAGATTACTAAAGGGGTTTACGAAACAAGTGCATCTTTCTATATTTATATAAGACAAATCAACCCATCATTTTATGCTCTAAAGATATACTTTAGACCTGAACAATATGATGAAGTGATATTTTTTATAACAAGATTAAAGAAAAAACAAAATGCAAGAACTAACAGCTGAACAATTGAGAGAGAAGATGGAATCTGGTGAAAGATTCATAATTGATTACTTTGCCACTTGGTGTGGACCATGTAAAATGTTAAGTCGTATCTTGGAAACAAGTGGTGACAAATTGGGTGTTCCAATTTACAAATTTGATGTAGATTCAGACCGTACCTTTACAATGGAACAAAACATCCGTAGTGTACCAACACTTAAACTTTACGAAGGTTCTTCAGTAGTTAAATCTCACACAGGTATTCTACAAGAATCTCAATTTGAAACATTTGTAAACTAATGAAACATGTGTTAGTTTTCACGATGGATGGATGTCCACATTGTTCTGACTTCAAAGATATGTTAACCAAAGAGGGTATTGAATATATTGAAGCAGATATCAATGAAAACGAAGAAGAGTATAATTTGTTTGTTAAAGTAACTGATAATGAATATGTACCGGCAATAATGATTATTGAAGAAGGTACAACAGATGCTAAGTTTTATGCACCTGACAGAGACTTTCAAGAGTTGGAAGAAGCGGTTACCCTTATTCGTGAACAAATTGCGTAACTCTTTTTAAAAGAGAATTAATTCATCCATCTTATAATGTTCATTCCATGGCTTGTCGGCTATTGGTAAAAACAAATCATCATTAATATCATAGTCAATGATTGCTTCGTCAATTTTATAATCACATAAAACATCAAGAGCGACTGATGATAGTTTTTGATTGCTCCATCTTGAGTTTGTTCTTATTTTGAACATATTATCATTCATTGTAAATGTTTCAGGTGTTTCACCCCAAGTATGGATGTCCATCACTTTTGATTTTGATACCCTGAACATATTGTAGGCAATAAACTCCATTGAGTATAGTTTCTTTCTTAATTCTTTTGAGTAACCGTGTGGGTATTGACTGTGACAAGTAGAACTTGAAAGATATGTTAAACTGTTGTCATCAAAAAAGAATGAAGATACGTTTGAGTAATCCTCACCAATACTAACAATATTACTTGACCTATAATCTTTCTCAATGTATGTACTGAGTTGATATTCATTATACAACGGTCTTGGGGTATTGTAGAACCTGTGCCAGTTTTGATTGTATGATGATGATGTGTTGTATCTGATATTATCAATGAATCTTAATTTCGTACTTGGAAAATCATATTTGTATTTTTCTTTAAACATTTCAAATTGTTTTGGTAGGTTAAAGAATTCATTATCAGATGTAACTGAACCTGACACAACCATAATGGATGGAAAATAATATGATACTTGGAAGGTGTTTTCGTTAATTAAACTATCACCAACTTGTTCTAATAAATGATTTGCAAAATGATTAATAATTCCTTCTATTGAATCGGGGTTGATTAAATTCATATTGGTAAAAACTTATGAATTTAATTTGATAGTATAAAGGGTTAATTAAATTTCAACGTATTCATTATAAGATTTTTTAACATCATCAAAATCTGGATAATCAGGAATTCTAAAATCAATACGGTCAAGACCATCATTAAATAATTCGTTTAACATTTCCTTGAAAGAACCATAATATTCAATTGGGTTGTAGTTGTTTTTCCAATTCATGAAAAATTCTCTGAATAAATAATCAAATGTGTTGGTTACATCAATTGCGTAAGTCCAAATATCATTTCCGGCACGATTGGTACCTACATTAACCATCTTACCTGAATCACCAAAAAACCCTTCTAATCCACCATATACTTGTTTGGATAACTCATCTTCATATGCTGTGTTAAATGCGTTCCAATAGGCATTTACCATATCACTTCTTAAATCAGGAAAA
>Ga0208082_1000162_pt1 | contig 19817 bp, 18 predicted proteins | sample LakMenE09Jun09ns_FD_150683 | JGI IMG/M metagenome (GOLD analysis project Ga0208082, IMG submission 150683) | Freshwater microbial communities from Lake Mendota, WI - 09JUN2009 deep hole epilimnion ns (SPAdes) | ecosystem: Environmental > Aquatic > Freshwater > Lake > Epilimnion/Euphotic zone ... | reverse complement strand
GTCAATGGTCTATAAGAGATGAGGGAGTCTATGGAGCTGCATATGCTTTAACATTTACTTTTACCGGTAAAAATTCAAATTTGCCATCAATGAAATTTATATGTCAATATGATGGAGATGGACAATTACAAGCCTTAATAGATAGTCAAAATAGAACCTGGAACCTTTGTAGATAATTAATTATTAAAAATCAAAAGGCGGCAATCCGAAAAGCCTGAATAGAGTAGGAAAATAAAAATTTCATGAAAAATAACCGAAGAATTCTTCGGGTTTTTTTACTATATAAATCCATTTTTATGTATTGAAAGCGATGAATCACTCTCCTATCGATACTAAACAAATCTCGCAGATCTGCAGCATAAAATCCTGCGTAAAGCAGTCTAGAGATTACAGCCCTAGTCCCTGATTCATTTTGACCCCTAAAGTAGGATCAATACCTGTGACCATCTCCGCTATTTTCTTCTTTCGAGTGACCGATTCTTTAGCAAATATATTGGCTATCTCATCGGACTTGGTCAGTATGAAATGCTTGTGAATGTAATGTTTAGAAGGGATTTCGTAAATATCTTTTATGCTCAGCTCTAAATTATCCATAGCTTTCTTCGCATCGCTCTCTAGTACATCTATCCCGTCGATATGATATTTATATACTGCATTTCTAAATTTGTCATTAGAGCCTGATAGCATAGCTAGAACCATGCCTACTTTAGATTGCTGACCACTAATATCCATAGCTTGGCTCGCTTGCCACCCTCTTACTGGACTGCCTGCCACACTGAGATTCGGTGGCACTAAATTGCATAAGCTATTACATTTATCGAGTATAGCCTGACCTGCTTTAAATCCAAAGGTTTCATTCTCCATAGCTATGATATAATATGCGTAAAAAGCCAAGGTCGCGGAGAGATTACTTATATAATTATTATCTGCATAGTCTATAGGCTGATTTTCTATATACTCAAACGGTATGGTAGGATCTTTGTGTCGAAGAATAGGAGATGAATAGGTGGCATTAAATACAGGACGCTCAGACTGAATAGTAAATTCGGCGGTAAAGGCATTTTCCTTGCTAGCGTCTGTGATATTAATCGTTAAGAAGCAATTTATTCTCTGATGAGCGGCATAGTTTTCATCCGTCCATTTCCGCAGATTCATAAATTCTGATATACTCTTTTCGAGATTGGTGAAAACTGACTTGTTAATGGAAGAAGTATTGGCATTGAGAATAACCTGAACTTTACAATTGAGCTCCTGAGCAGAAATCTCCCTGATCCCAAAAGAAAATAAGGTAGTCAATAAAACTAGAACTAATCTCATATACTGAAAAAGTTTGATTCAATGTAGTTATTTATATCCACCGCCACTTCGAGTTTAGACTTTAACTCATATTTCGTTGAATTATTTTCTTTATCTATAATCACAATCTGATTTGTCGCGTGCTGAAATCCAGCTCCCTTATCATTCAATGAATTTAAAACGATCATATCCAGGTTCTTTTTCGCTATTTTTTGTTTGGCGTTTTCCTCTTCATTATTGGTCTCCAGAGCGAAGCCTACTATAACTTGATTAGCTAATTTATTCTTACCCACCTCGGCAAGAATATCCACAGTTTTAACCAAATCTAGTGAGAATTGATCTCCCGTTTTTTTTATTTTTTCATGAGCCACTGCCCGCGGTCTATAATCTGCTACTGCTGCTGAAAATATTCCTAACCGAACCGACTTTATCACACGCATCACTGCCCGATACATATCATCTGCAGATTCTACCCTTACTACCTTCGCTATTTGATTTGGTATTTTCTCTGAAGAAGGTCCTAAAATTAGAGTTACTTCTGCGCCTCTATTTGCTAAGTCCTCGGCAATGGCTATTCCCATTTTTCCACTCGATCTATTTCCTATAAATCTCACAGGATCTATAGCTTCATAAGTAGGTCCGGCAGTGACTAGGCATTTGACCCCTCTTAGAGAACTCACAGTTTTATTATATCTTTTTTTCGATTAAATAATGATTTCTATCCGACGAAGATCGTGAAATTAATTCGCCCAAAAATCCTGCTAAAAACATTTGCGAACCCATGATCATCAGCGTGAGTCCAAAATAAAAATAAGGACTGTTGGTAACCAATGCTGCAGCCTCGCCAGAGGCCAAGGCACAATATTTCTGAAATCCTAAATAAGCTGCCATAATCATACCCGCGAAAAACATGAGTACACCGAGCGTACCAAAAAAGTGCATAGGACTCTTGGAAAACCTAGAGACAAAAGTAATGGACATCAAATCTAGAAATCCAAATATAAATCGCTCCAGACCGAACTTAGTAACGCCATATTTCCTAGCCTGATGCTGCACTACTTTTTCCTTTATTTTGACGAATCCTGCACGCTTAGCCATAATAGGAATGTAGCGATGCATTTCACCATAGACTTCGATAGACTTCGTCACCTTACTATCATAGGCCTTGAGGCCACAATTAAAATCGTGTAAATAAACTCCACTCATTTTCCGTGCCGCCCAGTTGTATATTTTAGTAGGAATGGTCTTAGAAATAGGGTCATGACGCTTCTGCTTCCAGCCGCTCACGAGATCTAACTTATCTTCCGAAATCATTCGGTAGAGCTCTGTTATTTCTTCAGGGCTATCTTGAAGATCTGCATCCATCGTAATAACCACATTGCCTTGAGCTAACTTGAAACCTTCATGCAGTGCAGCACTTTTGCCATAATTTCGCTGAAACTTAATGCCCCGCACAAAAGCAAACTCTGACGACAATTTCACTATGACTTCCCACGAATTATCCCTGCTCCCATCATCCACTAATATAGTTTCATAGCTAATATTCATTTTGTCCACCACAGATTTAATCCATGAAATCAGTTCAGGTAAACTCTCGTCCTCATTGTATAGAGGTATGACTATAGATAAATCCATTATTTTTTATTGTGAAATAAACTACTCGTTATAAAACCAAAGATAGCGCTAAAAACAGAAAAGGCTATTATATAGATATTAAAATATAATAAATACTGCTTCCAATTATTTAGTTCTGGGATAAACCCAGGTTTGATCACCAACTGAATCAGGAGGACAGAAATATAGTAAAATATACCCTGCATCATACCACTCTGTATGGCCGCCTTGATCCCCTCTGACCAGGTAAGGGTGTACCCATTGGCTCGCTTAGTGAATAAAACCGAGAACATAGTATTGAAGAAAAGTAACCCTGAAATCAAAATAAATCCTAATGACTTCTCAGGCAGTGGCTGCACCAAAATGATATTAATCCCAATAGTCAAAAAGCCAAAAATAATGCCAATAAGGAGGGATGGTTTCAAGTGAGATTAGACTTTAGAGGTTAGATATGAGAGGAGAAATTTTTGAGATTAGATGTAAAATTGTTGTTTTCCATTGGCTATAAGTCCTACAATTTTAGTAGAAAACGTCTTTAGCATAAACGGGGTATTTTTACTTTTAGAGGCATTATTCGCTGCCGTCAGCGTGGAACTCGCCTGCATATCTAATATGGTAAATGCCCCTGATATGCCAATATTAAATGCGGGCAAATCAAGGCCTAAATATTTCGCTGGAGTTAAAGATAGCAGATCAATACAGGCCTCTAAATGATCTTTTCCCAACGTCTCTATGCATGTGAGTACGGAGGTTTGTAAATTAATAGCTCCTACATTCGCTTGATCGAATTCGAGCATTTTTTCTTCGGGAGTGCATGGTGTATGTTGCGAATAGACTATGTCTATCTGACCCTCTTTGGCCGCTTTGACCATAGCTTTTTGATCTTTGACTGAGCGCAGCGGGGGATTGAGTTTAAAATAAGTATCATAATCCTTTACTTCATTCTCATTGATAGATAAGTGCAGACTGCTGATAGAGCTATAAAATTGCTTTTTATTTTTATTGGCCGCATGAATGATTTTGAGACTCTCCGGTGTAGTAATATTTAAAAATAGAATGTCAGTATCAGTATACTGAGCCAGCTGAATAATCTCTGATACCGCCATAACCTCTGCTTCCTTCGGAATACCTTTATAACCGAGCATGAGCGACATGATTCCCTGATTCACTTGCCCATTTTTTGACAATATTTTCTTCTCGGGATGAATCATTAATTTACCTTCCAATCCCTTACTATAGAGCATGACATTTTTTAGAACACCAAGACCTAGGGAAACTTCATTTCCATCACTAAAGGCAACTGCTTCTGCCTGCTTCATATCCATAAAAGCGGCTATTTCGTGTTCATTCTTCGTCATGTTTCCTATAGGCAAAACCTGACAGATAGACTCCCTATTTTTTGATTTTAGGAAAGCTATATCTGACTTACTCTGGGTCAGCTTGTCTGCAGTAGGCATATGGGCAACATAGGCAAATCCCCCTCTGGAGGCTGTCTCTAAAAAACTATCGAGGGTCTCCGCTTCTAATCTAAATGGCTCTCCTGAGCTGGCATTCAAATCTATAAAGGCAGGAGATAATACCAACTGCTTTCCTTCTATAACTTGGTACCCCTTTTTAGATGTTGAATTTTTTTCAGCTCGAATGATTTGCCCCTTATCTACTTCTATGTCTAGTTTCTTACCAAAGAAGGGAGAGCGAATGTCTTGTATTAAGACGTTTTTGATTAAAGATTTCATCAAAGAACAAATCTAGGTGATTTAGAAGAAATGAATAAGAAAATCTTAATTTATACTAAACTGCTTTTTTACAATCTACTTATATTTACCCTCAAAGAAATACAAAAGATGATAAAATTGAAAATAGGTGATCATGAAGCACAGGAATTTTCAGACGAGCAGATTCATGCTTTTAAGAATGATTTAGATGTGAAGGAAATCAAGCCATATACATATAGCGTGATTCATAATCATAAAAGCCATGAGATAGCCATAGCTAAGATTGATAAAGATACTCGAACCATATCCTTGACCATAGATGGCATAGCCACGCAAGTGAAGTATGCTAATAAAATGGATTTGCTTTTAGAAAAAATGGGGATAGATACTTCTGCCAAGACCAAGCTGACGCTGCTAAAAGCCCCTATGCCAGGACTGGTAGTGGAGTGGTATGTAAAAGAAGGCGACCATGTGCAGGCTGGTGATAAGCTACTCATACTAGAAGCTATGAAAATGGAAAACGCCATTAAATCTACAGGAGAAGGCGTCATAAAGAAAATACATGCTAGCAAAGGACAGGCAGTAGAAAAGAATCAATTATTGATAGACTTTCAGTAATATTTTGGCCTTGCATTCACGTAAGCTTGCCCTCATTGCTAACCTTGCATCCCGAAATCATCAAGATCAATCGAGATTTGATCAATATGTACTAGACACACTAGAAAACCAACAGATCCAAGTAGTCTTGTATAAAACTGTTAATCTAGAAGACTTAGAAAATGCAGTGAAAGACTGCTTAGAGGCTGAGATAAAAGAATTCGTGGCTATAGGAGGCGATGGGAGTCTTCATCATTTAATTAATCAACTATTCGCCCATACAGATGATATAGCACAAATCAAGTTAGCTATAATCCCTAAAGGCACAGGCAATGATTATATTCGAAATTTTAACTTCAAATCCAAGCGCGAGATTATTGAATCAATTCTTTCTGAGAAGTATACTCAAGTAGATCTGGGTTGTCTGCACTATTCAGATGGCCAGCATTATTTCATCAATATGCTAGGTATAGGATTCAGTGCAGCAGTAGTAAAAAATCTCGTTAAATATAAATGGCTAGGAGGCCTTAGTTATTATTTTGCCTTGATAGAAACTTTCTTCCGCTACCAGTCTCAGGATATATCGATAGAGCTAGATGGAAAAACCTATCAATACAGTTGCTTTCAACTCTCCATAGGTATAGGAAAATATGCAGGACATAACATGAAACTATGCCCAAACGCTGTCATTGATGACGGATTATTAGATGTCAATATTATAGAAAAAGTCAGCTTGTGGGAGTTGATTCGCTATCTGCATACCTTAAAGGATGGCAGCTACCTGCAGCATATCCCCTCTAGAAGTTTTCAAGCTAAAGAAGTCAAACTATTCAATGTCTCTTATCTAAATTGTGAAGCAGATGGAGAAGATATAGCATGCCCTAAAAAAGTGACTATTTTTAAAAAACGTATTTTAATGCCGACTGCTGCTAATTAAGAATTGAGAATTAATAATTAAAAATTAAATTTGTAAGAGCAACCCATCTCTATATGATAGAAATTAAAGAAATAGATTTAACCAATTCTAGCCAAAAAAAGACTTTTGTCAATTTTGATTATAATATCTACCAGAACTATCCTAACTGGGTAGCTCCTCTTCGCATGGAGGTCAATCAGCGATTGAATACAAAAAAACATCCCTTCTATAAGATAGGAGTTATCAAAGCCTTTATGGCCTATAGAAATAATCAAGCGGTTGGCAGAATAGCAGCTATTGATAATTATAAATACAATGAATTTCACGCGAGCAAAATTGGATTCTTTGGCTTTTTTGAATGTATAGACGATCAAGAAGTAGCCAATGCGTTACTGGAGAAAGTAAAAGAATATCACCTTCAAGCAGGCAATAGTTTTCTTCATGGCCCTGTCAATCCATCGACCAATTATGAATCAGGACTTTTGATAGAAGGATTCGATGATCCTCCTAAGATTATGATGACGTACAATCCACCATACTACATCAAATTATTGGAAGGATTTGGTATGAACTTGGAGATGAAAATGCTTGCTTATAAATTTGAAGAAGAGGATGTATTGAAAAATGAAAAATTTCTTCGTGTCAAGGATGTAGCTCTCATGCGTTCCAAATGCACGCTTAGATTTATTGATCCTAAAAAATTAAATCTAGAAATAGAACATATCAAAAAAATATATAACAAGGCCTGGGAAAACAACTGGGGTTTTGTACCCATGAGTGATCCAGAGCTAGAACTTATGGCCAATGAACTCAAACTCATACTAGATCCAAGTCTAGCTCCCATGATAGTCAATGAACACGGAGAGGTCATTGCCTTCGCACTTGCTATGCGCGATATCAATCAAATCACCAAAGACTTTAATGGAAATCTTTTTCCATTAAACTTTCTTAAACTCATATTTAATAAAGGAAAAATGGATTGGCTAAGAGTGCTACTCCTAGGCATTCTGCCGGAATATAGAGGAAAAGGCCTCGATGCGGTTCTATATTATGAAATCATAAAAAATGGCTTTGATTTAAATATAAAACATGCCGAAGCCAGTTGGATTTTAGAATCCAATGAAGGTATGAATAAAGGTGTACAGGTAGTTAATGGCCAGAAATATAAAACCTATGGTATCTATCAACTACAGATAGGAAGTGAATAAAACTAAACTAATACTAGTAATTATTATCAAAGAAATATGAATCATAGTAGACTAATCAGTTTTATTTTTTGCACTGTCGCACTAGTGAATGGATATTCTCAAGATAGCACTACCAAAGCGGGAATCTTCGAAGGAAAGGTAACCTATATACATCAAATTCTAAGTCCTAATAAAGGACTAATTTCTGACGAAGAATTTTTTCGAGACATGCCTAATGCAGGCAAATCGATAGTCACGCTATACGTTAAAGCTAATCAATATAGATGGGAATACGAAAATAGAATAGAATATTATAATCCAAAAAACCAACAATTGGCCATTGTATCGAAACGAATTCAAGACTCCGTATACTATACTCCAGCATCGATAGTAGAAGAGAAGATAGAAAAAATAGTAAAATCTAATTTGACTAAAAAACTCCTAGGCTATGAACTCACGGCACAAGAAATTCATACAAAATGGGAGACTAAAACTTTTTTCTATTCCCCATTAGCATTAAAAACCAATTCAACTTTTTGGAGAAATCATAAGTACAATTACCTTTCCGAAATGACTGCTATAGCTATGGCTTTTCCAATGATTATCCATCATCAAAGTCTTTTAGGGAATTGGATTTTGGCCGTATCTAAGATAGAGCCGATGAAATTGGATGATACTGTTTTTAATATTACCAGTTCTAAATAGGAAGAAGATCTACTCCTTTTTAAACACAAGATAGCAGCCATAAAAGACTACCATTCCCACAATACTAGTTAAAAATCTCTCCATAATTGCACCTAATATGGCAGGTAAGCAGACTAAAAAGCCAAGAGTACTATACATTGCGATAAATCTCCGGCCTTTGACTGCTATGACATTATGAGCATTCGATTCTTCTGCTTGAACATTGTTTTCGTTAATAACTCATTTATAATTCAAACCTTAAAAAAGGTGACAAATGATTTTTTAAAGAATTATCGTCTCACTATATTTAATTTTTACCTTTCGCTGGAACAACTATATAATATGGCACACTTTCTCGTTGTCCATTGCTCACTATTATTTTTAGCGTTCTAGGTTTTTTCATAGGCTCTAGTATAGCTAGATTATTTTTAAGTTCATAAGGAAGACCATCTAACCATGCCGAGACCTTGTGCTTTTTGCAAACTGGCCATAGATTGATTTCGCTTTTTTCATTGACAAGAATTGTGTCCTTATATCCTATTGGCTCAGGTATTCTATAATTGATTCGTTGCTTATCCATCCAATCTAACTCTAGACCAAGTCTATCATAAAAATCATATATATTTCTCAAATCATCGGGCATGAAAAAAATTTCACTCAAAGCCTGCATTCGAGGATAGACCATGTACTCGACCTTCTTCCAGTCCTTCATATACTCAGTCCAAACATTGCCCTGTGCGCCTAGTATATATCTGAAATTTGTATCATAAATACTGAATGGACTGTACTTGTAATAAAAAATATCTTCTAACGTATTTTTACCCCCAATATTCACAGGCTCCTCTTTGGATTTACTATATCCGTGATCGAAATATAATGGTTTACCTGGAGTCATTATAGCATTATGTTTCGCTTTTGCTGCTGCTATACCTCCAGACTCTCCTCTCCAGCTCATCACGGCAGCATTAGGCGCTAAACCCCCTTCTAGTATTTCATCCCATCCAATGATTTGCCGGCCTTTACTATTTACAAATTTCTCTACCCGAGTGATAAAATAACTCTGAAGTTCGTCCATTGTATTGATCTTATTTTCATTCATAAAACTGCGACATATAGCAGAATTTTCCCAGGTTTTCTTCACCACTTCGTCTCCTCCTATATGAATATAATTAGATGGAAATAACTGCATGACTTCGCTTAGCACATCTTCTACAAATTTATAAGTAGACTCCTGACATGGGCATAGCACTTCATCATAAACACCCCATCTTCTACCCACTTCTACAGGCTTACCAGTGCAGCTCAGATGAGGATAGGCCGAAATAGCTGCTAGCGTGTGACCAGGGATATCGATTTCAGGCACTACCGTTATAAATCGCTCTTTTGCATAAGCTATCACATCCCTGATTTGTTCTTGTGTATAAAAGCCTTTGACTGGCAGACTATCATAATTTCCACTGCCCTCTGCATTCATTTGTCTGCCGACAATGGTGCCACTTCGATAGCTGCCTATCTCCGTTAATTTGGGATATTTTTTAATCTCTATTCGCCATCCCTGATCTTCGGATAAATGCCAATGAAAATAATTAAACTTATATCTAGCCATCATGTCGAGATATTTTTTTATCTCTTCTACAGTGAAAAAATGTCGACATACATCAAGATGCATACCTCTGTATTTAGCCCTTGTACCATCCATGATTTCCCCTTCGTACAAAGTACCATTTTCATCTAATTTTTTCAATGTCTGCAGTGCGTAATATGCTCCTGCTTTGCCCGCTCTGATGGTAATATCATTTTTTAAAATACGCATCTTATAGTTATCCACTGAATATTCTGCCGTATCTATTTCCATATCGATACGAGTATATTTTGTACTCGCATCATTGGAATTTAAAAACTTCTTTACATAGCTGATATTAAAAAAACTATCTGGGCAGTAGCCCACTATTTGCGATCCCTTCATGCTAAATTTTTCTCCTGAAATTCTGGAAACAAAAGGCTTAGGCACTAATCCATACTGCTGACTATAACTGATGGAGGATATAAAATAAGCGAGAATTAAACAGTAAGTATTTCTTCTAATCATAATGGATTTCAAATTGCTAAACACAAATTTAAACCAAAGTGCAAACTTTGATTAAAAATATTATACCCACCAAAAGGCAGGTCGTTTTATCTTATCAGTATATAGCTAATTATGCTTCTTCTACCAGGATATTGACTAAATTATTATAACATTCAACCAAGCCAGAGCCTATATTAAATTCTAAGGCTTTGTTAGTATCGTCTGCTACGACTACCTTGCCTTTTTTGAGTGCAGATACCATAGCTGAGTGATTATTCAATAACTGAAACGAGCCGTCCATACCTGGGCATATGACTGAATTAGCAGATTCGGAGCTATACAATGTTTTTTCTGGTGTGATTATATGTAGTACCATCTGTTTGAAGTATTAAGTATTAGGTATAAAGTATTAGGTATGTCGAAGGATAATTCCTAATTCCTTGTACTTTATACATTGTACATTTTTACGCTTGCTCCATTAATTTTTTACCCTTCTCTATCGCTTCGTCTATAGTTCCTACTAGGTTAAACGCTGCTTCGGGATACTCATCTACTTCACCAGCCATGATCATATTGAACCCTTTGATAGTCTCTTCAATAGGCACTAGAACGCCTTTCAAGCCTGTGAATTGCTCCGCTACGTGGAATGGCTGAGATAAGAATCTCTGCACTCTTCTAGCTCTATGTACTACCAATTTATCTTCTTCAGACAATTCGTCCATACCTAAGATGGCGATAATATCTTGAAGTTCTTTATATCGCTGTAATAATTCTTTCACTCTCTGAGCACAACTATAGTGCTCTTCTCCTACCACTGCAGGGCTCAAAATTCTCGATGTTGAATCCAAAGGATCTACCGCAGGGTAGATACCTAATTCTGCAATCTTTCTAGACAATACCGTAGTAGCATCAAGGTGAGCGAAGGTAGTAGCTGGTGCTGGATCTGTTAAGTCATCCGCTGGCACATAAACCGCCTGAACAGAAGTAATCGATCCTCTCTTTGTGGATGTAATACGCTCTTGCATCAATCCCATTTCTGTAGCCAACGTAGGCTGATATCCCACCGCTGAAGGCATACGACCAAGAAGAGCTGACACTTCAGAACCTGCCTGTGTAAATCGGAAGATATTATCTACGAAGAAAAGAATATCTTTTCCTTGACCACTTTGATCTTCACCACCATCTCGGAAGTATTCTGCCATAGTCAATCCTGATAAGGCTACTCTAGCTCTAGCTCCTGGAGGTTCGTTCATCTGACCGAATACCAATGTAGCTTTTGAGGATTCCAGTGCTTTTAAATCTACTTTATCTAGATCCCAGCTTCCCTCTTCCATAGATTGCTTGAAAGCATCTCCATATTGAATTACGTCAGACTCGATAAATTCACGTAGTAAATCGTTTCCTTCTCTCGTTCTCTCTCCTACACCCGCGAATACGGACATACCATCATAAGCTTTCGCAATATTATTAACTAACTCCATGATAAGAACTGTCTTACCGACACCTGCACCACCGAAAAGTCCAATTTTTCCTCCTTTAGCATAAGGCTCGATCAAATCAATAACCTTAATACCCGTGAATAACACATCACTAGAAGTAGATAGATCCTCGTATCTAGGCGGCTTATTGTGTATAGGATATCCACCTTCTTTACTTAAATCTCTTTTGATACCATCTATAGCCTCTCCCATCACATTGAATAGTCGACCTCTGATAGCATTACCCGCAGGCATAGTGATAGGAGCACCTGTATCTGATACTTCCATACCTCTAGTAAGACCATCAGTAGAGTCCATAGCTATGGTGCGCACTTTATTGTCACCTAAATGTTGCTGAACTTCCAATATAACTTTCTGACCGCCGCCTTTATGAATTTCTAAGGCATTGAGAATTTTAGGCAGAGCTACTCCGTCACCGAAATAAACGTCTACTACTGGGCCGATAACCTGTTGAATCTTACCGTTGTTTGACATTATGAGTTATTTAAATTGAATATATTTTTAAATTTGAGAGTGCAAAAGTAAGCAATTTGATATGAATAATGAATAGATATTAGTGAAAATTCTAAAAATATTCCATTATTTGAGTTCTTGCATTATACCAGCTGATACTTCAAATACATTCCTCCCATTCCCGCTCCACAAAGTTTTAGATAGAATTCATTTGTATCCAATCCTTTACGCCATTCTCTCTCTACAGCTGCTGGTATGAAATCCTTAAAATTAATTAGCTGGAGGGCAGAATATTGCTTCATTTCGTCTGCTATATCCTCTAAATTTAACCACCGCTCGATCATAATATCTGAAAGTTCTGCCAATTGACTGAGACCATTTTTAAAATCAGATTCAGTTAAAAGCTTGTTAAAATGCCGGATAGCTTCTTTGGCAGTGCGCTTTATACCACTATCGAATAAGCTAAATGGACCTAATTCAACTTTGGGGACTATTTGAATACCTTCTGGACTGCTCAGAATGGCTTTATTTAAATAGGAGGTCAAGGGATCAATACCACTACTTTTATCATGAAAAAAGCACTCAAGATCTGCGAAATCCGTTTTTAATTCGTTAGATTCGGAGGCTTTTTCTATAAAGAAATCATCATAAATAGCTGCAACCAATGCGCCCGAACTTCCTAGTCCATAGCCTACAGGGATATTGCTTTCAAAATTTAATCCTAAATCCACCTCGCTTCTTAAATCTCTGCTGAGCCTTGCACTCAAGCGATCATGCTGCTCTATGTAGGTGACTAGTTTTTGAAAGAAGTATTTATTATTTAGTAAATACTGCTGACTTCTTTTAAGGGAAAACGATTTATAGGGAAAGGAAAGTGATTTACCCCCATTCAGTACCATATATTCTCCGAATAATAGCACTTTAGACGAAAAAGACTTATAGTTTTTCTGGTCCATTACCTACGTAATCTTGAATCCAGACACCATTCTCACAAAGAGGTACCATTTCATTTATGACAAATTCATTGACCGCTGTTTCAATCGACTTAGGGTAGAGCAAATGAATATTAGGCCCCGCGTCTAGGGTAAAGTAAAGTGGCAGTTTTGAGCTATCTCTATAACCTCTGATTTTTTCAATCATACTAATAGTAGCAGGCTTCATGAGAATAAACGATGGATGTGACATCATCATCAAGGCGTGAAGAGAGAGTGCCTCATATTCTACTATTTCTCCCCATTTTTCGAGGTCCCCTTCGCGCATGGCACCATACAAATCTATGATATTTTGCTGGGCGTTTTGAAATCGGAGCCCCCCATAGACATGATTATTCATCAACTCATGCCCTAAAGAACTGCTCACCGACTTTTCACCAGAAGAGGCTATAAGAATAGCATTATGATAGGTATGGAAAATTTCGTCTACATCTTCCCATACTGGGATAGCATATTCATTGGAGCTTAAAGGTTGAGCAGCATGGGCTCCCCACCACCCTAGCCTAGGTATCACGGAACGAGAGGCACTCCCACTGCCTATTCTAGCTGTATTTGAAGCGCGTTGTATGTCTGGGGTTCCATATTGTAATTCTTCCAAACACATAGTGAGAGCAGCCATGGATGAAGCACTCGAGGCTATTCCACTGGAGTGTGGAAAGGTATTCGCACTAACAATATTGAACCTATACTGCTCCACAATGGGATAGTCTGAAACTATAGTTTTAAAAAACTTCGATATCTTCTCTGCAAATTTTGGATTATCCTTACCTTCAAATTCGATTTGGACCTCAATATCTCTAGACGCTTTATCTGAAAGACAAACTTCAAAAATAGATTTACAGTTATTCAATGTGAAGCTAACGGAAGCATTTCTAGGGAGCTGCTTACCATACTTGCCCCAGTATTTAACAAGAGCTATATTCGAGGGTGCTTCATATTTGGTAGCTAGCATACTTAGGGTTATTTCTTAAAGTCAAAATATATAGTTTTTTTAATTTTCTCTGCAAATAGTACTCGACCCTTTACATTTGGTAGGATGTAGGTTTCACTTGTATTCGGCAATTTCTCAATATTGACATAATCAACTGCACCCAGTTTAGTCCTTGAATAGCGCCCTACCTTATAGTTTCCGCCACTTAAAGCATCTAGTCTAAAGTTTTTAAAATAGATCCTCAGATTCTCTTTGTCCAACTCTGCGCCGAGATAGTCGAACAATCCATAGCGATTATATATTTTCCCGATTTCGAAAATAGGCTGATTAAAGTTATAGGAGAGCTGAATAGTATTACCAGGTTTCTCTATTATCTGTGTCCCTTGGTAGTTGAAATCTGAATCAAATTTAGATAGAGCAAGATCATACGTTTTAACTCTAGTATAGTCATTGACCATGCCCATACCTCCCATGACCGTAATCCCAATAGCTGAGCCTTGAGCTACCTTTTGATAACCCTCGCTGATAAGAAAAATAGAACTCGAACCATCCATGACAATATTTTGAAGAAATAAGAAACCTAAATCTTTCCCCTGATTATCCTTCTTGAATTTAAGGTCATTGATATCGCGCTGAAACGATATATATTTTTCATTTTTAAAATCTCCCTTTTCTTCTAAATCCCAGAAAGCAAAGCCATCGTAAAAATCATTTTCCATATTCTTTTCTGCCTCAAAAAAATACCCTACGAGCTTCACCTTATCAGACGTATCATTGGTCAGAGCTAACTTAGGAAAAAAGAAATAATCCTGATCTTTTAGTTGCTTAATTTCAAAAACGCTTTGAAAGGACTCAATATTGATGCCTAGACACTCCGTGAAAAATTGTCCCTTCATTTTACCATCTATCTCAAAGGATAAATAGATTTGACTCTTACTTCTACCCAAAAAATTCGCCTCATATATAGGACCTTCCGACATAAAGGTATAAAATTTTTCTTGAGAAGTATCCGCAGTAATTTTAAAAATTTGACAGGTATTTAAATTGGACTCTACTGAATGGAGCATAAGCAAAAAACCATGTTGGTTGAGCTCCTGTAGAAATTGATTATAACCAGTGTAGTTATTATTATGCGTAACGTGCGCAAGAAAATACTCAATATCCTTATTAGTCAGTGTTCTTGGAAATTCCCGAACTAATTTTCCATTTGCATCATACAATTTTAGCTCTAGCCTCCTAGTTACTACATCTAAAAAAAGAAAAGCATAGTGCTGACCATTGAACGCCGTTTCTACCAGATAGTAATTTGGCTTATTTTCTATTTCTATTTGAAAAATGATATCGGCATTGATGTCTAAAATTGAGATGGATTTCGAAGTGGACTTTTTATGTTCCAAATTTACGGAAGACAGATAGCCCACAATGCTTCTATCCTTGTGAATAGCAGCGAAACGCTCTACACTCAGACTACCTTTTCTATAGGAATAGTCTAACTGAGCAGTCAAAGTTTCTACTAGAATGAATAAAAAAATTAAACTATAACACTTTCTCACGTATAAAAAAAGCGCCTAATCTAAATGATTAAGCGCCTCAAATTTAAGCATTAATTTTTTAACGTTTTACGGTAATGTCAACCCTTCTATTTTTAGATCTGCCACTATCGGTTCTATTGTCGGCAATCGGGTACTTCATACCAAATCCCATAGACTCTATGAGACCTCGTCCTACTCCTTTTGAGACTAGGTATTCTGCCACAGCGCTCGCCCTGTTTTTAGATAACTCCAGATTATAAAGCTCTCCACCACGGATATCAGTATGACCCTCAATGAGAAAAATCAACTCTGGGTTTACTTTAATGATTTCAGCAATATCATCCAAAATTTTATAGGATGCGGGCAATATATTAAATTTAGCCGTCTGGAAGAAAATAGACTGTGCTTTAAATGAAATAGTATAGTCAATCGATCTTTTCTGAATCTCATTTGGATCTGGACAGCCTTTAAACTTGACCATTCCTGGAGTGTCTGGACAATCATCCATATAATCCGGCACACTGTCATTGTCTCTATCAGGACAGCCTTGGAATTTGACAATTCCATTTACTTCAGGGCATTTGTCAGTCTTATCCGGCACACCGTCATTATCTTTATCTGGACACCCTTGAAATTTCTTTGTACCTGGTATTCTAGGACATGAATCCTGATAATCAGGAATACTGTCATTGTCAAAATCTGGGCAGCCTTTGAAGGCAATTAACCCAACAAGGTCAGGGCATTTATCGTCGATGTCTGGCACTTTATCTCCATCTTCATCAGGACAACCCTCAAACTCTTCCAGTCCTGCATCTTCCGGACATCGATCTTTTGTATCTGGAATACCATCTCCATCTTTGTCTGGGCAACCATTAAACTTCTTACTACCAGGACTATCTGGGCACTCATCTTTATCATCAGGTATCCCATCTTTGTCTTTGTCTTTCATCCCAAACCTATAGCCAAGGGAAACTGAATACTCGAAATAGTCCTTATTATAATTAAACATAGGCAGTGTATGGTACAACTGCTGCAACTGAATTCCAAAGGTTTTTTTACTATTTAGCCAGAAAGCCAAACCTCCACCAAAACTGTATGTAGTAAGAAATTTATCGTTGTCCTGAGCATCTAGATAGGTCATACCTGCTCCACCTTTAAAATAGGGTTCAAAAAATGAATTTTCACTAAAAATATAACCGTTGGCAAAAGAATATTTCAGATTAAAGATTCCATTTCCTAAAAGCATTTTAGAGATTTGAGTCTTTGGATCCGCAGCTACGATATTTGTAGAAAATTTCAATTCAGGCGAAAATCCACCGAATAAATGTCTGGAAATACTCAAATGATTTAAAGGAAAACCAGTGTTAAATTTATCAATCTGTGTCAAGTTAGGCATGATTTCCACGCTCTGATCGAGGAATTTATGCATACTCCATCCAGCATTGAACTGCCACTTTTGAGTTTTGTTTTGAGCAGTTAGACTGCTAGCTATAATTAATAAAAATAATAATATCTTCTTCATAAGAAGTTTTCTTTCATGACGTTATATATTACAAATATATGGCGATTTCTATCTATTAGCTCTGTTTTTTTTCCAGTTCGACTGGATTGTATTGTTTATTCGAATATCTTCTGCTGGTTTCTCCAATTCAAATGTAGCAAAAAATTTATCTAAAGTGTTTTTTTGCTCAGGGTTCAGCGGATAATTTAGATCTGAAGCCTGATAGTATTTGTCAACAAATCCAGTGTCGAAATCTCCACTGATAAAGTTGGGATGATTTAAAACAAAAAGTCCAAAGTCGAGCGTGGTTTTAACGCCTACAATCTTAAAATCATGAATAGCCCGCTTCATTTTCTCTATGGCATCAGTTCTATCTGTGCCATGCACCACTAATTTAGCTATCATTGGGTCATAATAAATAGGTATATCCATACCTTCTCTAAAGCCATCGTCCACTCTGATTCCTAACCCCTCTGGTTTTTGATAAACCTCCAATTTACCTATGTCGGGAAGAAAATTATTTTGTGGATCTTCGGCATAGACGCGAAGCTCAAGGGCATGTCCATTGATTTTTAAATCTTCCTGTTTAAAACTGAGCTTTTCACCTCGGGCTATTTTTATTTGTTCTTTGACTAGGTCTAATCCTGATATCATCTCCGAAACAGGGTGCTCCACTTGGAGTCTCGTATTCATCTCTAGAAAATAAAAATTCAGCTTATCATCTACTATAAATTCCACAGTTCCAGCATTGGTGTAGTCACATGATTTTGCTGCATTGATAGCGGCTTCTCCTATTTTTTCTCTTATTTCTGGAGTCAGAATACAGCTAGGAGCCTCCTCGACCACTTTCTGGTGTCTGCGCTGTATGCTACACTCTCGCTCAAATACGTATACATAATTTCCATGGTGATCCCCTAAAACTTGAACCTCGATATGGCGTGGATTCGTCACATATTTTTCAATAAAACAGGCATCATTTCCAAATGCATTCCTAGCCTCACTCATCGCCCTATCCATCTGCTCTACAAATTCTTCCTCCTTGGTGACTATGCGCATTCCTTTACCGCCACCACCAGCACTGGCCTTTATGATGATAGGATAGCCTATCTCTCTAGCTAGCTTCTTGGCAGCAGGGATATCTGAAATAGCCTCTTCTGTTCCAGGCACTAGAGGTGTACCATATTTTTTTACTGCGTTTTTAGACGAAATTTTATCGCCCATCACATCCATAGCTTCAGGACTAGGGCCAATGAGTATAATATTGGCACCTTTTAATTTTCGTGCGAAATCAGCATTTTCACTCAGAAATCCATAACCTGGATGCACAGCGTCTACCTTGAGTGCTTTGCAAATTTGAATGATTTTATCTCCTAGGAGATAGGATTGATTACTAGGAGGAGGACCTACGCAGACTGCTTCATCTGCATATAGCACGTGTGGACTCTGTCTATCAGCTTCCGAATAAATGGCTACAGTCTGGATGCCCATTTCCCGGGCGGATTTCATGACTCGAAGGGCTATTTCACCTCGATTGGCTATAAGGATTTTTTTCATTTATATAAATCAAGTGTAAGGTAGACATATTAATTCGTTCTCAAAAGTATTCATATTTATTCAGTATAGGGTCAAATAATCAACCCTGATTCGCCCAATTCTCCCTATCCAAACTGCGATAGTGTATCGCTTCCGCGAGATGCTCCACTTTAATCTCTTCACTTTGAGCGAGGTCGGCTATGGTGCGAGAGACTTTGAGAATACGGTCATAGGCGCGGGCGGAGAGATTGAGTTTTTCCATAGCTCGCTTGAGGAGGTTTCGACCTGCATCGGAGATTTGACAGATTTCTTGAACTTCTTTACCACCCATTTGTGCATTAGAGTGAAGACCTTCGATAGCTTTGAATCGCTCTTGCTGTATATCACGGGCTTTGATCACACGCTCGCGCACATTGGTACTTTTTTCAGATTTAGACTCCGATATGAGTTCATTGAAATTAACAGGAACAACCTCTACATGCAGGTCTATCCTGTCTAGCAGCGGCCCCGATATTTTATTTAAATACTTCTGCACAGCTCCAGGTGGACAGACGCATTCCTTTTCTGGATGATTATAGAAGCCACATGGGCAGGGGTTCATAGATGCTACCAGCATAAAGCTTGATGGAAACGTAATAGAAAATTTAGCTCTGGATATAGTCACTATGCGATCTTCCATGGGCTGACGAAGGACTTCGAGGGCTGTTCTTTTAAACTCAGGCAACTCGTCTAGAAATAAAACTCCATTGTGTGCTAAGGATATTTCACCGGGCTGTGGGTGATTACCTCCGCCTACTAAGGCTACATCGCTATGATTATTGCAAAGTGAGGTTAATAAAAACAATATTAATACATTCATAGTCAATTGTTTATTTCTTTTAGTATATTATTCAACTCATGAATTTTTTCAATTGACGATGTTAAACTCGAAAGATATTTATAATTTTTTGGATTTTTCTTATTTTCTTCATAACTATTATTTAGTAAATTTTTCAAATCATTCATAAGAGCTTTTAACTCATTTTCTTTTTCAACCACTTTTTCATTAATAGTCATTTTATATTATTTTTAATAGATTAAATGAAATACAAAATTAATCATTTTTATATTTTACAAACTTTAAGTTATTTTTTATACTGCTTTATTTTTGATTTAAATACATATTGAATCATAAAGATCATGGATTTCTTCTTCTGTTATCCCAAGGTATGTTCTAGTTACAGTTGTATTAGAGTGATTAAACAGCTTAGACAGCATTAAAAATGATTGATCAGAATAATTATGTACTTCCGCAATTCT
>Ga0208082_1000158_pt1 | contig 19923 bp, 19 predicted proteins | sample LakMenE09Jun09ns_FD_150683 | JGI IMG/M metagenome (GOLD analysis project Ga0208082, IMG submission 150683) | Freshwater microbial communities from Lake Mendota, WI - 09JUN2009 deep hole epilimnion ns (SPAdes) | ecosystem: Environmental > Aquatic > Freshwater > Lake > Epilimnion/Euphotic zone ... | reverse complement strand
ATTATTCAATGTCTCCACGTCTTGTGCCGATGGCTCGAAATCATGCTGGTCTTGTCCGTTAGGAATCAATACCGTCACAGTGGCCGCGTCGCCCACAAGGCGGGACACCACATCGCCAATTGCACTGTACGTAACCACCACGTTCAGCGAGGTTGAAGTAGCAGTGTCGCTTGCGCTATTCGACGTGTCGTTACTGGACGAGCAGGCTGATATTGCAAACACAAGGCAAGTTGTTGAGGCGAAAAAAGAGAATCTGGACAAAGCTGGCATGTGGCTATCATAATGAGAATGATTCCTATTACCAACTTGGGCGATGGAAAAGCCGATCAACGCTGAGACGAATACAGGGACGATGGGGCTAGGCCTTCCGGAGCCTGACAAAATTCTTGAGCAACTCTGTGCGCAGAAATACTCGAGATGCGCTTCAAAATGAGGCTTTGCGGCACCCGAGCCTTACAATTGCAGGGTGGAATTTAAGAAAGATGACATTGTCATCTACCCCCAGCATGGCGCCTGCAAAGTAAAAGGCAAGAAGAAGCACGACTTCTTCGGCACGGGGAAGAAAGAGGAGTACCTCATCCTTGAAACCATCATCAACGAGATGATCCTTCAGGTTCCATTATCGAAGCTCGATGAAGTGGGCGTTCGGCCCCCCGTCAACCCAGACGAATTAGAAGACCTTGTGGCTGTGCTTTCAAAGGCCGACCCTCGCGTTCCAAGTAACTGGTCACGTCGATTCAAGAACCACCAAGAAAAACTGAAGAGCGGCGACGTTTATCAAGTAGCTGAAGTTGTTCGTAACCTTGCAGCGCGTAACCGCGATGCATCATTGTCTGCAGCAGAACGCACTATGTACGAGCGTGCACGCGTGAACCTCATTTCTGAAATCGCACCTGCGTTGAAGGTCAGCAAAGAAGAAGCAGAAGAGTTCTTGAATAAGGCTTTGGAAAAAGGCGTTCTCAAGCCAGCCAAAGTTGTAAAGAAAAAAGTCGAAGCAGTCAAGAAAACTGACGACGACGACGCAGCAGATATCGAAGACGACGAATAGATCATGGCCCGGTTGGGTTTTTGTGGATTAGGAGTCATGGGGTTTCCAATGGCTGGGCATCTTGCTCGTGCTGGTCACTCTGTCTCAGTTTCTAATCGCACCGCTTCAAAAGCAGAAGCGTGGGTGACCGAATACAACGGTGCTTCGTTCGCGACCCCTCGTGAGGTGGCAGCAGCAAGCGACATTGTGATGCTGTGTGTGGGAAACGACGATGATGTTCGCTCCGTAATGCTTGGCGCCGATGGTGTTCTTGCTGGTGCCCATGAAGGAATGATCGTGGTGGATCACACCACAACAAGTGCCGAATTGGCACGAGAGATTTCTGCAGCCTGCATTGCTGCTGGCGTTGGCTTTGTCGATGCGCCCGTTAGTGGAGGCCAGGCTGGAGCAGAGAACGGTGTACTCACTGTTATGTGCGGTTCTGATTCTGAAGCCGCCTATGCAGAGTTTGCTGCTGTTGCAAGCGCGTATTCGCGTGCATGTGTATTGCTTGGCAATGCAGGTAGCGGCCAACTCGCAAAAATGGTGAACCAGTTATGCATTGCAGGCATAGTGCAGGGCTTATCTGAAGCTCTCGCATTTGCTCAGCATGCCGGCCTTGATGCTCATGCTGTTGTTGATGTCATCTCCAAGGGTGCTGCGCAGAGTTGGCAGATGGAGAATCGTGGCCACACCATGATTGACGACAAGTTCGATTTCGGATTCGCCGTTGAGTGGATGGTGAAAGACCTCGGTTTCTGTATTGACGAAGCCAAACGCAATGGCTCACAGTTACCCGTTGCAGATTTGGTGCTTGGGTACTACAAGGAACTCGCTGCTAATGGCAATGCACGCTCCGATACCAGCAGCCTTATTCGCCGGTTGCGCTAAATGTTGCTTGCACTTTGCGCCGCAGATTTAGTGCGACTGAACGACTGACGCAAACACATCCAGCATTGTGTCTACCTGTGCATCAGTGATGACTAGTGGCGGACAGAATGCAATGACGCCCGGAATAGAGCGAGCAATAACACCCTTTGTAATCATGGCGTCACGCACAACTGTCGCATCAAGTGAGTCGGGGAGTTTCCCGGCCCAAATTGCGCCTGCACCGCGATAGCCAGTGAGGGTTCCATCAAGACTTAATGCAGCAAGCCCGGCTTCAATACGTTGACCAACGTGTTGCGCACGTTGCACAAGTTGCTCACGCTTCATGATTTCGATGTTTTTCAAGGCTGCGGCACACACCGTTGCGTGACCCGAGTACGTGTAACCGTGGCGTAGAAAAAATGTGGGGTCGGCTGTGAGAGCCGCGTTGATTGCAGGGCCAGTGATGACTCCGCCTAGTGGTTGATAACCACTCGTGACACCCTTTGCAAACGTAATCATGTCTGGGGTGACGCCGTAATACGTTGCGCCAAACCATTCGCCCAATCGACCAAAGCCAGTGATCACTTCGTCGAAGATGAGATACGCGCCGTTGTCATCGCATAGGCGACGCAATGCTTCAAGGTATTCACGCGTTGCAGGCCATACTCCGCCAGCTCCTTGCACTGGCTCTGCAATTACTGCAGCAACGTTGCCTTTGTTTTGTTGGAAGGCAACAGACATCGCTTCAATGTCGTCGGCTTCTACTTGCAGTACGCCTTCAAGAAGTGTGCCGTAGCCAACTTTGTTTAGCGGTAAACCCTGGGCGCTTGTGCCGCCATAGTTTGTGCCGTGGTATCCGCGATTGCGAGAGATAATCACGCTTCGTTCGGGATGACCCGATTGAATCTGTGAAGTGCGTGCAATCTTCATTGCTGAGTCGATGGACTCTGAACCGCTGCCGCACAAGAACACTCGTGAGTTGGCAATAGGCGAGAGCGAAGCGATGACTTCTGCAACTTCTTCTGCTAACGGGTTAGTAAATGGGTCGAACGTGGAATAAGTCTCAAGAGTAGAAATCTGTGCAGCAACGGCATCTGCCATCTCTGTCCGGCCATGACCAATTTGGCAGTACCACAGGCTTCCGATGCCATCGATGTATTCGTTGCCTTTGTCATCCCACAGCAGTGCCATGTCGCCACGGACAATGTTGATGAACGCATCTGACGATGGTTTAGCAAATGAATGCAGAAATGAACTTGGCATGTCTCTACTGTACGCCAGAGGCGCAGGGCTGTTTAGATGCGCTCGATGATGGTGGCTGTTCCCATGCCGCCACCTGTACACATGGTGATGAGGCCAGTTGTCTTATCTTGACGCTCAAGCTCATCGACCAAGGTGCCAATCAGCATTGCGCCTGTTGCCCCAATGGGGTGACCAAGCGCCATAGCGCCGCCATTCACATTGACCTTTGATGGGTCGACGCCGGTGTCTTTGAAGAACTTTAAAACAACTGCTGCGAATGCTTCGTTGACTTCCAATAGATCGATGTCGTCGAATGTCATGCCTGCTTTTTTGAGAACAAGCTTTGCTGCTGGGCCCGGAGCGGTGAGCATGATGACTGGCTCTGTCCCTGCGACTGCGCTCATGATGATGCGCGCACGTGGCTTGAGTCCGTGTGCCTTTGCGTATTCAGGAGAAGTGACGAGCACTGCTGCTGCACCATCAACAACACCAGACGAGTTACCGCCGTGGTGCACGTGGTTGATTTGGCTCACTTGTGGGTATGCGATGCGTGCGGTCTCGTCGATGCTGAGTCCGTCGGCGTCTTTCTTATATGCACCCATGCCTTCAAAACTTGGTGTGAGTTTTGCGAGGTCGGCAAGTGTGGTGCCTGCACGTGGGTGTTCATCTACTGCAAGAGCGAGTGTTCCGTCATTGTGATAGATGGGAATGAGAGACCTCTCAAAACGACCTTCGCTAATTGCAATTGCTGCACGACGCTGACTCTCCACTGCAAGTGCGTCGCACTGTTCGCGTGTGAATCCTTCAACAGTGGCGATGAGGTCTGCAGAGATTCCCTGCGGGACCATGTTGTACTGGTCACGAAGGTGAGTGTTGTTTGCGGTGAAACCATCAACATGCATTGGTGATGGACGTGACATAGATTCCACGCCGCCTGCAACAACGATTTCTTGCATGCCAGAGAGCACGCCCATGGCTGCGAAGTTCACGGCCTGCTGGCCAGAGCCACAGAAACGGTTCAGAGTGACGCCAGGAGCCTCAAGAGCCCATCCTGCGTCGAGTGCAGACATACGAGCGATGTCCATGCTGTGGTCGCCACTGCCAGCTCCACATCCCATAATGACGTCGTCTACTTCAGAGGTGTCAAACCCCACGCGATCTTTGAGACCATTGAGTACCTGGGCCAAGATGCGCTGAGGGTGCACATTGTGCAGGGCGCCAGTTTCTTTGCCCTTTCCTCGTGGTGAACGAACTGCATCGATAATCCATGCTTCGCGGTCCATATTGCCCCCTTGGGAATGAGTTGTTGAATGCCAACAACTGGTGGTCTACGCACTAAACCTTATGGCAGGGCAGGTTCTGCAGAGGCATTGGGGAGGCCATATGGCCACATTTGAAACGCTAGAAGTATCCGTGCAGGGCGCAATTGGGCAGATGGCGTTGGCGCGCCCCAAGCGCCTCAACGCACTGTCGCGCCAGACCTTGCAAGACCTTGCCCAAGCGTCTCGGTGGTTTGATGAACAACGGGACGTCAAAGTTGTTGTGGTGTCTGGCCAGGGCTCGTCGTTCTGTGCAGGTTTTGACCTCAATGATTTTATGAATCCAGATCCTGAGTGGGGAGTGCGAGAAAGTGCAGACCTTGGTCGGTTGATGGCTGAAGCAGTGACCAACATGAACGCATTGACCATTGCGGCAATTCAGGGGAACTGTATTGGTGGCGGTGTTGTCCTTGCCGCTAGTTGCGATTTACGTATTGCTACAGATGCAGCCAACTTTGTCATTCCTGAAGTGGACCTTGGCATTCCACTTGCCTGGGGAGGCATTCCGCGTCTCGTGCGCGAGATCGGCCCTGCTGCTACAAAAGAGTTGGTACTCACATGTCGTCCGTTTGGTTCAGACGAAGCAAAGTCTCTTGGCTTTTTGAACACAATCGTTGCCGAAGCAGAACTAGATAATCATGTGCAAGCACTTGCAGAATCTCTGGCAGCAAAACCGGGGTATTCGTTACGCACTACAAAGCAACAAGTGAATGCAGTGACAGAAGAAATGATTGGAACGGCACGCAACGCCAACGACGCAGATTCTTTAGTAATTGCAACGTATGATGCTGAAAGTCGTGCAGCAAGTGCTGCGTATTTGAAATCGAAGAAAAAAGGATAAAAACATGAGTGCGTCAACGAAAGTATTTGTTCATGGCAACCCTGAAACATCCGCCATTTGGTCGTTGTTGGTAGCTGAACTTCATAAGCGCGGAGAGACCAAGATTGTTCTCCTCACGCCCCCTGGGTTCGGCGCTCCAACTCCTGCAGGTTGGGGTGGCACCATGCGTGAATACCGGGACTGGCTCATTACAGAGTTGTCAGCAATTGAAGGCGAGATTGATCTTGTAGGTCACGACTGGGGTGCAGGCCATGTCCTTGGTGTGTTGAGCGAACGGCCCGACATCGTGCGTACGTGGGCAACAGATTGCGCAGGTCTGCTGCATGCTGATTACCAATGGCACGACATGGCGCAGGGCTGGCAAGCGCCAGAACTCGGCGAACAGATGGTTGCAGGCATGGTTGCAATGCCTGATGAACAATTTGTCGATGCGTTCAGCGGCTTAGGCATGACACGCGAGATTGCAGCCGATGTGAAATCACACATCAATGACGAAATGGCGCGTTGTATTTTGGCGTTGTATCGCGATGCAGCGCAACCAGCAATGGCGGCAGTGGGCAAAAAGTTTGCAGCTGCGAAACCAAAGAATGGCTTAGTCATCATTGCTGAAGAGGATCATTTCGCTGGTGACGAACGCACCATGACAGAAGTTGCGAACAGTGTTGGTGCCGACACTGCGAAACTGTCAGGAGTGGGGCATTGGTGGATGTGTCAACAACCAGCAGTTGCTGCTGACATGTTGATGAAGCACTGGGCCTAGGCGTAACTACGCCTTGTAGGCAGCAACGATTGGTGCAAGTTCAGTCGGTGTTGCGCCGTGCATAATCACGCCGTCACAACCAAGGGCAAACTGATTACGAATTGCTGCAACACATTGCTCTGGAGTTCCAGTGGCAGATGGTGCCAGCCATTCCTCTGGAATCAGTGGTGCGACTCGTTCTAAATCTTCTGTTGTTCCCTTGGCATCAAGTGCGCCTGGAAACGTTTTTACAAATTCATCAGCCCTGAAACGCTTCAAGACTTCAGGGTCCCAATTGTTCGTGCGAACCATGAGGTCTCCATACGCCTGCAAATAGGTGGCAAGGCGTCCAACTGTTTTCTTCAATCGCAACGCCGGGTCAATGTGGTCACCAATGGTGGCAAGGCATGACCACACTTTCACTGTGCTTGGGTCTCTCCCTGCTTGTTCTGCAGATTTCTTCACCGTTTGTACAGCACGTTCAGTTGTCTCGTCAGTAAAGAAGGTATGCAGAATCACATTGTCGTATGCGCGTCCTGCCATTTGCAGTGTCTGTGGTCCGAAGGCGGTGATGCTGAGTGGAATGTCAAGATCAAATGCTGGGTCTAGGCGCAGCACGGGGTATGTGCCGGTGAGATCTGCGTAATTCAGAACAGTTTCACCCTTCCAGAGTCGACGCATGAGAACTGCAAACTGTTCCATTGAGTCGGTGGTCGCAAGTGGCATTCCGTAGGCATTGAACATTGCGTCAATTCCGCGACCCAGACCGAGGCTGAATCGCCCTTCAGACATGATGTGCAATGTGCTTGCCCATGATGCGCTCACAATGGGGTGACGCGTGGTGTGGTTGGTGGCGGCCGTAACGATGTTGATGTTGCTCGTTGCGCCGATGGCAGCGCCCGTGAGAGCACCTGCTTCTTTGATGTTGAATCGCTCTGAAATGAATGCCGTGCCAAGACCCATGTCCTCTGCATCTCGCAGTTCTTGGAACATGTCTCGTGGAGACTTGGGAGCCCCAGCAAGGGTGTAGAAACCGAGTTCAGGATGGGCTGGTTGTGCGGGCATGATGCGACAGTAGTTCTGTGGTGGCAGTAATGACAGACTCGGAGAAACAGAAGTGGGGTATTTGTGAACAGGATTGAGATTGAGAAGAAGTTGAACGACGATCGTTCATGGCTACTTGCGACATATCAGGAACTATCGGAAGGGCAATTGCACTCCGACCTCACACCCAGTGAGCATGACCATTCCAATTTTTGGTCGGCTCTTGATCACCTGGCACATCTCGCATTGATTGAGCGAAATTTTGCTGCAATGGTGCGGCGCCATATTTCCGGACATAAGAATCCTGTTGGTTTGGCTACAGATGACTCAGGTGCTCCTCGCACGAGAGAAGCGATTATGGCGTCGGTTCACGCGATGACTGAAGAGTGGCAACTGGAACATCATGGAAAGTCGTTGCAAGAGGTAGTTGCACTTGGGGCAAGTGCTAGAGCTGTGACATTGCAATTGTTAAGTGAACTAACCGATGAACAACTCGAAGAGACGTTGCCTGGTGCTCCCTGGGCCGACGGAACAATTGGGGGAGTTTTGGCAGCTAACGCCGACCATGGTCGTATGCATTGGAAGTGGGCAAAAGATGCAGGTGTTCTGGAGAAAGGTCATCACTAGTCATGGCTCTGGAGCAACCATTGGCAACTGACACGGTGGGGTTACTTGAAGGCCTTGCCACAACAAGAGCAATACGCAGATACAAAGACGAACCAATCCCAGATGATGTGCTGCGAGACATTTTCTTTGCGGCCACGCGTGCACCAAGTGGAAGCAATAGGCAGCCTTTTCGTTTCATTGTGCTCACTGATTCAGACGTCGCGCAAAAAGCGAAGGCTCTTATTGGAATCGGCGCGCAGAAACTCTGGAACCATAAGCGCGGGAATGATGGGTACGACGAGAATTCGGGAACCATTGATGATTCTCCGAAAGCGCGAATGGCGCGCACGATGCAGTCGTATGTAGACAACTTTACAAACGTTCCAGTTTTAGTTCTTGCCGTGATGGTTCGCTACAGAGAGCCCAATCCGCTTGAAGGTGCATCGGTGTATCCGGCGTGTCAAAACCTTTTACTTGCAGCACGCGCGCGCGGATACGGGGGAGTACTCACTGGGTTTCATGGCTTCGTCGATTCTGAACTTCGCGACTTGCTGCAGATTCCTGAGAACGCATTCATCGCGGCATCCATCACGCTTGGTAAACCAGAAGGTGCACACGGCCCGGTGCGTCGTGTTCCAATGAAAGAACTGATCTACAGCGATTCATGGGGTGAATCACCTGAATGGGCCATTGACCCGCCTGGTACGGCTTTTACAACCAGCGGCCCGCCGCGTTAGGCGCGAGCGAATTCACGAATAACGCGACCAGGGCGAGCACCAGTGTGTGTGCCTTGCTCGGTCACAATGGCTCCGTTCACAATCGTTGCGGCATACCCACGAGATTTGATGAACAAGCGTCCAGTCTGATCGGGGAAGTCATTGACATACGTTGGTTGTCCTGATGCCACTGTCTGTGGGTCAAACACATTTATGTCCGCGAAATGTCCAACTTCCAATGTCCCGCGCTTTTTCAAGCCCAACACCTCGGCAGGCATTTTGGTCAATTTGCGAATTGCTTGTGGCAACGTGACAACACCACGCGTGCGGTACCAGTACTGCAAGTAGTGCGTCGTGGCATCGGCGTCACAGATTTGCCCAATGTGTGCGCCTGTGTCGGCAAGGCCTGGGTACACGTGATCAAGTGCGAGAAAATCCTCGAGGTCAGATGTATTGCGATTGAAGAACCAGGTGTTGAAGAGTTCTAGTCCATTGCTCTCAATGAGACGGTCTATGACGAGTTCAACAGGATGTACACCAGCAGCCTCGGCGAGTTGTGCAATTGATACTCCGTTTTGTTCGTTGTAATTCGGAGAGAATTCAGTTCCTAGTGGGTAAATGTGATTCGGGTCGTACCACATTCCTTTTTCTTTTCCTTCTTCAACAAGTTCTGCTCGTGTGGAAGCGTTACGAAGTGCAGCAACACGAGCTTCGATGGTGGGAAGATCCATGAGTGCTCGCCACTTCTTTCCCTTCACCGGAGAAATTTGTGCAAGGCCACAAAGTGATCCACTGGGTCGAGTCATCCCCGCAGAGGTAATGCGACCCGAATTAGCGCGGGTGTTATCTAGGAATTTTCCGAACCCTTCGGCAGATCGGTTTGTGCCGTTGCCAACGCCACCAGAGAACAACACATCGCCACATGCCTCTGACATGGATTGGAGCAAGTCGAATTCATGAGCGGCCTTTGTTTGAAAATCATTGACTGCCTGGAAAATTCCGCCGCCGCCAGCATTGAGGCCATCGGCGATTGCTAAGTATTCCTCTTTCGGTGCGAGGGTTCCCGGAACGTAACGACCATCGGGAACGACATGCAACAAGATGCGTGACGTAGAAAATCCGACAGCTCCTCCCGCAACAGATTCTGCAACTATGTCGCTCATGCGTTGTAGTTCGTGCGCAGTTGCTGGTTCGTCTGTGAGAGAGCGTTCTCCCATCACGTTGTAGCGCACTGCACAGTGGCCAACCATGCCAACAATGTTGAGTGCAGGATTCATGCGCTCAACCGAATCAAGATATTCGGGGTATGACTCCCAGTCCCATGCGAGTCCATTCAGAATTGCATCACGTGGAATGTCTTCAACGCTTTCCATCATCTCTGCAAGGAAACCTTCATCACCTTTTGCAACTGGTGCAAACGTGACTCCACAGTTTCCCATGAGAACTGTGGTGACGCCATGCCAAGAACTTGACGTCATCAACGGGTCCCAACCCACTTGTGCATCGAGGTGAGTGTGCAAATCAATAAAGCCTGGTGTTACTGCAAGGCCCTTGGCATCAATTTCGCGAGTGGCGATTTCACCAGTGAGGTCACCAATAAACGTGATGGTGTCGCCATCGATTGCGATGTCGGATATGTACCCGTCACGACCGGTGCCATCGACGATAAGTCCGTTGCGAATAATGAGATCATGTGCCATGTCAGCCCCCTGAATGCAGTTCTCTGAACGATACACAGTGCACTCGGGGCGCGAGAAGGTGGATGTCCTAGTGTCTAGGGGTACCCCAACCTGAAGGAATCCCATGTCAGACATGTCCGTGCAATCATTATTCTCAGTCAAAGGCAAAGTAGCCCTTGTTACAGGTGGCTCTCGTGGCATTGGCGAGATGATCGCAGCCGGGCTGTTGGCCAATGGCGCCAAGGTATACATCTCGTCTCGTAAAGCTCAAGCCTGCGATGAGGCTGCTGAGCGTCTGATGAAGAACTACGGCGGCGAGTGCATTCCGCTTCCTGCAAACGTTGCCGAGATTGATGGAATCGATGCATTGGTCGCGGAAATCTCAAAGCGCGAGAAGCACCTCGACATTCTCATCAACAATGCGGGTGTGTCATGGGGTGCTCCTATTGAAGAGTTCCCTGAAATTGGTTGGGACAAAGTGATGGACACCAACGTGAAGGGTGTGTTCTTCCTCACGCAACGTTTGTTGCCGTTGCTTCAAGCGCGCGCCACAAAAGACGACACGTCGCGCATCGTGAACATCGGTTCAATCGATGGAATTGGCACGCCAAGTTTTGAGACTTATTCGTATGGTCCTTCCAAGGCAGCGGTGCACTCGTTGACCAAGGTTCTGGCTGGTCGTCTTGCGCGTCGCCACATCATTGTGAATGCGATTGCTCCAGGACCGTTCCCTACGTGGATGTTGTCAACCGGCGTTGGCGGCGGTGGCGATGTGGATAACACCGACTGGGACACCGTTGGCCGTATGAACCCAAGTGGGCGAGTCGGCACACCAGAAGATATTGCTGGTCTTGCCCTGTATCTTTGCTCGCGAGCAGGGGCCTTCACTGTTGGTGAAGTCATAACGTGCGACGGCGGTTCGTTGCTTAAGTAGTCTTACCTCTATGAGTGGGGTGAACTCGAGAAGTGCAGGTCAGCAGTGGGCGGGTTTCGCGTCCATAGGTGCTGGCATTATTCATGGAGCCGCAATCGGCCTGCATGTAGAGCACGCAGCGTCATCGCGTGTGTTTTTGGTACTCACATTGCTGCAGGTCGGCTGGGGTGTGTTGGCGCTTTCGCAGGTCAACAGGTTGGTGTGTGGTCTCGGCGTAGTCATCAATGGTGGTGCAGTTGTTGGATGGGTGTTGACTCGCGCATACGGAATTTCGTTCATCAGTGGACTCGAAATTCCAGAGTCTCCACAACCCGCTGACACGGTGTGTGCAGCGCTCGGCCTTATTGCAGTTGCGGCGAGTGCGTGGGCATTGTTGCGCCCAGAAGTGCGAGCTTCGCGTGTTTCTGTAACCAATTCTGCCTATGTATTAACGGCGATCACACTTGTCGCACTGTGGACATTGACGGGCAATGCACACTTACATGGAGCGATAAAACTTACTGATTCAGTTCTCACAATCAATGCAGATGGGGTCATTGTTGCTCCTGGCGCAACCGAATCTGTATCCGCTACAACCACAACCGTTGCGAGTGGTGATGCAAGTACACAAGAAGCAGCAGTTGGCGTTGCTCCGTCGACCACCGTCAAACAGAAGAAAACGTCTACGACAACAACAGTGAGTCCCGCTACCACGCATCCACATACGGTTACGCGTGACCAGCAACTAGCCGCAGCATCTGGATGGCCAAAACCGTTTGATCCATCGGCACCAATTGATTTCTCTGGCATCGGTGGGGTAACGCCGGAACAAGCACTTCGTGCATCGAACCTGATTCAAGCAAATAGACGAGACCTTGCAAAGTACGCAACAACATCAGCTGCTTATGCAGATGGATATCGGTCCATTGGTGACGCAGGAAGTGGTTACGAGCACTACATCAAGCAGTCACTTGTCAATGACAACAAAATGTTGGACACCACAGCACCTGAGTCGCTTGTGTACCAAGTGGCAGGCTCAGCCAGAACGCTTGTGTCTGCGATGTACATCGCACTGCCGGGAACTCTCATTACCGATGCCACTTTGAATAACTATGCAGGTGGTCTCATGCAGTGGCATGTTCACACCAACTTGTGTTGGGGATTAGATGCACAGGGAAATCCAAAAGTAGTGGGAACTACCAACGCAGCAGGCGTTTGCACGGTGGGAGTGCTTGGAACTGGTGGAGCACCGATGGTGCATGTGTGGCTTGCTGCTCATCCGTGTGGACCATTTGCAGCTGTTGAAGGTGTTGCAGCCGGAGTTGCCGATGTGAGTGATTCAGAGCGTGTCGATCTTTGTAATAGACAGCACTAGCTATTCAGTCACTCGACGATTTCTTTTCTTTTCACTATCAATACGTTTGCTGTTGAGTCGACGTTCGATGGCACCACGTGAAGGTTTTGTTTTTCGCCGTGGCGCAGGTGGCGGGGCAGAAGCTTCATTGAGTTTTTCGCACAGCAGTTCCATACAGGCAACTCTGTTACGCCATTGGCTGCGGTACACCTGTGATGTCACGGAGACTGTTTCGGGAAGCGACCTCTCAAGACGGGCGAGTATGGTCGGCGAACATTGAACGTCGCTCAACAGAATGGCGAGCGTTGCTTTCGTTGAAGTCTTGTTGACGCTTTGTCCGCCGGCACCAGATGACCTGGCAAATGTCCATTGAAAGGCTTCAACTGCTACACGCACTCCACGTGCTGCACGAAGATCTTCATCGGGAGACATGTTCCATTATGTGCCTCTTGAGTCCTACGATTGGCTCATGGGAGAAGTTGGTGATTCAGAGCCTGTTATTGCAACAGCACGACTGGACTTACATCACATTTCTGCAACCGACCTTTTGACGTTGTTTGAAACACCAGAGAACCCTGCGCTATTTCAAGGTAAGCCGTACACGAACCCGCATCGCGTGTTGATGGATTCATCTGGGCCATTGCGATGGAGGGTGCCGCAGGTACAAGCCGATCCTCATGTGAATCGATGGTTCGTGCGGTGGATGGTGGAACGCTCCACTGGAGTCATCGTTGGCAGCCTGTCGTTTCATGGCCCGCCAGATGAAGAAGGCATGGTAGAGATTGGGCTCGGAGTGCACGACAGCTTTCAGCGCCAAGGTTTTGGCCGAGAAGCACTGCTCGGTATGTGGCAGTGGGTGGTGAAGGAGTCGGGTGTGAAGAAACTGCGCTACACGGTTGATCCGAACAACACAGCGTCAGTTGCGTTGGTGCAACAGTTCGGGTTTGCCAATGTGGGTCAACAGATTGACGAAGAAGATGGCCCAGAAGACATCTACGAGATGAGTGCTAGCGATTTTGGTGAGAGATTTCTCTAGACCACTAAACGAGGCGATTGGAGCGGGTGACGGGAATCGAACCCGCATAATCAGCTTGGAAGGCTGAGATTCTAGCCATTGAACTACACCCGCGTTAGGTGAGTCTCCAGCATACAGTCGGACTTATTCCTGACCACCTCTGGTGCTGCGGGCTCGAACGATGAGGGCAACAAGACCGAGGCCCACAATGACCACCACCCCGTATTGGAGGTAATCGCCCCATACGCCAGCCTTCTCCCACTGGTCACCGAGAGTCCATCCGAGAGCCACCCAGACCATGTTCCAGATGAGGGAACCGGCAGCGGTTAAGAGAGTGAATTTGCCAAGTGGCATGCGGTCGCCGCCTGCAGGGATGGAAACCACTGAGCGAACCACCGGAATGAGTCGACCGAAAAACACCACGTAGTTTCCGTAACGCTCAAACCACACAAAACCTTTATGCACATCGGACTTCTTCAGGCCAACGAAGCGACCAATGCCAGCCAAGAATCGTTCCATTCGTTCGTCGTCTAACACCCGACCAACTCCGTACAAGAAGTACGCGCCAATGACAGAACCGATTGTTGCAGCTATGACACCACTGACGTAATCGAACCGGCCTTCGCTGACATTGAATCCGGCGAGTAGAAGAATTAGCTCAGAGGGGATGGGCGGAAACACATTCTCGATTGCGACGAGAAAAGCAACTCCAATCAATCCAATGGAGTCAATAACGTTTGTTGCCCAATCAATCACAGAAGAGATACTAGTAAGGCTCTATGTGTTACTGGCTATGAGTCGCAAACACAGAGGGCAGACCCCCGGTGTGGATGAAAACCACGTTTCGAAAGCCCTGGAATCCGCCTTCAGCGTCGATTCCAAGCAGTCCTGAGAATCCTTTGGCGGTGTACACGGGGTCGAGAATCCATGCACCTCTATGGGCCGCCCAATGAGCAGCATCTGTTGCGCCTTGAGTCGGAACTGCGTAGTCCTGCCCAAGAAAACGTTTGTCGATGACCACATCTGAGGCAAGTGTTTGGTGCGATAACCCAAGAAGAAGCAAAGTGTTGTCGCTGAGTTGTCGAATGCTGTCTGTGTGTAGCGCAACACCTTTGGCAACACCAATTGCGATCACGGGGCAGTGTGGTGTGCCACTCGCGCGCGCATCAATTAACCCAGCAACAAGCCCTGCGTGTGTGCCGCCACTGGACGATGTATGAACAACCACGTCTGGTGTGAAACCAAGTGCAACACATTGCTGCATGAGTTCGCCATAGGCACGGTGATACCCAAGTGCACCCACTGGAGTTGAACCACCTATGGGTATGGAATGGGGAGTGCGTCCTTGTGAGCGCAGTTGCTGCGTGAGTTCCTGGCGAAATTTCTCGAGAGATTCCCAGTCATTTGCCTTGATTCCCGTGTGATGTTGAATTGCTCCAAACATGTGTGAAAGAAGTTGGTTTCCTTCGAGAGTCTCAGGTTCATCACCCGACAAAACAAGATGAGTTTCAAGACCAAGTTTCGCGCCCGCTGCAGCAGTCATGCGGCAATGGTTGGATTGAGCCGCCCCAACTGTGACTAAGCAATCTGCGCCTGCGTCTTGAGCCTCGCCACACAGGAATTCCAGTTTGCGGCCCTTGTTGCCGCCAGCTCCTAAGCCAGTGAGGTCATCTCGTTTTACCCATAACCGAGCGCCACTTGGAAGCGCACCACCATTTTCTAGAGGTGTCGGCGTGGTAACAAGATCAATGCGAGTGGGGCTCATTACTTTTCGAGAAAGATAAGTGGAATTTCGCGATCAGTTTTTGATTGGTAACCGCCGTAGTTTGCATACTTCTCCACAATCTGTGGCCACAGTGTTGCTCGTTCATCTGCTGATGCGATGCGTGCAGTGCGTTCGTGTCGCGGTTCATCGACAGTTTCTACCCACACCTTTGAGTTCGCACGAAGATTCACAAACCATGCGGGGTGGTGGTCGTCTCCACCGCGTGATGCGACGATGACAAATGATGTTCCAGATTGGTAGGGCGATGTCAACATCACTTCACGAAGTTGCCCAGATTGGCGACCTGTAGTCGTGAGTTTCAGAACGGGCATATTGCCTGCGCTCCAGCCCTTCTTTCCGCGAGAGACCACGAGGATGGTCTTGTGGACGAAGTTCATGGTCTTAAGAGTGAGGTCACTAGGCATAAACAGACAGTATCGGGCGAACCCCTGTGACAAGTGCTTTCGTCTCTAGGTCACCAGTGCTAGCCAAGTACAATTGAACTTCGCATGTTGAAGGAACTCTTGTCTACGGTCTTGGCCAAGTACAAGAGGTATATATGGCTTGTCATTGCCTTTCAGGCAGTCCAGTCCATTGCGGGCCTGTATCTGCCCACCGTGAATGCCGACATTATTGATAATGGCGTCGTCAAGAATGATCTTCCATATATATGGCAGATGGGTGGCGTCATGTTGGCGGTCACCATCGTGCAGATCACTTTCTCGATTGGTGCTGTCTATTACGGCTCAAAAGTGGCGATGGGCTTTGGTCGAGACGTGCGCCGCAGTCTCTTTCACCAAGTAAACGATTTCTCGTCGAGAGAAGTAGCTCAGTTTGGTGCGCCGTCACTCATTACTCGAATTACAAATGATGTTCAGCAAGTACAGATGCTTGTTTTGATGACGTGCACTTTGTTGCTGGCCGCACCGTTCACCACGGTTGGTGGTGTGTTGTTGGCCATGCAGCAAGATCTTGGTTTGTCGCGAATTCTTGTGGTTGCCATGCCTATCTTGGCGATCACATTGGCAATCATCATTATGAGTATGGTGCCTACGTTTCGTCTCATGCAGGAACGCATCGACCGCATCAATGTGATTCTGCGCGAACAACTCACTGGCATTCGAGTCCTTCGGGCATTTGTGCGTGAACCCGAAGAGACTGAAAGATTTCGTTTAGCGAATCAAGCTGTAACTGAAACTGCGCTTCGGGGCGGTCGTTTGCAGTCCCTTATGTTTCCTACGGCTACGTTGTTCATCAATATCTCAAGCGTGGCTGTGGTGTGGTTTGGATCCGACCGAATCGCTGAGGGTGTTATGCAGCCGGGCGCGATGATTGCCTTCCTCACATACCTCACACAAATTTTGATGTCTGTGATGATGGCTACTTGGATGGCAGCACTATTGCCACGTGCATCAGTCAGTGCTGAGCGTATTCAAGAGGTTCTACACACACCATCGTCTGTTGTCATCAGTGCTTCAGCAATCACCGAGTTATCGCGTACTGCAGAGTTGAACTTCAATGATGTTGGTTTTCACTACCCAGGTGCTGAAGAACCTGTTCTGAAAGACATCAACTTCACCGTACGAGCCGGACAAACAATGGCGGTGATTGGTAGCACTGGCTCTGGAAAAACAACACTTGTCAATCTTGTGACCCGCTTGTTTGATGCCACGGCTGGTTCCGTAGTTCTCGATGGTGTTGATGTGCGCGATTTGGCGCCTGAAGCACTGTGGTCAAGGGTGGGAATTGTTCCGCAGAAGCCGTATTTGTTTTCGGGAACAATTGCTAGCAACTTGCAATACGGAAAAGACGATGCCACCGAAGAGGAAATGTGGGAAGCCTTGCGTGTCGCTCAAGCGGAAGATTTTGTTCGTGCGATGCCTGGTGGTCTGAATGCTGTGATTGCACAGGGCGGAACAAACGTTTCTGGCGGTCAACGCCAGCGACTCGCGATTGCCCGAGCACTGATTCGTCATCCAGAGATCTATTTGTTCGATGACTCTTTCTCGGCCTTGGACTTAACCACCGACGCACAGTTACGCGCCGCCCTCAAGCCGCTGGCGCAAAATGCAGTGGTACTGGTAGTTGCACAGCGAGTATCCACTATTCGTGATGCCGACCAGATTCTGGTACTTGAAGACGGCGAATGCGTGGGCCTTGGAACACACGATGAACTCATTGCAACGTGCCCGACCTATCAAGAAATTGTGGACTCTCAAGCAGCTGTAAATGGGGATGAGTCATGAGCGAAGAAACTGACGACAAGAAACCACAACATATTCCAGGTTCAGAACTCCGTAATACTCGTATGAGCAGTGTGGGTATGCCGGCTGAGAAGTCTGAGAACTTTGTAGCCACATCTAAGCGCCTCGGGCGACTGATGGCGGGAGAGATGGTGCTGGTTGTGTGCATTCTTGTGCTTGCTATTGTCAGCGTTTTCTTAGTGGTCATTGGGCCAAAGGTGCTCGGACACGCCACAGATATTTTGTTTGATGGGCTTTTGAAACGTGAAGGCCGAGACGGAGTGGACTTCTCTGCATTGCATCGCACTCTTGTTTTTGCAGTCATCGTCTACTTTTTCTCTTTCCTTCTTTCCTACATGCAGACGTACATGCTTGCTGGAGTGGTTCAAAGAACCATGTTCTCGCTACGCGCATCAGTAGAGGCAAAGATTCATCGTCTCCCTCTCAGTTATATCGACCGTCATTCGCGTGGCGACTTACTGAGTCGAGTTACAAACGACATCGACAATATTTCGCAGAGTCTGCAGCAATCCCTTAGCCAATTGATCACTTCATTGCTCACAATTGTCGGCGTTCTTTTGATCATGATTTGGATCTCGCCGTTGTTGGCATTGGTGGCCGTCATAACTGTTCCTATTTCAATCGGAACTATGAAACAGATAGCGGGTCGGTCGAAACAGAAATTCATCGCTCAATGGGCTCATACGGGGGCAATGAATGGGCTCGTGGAAGAGACATTTACTGGGCATGCAATCGTAAAGACGTTTGGACGGCAGAAGGAAGTAGAGCAGCGTTTCGCTGAGACGAATGAAAAGCTGTATACAGCTGGTTTTGGCGCTCAATTCATTTCTGGTTCTATCCAGCCAATCATGATGTTTATTGGAAACTTGAACTATGTAGCTATCGCAATCATTGGCGGACTCCGCGTGGCATCAGGTTCTATGGGCCTCGGTGATGTTCAGGCATTCATTCAATACTCCCGAATGTTTAGCCGTCCACTCACGGAAACAGCATCAATGATGAATGTGTTGCAATCTGGGGTGGCATCTGCCGAGCGCGTGTTTGATGTACTGGATGCTGAAGATGAAACAGTAGAGCCCGAGATGTCTGCGACAGAGTCTGTGCAAGGCCGAGTTGTGTTCGAGCATGTGAACTTCTCGTACGATGCCGACCGGCCTCTCATTGAGGATCTCTCATTAGTTGCCGAACCAGGTACAACTGTTGCCATCGTTGGCCCCACGGGTGCTGGCAAGACAACGCTCGTGAACCTGGTGATGCGCTTTTATGAATTGAATTCTGGCCGTATCACCTTGGATGGTCGAGATATTTCTCAGATGGCACGTCGTGAGTTACGCCAAAACATCGGCATGGTTCTTCAAGATACGTGGTTATTCGGTGGGACTATTCGAGACAACATCGCCTATGGAAACCCCTTGGCTACCGAAGAGCAAATTCGTGCCGCTGCGAAGGCCGCTTATGTGGACAGATTCGTTCGCTCGTTACCGCTTGGTTATGACACGGTTCTCGATAATGACGGTGGTGCTGTAAGCGCTGGCGAGAAACAGTTGCTCACTATTGCACGTGCATTCTTGGCAGACCCCAGCATTTTGATTCTTGATGAGGCAACAAGTTCTGTTGATACTCGTACTGAAGTCCTCATTCAGCGCGCCATGGTTGCATTGCGTAGTCAACGAACAAGTTTTGTGATTGCGCACCGTTTGTCCACCATCCGCGATGCAAATATCATTTTGGTAATGGAGCAGGGAAGTATTGTTGAGCAAGGCTCGCATGAGGATCTGCTCGCAGCGCACGGCGCGTATTACCGCCTGTATCAATCACAGTTTGCTGGCGCAGCCACCGACATCGGTTGAAAATTGTTTCCAGCGGGCTGCGTTCTTTGTAACGGAGGCCGTTGGCTTACAGTATGAGCGTGGAACATTTTGATGTAGTCGTCGTAGGTGCAGGAATCTCAGGCATAGGCGCTGGGTACTTTTTGCAAAAGGAGTCACCGAATCGTTCGTATGTGATCTTGGAAGGTCGCAACGATATGGGTGGCACATGGGACTTGTTTCGTTATCCAGGAGTGCGCTCTGATAGCGACATGCACACCTTGGGCTATAGCTTCAAGCCGTGGACAGCCGCTAAGTCAATTGCTGACGGGCCGAACATTTTGGCGTACCTGCGTGAGACAGCTTCTGAGTTTGGCATTGACAAAAACATTCGGTTCAAGCATTTGGTGACAAAAGCGGAATGGTCGTCAGAACTCGCGCAGTGGACTGTGACCGCAACACAAAAAGACAGCAATACAGTTGTGACGTACACGTGCAATTTCTTGTTCATGTGCTCTGGGTATTACAGCTACAAGAGTGGGTACACCCCTGACATCACTGGGCTGCAGGATTTCAACGGAACAGTGGTGCACCCGCAGGCGTGGCCGAAAGACCTTGACTATGCCGGCAAGCGCGTAGTTGTAATTGGGTCTGGGGCAACAGCCATGACTCTGGTGCCCGCAATGGCCAATACTGCAGCGCATGTCACCATGTTGCAGCG
>Ga0208082_1000155_pt1 | contig 20005 bp, 20 predicted proteins | sample LakMenE09Jun09ns_FD_150683 | JGI IMG/M metagenome (GOLD analysis project Ga0208082, IMG submission 150683) | Freshwater microbial communities from Lake Mendota, WI - 09JUN2009 deep hole epilimnion ns (SPAdes) | ecosystem: Environmental > Aquatic > Freshwater > Lake > Epilimnion/Euphotic zone ... | reverse complement strand
TTCCATGTGCACCGCGACAATCGCATTAGCGTTGGAGATCTCGTCACGCTTGTAGACGACGACCTCACAACAGAATCGCTGTAACCATGCTCAATCGATTACTTGACGATTCTTTTGACAAGGAAATTCGCCGCAACATCACTGCGGTAACCATTGCCCGACTTGTTGCCAACGCTGCATATCGATTCGCTCCACTGTTTCTCGCAACAATTGCCCGCGGGTTCGATGTTTCGCTCTCCACTCTTGGCTTCGCCATCTTTGCCAGCGAACTTTCTGGCTTTGCTTCACCGTTTGCGGGACGCATCGTTGATCGACTGACGCACCGCAACAGCATGGTGCTCGGCCTCGTTGGCTCGGCTGTTGGTTGCACCATCGCCGCAGTTTCTACTTCGCCGTTGATCTTTGCAGTTGGAGTAACTGTGCTTGCGCTCACGAAACAAAGTTTTGACCTAGGCCTTGGCGCGTGGATTGCTGATCATGTTCCCTACAACCAGCGTGGCAAAATCGTTGGCCTTACCGAAACCGCATGGGCACTTGGACTTCTTGTCGGCGTATCGATCATGGGTTTAATCACTGCAGCAACTAACTGGCGCATTGGTTTTGCATTCGCCGTCTTGTGCCTCATTGTTTCAATGTTTGTTATTTTTAACCGAGTAACAAATGAAGCCCGAGTAGTTCATGAAAGCCACAGCACTACTCCTCAGCGAGTCACGGGTAATTCATGGTTGGTTGTTTTCGCCATGTTTTGCATTATGTGCAGTGCGCAAAACTTGTTTGTTACCTTCGGTGCTTGGCTCGAAGAAGAGTTTCAATTTGGCGCGGCTCGGCTTGCAGTCGCAGGTTTTTCGCTTGGACTCGTTGAACTTGTTGCATCGGTAAGTAGTTCTCGCCAAACCGACAAATGGGGAAAAGAGCGAAGCATCGCTTTGGGAGCACTTCTAGTAATTCCCGGAGGAATCTTCCTCTGCCTCGGATCAAACAATTTGATCATCGGACTCATTGGCGTGTTTATCTACTTCCTCGGTTTCGAATTTTCGGTCGTCAGCTTGTTGTCATTGGCAACTTCGCTGGTGCCAAACAGCCCTGGAACCGGCCTTGGTTGGGTGTTGGGTGCTGGAACTCTTGGGCGTGCAGTAATGGCCATCATTGCAACTCACTTGTTTGAGTCGTTCGGCGTACAAGGCCCAGCATTAATGGGTGCGTTGTTTGGTCTGATTGGTGCACTAACGATTACCGGCTACCGCCGAGTGAACGCAAAAAACTAACCGCGGTAAGCGTTAGTAATCGGCAATCGCCGGTCTTTGCCAAAGGCTTTCAACGACACACGAACCCCCGGTGGGCCCTGACGTCGTTTGTATTCATTCATATCTACAAGTCGTGAAATTCGCCGAACGAGTGCTTCGTCAAACCCCAGCGCAATGATTTCGGCTGCCGTGCGATCTTGCTCCACGTACAGCTCCAAAATTGGATCAAGAATTTCATATGCAGGCAACGATTGGTCGTCTCGCTGATCGGGCCGCAATTCGGCCGATGGTGGCTTAGTGATTACCGCTTCTGGAATGATTTCCCGGCCTGCACGCGAGTTAACAAATCGGCACAACTCGTACACCGTGGTCTTCAACAAATCTTTAATGACTGCGTATCCACCTACCGAGTCTCCGTACAACGTGAAGTAACCAACAGCAAGCTCGCTCTTGTTTCCTGTTGTTAACACCATCCAGCCGAACTTGTTTGATAACGCCATCAGTGTTGTGCCACGCACTCTGCTCTGTAAGTTTTCTTCGGTGAGATCCGCAGCCTTGCCAGCAAAACTCTCAGCGGTCATGTCGAGGTATGCAGAAAATGCTGGCTCAATAGAAATGGTTTGCATGTCTACGCCCAAGTTGCTCGCCAGAATTGCGGCATCAGTGCGCGAGCCTTCACTTGAATAACGCGAAGGCATAGACACACCATGTACGTGTTGTGAACCAAGTGCTTCAACGGCGATTGCAGCAACGAGTGCAGAGTCAATTCCGCCAGAGAGCCCAATGACCACGTCGGTGAATCCGTTCTTACGTACGTAATCACGAGTGCCAAGTACCAGCGCTCCAAATACTTGCTCCATGTCCGAAGCACTCGGAGCAATTGTTCCTTCAAACTTTGTTCCACTAGCGCGTGATGTTTGTGAAACTTCGACTACGGGAATTCCACTTGCGACTTGTGACTCATTGACCTCGATATCAATGAACGACAAACTCTCGCCAAATTGTTCAGCGAGCATCAGCATGTCGCCGCGATGGTCGAACACCATGCTTCCGCCGTCGAATACCAATTCATCTTGACCACACACTTGATTGACATACACAATTGCGCAGGAGTTTGCTCGCGCGCGTTCACTCACCATGTGTTGACGCTCGTCGAATTTTCCGCGGTGAAACGGCGATCCGTTGATGTTGATGTTGAGCGTTGCGCCAGCCTTTGCTTGTTGGTGCACCGGACCATCTGCTTGCCAAATGTCTTCGCAAATAGTTACACCGGCATGCACGCCTGCAATGGTGAACAGCGAAAACGAATTGCCGGGAGTGAAATACCGATCTTCATCAAACACGCTGTAGTTCGGAAGCAACTGCTTGTTGTAGGTGCCGTGCAATTTTCCGTTGGATGCAATGGCTGCAGAATTCGCCAGCGTTCCTCTTGCCCCATCAACAAAACCAAAGACGGCCACACAACCCTGCGTTGCTGCAACGATGTCGCGCATCGCTTGCTGGTTCTCGGCCACGAACCCCGATTTCAGCACCAGGTCTTCAGGCGGGTACCCAGTGATGGAAAGTTCAGGGAAGACCACTATGTCGCAGTTGGCTTTGTGTGCCATGGCGTACATCTCCAGAATTCGGCGCGAATTACCAGCAATATCGCCGATAACAGGGTTCAACTGGGCCAATCCCACCCGCACGTGTTGAGTCGCTACCGCCACGGCTTCAGGCTAGGGGTCTACAACTTCACAAAGCGTTCACATTTGGGCAACGGGGGCGAAATCCCCATGAACGAGACTTTCCGTATACCCGAATTCGGGGTTATGGCCCGAATTCTCAACCGGAAGGAAATGACATGCCATATCAAGCGGAATACATCTGGATCGACGGCCATAAGCCAACTCCAATGCTGCGTTCAAAAACAAAGATTCTTGCGAACAGCGTAAAGACACCACCAGTTTGGGGTTTTGATGGTTCGTCAACCGAACAAGCAACTGGTGACGCATCAGACTGCATGTTGAAGCCAGTGTTTACGTGTCCAGACCCAATTCGTGGTGGCAAAAACATTTTGGTGTTGTGCGAAGTAATGCTTGCTCAATCGGAGAAGCCACACCCAACCAACACACGCGCATTGTGCGCAGATGTTGCAAAGAAGTTTGCAGCGCACGGAATGATTTACGGCATCGAACAGGAATACACCATGATGCGACTTGATGGTCGTCCATACGGATTCCCAGAAGCTGGCGGCGAGCCTGCACCACAAGGCCCTTACTACTGCGGCGTTGGTGCCGGCCGTGTAATGGGTCGCCAAATTATTGAAGAGCACACATGGGCATGCATTGAAGCTGGTCTCATGATTGAAGGAACGAATGCTGAAGTAATGCCTGGTCAGTGGGAATTTCAAATTGGTGCAGCAGATGCAATCACCGTGAGTGACCACATGATCGTTGCTCGTTGGTTGCTCGATCGCATTGCAGAAGATCACGATGTGGTCATCTCATATGCAGCCAAGCCACAAAAGGGCGACTGGAACGGAGCGGGTGCACACACCAACTTCTCAACCAAGGCAATGCGTGGAAGCTACGCAGCAATCGAAGCAGCATGTGATGCACTTGGTTCCCGAGTGATGGAACACGTGAACAATTACGGCGATGACATTCAGAGCCGTCTCACCGGAAAGCATGAAACTGCTCCTTGGGACAAGTTCAGTTACGGCGTGTCAAACCGCGGCGCATCAGTACGTATTCCTTGGCAGGTTGCTCGTGACGGTAAGGGTTACGCAGAAGACCGTCGTCCAAACGCCAACGTGGATCCATACGTGGTGACACGCCTCATTTTGGAAACAGTGTGCGGAGCCGCAAAGGCACCATCCGCAAGCACCAAGGCCCCGAAAAAGGCTGCCAAGAAGAAGGCGCCGGTGAAGAAGAAGGTTGCAGTTAAAAAGAAAAAGAAGTAATTCGCCCCTAAGGCGGAGATACAGCCTCAACGGCACCGAGGATCCGGTTCCTCGGTGCCGTTGTTTATTTATGCAGGCAGACTGTAGAGATGTCCACTATGCACGAACACCAACGCGATTACGTCCTGCGCACCGTTGAAGAGCGCGGCATTCGCCTGGTTCGATTGTGGTTTACCGATGTTCTCGGAAACTTGAAATCATTTGCCATCAGCCCTGCTGAAATGGAAAACGCGCTGAATGACGGCATGAGCTTTGATGGTTCATCCATTGACGGATTCAGCCGAGTGCAAGAAAGCGACGTACTCGCAATTCCAGATGCGAACACATTTGAAGTACTTCCATGGGCAGACGCAAAGGGCGCCGAGGCTCGCGTGTTTTGCGACATTGCAAAACTTGATGGCACTCCATTTGATGGTGACCCGCGTCAGGTGTTGCGCCGCAACTTACGTGCAGCGCGAGACAAGGGCTACTCGTTTTATATTGCTCCAGACATCGAGTACTTCTATTTCGCTCCGCCTGATGGCACGAACAAACCAGTGCTGCTCGATCAAGGTGGATTCTTCGACCTCACCAGCACCGATATTGCCAGTTCGCTGCGCAAGGAAACCATTCGCACACTCGAGACCATGAGCATTCCAGTGGAATACAGCTTCCATGAAGATGCGCCAAGCCAACACGAAATTGATCTTCGTCATACCGACGCGCTCACCATGGCCGACAGCGTGATGACATTCCGTTTTGTGGTGAAGGAAATTGCTGCGCTTCATGATGTGCATGCAACGTTCATGCCCAAGCCGCTTGAAACCATTCAAGGTTCGGGAATGCACTTGCACCTTTCGTTGTTTGAAGGCGAGAACAATGCTTTCCACAGTGCAGACGACCCATACAACTTGTCGCCAACTGCAAAAAGTTTCATGGCTGGACTACTTCATCACGCAGCAGAAATCACTGCGGTAACAAACCAGACCATCAACTCCTACAAGCGACTTGTTCCTGGCTTTGAAGCACCAGTCCATATCTCATGGGCGCGCAATAACCGCAGTGGACTCATTCGTGTTCCAATTCCAAAACGCGGAAGCGACTCCGCAACGCGAATTGAATACCGCTCGCCAGACCCAGCGTGCAATCCATACCTCGCGTTTTCGGTCATCTTGGCAGCAGGTATGCGCGGTATCGAACAGGGATACGAACTTCCTGCCGAAGCGGACGCAAACTTGTTTGAAATGGACGATGCAGCACTCGAAAAAATGGGCATCCAACAATTGCCGCAATCACTTTCTGAAGCGTTGCGCGTAATGGAAAACTCATCGCTTGTTGCTGACGCGTTAGGTGACCACATTTTCGAATGGTTCTTGCGCAACAAGCGTGCAGAGTGGCGCTCGTACAAGACCCACATCAGTGAATACGAACTCGGCCGCTACCTCAAGTCCATCTAACTGCCGTCATGACCAGCGACCGTCTTACCCAAATGCTTGCGGTGTTCCCATCGCCTGCTCCAATTGATCTCGCGCGCACGCTTGACTTGGCTGGGTTTCGCTGGAAAGCGGTTAAATCTGCCGATGAAGCCGCAAAGTGCTCGCCTGCTGAAGGCTGGTCCGGAGCAATCATCATGTGCGACGAAGACCCAGAGGGCGGTTGGGCATTGTGTCGTTCGTTGCGTAAACGCGATGTTCCTGTTGAACGAATTTTGGTGCTTGTCAATGGCAGCCAACTGCAAGATCTGGACTTACGCGACGACCTGTACGACGACTTCTGCTTGGCGCCGTTTCACCCGCGAGAACTTGAAGCACGCTTGCGCCATTTGTTCTGGTTCGAAATTAAGGGCAACCGCGAATCACTTGTTGAATACAGCGGACTCGTCTTAAACGTTGAAACATACCAAGCATCATTTGGTGGTCACCCACTCGATCTCACCTTCATGGAATACGAATTACTGAAATTCTTGGCTCAGAACCCAGGGAAGGTGTTCTCACGCGAAACGTTGTTGTCGCGAGTATGGGGATACGAATACTTCGGTGGTGCACGCACTGTCGATGTGCACATTCGTCGCTTGCGCGCAAAGCTTGGTGAAGAGCACGCCAACCTCATTCAAACTGTGCGCAGTGTTGGCTACCGCTTCGGTCAATCGAAGTGGTCTGCAAACAAAAACTAAGTCAGAGCAGTTATAAACGTTGCGGCACCGATTACCAAAAACAACACTGCTGCCGTGCGCTGAATTACACCAAGTGGAACTTTTGTTGTTAACCACGAACCAGTGAGCACTGCAAGGCCAGACACGCAAGAAAGTGCAAGCGCTGCTCCACACGCAACAGCAATTGGGTCGCCAAATCGAGCAGCGAAACCAGCGGTAGCTAGTTGAGTGAGATCTCCAAACTCAGCAACCAAAATGACCGAAGCTGCGGTCCATGCAACACGTGAGTTCGACATGCTGGTTGACCACTTGTCGGTTGACTCTTCTTCGTCATCTTTTCCAGCACGCCACGTCATCACCCCGCCGACAATGAACAACGCTGCGACAAGCAATTGAATGGGCCGCTCTGGCAATTGCGACAGCGCAGATCCGAAAATTACGGCAACGATCACATGAAATGAATAGCCAGCAGTGACCCCAATCCACACAGGAAGCCTGCGACGAAAGTGCGTGGAGAGCAACAGCGTTGCAAACATGGTTTTGTCAGGGAGCTCGGCAAGAAACACTGCAGTAAATGTGACGAGCGCGTGCTGGAGCATGTTGCAACTAGCCGATGTGCGATTGCATCTGCTGGGCAAGCACGCGATGTTGCCGCAACATGTCGTCAACTTTGTTGCTCACCAGTTGTCCATTTTCAACAACCGATTTACCGTTCACAATGGTGTGCTTCGCACTTACTGGGCCACAACGCAACCACGCTTCAATTGGGTCGGCAATTGCCCCCGCAAATGCTGGTCCTGTAAGCGACCACACGGCAATATCACCGACCGCGCCAACTGAAATTTCGCCAATTTCGCCAATGCGACCAAGGCAACCTGCGCCACCGCGAGTGGCAATTTCTAGTGCCATGCGTGCGGTTCCAGCGGCAGCTCCACTATGCAGTTTTGCGAGCAACATCGCTTGTCGTGCTTCAAGCCACAGCGACGCGGAGTCGGCAGACGATGATCCGTCTACACCAAGGCCAACATGTACTCCTGCTTCACGTAGTTGCACAACAGGTGAAATACCCGACGACAAAATGAGATTGCTGCTTGGGCAATGAGCTGCACCAATTCCTGCAGCGCCAAGTTTGTGAATCTCATCGTGATTTGGCATCACACAGTGCGCTACCCACGTTCGTTTGCTTAGCCAGCCAACCTCTTCCAGATATTGCGTTGGTCGACAGCCGAATGTGGCAACTGAAAAGTCGTCGTCTTCGGAGTTTTCGGCAAAGTGAGTGTGCAGACGAACATCTAATTTTTCTGCAAGCTCGGCCGATTCAATCATCAACTTCTTTGTCACACTAAATGGCGAGCACGGAGCAAGTGCAACGCGCACCATTGCGCCGTGACTGCGATCGTGATGTAGCTCCACCATGCGTTGCGACTCGGCAAGAATCACATCGTGATCTTGCACCACGTTGTCTGGTGGCAAGCCGCCATCTTTTTCTGACAACGACATTGACCCGCGCGTTGGATGAAAACGCATACCGATGTCTTGTGCTGCAGAAATTTCTGCACTCAACAAATCGCCAGCACCTGCAGGATGCACATACAAGTGATCGGTTGACGTTGTGCAACCCGATAGCGCCAATTCGGCAAGCCCAACCCATGCCGAAACATGTGCAGACTCCTCGTTCAACGTGCTCCACAATGGATACAGAGTTTTCAGCCAACCAAACAACGCAGCGTTGGTCATTGGCGGAAACGCCCGTGTGAGGTTTTGATACAAGTGGTGGTGCGTGTTCACCAAACCTGGTGTAACTAAACAATCTGACGCATCAATTGTTCGCGTTGCAGCAGGTTCGCTGCCTGCAGTTCCTATTCCAGAAATAACTCCGTTAGTGATGGCAACCCATCCACCAGAAATTTCTCTGCGCTGATTATCAACCGTTGCGACTAATGCCGCGTTACGAATGAGAAGATCAGATGTTGACGTCAATGAGTTCACTACCCTCGTGGCGCTTGTCTGCATCTTTTTGCAGGAAGAATCCGATGAGCGCAGCAAGTCCAGCAGTGGACAGACCAACAATTATGGGAAAACTGATGAGTGCGAGAACGATAAGTACGGCTCCAGGCATGACAATTACCGTAGTGGCTTGAAAGCCCAGGCTTCGATCTCCACCGCGCCACCAAATGGGAGCGAGGCAACACCGATGGTGCTGCGCGCTGGTCGACTGCCATCAAACCCGGCAACATATGCCGTATTAAAGGTGCCAAAGGTGTCCATGTCGGTAAGGAAGCACAGCGTTTTCTTCACGTCGTGAATATTGCAACCGGCAGATGCCAACTGCGCCTTCAGGTTGACCACTGCTTGTGCAGTTTGCTTAGCAACTCCACCCGAAACGATTTTGCCATCGACAACTCCGAGCTGGCCCGAGACAATGACCCAGTCTCCTGCACGAACTACTGGGGTGTATGGCCCTAGCGGCGCAGTGGATTTTGCTGGTGCGGCAGATTTCTTCGCTGCCTTCTTCGGCGCTTTCTTCACTGCTTTTTTAACAGTCTTTTTCGCGGTCTTCTTTGCGGTCTTTTTTGCGGTTGCCATAACTCCAGCGTATAGGGCGATGGCTTCTCTTCGAAAATGCGTCATACGATGAAGGCATGATCTCCCGCCGCCAATTCGTTACTGGAACACTCGCAACCTTTGGTTTAGGCGGATCACTCAGTTTTCTTACGTCCTGTGCAAGTTCTACGCCTGGCGCTGCAACCGAACTTTTCCAAGTAGTCCAACGATTCCCGCAAGTGTTGGTGCCTGGCTCGGTGCGTATTCCCATTTCACTTGCCAACCAAGCAGGTCTGCTTGGAAAAACCAGTGGCGTCGATCTGCCAACTGAGCTTCGTGCACAGTTATTGAATTCAGAAACTGGCGAAATAGTTGTTGCAGACATGGTGGCGATGAGACACGATGCAAACATCGACCCCCCTTACTGGCCGTTTCGGGTTGACATTGCAGAGACCGGAATCTATTCGCTGGTTATTGAAGGTGGCACACAAGATGGTGCAGGTGTGCAGATCATGGATCCCACAACCATTTCCATTCCACTTATCGGAACACCGCTTCCAGGTTTTGATACCCCAACTATTTCAAACACACGCGGAGTGAACCCGTTGTGCACACGCATTCCTGAACCATGCCCGTTACACGACATCACGTTGAACGAAGCACTGAAGCGCGGAAAGCCAATTGCATATTTGGTCGGCACTCCTGCACATTGTCAAACGGGAACGTGTTCGCCAGCACTTGAAGCGTTGTTGGAAATGCGTGAATTAGTTGGCGACAGACTCACCATGTTGCACACCGAGATATATACCGATGACACCGCGACGATTGTTGCACCAGCAGTTGAAGCACTGAACATGACGTTCGAACCAGCGTTGTTCATAACCGACGCCAAAGGCGTGTTAGTAGAGAGATTCGATGCAATCTTCGATGCTGTAGAAATTACCGAAGCGTTTACAACGCTTGGCGTGCTGTAACGCGATCAGCTAAAGCTGTTGCCACAACCACAAGTGCGCGATGCATTTGGGTTGTTGATCTTGAAACCAGCGTCTTGCAGACCGTCCTGGTAATCAAGGCTTGCTCCAACGAGCAACTGTGACGATGCTTGGTCTACAACAACCTTCACATCACCAAATGTCAACTGCTGATCTTCAGCAGTGAAGTCGCCATCAAAAAACATCTCGTATGAAAATCCTGAACAACCACCAGGTCGCACTGCAACGCGCAAGGCCAAATCAGTTGCGCCTTCTGCTTCGAGCAATTGCTTGACCTTTGATGCTGCATTGTCAGTAAGTGTGATCATGGTGTTTATGATACCCCCGACCTCATGCAAGGTAAAGAGCGCTGCGCTACAAAATTTGGGGCTTCACGATAGGTTTTAACCATGTCCAGCCCCCAGGTGGCTCCGCCAACAGCGCTTGAAGTAACCGAGCTGTTGCGCGCTGTTATGGACCCTGAGCTTGGCGACAACATTGTGGACTTGGGCATGGCTGGCGAGGTAACCGTCAGCACCGAGGGCTTGGTGTCTATAGCCATGAAGCTCACTATTAAGGGTTGCCCACTTCGAGTGCAGATACGAAATGACATTGAATCGCGAGTGTTGGTGCACCCTGGCGTAACCAAAGTGACCATCGACTGGGGCGAGATGACCGCAGACGAGCGCACCGCGGTGATGACACGAGCCAGATGGAACGCAAAAGAACAGGCAAGCGACACTCAAGTTCCTATCAATGCGCGCGTGCTCGCAATTGCCAGTGGCAAAGGTGGAGTTGGAAAAAGTTCTGTCACCGTAAACCTTGCTGCAGCAATTGCCGAACAAGGAAACATTGTTGGTGTTCTCGACGCAGACATTTGGGGTTTTTCTATTCCGCGAATGTTGAACATGCCTGATCGCTTGGAAGCAAAACGAGTTGATGGCAGCGACAAACCGCGAATCATTCCTAACGAGCGCAAAGTTGGAAATGGTTTGCTGAAAGTGGTGTCAACAGGAATGTTGGTAGAAGATGAAGGCACTGCACTGATGTGGCGGGGCCTCATGTTGACGAAAGCCGTTGAACAGTTTCTGAATGATGTGCAGTGGGGCGATCTTGATTACTTGCTCATTGACATGCCGCCAGGAACCGGCGACGTACAAATGGGACTTGCGCGCATGTTGCCACGCACCGACTTAGTCATTGTCACTACCCCTGCAGTGTCGGCGCAAAAAGTTGCCATTCGCGCCGCCGACATGGCGCGCAGAAGTTTCCTGCGTGTTGCTGGCGTGATTGAAAACATGACTTCCTTTACGTGCGAGCATGGAAATACGTACGAACTATTTGGGCAAGGTGGCGGTCAAGCGCTCGCTTCAGAGATTGGTTCTCCATTGCTCGGAAACATTCCAATTGAAGCTGCTGTTGCACACGGCAGCGATACCGGTGAGCCAATCGTTCTTTCAAAGACTGGCGCAGCAGCCGAAGCATTTGCCGCAATTGCTCAGCGCATTATTAACGAAACTGTTTCCATGCAAGACATGGTGGGTTGCTCGGCCCGCGCCGAAGAAGTTGTGCCTGTTTCTGTTTCCCAGCGCCGTTAATTTTTGTAATCAACGTCGCCTGGAAGCGAAATGCCAACCACGCGTCCTTCGGCATCAACTTTTAACTGAGGGATAATCGCAGTTGGCGTGCCAATTTTCTTCGCTGCAACGAGTGCGTCGTCTGTAGTTGCGTGCGGAAGCAGAAACTCTAAATTGCGAATGGTTGGCGGCATCATTGCCAGGTCGCCGTTTTCCTGACGCTGCAGGGCATCGGCAGGTGACACCCACAAACTGGCAATGGTTTCACTGTCATCATGCAATGGTTCTTGGCCTTCTGGCGCCCTTGCAACAAAGAAACGAGTATCAAATCGACGTGCTTCACCAAGCGGAGTAATCCAGTGACTTACGTAATGAATGTTGTCGGTAATGAGTCGTAGGCGCTCATCGTCGCACAACTGCATCATTGATGTGTTTCCTTCGTGCACTTCGTGGCGCGCCTTTGAAAAACGGTGAACCACATCTTCGTCTTCAAAACGAATCAGTTCTTGACCATCTGCAGGGCGAGCAAGCAACACGCCTGCTTCTTCAAAACATTCGCGAATAACTGCAACCCAATACGAAAGCCCGCCATGTGGAATTCCAAGTAGTGCACTGGCTTCTTCATCTGTCATTCCATCGCAGTGTGCTTCAAGCGTGGACTCTGCATCGTTGGCATCTACTCGACCACCAGGAAATACGTACATGCCTTTCGCAAAAGCGGCATTCAGCGTGCGTTGCAACATGAATACTTCAACTCCGTTTAACGGATGGTCGCGCAACAACATCACCGTTGCCGCTGGCCGAATGGGCACCATTACCGGATCAAAATCTGGTGTGCTCATGATTGCTTGACGGTGCTCATTACGCGCTTGCTTCGGCTTAATACATACGCGCCAACTACTGCAACAACGCTTCCTAAAACTGCCAGTGGTGCAACGGTTTCATGATTAATCAGCACGCCAACCGCAAGTGAAACAGCTGGCATTAAATACAAACTTGCAGCAGCACGGGTTGACCCAATGCGACCCGACAGTGTGACCATTGCATAATGCGCCATGGCGGTGCCAAGCACGCCTAATGCGAGTATCGCCGCAAATGGACCCCATGCAAATGGTCGATCATTGTTGATAAACGAATAGATGCCAAGTGGTGCAAGAAAAATGACCGCGACAATTTCGGCACGCAACAACACAGGAAGCGAACCGTACTGTTGTTGCAAAGGCGAGGCAACGTTGAGCGAGAATCCATACATCACAAGCGCTATCAAAATAAGCACAACGCCAAACATGCTGGACGAACTTTCACGAATTGACGGCAATGCGATGAGCACTACTCCACCAAATCCGATCGCTAGTCCCAACACTTGACCTCGTGGAGGCAACCGCCGCGCAATCACCGATGCCACGACGGCAACAAACAATGGTGTTCCACCGTTCAACATTCCTGTCACACTGCTAGCAACATGTTGTCCTGCAAACGGAAACACCGTGAGCGGAATCACCAGCCACACTAGAGACAACACAATGATGTTTGGCCACGCTGCTTTCGGAACCGGTTGCCGAGCTTTTGGAATCATGCTGAGTGTGATGCAACCAAACAACACACGCATTGGGGTAATCATGCCTGGTGCAAATGAATCCAACCCCACATCAATGAAGTAAAACGATGAACCCCAGATCACCCCTGGAACGACCAGCAACAACCAATCAATTGGCTGTAATGGGGCTGTTTCCGATGCCTCGCGACGTTGAGTTGCTGCGTTACTCACTCGCGCCAGATCGCTTCTCGCGGTAGTCACGTGCAGCGCCTTCAAGCGGTTCAATTTCTAATGTCACGCCGTCGATTGCAGCAACACGGAATGCAGAGCCTGAAGTAATTGGTGTCGATCGATTGGTCCGAGCACGCCACTGTGCATCGTGAACGCTGACAATTCCTTCAGGGTTCACATCACTTACCGCAACTCCTTCGGTACCAATCAGCCACTCGCGACCAATTGTTGGCGTTGCAAAACGTGTACGCACCATGCTTGGCATTCCCACGATGAATGCAAGTGCCATCATGGCGATGCCAGAAACAAGTGTGATCCAAGACATGCGCATGTTGCTGCCATCAATTGGTCGATACAACGCAAATGACGCAACGACAAACATGACGAGACCTACCCCAGTCCAAAATCGAGGCACTCCCACCTGCACATCTACTGCAAATGCAACCAATGCAAGAACGATGAGTGCAACTGCCCATCCGCGTACCGGCAATGAAGCAAGACCGTAAGTTCCAAGCATGGCGCAAATTGCACCCACGACTCCAGCAATTCCAATTCCTGCAGTGAAGAACTCAAACACCAACAATGCCAAGCCAATGGCAAACAACAAGTAGGCAACGGGCGGACTTGCAACGGTGTGCATCAATTGTCCGGTGAGTTCCAACTTAAAGAAACGTGCAGCAGTTGCGTCGCGAACAATTTGACCACTGCTATCTACTTTTTCAATAACAGTGTTTAGTTCTGTATTGCCAACTTTTATACCATCAAGTGCAAGCAGCATGTTGCGCACCACAGGAACACCTTCGTCATCTCCTGCGTAATTCAACACTCCTTCTTTACGTGCTTCGGTAAATCCAATGGTGGATGTGCGAAGCACAGCCCCAATTGTTCCAAATGAAATCTCTGTTCCATTGACCTTGAGTGCTTGACCCGTAAAACCAATTCGTGCACCAGGAGCCATCGCTAGCACATCGGCAACCGCCAGCAACTGCGCCGATAGTCCGTACGCACGCGCACCTGTTGGCCCAACCCAAACAGCAACGGGAATTTCTGCATTCGAAATTTTGGTTAACAGCTCAGCCATTCGTTCTGCAGAAACAACTGCTCCTCGCGAGTTCACCTGCAACACCACTGCTTGGGCTCCATTTTCCTGAGAACGAACAAGCGCGTGCTCAATTTCGGCAACCACCACATGGTCAATGAGTCCGCTCACTGCGACGATGTCGACTGGTGCCAAGTCTGTTGCAGATTCGGCTCCTGCATTGCCATTAAATGAGCACAACACTGCGCCAACGGCCAATGCGGCGATTGCAAGCCGTGAAACACGTGAGAACTTATGCACGAAAACCTCCGGGGTAAGCAGAACTGCACCTGTACGGTATCCGCGCCGTACCTTCCCAGTCATCTCCTATTACGTAATACCCGTGAGAGATATAGTCGTGTCGTGCATATTTTGGTTGGAACCGACGCCCAATGGGTACTCGATGAAGTTCTTGCGTCCCTCAGCTCACCCGAAAATTCATTCACCGTATGCAGCAACGGACGCGACGTTCCTGCTGCAATCAAAACGCGCACTCCAGATGTCGCAATTCTCGATCTGCAATTTGGGTCAATGGGTGGCATGGCTGTGACAATGAACCTGCGTCTCGATCACAGTGATCACCGCATTCCACACATCCCTGTATTGATGTTGCTCGACCGCGATGCCGATGTGCATTTGGCGAAACGCAGCGGCGCTGAAGGTTGGCTCGTGAAACCGCTAGATGCATTGCGTATTCAGCGCGCTATTCGTGCACTTGTGGCTGGGGATTCTTGGCACGAAGGCACCACTGCTGGCGCAACATCAGCTTCTCGCTGATTTTTTGTAAACGACTGCACGATTGCTGGGACCACCAGCGAAACTGGACAAATGTCGAATCCAGCCCCCACGAAGATTTCGATTCCTTCTGCGCTATTTCCATCGGACGGACGCTTTGGTAGCGGGCCATCAAAAATTCGCGATGCACAAATTGACGCACTCGTTGCTGCTGGTAAAAACATTCTTGGCACCTCGCATCGCCAACCACCCGTAAAGAATCTGCTTGGATCAGTTCGTGATCAGTTGAGTCAACTGTTTTCTTTGCCACAAGATTGGGAAGTGGTGTTTGGAAACGGCGGAGCCAGCACGTTTTGGGATGTTGCAACATTTGGACTCATTGACAAACGCAGCGAACATTTGGTATTCGGTGAATTTTCATCAAAGTTCGCCGATGCTGCACGAAAAGCTCCACACCTGCAAGAGCCAGTTGTCGTTGATGCACCTCCAGGCACCGTTGCAGAAGTTGAACTTGCTGATGTTGACTCCTATTGCTTTACACATAACGAAACCAGTACTGGTGCGACAATGCCACTCGTTCGCCCGGCCACACCACAAGACGCACTTGTCGTCGTCGATGCAACTTCTGCTGCAGGTGGAATCACATGGTCGACAAGCGAAGTAGATGTGTATTACTTCTCGCCACAAAAAGGGTTTGGTTCAGAAGGCGGAACCTGGATTGCATTGTGTTCGCCACGTGCGGTTGAACGCATCAATTCAATTGCTGCAACAAAACGCTGGTGTCCAACTTCGCTCGACTTGTCTGTAGCGCTCGAAAACTCTCGCGCCAACCAGACATACAACACTCCATCAATTTCTACATTCGTCATGTTGAATAACCAATTGCAATGGATGCTGGAAAATGGCGGACTCGCATGGTGCACCGAGCGCACAGCACAGAGTTCAAAGCATCTCTATGACTGGGCAACGCAACGGAGTTTTGCTGCTCCGTTCGTGCACAACCCTGCCTACCGCTCGCCTGTTGTTGGCACCATTGATATTGATGGAATTGATGCAAGCGCAGTTAATGCAGCGCTGCGAGAAAATGGCATCGTCGACACCGATTCATATCGCAAACTAGGCCGCAATCAACTTCGCGTCTCCATGTTCCCATCGGTCGAACCAACCGACATTCTTCAACTCACCAAATGCATCGACTACATCGTGGAGCAACTGTCATGACCAGCAAACGAATCGTGATTGCCGAAACCATTGCCGAATCTGGCCTCGATCGGCTGCGTGCTGCCGGCTTCGAAGTAGATGTGCAACTGGACAAAACCCCAGAAGAAATGCATGCAATATTGCGTGGTGCCCAAGGGCTCATTGTGCGCTCAGCAACCATGGTGGATGCCGCAATGTTGAAGGCTGGTAGCGACCTAGTGGTGGTGGCTCGCGCGGGTGTTGGCCTAGACAACATCGATGTTGAGGCTGCAACAACTCAAGGCGTCATGGTGGTGAACGCACCGCAGTCAAACGTGTTGTCGGCAGCCGAGCACACCATGGCGTTAATCATGGCAATTGCCCGCAATGTTCCTCAAGCACACCGATCACTCATGGAAGGTCGCTGGGAGCGCAGTAAGTGGGAAGGAATCGAACTTGCTGGCAAGACACTTGGCATTTTGGGTCTTGGCAGAATAGGAACACTCGTTGCACAACGTGCTCGCGCATTCGACATGCGACTCATTGCATTTGATCCATTCGTCTCTGTAGAGCGCGGCCGCGAATTAGGTGTGGATATGACCACGCTTGAACGCGTGGTTGAACAGGCCGACATCTTGACCATTCACCTGCCGAAAACAAAAGAGACGAACGGCATTATCAACACCGAGATGATGAAGCGTGCGAAACCGTCACTGCGAATTGTCAACGTTGCTCGCGGTGGAATTGTGAATGAAGAAGATCTTGCAGATGCATTGCGTAACGGCACCATTGCCGGAGCAGCACTTGACGTATTTGTGAAGGAACCAACCACCGAATCACCGCTGTTTGCCCTGAGCAACGTTGTCGCAACGCCGCACTTGGGTGCAAGCACTCGTGAAGCGCAAGACCGTGCAGGTGAAGTAGTTGCTGACATGGTGCAACTCGCACTGAAGGGTGACTTCGTTCCATTTGCCGTCAACCTTGAAGCAAAAGATGCCAATGAAACACTGAAGCCATTCATTCCACTCGCTGATCGTCTTGGCCGCGTGTTCGCTTCACTCATTGAAACTGCTCCAACCGAAATTGAAATTTCCACAATTGGAGAAATCGGTGCATACGATCCGGGTCTCATCACCATCAGCGCGTTGAAAGGCATGTTGTCGCGTTGGACGAATGAAACGGTAAGCCTGGTGAATGCACCAAGCATTGCTCGCAATTTAGGAATCACAGTCGAGAGCGTGGCGTCCACGAACACCACGCACCGCGATTATGTCAACCTCATCACGCTTCGGTCTGGTGATCGCAATCTTTCTGCAACTCTTACTGGTCGACGTCGCAAAGGACGCATCGTGATGATTGATGATCACCTCACCGACATTCCACCGTCAGAACACATGTTGGTGGTGAAAAACGACGACAGGCCTGGTGCAATTGGCCGTGTAGCCACTGCACTCGGTGATGCTGGAATCAACATTGCCAACATGGATGTGGGTACAACTGAAACCGAAGGCAGTGCGCTGATGTGTATTGCTACAACGACAGCGGTTCCAAATGAAGTAATGAAAAAACTGCGCACACTCGAAGGTATTTCGAGTGTTGTGTCAGTTGGCGCTTAACAGCACCAACTATTTCTTGCGCAGTGCTCTTTTCGCGCGAGGCAATGGCATGCGAACAAGTTCATCATCAATGACGTCGTGTCGCGGACCCCAACTGCCAATGAGCGCCTGAGCCATTGCGGCGGCTGGAAGCGCCAGCACTGCGCCAACAGGACCAAGTATTGCGCCACCAACAATTGCTGATCCGAATGCAACTGCTGCGTGAACATGCAACGTTCGTGCGGTAATTCGTGGCGAGATGAGATAGTTCTCGAGTTGTTGGTACACCAGCACAAATGCAACAACGAGTAGCGCCTTAAATGGCGAGTCAAAGAATGTCAGCATGAGTGGCAATATTCCTGCAAGGTACGTTCCGACAACTGGCAAGAACTGAGAAACGATTCCGACCCACAGCGCCATAGCAATAGGCGCTGGTGTGCCAATTGCTTGAAATGCAATCCAATGGAAGAAAGCAGAAACCAACGCAAGCAGCGCACGCGAATACAAATATCCGCCTGTTTTTGCAATTGCAAGATCCCACGTGCGCAGTACGGTTCGCTGCTTAGCCTCGGGTAATCGACTGCAAATCACTCGCCTCAGTCGCGGACCATCTGCAACGAAGTAAAACGTAAACAACACAATGGTGAGCAGTTGTAACGAAGCACCAAGAGCGTTCACTGACAGTGAAATCACCTTGCCTTGCTGGTTCTTAATGAACTTCTGTACCGGGCCTTTAGGGTCCGCGATTGACGCATTCACTTCTGCAGGGTCAATGTTTGCGTTGAAGGTGTCGTTCACAAAATCAACAGTGTCATTCACATACATTTCTGAGTTTTCCAACACATCAGCAACTTGGCTGCCCACAAGGGTTCCTACCGCACCAAGAAACCCGCCGATAAATGCGATTACCCCGAAGATGATGAGGAGCGTCCCTGAACCTCGTCGCCATCCACGTTTGGCCAACCGATTGACACCCGGTTCAATGGCGAAAGCCAAGAAGATTGATACCAGAACAAGCAACAAGAAACTTGACAGTTGATGGAAGAGCTCACGCGCGACAAGTGCGGCGAGGAACATCATCCAGAACAGCACAATTGCTCGCGGAACCCACTTGGGCATTGGGTTTGTGGTCACATATCCACAGTACTGCCAAGCGTGACTATGCATCTTGACTCTTGCGGTGGCACGATGTGTCAGTGGATATCGCCAAATCGCTCAATATTGAGGCGCGTATTAACGAATTACGCGACTCACTAGGTGAAGCATTGCGCAGTCGCGTAGTTGGACCAGATGCTGACACTCGTGTGCAGCAAATTATGGAGGTCGACGGCCCTCGCTGGTATTCAGACGACCGCCCTATTCGCATTGTGCACGCCGACGCATCAATGTTTATTGGCGGGTTACGTGCCCTGTTGCTCCAAACCCTCCATCCACTTGCCATGGCAGGCGTCGCTCAACATTCCGATTACAAGAGTGACCCATGGGGAAGATTGCAACGCACTGCCGACTTTCTTGCTGCAACAACATTTGGTCCGTCCGATGAAGCACAACGAATCATCGATCGCATTTTGCATGTGCATGGATTCGTAGTGGGAACTGCAAGCGACGGCCGCGCCTATTCAGCAAATGATCCACACTTGCTTCGATGGGTGCACGTCGTTGAGGTAGATAGCTTCCTCACCGCGCACACTCACTTTGGTGAACAGAAACTGACGCAAGCACAGCGTGATGGCTACGTGGAAGACATGTCGCTCATTGCGGAAAAACTTGGAGTTACTGCGCCACCGAAAACCGAACGAGCGCTTCGTGATCAAATGAAATCATTCAAGAATGAATTGCAGAGCACAGCCGAAAGCCGCGACGCTATTAAGTACCTCATGTTTTATCCGCCGCTTCCATTCCCTGCACGCGCTGCGTATTACGCACTGGTTGCTGCAACTGTTGCGACATTGCCAGCGTGGTCGCGTGATCTCTTGCGCATTCCGTTTTTGCCGGTGAGCGAACGCTTTGCACTTCGCCCCCTAGGTGGGTTGTTCACCCGCGGGCTTCGCTGGGTTACTGCACCAACTGCGCCGTATCAGCGCAATAGTGCAACAGATTTAGCCTGAGCAACAAACGCGTTGTACAGGTTCTGCTGAACCGAATCAGTATGCGCAGTGTCTTCTGGATGCCACTGCACTCCAACTAACCAATGGTCGGTGTGTTCAATACCTTCAAGTAAACCGTCTTCGGCCCAAGC
>Ga0208082_1000153_pt1 | contig 20075 bp, 20 predicted proteins | sample LakMenE09Jun09ns_FD_150683 | JGI IMG/M metagenome (GOLD analysis project Ga0208082, IMG submission 150683) | Freshwater microbial communities from Lake Mendota, WI - 09JUN2009 deep hole epilimnion ns (SPAdes) | ecosystem: Environmental > Aquatic > Freshwater > Lake > Epilimnion/Euphotic zone ... | reverse complement strand
TTTCGTCTTTTCTTTTTGAATACAATTACCTTATCTGCTCTTTTATGCTTTAAGATTGTAGCAGATACAGAAGTACCTGTGGTAGGCGCTCCTACATTAACGTTCCCACCATTATCCGTAAGTAAGACACGGTCAAAGGTCACTTTGTCTCCTTCTTTACCATTTAATAAATCTACATAAAGAAATCTTCCTTTCTCTGCCTTGTATTGCTTCCCAGCTATTTCTACGATTGCGTACATATCTCTCCTTCGTTTTTTTGAGTGTGCAAAGATAGTAATTTGTTTTTTAATTTCAAGACTATTTTTAGTTTTTCCTTATTTTATGACCACTTCTCAGCACATTTTTTATATTTTCTCAATTTATACGATTTCTTTTAACTGCTCAAATAGAAGATAATCAATAATTTAATTAATTATTGATTTAGGACTTTTTTGGAGACCTCTAAGTCTTTTTAAAGACCTCACCTTGTCCTTTTTCTATTTGATTTAATTCCAATAGTCTATCTAAGACTTTTCGAACTGCCAATTCTGGATATTTCTTGTTTAATAAGAGCAGTTTATGAATTGGGGTATAAATTTTTGATTCTAAGTTTATTAATATGGTATCTCTTATATCTAGATAGTCCTGTGGTATTATTTTATTGGTTCTAGAAAGGCAGCAGTCGCATACACCACAAGGAGCACTATTTTTCTCTCCTAGATAGTCTAGAAGCTGAATACTTCGGCAGATACTTTTCTCTTCCAGATAGTTCAGGCAGGCTTTTAGTTGATCCTTGAGACTCGTTTTCCTATTTGTATATTGTGTTTGGTCTAATGGAAAATCTTTTGTAGCTACCTTATTAATTAAAAATTCGATTGTAGGTTTATTGGTAGAAGCTTCGTAGTCCACTATGCCTAATTTAGCTAATTTTTGGAGACTCGTTTTTAATTCAAGAATATGGTAGTGGTAGGTTTTAGCCAATTTAAATAGATTTACTCGTCTTTTAAAATGAATTCCTTCATATATTCTAATCATTTGGCTAATAAGCTGCCCATAATCTGGATAAGTTTCTGCTAGGTCTTTTAGTTGCCTATCGTTAGCCAAGAGCTGAAGCTCATCTGGCTTGTAAAATGCATCCTGAATATAAATGAGTGCATTATCTTGCAGAATTTGTAAACTTTTATGAGTAGCATGGTAGTCTAGTTTGAATTTGCTTAAAAATTCTTCTACAGACCAGTCATATCTTCTTCCTTGTCCCATTTCATAGGGGATATCAAAGTGATTAAAGAGGGTCAAAAGGCAATTTCGCACCTCGTTTATACTTGGATAATTATTTAAAATGTCAGCTTTCTCATTTAGGTCTGCATCGGAAATGAGCGCAATAGCATGACATTTCTGCCCTGCTCGCCCTGCTCTCCCGCACTCTTGGAAATAGGCCTCTATACTGTTTGGAAAATGGTAGTGAATGACATAGTTTACATTCGGATTGTCAATCCCCATTCCAAAAGCATTGGTTGCTACCATAACAGAATGTGGATTTTTAAGCCATTGATCCTGCTTTTCATTTCTTTGTTCTGGAGAAAGGCCGGCATGATAATAGTCTGCATTGATATTAAAATGGTCTTTGAGTTGTTTTACAAGTTCTTCAGCGGCGCTCCTGCGGTTTACATAGACTAGTCCTGAGCCTGAGAGTTTTTGTATCCAGCGAACGAGGTCTTCTACTTTGCGTTCTGATTTTAATACCTGATAACTCAGATTAGATTTAAAATAACTACTAGTAAATACTTTTCCATTTTTAAAATCCAATTTATCTTGAATATCCTCAATAACTTGAGGTGTCGCTGTGGCAGTCAAGGCTAGCTTGGGCGCATTAGGCAAATAAGTATAGATGTTTGGAATTTTCAAATATGCAGGTCTGAAATCATAGCCCCATTGAGAAATACAGTGCGCCTCGTCTATGACTAGAAGCCCTACCTTGATTTCCCTAAGTCTCGTTTGAAAGTCTTTAGTGATCAATCTCTCAGGGGATATATAGAGAAATTTTAATTTCCCTTCCATGAGATAGTCTATTATTTTCTGCTGTTTTTCCTTTGACTGGGCGGAGTAGTATGCCGCAGCAGGTATTTTACGCTGATTTAGTTGTACTACTTGGTCTTTCATTAAGGCTATAAGTGGACTAATTACGAGGCAGATACCTTCTCTCATCATAGCAGGGACTTGGAAACAGATTGATTTTCCGCCCCCTGTTGTCAGAAGGCCCAAGGTGTCATAATCCTCTAATATAGAATCTATTATTGGAATCTGAGCAGGTCTAAATTGATCGTAGTTCCAGTATTTTTTGAGAATAGAAAGCGCACTATGCATGTCGAGGTAAAGATAAAAAAAATCCCCGCATTAGCGGGGATTTGAAAAAGGTTCATGTTTATCGTTCGAGCAGAAGACTAGCTAGCACCCGTCAGATTCACAGCAGTATTTAATCTTTAAAGAGTTATTATACTCTTTTTTCCGTTATAATTCATTTCTGCCTGATTATCACAGCTAGTGACACCACCGTAGCCATAATCAAGACTAACACTGCGAGTAGCTCTGGTATAAGTAATCGTTCCATCTAATATGTATTTACACAAGCTAGGAGCAGAAAAACTCATTTTTATGAAAAGAGGCTTTCCTATAGCTAAGCTGTAGGTATCGCCATTGGATGTAATTCCATTGGCAGATCCAGTTATAGTATACTCATCGTCATACCAGTTTAATGGAGTTGATGAACCTGCAGTCATAATTCTAATTCTGGTGCTAGACCACGTTACTTTTTTGCCATCCGTTTTGGTGATGGTAAGGTCAGATTGAATGGCCCATTTTGGCATTCCACTTGTATCGCCTTTATAGGTGATAGATCGCGTGCCTTCTATTTTCTTACCATTGACAGAATAGTTGTCAAAGGTCTGCGAAATAGACGAATTGACTATTTTGTAGCCTCCATTAAATTTAATGACAATTTTCCCTTTACGAATCTTACCATTTTTCCCAGCGATTCCATTTTTTCCAAAGTCGATGGTAATAGTACTATCCATTTGGGTTCGAATGATTTTCACGGTGTCTCCCATGACTCCTGATCCACCACTGCCACCTCTTGATCTCAATTCACCATAATTGTAGGCTTCATCAGACATGACACTGATATCATCTGCTTCGTCCTCCGCAGCATGGTTATCTTCGGCCATGATTTTATCTTTTTGAATTTCTTCGATGAGCTCAGCTGCTTTTTTACATGACCCAAGAAGCAATATGGCCACTATGGGCAATAATATTTTTTTCATAAGCTAAAATTTAATTTATCCTTTGATGTAAAAGTACTAAAAAAGGTTTAAATTAAAAACTAGTTTTTTCTAGGGTAGACTTCAAGTGATTGATGACATCTATTTCCATAGCTTCAAAACCTCTTTTTTCTGCTAGATAAATGGATAATAAATCGCCAAAAAACATGTGATAAAACGACTGCTCTATTAGGTTTCGGCCTTTAGACTGAATATGGTGGATATTTGGAGTATACTTCCTTATAGTCTCTTCATTGATTTCTCTTCGCTGAACGTTACGTCTAAAATCTAGATTGTTATCGATAAATAAAACGGCTAGATCAGGGTTTTCCTCTCTCCAACCTACCATTTCATTATGATTCATTTCTGGAATCACATGATGCCAGCAAAGTATTTTGGCATTTTCATTGATTTGCTGTCTATATCGAACGACCACTCCTTCAAATCTTTCATCACCATATATGATAGGCATTTTGTCGAAAATTTTATCACAAAGTTTGGAGGATAGTTTTTGTATGGAGGCTTCTTCTTTTTTGAGGAAGTCTGGAATCCTTATTAATTGTTTAAATAATTTCCCTGGTATAAATTTATTAAATGTCAATACCTGCATCAACTGCACAATAGAATAGCCTATACAAGTTCTAGGGGGCATTCCACCTGGCACTTGAATATAGTCTATGTTATGGGCCTTGCAAAATTCTATCATTTTTCCTCCACTCGATATGCATACTATTTTAGCTCCTGATTTATATGCCTGATCCAAAACATGCATAGTCTCTTCTGTATTGCCACTATAGGAGCAGCAGATGACTAGGGTGTTTTTCTTGACGTAGTTTGGTAAAAAGTAACCTTTATTGATGGTAATGGGTAACTTGCAACTATCGTATACCCAATTTGATACAATACTTGCACCAATGCCAGAGCCACCTAATCCAGAAATAACTATATTTTTTATTCCTTTAGCTGCAGTCAGCTTAGACTTATCAGCTATTTCAATCGATTCGCGGACTTGATTTGGAAAATTTTCGGTTAATTCTCTCATTTTTTCATTCATGACTTCTTATTTTTGCTTTGATTAAAATAAAGGAAAACAAAAATAAGATAAATCTATAAATAGATGGCAGAACATAATGATATTGGTAAATTAGGAGAGAATATAGCTGCCGAGTATCTCCTAGGTCTGGGCTACAAAGTTTTACGGAAAAATTATAGATTTAGAAAAGGGGAGATTGATATCATAGCAATAAATCCCAATGGGAAATTTACGTTCTTTGAAGTGAAGAGCAGAAAAGGGGGAGGAGAGCCAGAGCAGGCGGTAAATAAGAAAAAGATTAAACTTCTCCTCGAAACAATTGATCAGTATAAATATGAAAATAAAATTGAGGACGAAACTTTCCTAGATATCATAGCTATTATTATATATGACAGTAAAGTTCCTGAAATTGAACATTTTGAAGATGTATGGTTGTATTAAAATAGTTGAAAATACCTTTTTTAGCTCTATTCTGACCTCTAGTCGATATTGTTATTTCATTTAAAATATTCCTAAAAACTTTTTCTTTGGCTTTTCATAGAGTTCGTACTCTATTTTGAGTTTTCGAATATCCTGAACTAACTTTAAAATATCTTTACCACTCGTACCATCGTAGTAGCCTCTTATATGCAGATGGGGATCTATGAGGCAGATGAGTTGACTATGTACGAAATCTTCACCAAAGGTACTATCCTTAGGGGTAGCAGAAAAATAGGACGTTCTCGCTAGGTCATAGATGATATTGGCCTCACCTGTTACGAAGTACCATTTATTCTTTATGGCTCTGTGCTTTTCTGCATAAGTCTTTAGTTTGGGTACATCGTCCGTCTCAGGATCTACGGTATGGGATAGAAATAGCACATGAGTGTCTAAAGCGAAACTATCTTGAATAGCCGCCAAGTTCATATTCATGATAGGGCAGATGCCTTCGCAGGTAGAGAAGAAAAAATCTGTGAGCCATATTTTATTTTCAAATCGCTGCCTCGTAATAATTTGTGAATCCTGATCCATAAATTGAAAATCCTTCACGAGGTACTGCTCCGCTCGGGTAGAATCTTGGGCATAATAGCCTAGACCGCTTGATAATGGTTGATTCTCTTGGATTGTCTTCGCTCCAATCCACCATGCGACTATGATAAATACAAGAGTGAGAAGGTAGCCAAGGCGAATGAAATTTTTATTCATGATAGATTATAGTTTAATTTTACGAAAGTCAATGCGGGAAAATAAAGTAGCAAAAATAATTAAAAAGAAAAGGATACCAAAAGCACCAAATCGAATAGAGATAAGAAGTAAAATAAAGAAAGAGCTAAGACTTAAAGCGGTAAAGACAAAGTATTTTAGATTTGTTTTCAAATCGTCAAATGATTCTGTTTTTGGCGGTGTTTTGGCTCTTCGACGTCTTGTAGTGTAATGTACTTTTTCTTTGTAGGCCTGCTCAGCTTGTCTGCGCTGCTGATAGACCTTATTCGCATGCGTATAGCGGGGTGATTGCTTCGTATGTTGGTAGTATATGGTGCTATTTTCTTTATGAGCCGTGAGCAATTCAAAGGCGCGCTGCACTATAATGAATTTACTATCATCGCCTCCATTTCTGTCTGGGTGGGCTATCAGTACTTTTTTTCTGTACTGTGATTTGAGGTCGGCAAGGGTGAAGTTTTCTGGCATTCCCAGCACCGTTCTGGCTTGACTTATGGTCATATTGCTGCCAGTTTTGCTTTCTCTCTGAGAAATTCACTCCATAGCTCTTCTACAATGTCTGCCGCAGATTTCAACTCGTCAAAATTCGCACTGACCTGTCCTATCTCCAATTCACCCTCAATCATGTCACCTTCAAACATCCCTTTCTTAGCACGGCCTCTTCCTAGGAGGGCTTCCAATTCGTCTTTACTGGCACATGCATTTTCTGCCAGTAACACTCTCCGCGCAAAGTCGTTTTCTAACAATCTCACAGGAGTTAAGGCTTTTAGACTCAGCCTAGTTTCACCTTCTGTGGCAGCGAGAACACGTTCTTTAAAAATACTATGCGCACTAGATTCTATACTACCAACGAAGCGACTACCTACCTGCACAGCATCCGCACCTAAGGCAAAAGCCGCCAGCATACTGCGTCCGCAGCCTATGCCACCAGCAGCTATGAGGGGTATATCTATTGTATTTTTTACTTTGGGAATGAGGCATAGTGTGGTTGTTTCTTCACGGCCATTGTGACCACCAGCTTCGAAGCCTTCGGCTACCACAGCATCCACACCCGCATCTTGACTTTTTAGAGCAAATTTGCTAGAACTAACTACATGCACTACTCTGATACCTTCTTTCTTGAGGACTTCTGTCCAGGTCTTTGGATTACCAGCAGAGGTAAAGACGATAGGAACCTTAAACTCTATACAAGACTCTATATGCTTGTCTATATCAGGATAGAGTAGGGGTAGATTGACAGCAAACGGCTTATCAGTCTCCTTTTTACATTTAGTTAAATGCTCCTTTAGGATATCGGGATACATAGATCCTGCACCTATGATGCCTAGGCCACCAGCGTTCGATACAGCGGAGGCTAATTTCCAGCCACTGCACCAAATCATACCTGCCTGTATGATGGGTTTTTCTATCCCGAAAAGTTGGCAAATGCGATTGGTTGACTTCATAATATTTATCCTATAAATTTACTTATATCAAAGGTATAGTTGAATTTCAATGAAATTATTAAACTCTTTAGTGAAAATCAGATTGATAATTTCATCTACATTTGCAAAATTAAGAAATCAATCATTGTCCATCCCAAAATAGTTTCACATGCATATTACCCATCCCGATATTCAATCCTATATTTCGCAGAAAATGGACCATTTATGTCCGGAGCTAGAAGAGCTTGAGAAAGAAACCTTCTCCTCTATTCCTATGCCCAATATGCTATCGGGTAAGGAGCAAGGCATGTTTTTATATCATTTTATCAGCGCTTTAAATCCTCAAAAAGTACTAGAATTAGGTACTTATACTGGCTACAGTGCTATTTGTATGGCATTGGGCATGCATTCAACATCGCAGCTAGTAACCATAGATGTCAATGAAGATATAGCGTATCTAGCTCGAAAATATTTTCAATTACTTAAATTAGAACATATCATAGATTATAGGCTAGAGGAGGCTTTGCCCTTTTGTCATGCATTGGAAAACGACAGTTTAGATTTAGTCTTTATCGATGCAGATAAAAGTAATTATCCGAACTATTTTGAAGTTCTAAAACATAAAGTGCGCCCTAAAGGCTACATTCTCGTGGATAATATCTTATGGAGTGGACAAGTACTCAATGAGAAGCCTGATAATAGAACTAAAGCCATCCTCAAAACCACTGAGATCATGTTCGATGACATCGACTGGCATTGCAATATCTTACCTATCCGTGATGGGATATTGATGGGGAGGAAGAAGTAATTTTTTTCGAAAATACTAGTAGTTACATCATGGTTAGTTTCCCTGTATTATATCATTAGTATCACTTCTCCATACTCCACTTCCGCATTTCACCAAAATTCTATTCGTTTAAGGTTTCAATCTTTTCACCCCTGGCTAATTTTTCTTTATGCGAATTAGCTCCTATAAGTTTCCTCAGCACCATTTTCGTTTTAAGTGCTTAAAATATACAAGTATCAATATTATATAGAATTCAAAGCAAACTTGAAAAGAGCTTATTTTATGACTATTTCTGGTACTTTATTTTTCTCTGCGCTCTTTGTATCCTTTTCTAGAGTGGCAATGAACTGCTGTGAATAAAATTCTATTCATTTTGAGGGCCAAGTTTTTTTATAATAAAATACCAACTTAAGGCTCCAATAATATATAGCACAATGGTAATATTGAATATAGTGGCGTAGCTAAGATCTACTTTTCTCAACTCAGCAAAGATGATAGAGCTAAACCAGAAAGACCCCGACCATATAGTGGCCTCAATACTTCCTATTAGTGCTTGATTCTTTTTACCAATGACATTCATTTTATAATTAGTAATTATCGGCTGAGCACTATTCATGAGTGGCTGTCGCAATATAAAAAATGTTACGGAAAGGATATAAGCTATGGATAAAGGGAAAAATTTATTAGCCCAAACCATAATAATAAGGCAGAGAATTCCAAGAGATTGTATACCTACTATTCCTTTCTGATATCCTAGTCTAGATTGAATCCAAGGAGTAAACATCATGAATACGATAACTATGAGATGAGAAAGACCAAGGATTATCGAATAGCTATCAGAATTCATCTGGTAAGTATAGAAAAAGAAGAGATTAAAAAATGGTATACTAAATCCAGCCCCTATAGCTATAATTAGAGTAGGTAAAAGTAAATAGAAAATATTTTTTGTTTCACTTTTATCGGGCTTTATATCGACGACATCTTCCATTTCCTTAGCCTTGATTTCTATATCTTTTGGTATTTTGAATAATAGAATTATAGCGATACTCGCTAGAAGGAATATCGTTAGAATGATAGTTTTCTCAGAACTGTAATTCGTAAATATTTTATTATATAGAAAAGAAACTATTCCAACTGTCATAACGGATGCACCCCAAGTCTGGAAGAATAGCGATAATGATATACTTAAGTTATCTTTGCTGGTAATTTTTAATAAAAAGGGAAGAGATACGACATGAGACATTAGTAAAAATACCCCAAAAAAGAACATGAGAACAGTCATTAATAATTGTGAATGATAAGGTGCTACTATGATAATAGCGACAGCATTCGCCACAAAGAGTAAAGCGCCAATTTTAATCATCGGAAGCAGATTTATTCGCTTGTATAAAAGACCGAAAGGCACACCTAGTATGAGCACGGAGATATAGCGATAGGAAACAAATTCAGCTATTTCATAGTCTTTATATCCTAGTTTTATTAAATAATAATTGACCAAAACTAAGAAAGTAGCATTGATGCACTGGAGCAGAAACTCTGCAAGTATGAGATAATATATCGGTCGCTCTAATTTTTTATAAGACTCAAGTATGGACATAGTCTAAAATTTTTTGGACGACATCTTCCTGAAGAGAATTGACCCATAGTGCATGAGCTAGGTATTTTTTATTCCATGTGATCTGACGCTTGGCATAGTTTCGACTATGTTGCTTGATTTTATCTATGGCTTCCTCGAGTGTCAAATCTCTATCAAAATAGGAAAACAACTCTTTATAGCCCACTGTATTCAGAGCATTCAACTCTCGATTAGGCAAATAATGTTTAGCCTCTTCGACCAAGCCATATTTTATCATCCTATCGACTCGTTGATTGACTCTATCATATAAGATTTCTCTGGGAATATCTAACACAATATTTTTAATTTCTAATTGACTTAGTTTTTCACCGTCATTCCCTCGCAAACGGGAATCTCCGGAAACCAAATCACTATAGATATCTCCCGTCTCTTCCCATATCTCCACTATACGCTGTAGTCTCCGAGGATTGGTTATTTCCATTTGAGAATAAGAAACAGGGTCAATTTCCTTCACCCTTTCTTGCATGTAAACTAAACCGTATCGATCAAATTCTTGTTGAACTTTAAGCCTTGTAGCCTCTGAAATGTCAGGCAATTCATCTAATCCTTTCTCTAATGCATAGAGAAAAAATCCTGTTCCTCCTGCAAGCACCACTTCATTCCCGTGTATACGGGAATCTAGTAACTCATGCACCTCCTTCACAAAATCCTGCGCCGAGTACTTATCATGTATAGATTTATGTCCTATCAAGTGATGTTTTACTTCTGCCAATTCCTCTTCACTCGGTCTAGCCACACCGATATTTAGTTCACTATATATCTGCCGAGAATCAAATGAGATAATTTCTGCATTCAATTTCTTAGCTAATTCAATAGCGAGTTTAGTTTTACCGATGCCTGTGGGGCCGGAGATAGCGACTAACTTAGGCAGGTTCATTGGATATATAATTTGCTGCAATCTCTTGCATTAGCGCATAGGCCTCTTCATAATTATTTCTAATAATACCATCTAGTATAGCCTCTTTAATATGATTCTTGATATCGCCAATTACTTTTGAAGGCTTTAAATCATAGGTCTTCATAATTATTTCTCCTGTAATTGGTGGCTGAAAATTCTTAATATGATCTCGTTCTTCTACTTCTTTTATTTTGAGTTTGAGTTTCTCTAGATTGTTTATATATCGAGCAACTTTGGCCTCATTTTTACTCGTGATATCACTATGGCAGAGGATAAGAAGGTCATCGATATCGTCTCCAGCTTCGAATAGTAATCTTCGAACTGCACTATCCGTTATCTCTTCCTTAGTCAAAGCGATTGGTCTCAAATGGAGAAAAATTAATTTGCGAACATATTGCAAAGGTTGATCTAAGGGCAATTTTAATGTTTTGAAAATATTGACAGCCATTTTACCTCCCAGAACTTCATGTCCGTGGAATGACCAGCCGTTTTCTTCACTAAAAGCCTTGGTCTGAGGTTTAGCTATATCGTGCAATAGCGCACTCCAGCGCAGCCAAAGATTATGCGATTTCTCAGCTACATTATCGACGACTTGCAGTGTATGATAGAAATTATCTTTATGTCCTTTTCCTTTGTAGAGCTCCACACCATGCAGTAGAAGCAGTTCAGGCATTACATGAGGCAATAATCCTGCTTTAAACATCAAATTCAATCCAATCGATGGCTTTGGACTTAGTAGTATTTTATTTAACTCAACATGAATTCGTTCTTTAGAAATGATCTCCAATCGAGCAGCATTTTGCTGAATAGCTTCAAACGATTTATCTTCGATCGTAAATCCCAACTGACTGGCAAATCGAATGGCACGCATCATGCGCAAAGGATCGTCAGAAAACGTGATATCTGGGTCTAGTGGGGTTCGAATAATCTTAGCTTTAAGATCACTCATTCCCTGGTAGAAATCTATTGGCTCTCCATAATTCTCCTCGTTGAGCGAAATAGCTAGAGCGTTGATGGTAAAATCGCGACGTGCTATGTCATCTTCAAAAGTCCCATCTTCTACGATAGGTTTTCTAGAGTCTCGAAGGTAAGATTCCTTGCGTGCACCTACAAACTCATAGTCGATTCCTTCATATATAAACTGAGCAGTACCAAAGTTTTCGAAATAATTAACTTTGAGCTTTGGGTTTAATTTTTTAGCTACATGCTTTGCAAACTCAATTCCAGATCCAATGACAACAATATCGACATCTTTGCAAGGTCTTTGAAGCTGAATATCTCGCACATAGCCACCTACTGCATAGCATTTTACTCCTAATTCGATAGAAATAGTTTTGCACGCACTAAAAAATATAGACTCAGGTAATCTCTGTTCTTCAAGATTCATGTCCGCAAAAATAAGCCGACTAAGTCTAAAGGCATTAGATTTATTGTTTAAGCACCTGTAAATTCTAATTTATATTTGCTAGTTATAAATACATATTACCTTTTTGAAAAGAATCAATTACTTATTAGGAGTATTGAGCCTTATCGTTTGGCTTTACTTCTTTTCTAGCTATGGAGTTCATAATGAAATATTTGGTGGAGATTCTTTAGGATATTACTCCTATTTGCCATCTACCTTTATATACAATAATCTGACTCATATGGAAACTTCGGGAAACGATAGAGTGATTCCTGATAGAATAAAAGACTATATGTTGAATGGGCCATACAATAACCCTAAAACTCCTTTGGATAAGTATTTAGTTCAATATACTATAGGTATAGCTCTAATGGAGCTTCCATTTTTTTTAATAGCTCATTTACAATCTACACTAATGGATTCCAACCAAGATGGCTTTGGAAATGTTTATTGTCAATGGATTAAAATTTCAAACATAGTTTATTTTTTGTTAGGATTTTGGTTAGCTTTTCTATCATTAAGACGATTTTATAATTCAGATTTAGCCAGGTTTGTTTGCTTTATTATTTTTTTAGGAAGCAACATGCTTTTCTTTACCTCCTATCACTTTGGAATGTCGCACGTTCCACTTTTTTTTCTATACGCACTTGTGATTTATTGGAGTTTGGCGTTTCATGAGCACCCAACATTTAAAAGATCCATATTAATTGGATTAGCGATAGGACTGGTTATACTCATAAGAGCTACAGATATCATCATATTACTCATCCCTCTACTGTATGATGTTTATGATAAAAAGTCATTAATAGAAAAATGGCAATTTATAAAATGTCAACGATGGAAATTACTAGTTGGAATTTTGATAGCATTTTTACCAATAGTTCCGCAGTTGATCTATTGGAAGATAATGTCTGGGAGCTACTTTTACTATAGTTACGGAAGTCAAAAGTTGGATTTATCGAATCCACATATCCTTGACGGTTGGTTTGGATCAGATAATGGTTGGTTGCACTATTCTCCCATGATGCTTTTATCAGTATTTGGATTGATAATGTATAAAATGAATAAAAAATGGGCTTTGGCATCTATAATTATAATTTTTGGGTATAGTTATCTTATTTATTCTTGGTTTTGTTATCAGTATGTCAACGGATTTGGCTCTCGACCTATGATCAATATCTATGCTATTCTCGCCTTTCCTATGGCGGCTTGCATTCAATATGTTCTCAGTAAAAAGGCAGTTTTTAAATTTGGGCTATCCTTGTTTATTATAGCTACTATCTATATAAATTTAGCATTCACATATAAACAATTAAATGGTCAGTTGTGGTCAGAATATTCCAGCCTTGCATATAATGCCTCTACTTTGTTTAAATCCAAATTAGACAAATTGGATTTGGTGACAATGGATATTCCTTATATACAGCCGCGAGACCTTACAAATTTCAGTAAAAGAACGATAGTATCTAATTTATTTGAAAGTGATAGTATTGTATTTTTTGATTCTTTATCGTCTTCTAAAGTCTTTTATCTTTCTGACTCGGAATACTCTCCCGTACTCTTACATCATGTTCTAAAGAAAAAGGAATTAGAGAACCTTCGACACATTAAAATATCAGGAAAGTTTTTATTAAAGAACTCTCCATATTACTATTATAAAATGTCTGAATTATCATTCAATGTAAAACGCAATGGTATTTCAATTTTCAATAAAGCATGCAAAATTGATAATAAATTGAGAAATGGTTTAGGAGACACCATTCCTATCAATATTTTTGAAGTAAAATTAAATCAATGGTCTGCGATAGAATACTTCATTCCATACCCTATCCATAAAGATTTGTATGAAGGAGACGTATTTGAAGTATATATCAATAATCAAGCGAAATCTAAAATACTAGTAGATGATGTATCTCTAAGTTTCATCTATAAATAATAGGTTTTTTTACCCCTTTTTCACTATCAATACCATATTTTCTTCTAGTAGCATAACGCCATATTCAAAACTATATCTATACTGACTGCCTGATTTTGTATTGTATAGATAGGTCATGTAATCTAGAAGGAAACCTTTATCTGTTAGTTTTTTGAGAGAGGTTTTAAGTTTTTCATTTTCACCTAAAACTTCGATCAGTATACGCCTATTTTTTCTTAAAATATTCTGAATCGAACGCATTTCTGCACTCGTATCGCTATTGAGATTATTGTTATACTGATTTCTGCAGCCCTCATCGCAGAATTTTTTATCTGCTCGACCTTTTAAGACTTTGGAGCATTCTAGGCATAGTTTTTCATTCATAATCAACTGTTTAACTTGTGAATTTGTGGCTATCTCCAAACAAATATATCCATTTTTAATCATTTGCAAATGTTTTTATTCGACTACAATTACTTAGACTCTTGCTATCCGTTACCCCATGCCCCCATCTTTGCACTGTCAATTGCAATTAGACATAAACAAATTTTAAAACATTAATCATTTTACAAACCATTTAAATTACACTCAACATGAACACAATTAAAAATTCAGTAAGACTTATAGGTAATTTAGGCGCAGCACCTACAATCATCAATACAGACAAAGGATCTAAAATAGCTCGGGTATCCATAGCCACCTCCGATTACTATTATAATGATAAGAAAGAGAAGGTAACAGATACTTATTGGCACAATCTTGTTTTCTTTAATAAATCAGCAGATTTAGCTGAAAAGCTATTAGCCAAGGGCACAGAGTTAGCTATCGAAGGTAAATTGGTCAATCGCAGTTATGAAAAGGAGGGGGAGAAGAAATATATCACCGAAATCGTAGTGAACGAATTCAACCTTTTTAAGAAAGGTGAAATGGCTTAACCAGAAAAACTATAACACAAAATCAAATTTTTTCAAACAAACAAATTAAATTACACTCAACATGAACACAATTAAAAATTCAGTAAGACTTATAGGTAATTTAGGCGCAGCTCCTACGATCATCAATACGGAAAAAGGCGCGAAAATCGCTCGAGTATCTATCGCCACCTCCGATTATTATTACAATGATAAGAAGGAGAAAGTAACAGATACACATTGGCACAATCTAGTCTTCTTCAATAAATCAGCGGAATTGGCGGAGAAACTATTAACTAAAGGCTCAGAACTAGCCATAGAAGGCAAATTGGTCAATAGAAGCTATGAGAAAGAAGGTGAGAAGAAATACATCACCGAAATCGTTGTCAATGAGTTCAATCTTTTTAAGAAAGAGTCAGCCTAGTTGATTCAGGTTAATTTAGCCACCAAGACCCGAAGGCACAAAGATTAGTTTGTGGTGGAGGGTTTTGGTGGCTTTTTTTTAAATATAAAGAAATGGAATTAGAGATAATCAAATCGAAAATTTTTGAAATTCGAGATCAGAAGGTAATGCTAGATTTTGATCTGTCTGAACTATATGAAATTGAAACTCGTGTTTTAAATCAAGCAGTTAAAAGAAATATTAATCGATTTCCTCAAGACTTTATGTTTCAGCTTAATGAATTTGAATTTGCAAACTTGAAATCACAATTTGTGATATCAAGATGGGGTGGTACAAGAAAATTGCCATTTGTATTTACAGAACAAGGTGTCGCTATGCTATCTAGTGTCCTTCATAGCCCAAAAGCAATAGAGGTGAATATATCAATAATGCGTGCATTTGTTTATTTCCGTCAATTGATACTTTCTAACAAGGAATTGTCAAACAAGTTAGTCGCTATGGAGGAAAAATACAATAAAAAATTTAAGGATGTTTTCGAAGCTCTCAATTATTTGCTAAATAAAGATAAGCAGGTGGAGGAGGTTAAAGTAAGAACGAAAATAGGGTTTAGAAAGCCTTGATATGAATTTTTAATTGGGTCTAGATACGAATGTATATCTTAGCTGATATTTCTAAAATGGATATCAAAGAATTAATTAGTAAAATTCCTAAAGCGGAGCTTCATCTGCACATTGAAGGCACACTAGAACCTGAGTTGTTTTTCAAATTGGCGAGTAGAAATGGTATTAAGATTCCTTATTCTTCGGTTGACGAGCTGCGCAATGCCTACCAATTTGATTGCCTTCAAGACTTTTTAGATATATACTACAAAGGCACACAGGTCTTAATTAAAGAAGAAGATTTTTATGATTTGACATGGGAGTATCTGACCAAATGCAAAGAGCAGAATATTATCCATACAGAGATTATGTTTGACCCGCAAAGTCATACAGAAAGGGGAATAGCATTTAAAACAGTCATCCAAGGAATATCAAGAGCTTGTCAGCAGGCAGAAAAAGAATATGGGATATCTAGTTTTCTAATTATGTCTTATCTCCGCCACCTATCGGAAAAGTCTGCATTTGAAATATTAGAACTATCGAAACCATTTAAACATCTGATAAAAGCCGTAGGTCTAGATTCATCAGAATTAGGGCATCCACCTTCGAAATTTCAACGAGTTTTTGAGGCATCCTTAGCCGAAGGCTATATCCCTCTGGCTCATGCTGGCGAGGAAGGACCAACAGACTATATATGGCAAGCGATAGACGTGTTGAAGATAAAGCGCATCGATCATGGAAATCGTTGTCTAGAAGATGAAAAATTAGTGCAAGAAATCATTCGCAGAGATCTGGCTCTAACCGTTTGTCCCCTATCTAATACTGCCCTGCAGGTGGTAGAAGACATCAAAGACCATCCTCTTAAAAAAATGTTGGACTTAGGGTTGAGAGTCACGATTAACTCTGATGATCCCGCTTATTTTGGAGGACAATTAATGGCTAATTTCGAGGCTATTATTAGTGCTTTAGATTTAGAACAAAAAGAAATAATTCAGCTGGTGAAGAATTCATTTCAGTATTCACTACTAGATGATAGAGTAAAAAGCATGAGAGTAACTGATGTAGAAAATTTTATAGAACAATGAATGACACTATAATTGCCCTTGCCACACCCCAAGGTTCTGGAGCTATAGCCGTTATTCGATTGAGCGGAGCGCACGCTATAGAGGTAGTCGATAAGATTTTTTTTAGTAAGAAAAACCTAGAAAATCTTACAAGCCAATCTGTTGTGTTTGGTACAATTAAGAAAGAAGATGAAATAGTCGACGAAGTTTTGATTTCGGTTTTTCGAAATCCAAAGTCCTATACCGGAGAAGATACCGTAGAGATTTCCTGTCATGGGTCTCCTTATATTATAAAGACTATTTTAGAATTATTGGTTCAGAATAATGTGCGCATGGCGCAGCCAGGAGAATTTACCCAACGAGCTTTTATGAATGGCAAGCTAGACCTTGCTCAGGCAGAAGCTGTGGCAGATTTGATCGCTTCAGAATCTAAGGCATCGCACAGCATAGCGCTGCATCAAATGAGAGGAGGTGTATCGAATGAACTCGCTACCTTGAGAGAATCATTGATCAATTTTACGGCCTTAATCGAATTGGAATTGGATTTTGGAGAAGAAGATGTTGAATTTGCAAATAGAGAAGAGCTATCGAGCCTCGTTCAGAATCTAGAAGTCAAAATTCAGAATTTAATCGAGAGTTTCAATTATGGAAATGCGATTAAAAATGGTGTCCCAGTAGCCATAGTAGGTTATCCGAATGCCGGCAAGTCCAGTCTGCTCAATCTGCTGCTCAATGAAGAGCGCGCCATAGTGAGCGACATAGCAGGAACTACCCGTGATACGATAGAAGAGGTCTTGACTATTGAGGGCATTCAATATCGGTTTATAGATACTGCGGGCCTTCGCCAGTCAGATGATACCATAGAGAATATCGGTATCGAACGAACCAAATTAGCTATTACAAAAGCAGATATCATCATTCATATATACGATGTAAGAGATGAAAACCATGCTCAAAATGCCATCACCCCATTTCTAGATGAGATAGCACGCGAAGGGAAAAAACTAATACAAGTAGCCAATAAAATAGATCTGAAAGAGGAGCTCTATACAAGTGATACAATTATTTTTCTATCTACTAAGACTAAACAAGGGCTAGATGATTTGAAAAGAAAAATGGCTCATATCCTAGAAGTGTCAAAATTTGAAAATTCTGTCATTATATCCAATCTTCGTCACCTCGAATCCCTCAAACTGGCTATGATTTCTCTGCAAGAAGTCAAACAAAGTATGATCCAAAACCTATCAGGTGATTTGCTTTCTTTTCACCTCCGAAATACCCTCCGCCATATCGGTGATATTACGGGTAATATAGATATAGATAAAGACATATTGGGAACAATTTTTGGAAAATTCTGTATCGGAAAGTAAAATATGATGAATAAAAATATTGTAACGTGTTAAATCATTTATTTATGATTACCGGCATAGCAAATAATAACATAATTAATTTTAGAAGTATATTAAGATAAGGAATGATTGAAGCTATAAAAAAACCGCTTTCTGAGGCAGTTATTGAACGTATTGAACTTCAAAAAATTATTTACGCCGAAGTTACTCCACCTGGAGCAATGGGCAATGCAGGTGGCATTATAATTTATATCTTACAGAGTGAGACAAATGAGATAATATGCTACGAAACTAATATTCATGATGACGAAGGAACCTATCTGGCAGCAGAGAAGTTATTACTTCAATATCATGACATTAAAAATATAAACCAAGAAAACGATAATTTATATTTTAACTATTATTATGCTGGAGTGGGCAATCATGTCTTCATTAATAAAAAAGCGAATCTTAGCATACTTAATGATCATTTTATATATAATACCAGTGCTTTTAAGTTTCAAATTTTCTCTTCATGTCGGGGCGTATTCAATAGCCTAATAGAACAATTGGAATTAATAGATATAGCGAAAACTTCTTTTACGAAGAGAATCTCTCCTGAATGGATTTTTACATTAGAAGTTGACGAAATCTTTGTATTCGGCAGTAACCTTGAAGGATTTCACGGAGGAGGGGCGGCTGCAACCGCCAGAAGATGGGGCGCTGTTTGGGGGCAAGGTACAGGCTTACAGGGAAAAACCTATGCTATCCCAACAATGCATGGTGGAGTTGAAACGATTAAACCTTATGTAGATGATTTCTTGTCTTTCGCCAAATCAAACACTGACTTAAAATTTCTTGTAACAGAAATAGGATGTGGCATTGCAGGGTTTAAAGCTGAGGAAATTGCGCCTTTATTTAAGAGTGCAATTGAAGAAAATATTGAAAATATATATTTACCCATGAGTTTTTACAATATATTGATAAATGACTCGCCCTCTAACTAATGCAGTGTCATTAACCAGTTAAGAAATAGATATTTTATTCTAATTGCACTACTCCATATCATAGACCAATACTTGGTTGATTTTTTTAGTGGTGAGTTTTTGTTTTTGTTTATATTTGAAAAAGCAAAAAATACTTTAGAAATGACTAACATAGGGGCTGCCAGCTGCTATCAAGATCTAATTGAAATTGATAGTTTGCGCATATATAATCATACAATTGAGGAAGAGCCTTTAGATATTATACTAGAGCTGGCACTCGGAATGGAAAAAAATGCTATCTGGGAAAGAGGTTACAAAGCTACATGGAAAATAGAAAACTCAAAACTTTACTTAAAGGATATAATTTCAAATTATAAGGGTGATAATGAAATTAGTATGAGAAAGCTATTTTCAAAGCATTTCAATAAATTTGGAGAAAAAAATGTATTTGCAGATTGGTATTCAGGAAATATTACCTTAGAAAACAATTACTGGACACACTGTTATGAAAATGAACAATATATATGTACTATCTATTTGGAGATTACTATCATACAAGGGAGAGTAATTAGTCAAAATGAAATTTATGCAGGTGAAAAAGAGCTTCCTTTTTAGAGTATACTCCAGGATTGATGCGAAATGAGTTCACAAGAATAGATAGATAGACTCCATAACTGAAAAAGGATGATAAAGAAAAAGCCAGTATATATATTTAAACAGTAATTTTCTTTAATACTACAATAATTAAGTAATTTTATTAAAATAATTGACTATGTCAAAAGAAATATATAATGAAGCCTTTTTGAATACCGTTTTTAAAGTGATTTTAAGTCCTTCGGAGTTTTATGAGATTCGAGTTGGTCAAGAAAATGTCTTAGAGGGGTTGAAACTATCGGGAGTCTCTTCGTGGGCATATATAACCGCATGGAATCCATTGCCCACAAGGTATTCCGTGGAAGAAAATCGTTTGAGAGATCAATCGCTTAGAGCCGATTTAGATGCTTTATCGCTTAAATACATCGAAGGAATAGGAGAGGCGTTGGATGGAAAATGGTATGAAGAGAGTTTATTTATCAAAAATATTACTAAAGAACAAGCGGAAAGTCTCGCTTATAAGTATGGTCAAGTAGCCTATCTTTTTGCAAATGGCAATGATAAAGCTGAATTGATATATACACAACTTCAATAAAATA
>Ga0208082_1000152_pt1 | contig 20188 bp, 24 predicted proteins | sample LakMenE09Jun09ns_FD_150683 | JGI IMG/M metagenome (GOLD analysis project Ga0208082, IMG submission 150683) | Freshwater microbial communities from Lake Mendota, WI - 09JUN2009 deep hole epilimnion ns (SPAdes) | ecosystem: Environmental > Aquatic > Freshwater > Lake > Epilimnion/Euphotic zone ... | reverse complement strand
CGCGCAAATGTCACTTCACCAAATGGCGTGACGGCTGCAGCGATTGCCACGCTTGAAGCCGCAGGCCTGCGTGATGCCATTTCACAGACTGTGAAATCGGCGGTACAACGCAGCCGTGAGATGGGCAAGTAGTCGCTAGGGTATGCCCTAGGTCACGAACTCCGGACGGGGTTACCCCCCAACCGGGAGTCGCGCTCGCAAGAGTGCGCCGTTTGGGCTGGTGCCGTCGGGGGGTTGGCACCAGCCCATTCGTTTTTCTTTTGAACTCACCATGACACACCGCTTCAATCACATTTCGTTCCTCACTGATTATGGAACTCGAGATGAATTCGTTGGAATTGTGAAATGCGTTATCGCAGACATTGCTCCACATGTGCAAGTGATTGATATCACTCACGACGTTCCTGCTTTCGATGTTCGCGCAGGGTCACTGGCGATTGCACGTGCAGTTTCGTATGTTCCAAAAGGCGTGATCCTGGCAGTGGTTGATCCAGGTGTTGGTACTTCGCGGCGCGCCGTCGCGGTCAGCGTTGCAGGTGGGGATGGTGTGTTTATTGGCCCAGACAATGGACTTTTGGCAATGGGCGTTGCGCTGGCAGGCGGAGCCGAGTACGCCGTTGAACTGACCAACACGAAGTATCACTTGCCGTCTCCGGGAACCACGTTCGCGGGGCGCGACATTTTTGCATCTGTGGCTGCCCACATTTGCAATGGAGTTGAACTCAGCGAATTTGGTAACGAGATTGATACCGCTTCACTTCTTCCTGGCATTGTTCCCATTACGCGTGAAGAAAATGGGCAGCTCGTTGGCGAAGTGACGTGGGTAGATCACTTCGGTAATTGCCAACTCAATATCGGACCAGAAGACATCGTGCAATGGGGTACGCCCGTGCGAGTGGCAATAGGAAATCCTGATTCGCCAAATCACATTGTTCGCTCTGTTCCTATTGTGAACAACTTCTCCGAAATTGGTGGAGGCCTTGGACTCGTCATCGATAGCTTCGGCATGTTGGCACTGTGTACTGACCGCGGTTCCGCTGCGGCCGAGTTGGACCTTGGGCCAACAAACATGGTGACCATTAGTCAGGACCCCAGTGCTGGTGGCGGAGTAAGCACCACGGTTCGCTTGGGTTCCAAGCCCAACTGAGGTTGCAAATAGGCGTAATGTCGTGACATGCGCCCAGCGACCACATTGGCAATTGCACTGCTGTTGATTTCTATTTTTACTGCTGGAATCCTTTCGCTCAGGTAATGAGATTTAGCAGTCTGGTGAAGCGCTCATGAATCTTGCAGAAATCATTGAGCAACATCCCGCAGACAACGTTGCGCTCATCAGCCGTGGTCGTCCAACTACGTATGGAGAGTTGCGTCGACAAGTAGCTAGTTTGCGCGGAGTTCTTGCCGAGAACGGGGTTGAGCGCGGTGATCGTGTTGCAATCTTGTGCGGAAACAGCAGGTACTTCGTACTCGCATATTTAGCAACGCTTGGTGTGGGTGGCATTGCGGTACCGCTCAACATCATGAGTCCTGCTTCGGAAATACAACGCGAGTTGGACACGATTCAGCCGCGCATGGTGGTTGTCGAGCCAGCAGCGATGACTGCATGGAGCAATATTGATCGCACCTCACTTACAGAGTTGCGCGCGGTAATTGCCACAGAAGGCCACGACATTGCAGGAGCGATCACGTTGACCGAGTCGCTGATGCATGCACCTGTACCAATTTTGAACATGTCGCCAACCGAAGTTGCAGCATTTATTTTTACAAGCGGAACTGCAGGTTCGCCAAAAGCCGCAATGCTCACGCACAACAATTTGCACTCAAACCTTGAGCAGCTTTCGACTGAAAACGTATTGCGTAGTAGCGATGTGGTGTACGGAGTGTTGCCGCTATTTCACATTTTTGGACTCAATGTGGTGCTTGGATACACGTTGTTTGCTGGAGCAAGTGTGGTGTTGGTGCAGCGCTTCGATCCATCGACAGCACTGGAAACATTTGCAGAACGTGGAGTAACGGTTGTTCCTGGTGCGCCGCAGGTGTGGTCTGCGCTCGCACACATGCCAAGCAACGAATGCGCAGTACTTTCGCAATTGCGTGTTGCGCTAACTGGTGCTGCAAAAATGCCTGAGCAAGTAACGGTGCAATTGAAGGAGCGATATGGGCTCGTTGTGCACGAGGGTTACGGACTTACTGAATCTTCACCGGTGGTGACCACATCGGTAAACGGCAGCCACAAGGTTGGATCAATTGGGAAACCATTGCAGGGTGTATCAATTCGATTAGTAGACGAGCATGGTGACGATGCGGAAGAGGGAGACTCGGGAGAAATTTGGGTGCATGGCGAAAATGTTTTTGCCGGGTATTACAACGATCACGAGGCAACAGACCGAGTACTGACTTCAGACGGTTGGTTGCGCACCGGTGATATTGCGGTGAAAGATTCCGATGGAGATCTGTTTCTTGTCGATCGCTTGAAAGATCTCATCATTGTGAGTGGGTTCAACGTGTATCCAGCAGAAGTCGAGCAAGTGCTGCTGGCTCATTCAGGCATTGATCAGGCAGCAGTGGTTGGTGTCTCGCATCCACACACCGGCGAAGCAGTGCGGGCATACGTTGTGTTGCACAAGGGAGTGCATCTAGATGAAGAATCAATTATTGAGCACTGCCAAAAGCAATTAGCCCGTTACAAGTGCCCGTCAAAAGTGTTGATTGTGGAGTCACTGCCAACTGGCAGCACGGGCAAGGTATTGCGTCGCGCGTTGCGTTGATTTTTCTCGTGTTGAATTGCTGGCAACAAGAAAACCAGAAAACAAAATAGAAACTCCAACTAGCAAGGTAATTGCGAACGCTCGGTCTTGACCGAATCGACCAGCAAGCGTTCCACTCGCTGAAAGGACCAATGTTCCTGTTGCAATCAAGATGTTTCCTGCTGCCAGGCGACCAGCCGAAAACACCGCACGCTTTGCTCCGGTTGACAGCGCGGGATTCTTTTTTCGCAGCACGCGCAATGCAGACCACAGCGCACCAAAAATGATGACGAGTGCTGGAACTCCAGACCCAACTGCGGCAAGGATGCGCGGAGCAACACCAAAGACTTCTTTGCCCGTGGGAAATTGATCGGCAACTATTTCAACCTTGGCTTGTGCCACAAGAACTATTCCCGTTGCCAAGCCCGACAGATAAATGAGAACTTGTCGAATGCGATTTCCAAGTTGCTGTCCGCCAAGCAGGTACACCGTGCCGAGCGACAGCCATGAAACATTGAGTACCGCACCAGCAAGAAAAAACATTCTGAATACAAAGAGGTTCCAGCCTGTACTTTCGGCCCACCACAAACACCCCGAGCCAAGTGCGAACAGCCCCATTGCAATTGTCCAAGCAAGTTCGTGTGGCTGACGACGCTTGATCCAGCGGTCCGCAGTACTCAGTGTGAAAGCGGTCGCTATGAGGGTGGCCGTTCCTGCGAGGGCGCTATTCAGCCCTCCCAAGGCAAAAATAACGGTGGTGCTCATCTCCGCAGACTAGTTGGACTTCGTGAATTCATGCACGAACGCCTACATTTGTGGCGTGGCCGACACTGCCCAAACCTCATCCCCCGCAAGGCGCAGAATTCCTGATGCTGCTGTTGCGCGTCTGCCGGTCTACCTCCAGATTTTGAACACCCTGATTGTCAACGGAACTGATCGGTTATCAAGCGACCAACTGGCAGCCCTGGCCGGCGTGAATGCTGCCAAGGTGCGGAAGGACTTGTCGTATTTGGGAAGCTACGGCACACGGGGAGTTGGCTACGACGTTGCGTATTTGGTGTATCAAATTAAGCGCGAACTTGGCCAGCACCATGAATGGAAAGTCGTTGTTGTCGGAGCCGGCAACCTTGGCAATGCCCTTGCCAATTACAACGGATTCTCCACCCGAGGTTTTCCGGTTGCAGGAGTGGTGGATATCGACTCAACAAAAGTTGGCAAGAAAGTCGCCGGTGTGATCGTGCGCCATGTGGACGACCTGCCTGCCATCGTGCGTGAAGAGTCAGTCAGCATCGGTGTCATTTCCACTCCGCCAGCATCAGCCCAGCAAGCAGCCGACCTCCTGGTCAATGCTGGAATTCGATCAATTTTGAATTTTGCTTCGGTGATTTTGAATGTTCCAGAAAACATTTCGGTCCGCAGTGTTGACTTGGGTGTTGAATTGCAGATTCTTGGTTATTACGAGCAACTCAGTCGCGAAGATAAGCCCGCCACAAAGACAAAGCGTGAAGTGACTGCAATATGTCAATAGTTGTGCTCGGCATTAACCATAAATCGGCACCACTTGATGTCATTGAACGTGTGAGCATTTCTGATGCTGCGCTTGCAAAGTCATTACACGAATTGGTTTCGCGTGATCACGTTCGTGAAACAGTTGTTCTGTCCACCTGTAATCGCACCGAAGTGTATGTAATTGCCGAAAAATTCCACGGTGCATTTGCAGACGTACGAGATTTCTTCTGCGAGATATCTGGATTATCGGTCGAACAACTCCAGCCACATTTTTACAGTCAACACGATGATGCAGCAGTAAGCCACCTCTTTGAAGTTGCATCTGGGCTTGATTCTGCAGTGCTTGGTGAAACTGAAATTCTTGGTCAAGTACGCAATGCATGGGACAAAGCTCGCACCGAAACCACCGCGCGGACTTCGTTGAACATGCTGTTCCGTCATGCTCTTGAAGTGGGCAAGCGTGCACGAACTGAAACATCAATCAGTCGTTCAACGGCGTCTGTTTCTCATGCTGCTGTAGAAATGGCAACTGACATCTTGGGAACCATGTCTGGTCGCCGTGTGTTGGTAATTGGAGCGGGCGACATGGGAGCAGGAATTGCACGTGCCCTGAGCAGTGCAGGTTCGCAGTGTGTAACCGTCATGAATCGAAGCAGCGAACGTGCACAGCAGCTTGCAGAATCGGTTGGGGCAGTTGTCAGCCACATCGAAGAATTGCACACTGCAATTGGTAATGCAGATGTTGTGTTGACATGCACGGGAGCGGGTGAAGCAATTATTTCGGTTGAAGATGTGCGGAAAGCTCGAGAGCACTCAAATGGCTCCCCACTGTTAATTGTTGATATTGCAGTTCCTCGCGACGTGGAACACGAGGTGGGTGAATTGCCTGGAATTACGTTGCGCGACTTGCACGACCTTCGGGACTGGGCACAAACTGGAATAGATGCACGTCAGCAAGAAGCCGAAGAGGTTCGACGAATTGTGGGAGAAGAAGTGGAACGTTTCGGACAAGACGTGAAGGCTCGACAGGCTGCACCGCTCATTGCCGAGCTTCACGAACGAGCCGAGTCAATTAGAAGCAGCGAAGTCGAGCGCTATGCATCGCGTCTTTCTAGCCTTTCCTCGGAACAACGAGATGCAGTAGATGCTTTGAGTAAAGCAGTTGTTGCCAAATTGCTGCATAGCCCTTCTTTGCAACTGAAACACAGCGCAGGAACACCGCAAGGCGAACGTATTGCTGCAGCACTTCGCGATTTATTTGACATCGAATGATCCGACTCGCCACACGTTCTAGCGCCCAAGCGCGAACACAGGCAGAAGTCGTTGCACAATCAATAACTGCAGCAACAGGGATATCAGTTGAGTTGGTATTTGTCGAAACTCTTGGCGATCGAAACAAAGATCAGCCGCTTCACCAAATAGGTGGGCAGGGTATTTTTGTTAAGGAAGTGCAGCAAGCAGTGCTTCGCGGAGATGCCGACATTGCAGTTCATTCCGCAAAAGACCTTCCATCGCAACACGCAGAAGGACTAGTGATTGGCGCATGGTGCGAACGCCGAGATGCACGTGATGCATTGGTGGGCAAGTCACTAAACGAACTTGAAAGTGGAGCAACAGTTGCCACTGGTTCGGTACGACGTAGAGCACAATTGCTCACGGTTCGACCCGATTTACAGTTTGTGGAGTTGCGCGGCAATATTCACACTCGCCTAGAAAAAATTCCTGAGAGTGGCTCAATCGTGATGGCAATTGCAGCATTGGAAGTGCTCGGACTTACTAGCCGTATTGCTCAAGAACTTCCTGCAGCGGCATTTGTTCCAATGGTTGGGCAAGGTTGTGTTGCTGTCGAGTGCCGAGAAGGTGACTCTGAAATTCTTGCGGCCGTTGCTGGTGTTGATCATGCACAAACTCGTTACGCCGTAGAAATTGAGCGTGCGTTTCTTGCTGAACTCGGAGCAGGTTGCTCAATGCCGGTTGGTGCATACGTGAATGCCGAACGTGTGCTTTCAACGTTTATGGCAACTGGTCCCACAAGTTCTGATCGTCACGTGAAGTTTGTTGAGTCGGTGCCAGCAGCTGATGCACACGAGTTTGCTCGCGACCTTGCGCGAAAGTCGCAAGCAGCGTTGGCATGACCGAGAATTCGTTTTCGGGAAAGCGAATCGTCGTTACGCGCCCACAGGCGCAGTCAAAAGAATTGCAACATGCCATTGAAGACGCTGGTGCAGTGTGTGTGGTTGTTCCGCTCATCGACATTGCACAGCCAGACGATGAAGGTTTTGCCTTCGAACAAGCAATGCGCAACTTGAGTGATTACGAATGGGTGGTGTGCACATCGGCAAATGGTGCGTCGCGAGTCGCACCGTACTTGTCAAATGGTGCATTGAGACCGAAGCTCGCTGCTGTAGGAAGTGCAACTGCACAAGCATTCGCTCGTGATGTGGATTTTGTTCCAAGTAGTGCAACTGGGGCTTTACTTGCTGAAGAGTTTCCAGCGACTACTGGAAAAATCTTGGTTGTTCAAGCTCAAGAAACCAGTGGCGAAGTGGTGCGCATTCTGTGCGACCGCAATATGGTTGTAGACGGAGTTGCTGCATACAAGACAACTCATTGTTCGCTCACTGACTCACAAGTTGCAGAAATTCAAACTGCCGACGCAGTGTTACTTGCGTCAGGTTCCGCTGTGCGGTCGTGGTGCAAACAGGCCGGACCAAAAGTCAACGGGAAAGTTGTTGCAATCGGAGAGCCAACACAACGAGTGGCGGCTGAATGTGGAATGACGATTAGCGCCGTTGCGCGCGAAGCCTCAACCGCAGGGGTTGTTGCAGCGCTTGCTGGCGTATTCGCGTAACTGACCCCGTAGCCTTACTGGCATGGCGTTTCCGCAATCTCGACCTCGTCGTCTTCGTCAAAGCCCAGCACTGCGCGAACTCGTCGCCGAGGTACGTCTTGGGGTTTCCGACCTAGTTGCACCACTATTTGTTCGTGAAGGAATTGCTTCGCCGCAACCCATTTCATCGTTGTCTGGAGTAATGCAGCACACACGTGAGTCGCTCAAAGAGGAAGTTCGTGCGCTTGCCGATCTTGGCGTACCAGCAGTCATTTTATTTGGTGTTCCTGCAGTCAAAGACGAAGTTGGTTCAGGAGCGTTTGATCCGAATGGAATCGTGCAAGTTGCGCTGAGCGAATTGCGAGAAGAATTAGGTAATCGCATCGTGTTGATGGCGGACTTGTGTGTGGATGAGTACACCTCGCACGGACATTGCGGAGTGCTGAATTCAAACGGCGATGTTGATAACGATGCGACACTCGAGATTTATTGCAAAGCTGCGTTGGCACAAGCGCAAGCTGGCGCTCAAGTAGTTGCTCCGAGCGGAATGATGGACGGGCAAGTTGGTGCCATCCGTGCAGCACTTGACGGTGCGGGTTTCCACGACACTGCGATCATGGCCTATTCCGCAAAATATGCATCTGGTTTGTATGGCCCGTTCCGCGATGCAGTAGATGTACAAATTGTTGGTGGTGGCAATCGCAAGGGTTACCAACAAGATTGGCGCAATGCCCGCGAAGCACTTCGCGAAGTTGCTGCAGACATTGAACAGGGCGCTGACATCGTGATGGTAAAACCTGCCATGAGTTATCTCGACGTCATTGCATCAGTGAGTCAACGTGTTGATGTTCCAGTTGCCGCGTACCACGTAAGCGGTGAATACGCCATGATCAAGGCTGCAGCAGCAAATGGCTGGATTGATCACGACACAGTTGCAGTCGAACAATTGACTGCAGTGAAACGCGCAGGCGCAGACATCATTTTGACGTATTTCGCGCGTTGGTTCGCCGAAACCCAACAATAGGAGTCGCAATGACCATCCCGTTTTGTGATCCAGCTCTGTGTGTGTCTGCAGGTTGCACTGCAACGGTGTGCACCGGCAAAGCAATTGCCTCGAACCACACGTTTTTTGAACGCTCAGCCAATGTCATTCCTGGTGGAGTGAACTCGTCAATTCGTGCTTTCAAGTCGGTTGGTGGTGAGCCATACATTGTTGCTCGCGGCGAAGGCGCGCACATTGTTGATGTTGAGGGCAATCGCTACATCGACTTAGTGCAAAGTTATGGTGCGGTCATTTTGGGTCACGCGCATCCCGCAATTACTGCAGCGTTGCGCGAAGCGGCAGGCGACGGAACATCGTTTGGCGCACCAACTCCGCGTGAAATGAAATTGGCAGAAGCAATTCGTGAGCGAGTACCAAGTTGTGAACGTGTTCGATTAATGAACAGCGGTACCGAGGCGACCAGCACTGCTGTGCGTCTTGCTCGTGGCGCTACTGGTCGCAAACGAATCATTACGTTTTATGGAAACTTTCATGGTGCAACAGATGCGTTGCTCGCAGCAGGTGGAAGTGGAATTGCAACGCTAGGAATTCCTGGAACAGCAGGTGTTCCTGAAGAGGCAGTTGCCAACACGTTGGTAGTTCCGTACAACGTTGTTCCAGAAATTGGTAACGATGTTGCTGCAGTCATTGTTGAACCAGTGGCCGCAAACATGGGTGTTGTTGCACCAGCACCTGGTTTCTTGGAAGGCCTGCGCGCTGCATGCGATAAGGCCGGGGCACTACTTATTTTCGACGAAGTGATTACTGGTTTCCGTATTGGCCAAGGTGGCGCGCAAGCAAAGTACGACGTAAAGCCAGACATCACATGCTTCGGCAAAGTAATTGGCGGTGGTTTACCAATTGGGGCAATTGGCGGATCGCGTGCAGTGATGGAAAATCTCACACCACTTGGAAAAGTGTTTCACGCAGGAACTCTTGCGGGTAATCCGTTAGCAACTGCCGCTGGTCTTGCTGCATTGAACGAACTCACACCAGACGTATATATGGAACTTGGTGCGCGCGCTCGTGCGTTGTCCACCTTGCTTCGCGATGCGTGTTTAAGTGCGGGAATTGTTGCGCAATTCCCCGTAGTAGGGACGCTTGTTGGCGCATTTTTTGGACCAAGCACTCCAACAAATTTTGATGAGGCAAAGCAAACTGACGAAAAGATGTACGCGCGATTGTTCCATGCGATGCTCGCTGAAGGCGTGGCGTTGGCTCCAGGGGCATACGAAGCACTGTTTGTTGGGCTTGGTCACACCGATTCGGTCATGCAACAGCTTGCTGAACGTGCGCAACGTGCTGCACACGCAGCGGTTCTTGCGCAATAGATTTACTGCATGCGTTATTTCTTCACCGCAAGGTTGTGGGCAGCGCTCGGCATATTGATTGGCGCATCAGTCTTGGTGTTTGGAATGTTGCTGGTGGTGAATGGTGGTTCATCATCGGGTAGTTCAGGTAGTCGTGTAATTGATATCGCTGCCGCAGTGACCACTACAGAATTTGGTGATGGTTGGCAAGTGTCTAACGGTAAGTCTGTTGGAGACGCAACACTTTCGTTAGACGATGGTCGCACGATGCGCATTGTGGATGGCACACCTGGTGAAGTGACATGCGAGACGCCAACTGTTTCGTATTCGTGCGTGTTTGTTGCCGACACGTTGGGTTCTGGAGTGTTGTGGTTTGCACTTGTTCCAGCTGATTCAAGTAATGGAAAAGAGATTCTGACGCTTCCAGCACTCGTTGACATGTTGCAAGGCGGTGACCTGGGAGTGTTGAGCAATGGTTGGGTGGTTCCACTCGCAACCCCAACAGTGCGTAATTGCGAAACTGAAACCACATCGCTACGCGACTTCATCAACAAGTTCCCGGAAGGGAATGCGATCTCGCTACTTAATCTGTATCAAGACCAAATTGCAGAAGTGGTGTGTACCGGCCCGTAGGCCAAACACTATTTCGCAGATTCGCGAGCTGTAGTGCCAACCGCATGTGGTGGCTTGGTCAGCATGCTGAAGTCTTTATCAATGGTGTCGAACGAAGTCGATCCATTTTCTAGAGCAAGGAAGATTTCAGACTCTGGTGAGCACCAGGTCTCGTATTCCTCTTTCCATTCTTCACTTGCTGGGTCTGCACCACCAATGGCATAGCGTTCGTGGCAAACAACTCCGAGAATTTCGTACTCGGTAAGCCCGCCACCTGCTTTTTCGCCTTGTTGTGGCATTGGGTTTCCGTTGTATGAAAGCGGAGCGTGTGCACCACCTTCGCGATTTGGGTCACCGTAGTAAGCAATTTCAGCAGCGACATACGGTTGGCTACCCGTGTAGACGAAGTTCAACATGTCTTCGATCTTTGGGAATGTTTTCAACACCTCGCCACCAGCAAACGCCCGGCCTGCGCCACCTTGACCTGCAGCGCCGTGGCAACCTGCGCACGATCCGTACACCGTTGCGCCAATTGCCATAGGACCTTCAACAACTTTTTCTTGTGGCTTCAATGCGATCATGTACATAAATGCCCACAATGGCAGGAGGCTGACAGTGGCCATTGCCCAGAACGGAATTTTTTTCCGCGTCTTTGCGGCAACAACGTAACTTGGGTCGGGCTTAGGCGCCGGAGCAGAGGCGGCAACTGGAGCAGCAGACTTTGCAACTGCAGGGGCTGACGAAGTTGTGGCCGGTGTGGATGCGCCAGAGTCTGCACTTGCACCGCCCGAAGCAGCTTCCCGTCGTTCCTTCGAACGCTTGAGTAGATGTTCGGGTATTTCAGTCACAGTGTTCCTCGTATTTGTCGTGTGCCAATGAGGGTGGTGCCCTCGACAATGATCTTTCCCCACTCTAAATCACGGACTAGGGGCGCGATAAACACTAGGGACTGGGCGTCTGGATTAGGAAATTTCAGTCAGATTGATTGCTCAGAATCTGGTGCTCAACGTCACAGGTTCGCACGATTGCACAACCTCGCTCTTTTCACCTATTTGAGGATTGCCCGACTAGTCTCGTGAGAGATTTCACGAGGAAAGGCATCCCTGCAAACCATGCTGGCAATAGACATTCTTCGATGGCCGGGAGTGAACCAAGCGTTCATCTTCTCACTTGCCCTCACACTTGCGATGACGTACAGCGTGTATTGGGCAGGTAAGCGTCGTCCAGTTGACCGCAAAGCAACATGGGGAGAGACCATGTTTGGTGCTGTCTATGTTTTCGCCATTTTGTTCATTGCCTTTGGTGTGGTTCCTCACCAATTCATTGACCATGCCGACAAAAACCTCGGATGGCGCAAAGACAAATTGATTTTTGGGCCTTTTGACTTATTGAAGCCGAAAGCGTTTGGTGGCCAATTCCCATTTACGTTGAGTTACGAAGCCATTCGTGACACCATCGTGGTGCTGATCCATGTTGTTTTGATGACCATCATGGTGAAAATGTTCAATTGGTGGCAGAAGCGCGGCGAAGTGAAGCCGAAAGAAATTGCAACCTCAAGTTACGGCCGACCATTGGTACGTAAGGGCTAATTCCCATGACAAAGACCGACGCCAATCCACCGATGCCCTTGTGGTCGAACGAGTATCAACTCGTTGAAGTGGATGCCGACTATCTCGCAAAGGCTGTAAAGCCAAAGCAGTTCATTCATATTGATCAGAGTGAATGCATCATGTGTGAAGGCTGCGTGGACATTTGTCCATGGAAGTGCATCCATATGGTCACGCCAGACGCAATTGCTGAAGCGCAAGGCACAGAAATGCCAGGTTCAGACCCAAGCGACAACGTGTTGTTCATCATTGACGACGACGTATGTACGCGTTGTGCGCTCTGCGTTGATCGTTGCCCAACGGGAGTCATCATTCTTGGCAAAGTTGGAGCACCTGCTGCAACTGGCGATTCACATACTCGAACAGCAAATCACGGCTACGCATACGGCATGCGGTTGTAGAAGTTTCAGGACACGGAGAAACATATGGCAAGCACAATTGAAGAAAAGCCTCGCCTCACGCTAAAAGAGCGTGCAGCGAAGTTGGGTGAAACATTGCAGGGAAGTCAGGCATGGAATTCAATTTTCCGCCCGGGTTCAATTTTCCGCAAGGGATACACCGACTCACCACGTAACCGTTCGTACGTCATTATGAACTCGGTGCTGTATCACTTGCACCCAGTGAAGGTAAAGCGTCACGCAGTGAAGGTCAGTTATACGTTGTGCCTCGGAGGCCTCAGCTTCTTCTTGTTCATTTTGCTCACGGTTACCGGCATTTTCTTGATGTTCTTCTATCGACCAACAGCAGCCAATGCTTGGCAAGACATTCAGTCTTTGCAGACATCGGTGACGTTCGGTTTGATGGTGCGAAACATGCACAGATGGGGTGCTCACCTCATGGTGCTGAGCGTGTTCTTGCACATGGCGCGCGTGTTTTACCACGGCGCGTACAAAGCCCCTCGTGAATTCAACTGGGTAGTTGGAGTTATCTTGCTCACACTCACCTTGTTGCTTTCGTTTACCGGTTACCTCCTGCCGTGGGACCAACTTGCGCTCTGGGCGGTGGCGGTGGGTACCAACATGATGGGTTACTCGCCGGTGATTGGATCCCAAGTTCGATTCGTGTTGCTCGGTGGTGTCGAAATCGGTGCAGAAACGTTGTTGCGTTGGTACGTATTACACGTGTTGCTCTTCCCGTTCGTCACCGTAATTTTCTTGGCTATCCACTTCTGGCGCGTGCGTAAAGACGGCGGAATTTCGGGTCCATTGTGATGCGTGCAACTTTTGAAAGGATGATCAGCAATGACTGAAATTCCAGAACACCTCTTAAAGCGTGCACAGGCTGCGCGAGAAAAAGCGGCAGCAGAAGCTGGCGCACCAGCGGAAGCAGAAGCATCGGGTGACTCGCGTATTCCTGCTCACTTGCTTGAGCGCAGTAAGGCAGCAAAGGCTGGCGGTTCAGTTGCCGTTGCAGAAAAGCCAAGTGGTGCAGTAGTCACTGCTCCAGCAGAAGGAAATGTTCCTATGGCTGCGGGTCCTGGTGGACATACGCAACGTTTGCTCACCGTCGTTAAGTCGGGTTCAATTCAAGACGTTAAGTCCGAGCCGGTTGACAAAGTACACACATGGCCACACTTGCTGGCTATTGAGTTCGTCGCATCACTTGCGTGCACCGCATTCTTGTTTGTGTTCTCGTGGGTAGTGAATGCACCGTTGTTGCAAGCAGCCAACTTCAACCAAACACCGAACCCTTCGAAGGCTCCGTGGTACTTCCTCGGTCTTCAGGAATTGCTCACCATGTTCCACCCAATGATTGCTGGTGTGACTCTTCCTACCGTTGGTCTCGTGGCGTTGATGTTCTCTCCGTACCTGGACAAAACCGTTTCCAACAAACCAGAAGATCGCAAGTTCATGACCAGCATGTTTACGATCTTCCTGATGTTCTGGGCTGTACTCGTGATCGTGAGCTCGTTCTTCCGCGGACCTGGCTACAACTTCACGTTCCCATGGCGTGATGGAATTTTCTTCGAGCTCTAAGGCGATACGTATATATGACAACAATTCAAATCATCACTATCGCAATTGCGGTCCTGCTCGTTGCTGGAGTCGGCGTTGTGCTGACCTCGTCGCGCGCCTCGGGCGTTCGCGGAACGGGAACACTTGCGCGCGAAACACGCAAGAAGGACCGTGGAGCAGTTGATCCAGAGCAACTCACCGGCCGTCAGTTTGAAGCAGTCGTGCGCAAGCAAAATTCTTCAATCGTTTTGGCACCTAAAGCCGAAGTTGAACCGTGGGTCGCCCCAGACGAAGAAGCACTTGGCGTAACTCGTCGTAAATTTTTCAACCGTGCAATTGTCACGCTGATGAGCGCAAGCCTTGGCGGATTTGGTGCGTCCCTTATTGCGTTTCTTTGGACTAGTTCCTCTGGTGGTTTCGGTTCGAAGATCACCATTGGAAATTTGAGTGACGTGGTTACCCAAATTCGCGCAAACAAGGGCTTCTTGTACATGCCGCAGGCTCGTGCTTGGATCACCGAGTATCCAAAGGAATCATTGTCAAAGGGTCAAGTTGCCTATGGGCATCAGGCTCCGGTGTATTCCGGACTTGAGTCTGGATTGATCGCGCTCTATCAAAAGTGTCCGCACCTTGGTTGCCGTGTTCCAGAATGTGGCAGCTCACAATGGTTCGAATGCCCATGCCATGGTTCGCAGTTCAATCGAGTTGGCGAAAAGAAGGGTGGTCCTGCACCACGTGGCATGGATCGCTTCGGTGTTTCAGTTGCCAACGGTGTTGTAGTTGTTGACACGGGAACAGTGTTTGGTGGTCCACCAATTGGAACAAACACCACAGGTCAAGAAGCTGAAGGCCCGCACTGCGTGGGTGGAGGATCACACTGATGTTTGCCGATATCACAACAAATATTTCTTGGTTTTTCCTCATCACTGCGCTTATTGGTTGGGCTTTTTATGGCCTTGCCAACATTCGTAAGAGTCGTGCAGAAATTGGATCTGAAATCAAGCTTGCTGCAAACCGTAAGCAATATTATGACGACGAAATTCTTGAAGGAAAGAAAATTGAGCGCACTCAGCTCATCGGAATTTTGTTTCTTGCGGTGGTCACTCTTGCGTTACCGCTGTATTGGATTCTGGAACCAGGTCGCCAACAAGGTGCGATAAATGGCTGGGATCATCGCTTCGCGTCGTGGGGTGGCCGACTTTACGATGTGACCGCAAACGGCGGCTTCAACTGCGCGGGTTGCCACGGTGGAACAAAAGGTGCTGGTGGTGCAGCGGTGTACGCACTGACGGATACGAAAACTGGTGAAGTTCGCGAAGTGAGCTGGAAGGCTCCCGCAGTGAACACTATTTTCTACCGATTCAGTGAAAGCGAAGTTCGATTTATTCTTGAATACGGTCGTCCATTCTCACCGATGTCCCCGTGGGGTGTTGTTGGTGGTGGACCAATGAACGAGCAGCAAATTGAAACCGTGCTGTCGTATTTGAAGAGCATTCAGATTCCTCGTGAAAACTGTGCAGTTTTGGATGCTGATCCTCGTATTTGCGATGGTGGACATTTGCCTAAAGAAAAGCAAGATGAAATCACTGCCGAAGCAGAGCGATTGGTAGCTGCTGGAACGTACTCATCATTTGGAGAGGCATTGTTCAACTTGGATCTGGGTGGCGGAAACTATTCGTGTGCACGATGCCATACAAAAGGTTGGTCATACGGTGATCCACAGATCACTGGTGGTGGAGCGCTTGGCCCAAACCTCACCGGCGGCTCGGCAGTTCGCCAATTCCCTGTGAAGAACGACATGTTGAATTTCATCAAGGGTGGCAGCGAATATGGCAAGCGCTATGGCGAACAGGGCCAAGGCAGCGGACGTATGCCAGCTTTTGGCGCAATGCTTACCGATGAACAAGTCAACGCAATCGTCGATTACGTGCGGGGTCTCTAAATGTTGTCAACACTTTTTGCAATTTCATGGCAACCAGAGATTCGCGGTGTAGTCGTCGTTGTATTGATGGTGATTGTTTTGATTGGTGGTAGTTACCTAGTTGTCGGGACAAACGTTGGTGCGCGTTTGGGATTCCTCATTGTCATGTCTGCTTTGTTTGGTTGGATGACGGTCATGGCTGCAGTGTGGTGGACGTATGGAATTGGATTAAAAGGTCCAGAGCCATCGTGGAAACCTGCAGATCCTGTAACGATTATTCGTGATGCGAGTTTGCTGAATGCTGCTGGAATTTTGGATAGTCCGGTTGAAGAAGCAGCAACGCCAACCCAAGTCGCCGAGAATGCATCTACCCAGTTTCAAGAAGAAGGTTGGAGACTGCTTGATGCAGCAGACCCACAACGTGGACAAGCAATTGCTGCATCAGACGCAATTCTGCAGATTGAGGCAGAAGAGTTTGCTGCAGGCGAATATTTGAGCCTCGCTGTGTATGACCGTGGTGGAGAGCGCTTCCCAAAAATCAATGATTCTCTCGACTTCGTTGCGTTTTTCCACAAAGCGCGTTACGCGTTAGTAGAAGTTGTACCTATCGTTCCGCAACGCACAGAACCAGGCCGAGCACCTGCTCGCCCAGTTGCAGACGAGACGCAGCCGCACCGCTACATCTACATGATTCGCGACCTAGGTGCAAAGCGCCAACCAGCCATCATGATCACATTCGGATCTGGTCTGATCTTCGTTATCTTGTGCTGGTTGCTCCACCGTCGAGAACTTGCACTTCGCGAGAATCTTGCCAGTGACAAATCGCCTGTTAAGGCTTAAGGAAATTCGTGGGCCAGTACCTTCCAATTGTGGTGTTGGCGACTCTTGCTGTGCTGTTTGGCGCCATCAGTTTGGTCGCATCAAAACTGCTGGCACCTCGACGTCCTAACACTGCAAAGTCGGCACCGTACGAATGTGGAATCGTTCCTAGCCGCGAGGCGCCCGAGCGTTTCCCGGTCAGTTTTTACATCATCGCCATGTTGTTCATCATGTTTGACATTGAAATCATCTTTGTCTATCCATATGCGGTGTCGCATTCTGCGCTTGGTTCGTACGCATTTTTTGAAATGATTGCATTTAGCGCTGTGTTCTTTTCAGCATTTGTTTATGCGATTGCTCGTGGAGCACTTGATTGGGGTCCGATCAAGAAGGCTGTGCGACTTGACAACGATGTACACAACCCAATGACATCTGGCCTGCGTACAACAAACAGCACCATTCGCCGAGTTGGCCTAGAAGGCCGCAACGAAGGGGCAGCTGCCTAATGGGCGTAGTACGCAATGTTCTCGACGATGGCCTAGAAGGTATCGACCACAACTTCCTTACTGGTCGAATTGAAGACCTCGTGAAATGGTCGCGGTCGCGGTCAAGCTGGGGTGCAACCTTTGGCCTGGCATGTTGCGCAATTGAAATGATGGGCACTGGAGCACCGCACTACGACCTTGCGCGATTTGGCATGGAAGTGTTTCGTGCATCACCACGTCAAGCCGACATCATGATTGTTGCTGGACGCGTAAGCCAAAAGATGGCACCGGTACTTCGTCAGGTGTACGACCAAATGATGGAACCCAAATGGGTGATCAGCATGGGCGTATGCGCTAGCAGCGGCGGAATGTTTAATAACTACGCCATCGTTCAAGGTGTTGACCAAGTTGTACCAGTAGATGTGTATGCGCCTGGATGCCCACCAACACCAGAGACGCTGATTCACGCAATTGAAACCTTGCACCAACTCATTGAAGATGGCGAAATTATGCGTCGACGTGCAACAAGTGGCGCAGGTGCAAACGTGCACATTCAGGAAGTTCCTGCAGGAATCACCACTCCAGTCATTCTTGGGTCGAGGTAATTGCGGTGAGCACCGAAGCATCCACTACACCTGCGACTTTGCACGGTTGCTTGCTCGGTGATTCGCGTGGTCAAGCAGTGCTGTTTGTTCCTAAGCCTGCGTACATGGCAACCATGAAAAAGCTTGTTGACGATGGTTTTGAAATGTGTGTTGACTTAACAGCAGTTGACTTTTTAACTCATGCCTCGCGCACACTGCCTGACGGTGTTGCCCCAGAACGTTTTGAAGTTGTAGTGAATTTGCTGTCACTCAGTAAGCGCGAGCGCTTGCGCGTGCGTGTACAGGTGAGCGAGTCGGACCCAAGTATTGATTCATTGTTTGACCTGTACCCAGGTACCGAAGCAATGGAACGCGAAGCGTTCGACATGTTTGGCATTTCATTTGCTGGCCATCCAGACCTCACACGCATTTTGATGCCAGAAGACTGGCAGGGCCACCCGTTGCGCAAGGATTACGCACAAGGTCGCATCCCTGTGCAATTTAAGGGAGCCGCATCGTGACCCCGCGCGAAAGTGACACCGTTATTTCTGCAGCGGCAGGAACCAGCGAAGGAAATCAAGAACTTCGTTCACGTTCTGAACTGACTGCAAAAGAAGTGATGCGCGAAGTTGGTGCTGTGTTGCGCATGAGCGAGGCAGATGCCGCACTGTTGGCAGAAGTGGAAGCAGACCCGGGCGAAGATCAGACCATGATCATCAACATGGGTCCACAGCACCCAAGCACACACGGTGTGTTGCGACTGATGCTTGAACTGAAGGGCGAAACTGTTCTGCGATGCAAGCCGATTATTGGGTACTTGCACACGGGCATGGAAAAAACGGGTGAGTCGCTCACCTTCATGCAAGGCGGAACAAACGTTACGCGCATGGACTACTTGTCGCCGTTGAATAACGAGTTGGTATTCAGCATGGCGACCGAGAAATTGCTCGGAATCGACGGCGACATTCCAGAACGCGCAGTGTGGATTCGCATGTTGTTGTCTGAGCTCAATCGCATGAGCAGTCACTTGCTGTTCATGGCTTCAAACGGCATGGACATTGGTGCCGTTTCCATGATGTTGTACGGATGGCGCGAGCGCGAAGTGGTGTTGCGCTTTTTCCAGAAGGTCACCGGGTTGCGCATGAACCACAACTTCATTCGTCCTGGCGGAGTTGCAGCAGACTTGCCAGCTGATTGGCGCGACGATGTGATGTCAATTTTGGACATGTTGCCAGACCGTTTGGGCGAGTACGACGTACTCATGACCAACCAACCAATTTGGCGCGAGCGGTTGCAAGGCGTAGGTGTAATTACCCAAGCAGAAGCAATTGCCCTTGGTGCAACTGGCCCAATTTTGCGCAGTACTGGCTTGGCATGGGACTTGCGCCGTGACATGCCATACATGCACTACGACGAACTTGAATTTGACGTGATTGTTGGCAGTTACGGCGATGCATTCGACCGTTATGCAATTCGACTCAATGAAATTCGCGAATCAATGCGCATCGTGCGCCAAATTCTTGATCGCGTTCCTAGTGGCGACTACCGCATTCAAGACAAGAAAGTTACGCCTCCACCACGCGCTCGTATTGACGAGTCAATGGAAGCTCTCATTCACCACTTCAAGATCTTCACTGAAGGTTTCAAAGTGCCAGAAGGCGAAGTGTATGTAGCTATCGAAAGTCCACGTGGCGAAATTGGTTGTTATATCGCAAGTGATGGTTCACCAACTCCGTATCGCATGCATGTTCGTGCTCCTTCATTTGTAAACGTGCAGGCACTTCCACACATGATGCGCGGTGGCATGGTTGCCGATGCTGTTGCCGTGATTTCTTCTATTGACCCAGTACTTGGCGAGGTAGACCGATGAGCCGATTGACCGATGCCAACGTTGTAATCGCCAAGGAAATCATTGCTCGATACCCGCGACCAAAATCTGCACTTATTCCGTTGTTGCATCTGTCGCAAGAACAAAATGGATACATCACCCGCGAGGCAATGGTGCATCTTGGTGAGCTTGTTGGCGTGACTTCGGCAGAGGTGTATGGAACCGCAACGTTCTACGAAATGTTCCGCTTCGAACCAGTTGGTAAGTACCTCATCAACATGTGCGGCACCATGTCGTGCGCATTAATGGGTGCTGCCGAACTCATGCATCATGCCGAGCACAAACTGGGTGTGAAGGCAGGCGGAACTACTGCAGATGGCATGTTCACGCTTGCTCACGCGGAATGCCAAGCAGCATGCACCGAAGCACCAACGTTGCAAGTGAACTATCGCTACCGGTTCCATGTAACTCCAACCGATTTCGACAACTTGGTTGACGACCTTCGCGCCGGAAAACTTGCTGACGAAATTCCTGCTCACGGAGTGCTCGCAAAAGTTCGCCAACGCATTCCTGCCGACAAGGGAGTGGGCGCTGTTGCCCCAGAAGATGTCACTGAAGGCCCAGCTTGGCTAGACGGGAAGCCAGCATTATGAGTTCGTACCCACACGCGCCAGGATTTGTTGCGGGCGATCGCCCGAAAGTGGTCACGTCACGTTTCGAATACACCGATTCGTTCACCATTGAGCGCTACTTGGCAACCGATGGGTATGCAGCACTTCGCAAAGCATTGTCGAAGCCAGCAGCAGACATTCACGAAGAAGTAAAGGGTGCAACTGTGCTCGGTCGCGGTGGCGCAGGTTTCCCTGCAGGAACCAAGTGGGGTCTAACTCCACAGCAAGTATGGCCACGATATTTAGTAGTGAACGGCGACGAGAGCGA
>Ga0208082_1000150_pt1 | contig 20305 bp, 20 predicted proteins | sample LakMenE09Jun09ns_FD_150683 | JGI IMG/M metagenome (GOLD analysis project Ga0208082, IMG submission 150683) | Freshwater microbial communities from Lake Mendota, WI - 09JUN2009 deep hole epilimnion ns (SPAdes) | ecosystem: Environmental > Aquatic > Freshwater > Lake > Epilimnion/Euphotic zone ... | reverse complement strand
GCAGTCCATCGCCACAATGGAGGCAATGGCCTCTGGGCGCCCGGTAGTGGCGGCTGACGCTATGGCGCTTCCGCATCTGGTGCACGATGGTGACAATGGCTACTTGTTCCCACCGGATGACGTCGCAGCATTTGCCGACCGGTTGCTGAAGGTTCTTACTGCCAGCCAAGAAGAGCTGGATCGTCTTTCGGAGAACTCACTTCACTTGATTCAGTCGCACGATATAGAAACCACCATCAAGATTTTTGAAGGCCTTTACCGCGGTGATGTCCAAGAGCCTGAGGAGTCAGCTGACAACCTCGCTACCTACAGCCTTCCAATTGGACAGCTGAGTAAGCGATTGAGTAGATCGATCATGCTCGCCCGAAAGCGTTCTGCTGAACTTCGAGCCCGCGCCGAAGAAGCCGGTGCAGAGCTTCGTGAGAGAGCAGGGGAAGCTCGTGAGGACGTAATCGAGAAATTCGAAGAAGTGCGAGATGATGTTGTGTTCGCAGCAAGACGAATAGAGATCCGGGTTCGAAAAGGCGTTAAGAAAGCCGCCGAGAGGCTCCGACGCGAGGAGCAGTAGGCTTGGAATTGGCCAGAGGGGAGTTAGCTCAGCTGGTTAGAGCAGCGGACTCATAATCCGTCGGTCACGGGTTCAAGTCCCGTACTCCCCACCAGAATCCAAGTCGAATCGGGAGCCAGAATGATGCTGCTGGCGAAAGCTTGGGGGCTTCTAAAGTCCACTCACCCTATTCCTTCTTTTGCCGTCACGAGCTTCACTGTCCTTTTGGCTGTTGGATATGACATGCCAATAGATAAATTGATTGTTGTTGGCTTAGGCATTCTTTTTCAACAGTTCTCTGTTGGCCTATCGAATGATTGGCTCGATTACGAGCGAGACAAGACTGTTGGTCGAAACGACAAGCCAACTGTTCGATTCGAAGTGTCCGCCAAGCTGGTTCGAAATGCCTCTTTCGTGTCGGCGGTTATTGCTCTGGTTGTAGCAACAAGCCTTGGTTGGGAAGTTTTACTGACCATGGTTGCAATGCTGGTAGTTGGCTGGTCATACAATCTTGGGCTAAAGTCAAACGCTCTATCCGCGTTGCCATACGCGGTTGGTTTTGGGATAGTCCCAGTATTTGTGACCTTGTCGCTTTCGACCCCGCAACTACCAATGTGGTGGGTCATGCTTGCAGCAGGTTTATTGGGCGTCGCGGCTCACTTTGCCAATGCCCTACCCGATCTAATGGACGACCGTGAAACTGGAGTGCGGGCGTTGCCGCACATACTTGGCCAAAGAGTGTCTGCTCTAGCCATTTCGGGCGCTGCTGCTCTAGCATCGCTTCTGGTTGTGACCCAATCAACCAGTTTGAATCTTGTTGTTGCTTGGATGGGCTTTGGTTTGACTATGGGGCTTGTTATAACAGCTAGCGTTTTAGCACTTAGGCCTAAACCACCTAAAGTGATTTTTCATCTACTAATCGCAGCTGCGTTTGTAAACGTTGCTTTGCTAGTGCTTGGCTAGATCTTTACCCGACTTGAAAGTGGCAAGAACTTTTAGTTCGCGTAGCTCACTCGAGGAAATTTCCAATGGGTTTCTATCAAGCACTATAAAGTCGCATGGCTGACCCACACTAAGTGGCACTGACTTTTTCCCAGTGAGCTGATAAGACACCGCTGAGCTGTAGCTGGCGAAAGCCTCATCGACAGTAATGGCTTGCTCAATTGTCCATCCACCTTCTGGTTTGGCATCAGCGGTTTGTCTTGTGACAGCGGTGGCGATCCCAAGAATTGGATCTGAGCTTGATACTGGCCAGTCTGATCCAAACGCAATCACGGCACCGCTGTCAATTAAATATCGCATTCGATATAGCTGGTCGATTCGGCCAATTCCAAGCCTTGGCACACAACTCATCAGCATTCCATCGGCCTGAGCCCAAAGCGGCTGCATGTTTGCAATCACATTGAGCTTCGCGAATCGAGGAATGTCGGAATCAGAAACCAGTTCGGCGTGGGCAATCACATTTGGTAGTACCGGCATGCCTAAGCGCTGTTGCACGTGTTCAATAGCATCTAGAGCTTGTCTAACCCCGGCATCACCAATGGCATGGATATGCAGTTGGAAGCCAGCTTCGGCAGCTTCTAGGCAGGCAGCCTCGAGCTCACTTTTGCCCCAAAGTGGTTCACCGTGATTGTGGAGATCATCAAGGTAAGGCTCAATTACTGACGCTGTGCCACTTCCAAACACTCCGTCAGTGAAAAATTTGCATGTTTTGGCGCTTAGCTGTGAGCTGCCAAGGGCAATAACTTTGTCGCGGTCGGCTTTTGCAAAGTCGAGTGATTTGACCCATTCGTGTGGCTCAATCTTGAAGGCCAAGTTGTAATCCAAAAGCAGTGCACCTTTGGAAATGGCAGCCAGATAGATTTCCGTCATGCCAGGGGTAATCCAAGCGTCCTGGGCCTCAACGATTCCCTGTTTGGCTAGAACCTGATCGGCCCAGGCTAAAACAGCCACCTCTTGCTCGATTGTTCTTGCGGGTGCTTTATCTAGAACAAGCGCCATGGCTTGTGGTTCTCGGAGCACCCCCGTTGGGACACCGTTTGAATCAACGTCGATTGATCCAGAAATTAGTTGGGGAAGAGGCGAGGAAATTAGTTCGAGGGCTTTGCTATTGACCCAGATTGTATGGTGATCGCTGGCATGAAGTACCACCGGAACATCCGATACCGTCTCATCCAGCCAGCTGGCTAGGAAGATTCCACTCTCAACAATTGATCGGTCGTAGGCTCCGCCTTCAATCCAAGTCTTGTCTGGATTGTTTTTTCGGTAGCTAGAAACAATTTCTTGAATTTCAGCTATCGAGGTAGCTTTTGAAACTACCGGCCCTGAGGCCTCTCGTCCTGCAAACACCGGATGAGCGTGGCCATCACGAAAAGCTGGAAACACAAAACCTGGTTCAAGGGTTTTTTCCTTATCAAAAGATCCAGGTGATGCGACAAAGCCATCTTCGGCAAATAGTTCTTTATCGAAGGACTTGGTGGTGGGGTTGTAAAAGCTCGCACCGGTGAACTTGAGTTTCAAGCCTTCGACGCCGACTTTTCGCGGTAGTAGCAAGAAGGACAAAGCGATTCGTAGGTGACTTGATCGCCATCTATGGCTACTTGTGCGCCGTCAAAGACAAATTCGTCGTTTACCTTTCGGCCATTGAACATGGCTTTTTTGCCACAGCGACAAATAGTCTTGAGCTCTTCTAGGCTGTGAGCAATCTCAAGAAGGCGAAGCGAGCCAGGAAAACCATTAGTCAGAAAATCGGTTCGAATTCCAAAGGCAAGAACTGGCACGTCATCCAGCACTGCAATTTCGAGTGCTTGATCAACTTGGTCCCGAGTTAGGAACTGGGCTTCGTCTAAAAGTAGGCAAGCTACACGCTTTCCAGTTGACTCGCGCTGCAAACTAGATCTTTTCTGAAACTCGGTACGCAGGTTTATCTCAGGCGTCACAAGGAAATCAACGTGGCGATCAACGCCGAGCCTCGACAAGATGGCGGTGTCGCCCTTGGTATCAACGGCGGGTTTAGCCAGTAGAACTGCCTGGCCGCGCTCTTCATAGTTGTGGGCGGCTTGAAGTAGGGCGGTAGATTTACCGCTGTTCATGGCTCCGTGACGGAAATATAGTTTGCTCATAGCCCCTATATGCTAGTTGGATTTTTTGACATCGAGCCCCATCGGCTCTAGCCTTAGAGCACCACCAAATACAGGTCGTAGGGGAAGACGTACCTAGGTTTGGAGGTGATTGTATGTCTGAAGGCCTGGTGTTGATACACCGCGCGCCAAGTGCTTTGCTTACCCATGTCGAATGGACCATTTCGGGTATCACTGGCAACCCCACCAAAATCAACTGGAGCAAAGAAGACTCTTCAGATTCTATTTTTCGCGGGTCGGTAGCCATTGACTGCAGCCTGAATGAATGTGCCACGCTGGCATCGGCATTTATGAATCTAAAGCAGTTGAGCTTTGAAGTAATTCATCAATCAGCACTTTCTGGTGCCAGATGGTCCTTCACACCGAATCTTGGAATGTTCCATTGCGCAACCGATGAAGCCGGAAATCTTGTTGTGGGCGAGAATCAGCTTCGAGCCTCGATTGAGAAGGCTGGCTCGAACATTCTTAAACTTCAGGCTGAGCTCAGAAGACTTTTGGGTCAAGCTTGGGACGACGAGCTAGAGCCTTACCGAGAACTAATTGGTGGAGCGGAAAGCAACCACGGCGTTGTGTCCGCCGAAGCCGAACGAGTTAGTTATGGCCAGAATATTCGACCCCTCTAGTTTTCGAGGGCTTGTGACAACATCCAGCTCGATTGCTGGATCTGGGTTGTCCAGATTGATAGTTGGGGGAGCAGTTCGCTCGTGAAGAGCGAGAACTGTAAAGATCGCCTCGATAGCTCCCGCGCCGCCGAGCAAATGGCCAGTTGAGCTCTTTGTAGCCGAGACAGCAATTTTTGGCAGGTGATCACCAAAGACTCTCTTGAGAGCGTTGTACTCCGCGATGTCGCCAACTGGTGTGCTGGTTGCGTGGGCGTTGATGTGAACTACATCGGAGATAGTTGATCCACTTTGTTCGATCGCACCAATCATTGCTCTGGCTGCAGCGGACCCTTCAGGATCCGGAGCTGTGATGTGATACGCGTCAGAAGTGACAGATGCTCCAACAACCTCGGCATAAATCTTGGCTCCTCGAGCTAAGGCGTGCTCTTCGCTTTCAAGAACTAGTGCGCCGCCGCCTTCGCCCATGACAAAGCCGTCGCGACCTATGTCGTATGGCCTTGATGCCTTCTCAGGCGCGTCATTGCGTTTCGAAAGCGCCTGCATCGCAGCAAAGGCAGCAATCGGCAGCGGGTGAATAGCAGCTTCTGACCCACCGGCCACAACAACGTCAACTTCACCGTTTCTGATGCGGTTGAAGGCGTTAGCGATGGCTTCAGTTCCTGAAGCACAGGCCGACACTGCTGTTCGAACTCCAGCACGAGCGGAAATGTCCATTCCGATAGCCGCAGCTGGACCATTTGGCATCAGCATAGGAACGGTCATCGGTAGCACTCGTCTTGGGCCGCGCTCTTTGAGAACGTCATAGGCATCCAAAAGCGTCCAAACTCCACCGATACCGGTTGCATAGTCAACCGCTAGTCGCTCTGGGTTTACTTCAGGAGATCCGGCATCAGCCCACGCTTCGCGCGCGGCTATCAGAGCAAACTGGCTGGATGGATCTAGACGCTTAGCCTCCTGCAGGGTGAGAACTTCAGTGGCTGGAGTTTTGGCCTGGCCGGCGAAGGTCACTGGTAGCTCGTGTTTAGCAACCCATTCTTGGGTCAGTGTTGAAATACCCGATTTGCCGGCTAAGAGGTTTTGCCAAGTTGTTTTGCTGTCGCCACCCAGTGGCGTGGTTGCGCCAATTCCGGTGACAACAACTTTTTTGAACAAGGTTTTTAGCCTTGGGCCTTAGTGATGTAGTTCACGGCGTCTCCAACAGTAAGAAGGTTCTTCACTTCTTCGTCTGGAATCTTCACATTGAATTTGTCTTCGGCGTTTACCACAATGGTCATCATCGAGATTGAGTCGATGTCTAGGTCGTCGGTGAAGGACTTATCTAGTGCAATGACGTCGGTTGCGATGCCGGTCTCGTCGGTTACGATCTCCGCTAGTCCTGCAAGTACTTCTGCTGCTGATAGTGCCATTCTGATATCTCCTTATGAACTCTTTATTTGAACCAGCCCCAAGTTTAGGGCACAACCACTACCTGGGCACCGAAGGCCAAACCTGCCCCAAAGCCTATTTGTAGAGCCAAATCGCCCGACTTTATTTGACCCTGCTCCAAAAGGGCGTGCATAGCTAATGGGATGCTAGCTGCCGACGTGTTGCCAGTTGTCTTGATATCCTTGGCCACCACTACGTGCTCCGGAAGCGCTAGTTGTTTCGCCATTTCGTCGATGATTCTCTCGTTAGCTTGATGCATAACAATTGCGTTTAGATCTTCGGCTTTCACTCCTGCTACCTCGAGAGCTTCTTTGGCAACTTTCACCATCTCCCAAACTGCCCAGCGGAAAACTGTTTGACCTTCTTGAACCAGTGTTGGCCACGCCCCGGTGCCATCTCGGAAATCAAGCAGCGAACCAGTCATTCCAACTGCTTCCCACTTACTTCCATCGCTTCCCCAAACGCTTTTGGAAATTCCTGGAGTATCGGATGGCCCCACAATCGCAGCTCCTGCACCATCGCCCAACAAAAATGAAATTGAACGATCAGTTGGGTCAATAAAGTCAGTTAGCTTTTCTCCTCCAACAACCAGAACATACTTTGCTGTTCCGGATCGAACTAGCGAGTCTGCCTGGGCTATGCCGTAGCAGTAGCCGGCGCAGGCAGCAGAAATATCAAAAGCCGGGGCTGGATTAGCACCAACCAGTTCGGCAAGCAGTGCTGCTGCAGATGGCGTCTGGTAGGGATGGGTGATGGTGGAGAAAATCACGGCTTCAATCTCAGAAGGTTTAATGCCGGCTTTCTTGATTGCTTCGTTGCTGGCCTCAACGGCCATGTCCATCAGCGAGCGGTCTTTACTGGCTCGCTTGCGGGTGATGATGCCTGTTCGCTGGGTAATCCACTCGTCAGAGGAATTGATGGGTCCTGCGATATCGTCATTTGTGACGGTTAGGTCGCCGCGAGCTGCACCAATTGCGTAAATCTTTGAATACGCAACCGCAGTTGATTGATTCAGCTTTGCCATGGGTTGGGCTCTACTTTCCTATTGCTTCGGCAACTTTATCCAAGTCAGCAGGAGTTTTTAGTGCGATAGCCACAGTGTTTGGCATCGCTCTTTTGGCGATTCCCGACAGTGCCCCCGCAGGAAGTAGCTCAACCATCACTGAAACATTTGCGCGTTCTATTGATTCCATGGTCTTATCCCAGCGAACCGGATTTGAAACCTGGTTCACCAATAGATCTAAGTACTTTTGGCCTGACTCAACTAATGAGCCATCGTTGTTGGTCCAGATAGAGATTTGAGGATCCCGGACGCTTAATTCCTTGGCGAAAGTTGCCAGCGGCAATCTAGCTTGTTCCATGTACGCCGTGTGGAACGCTCCAGCCACCTGCAAAGCAATAACTCGACTTCCAGCTGGGGGATTAGCTACCAGTGCTTCAATGATCTCTTTAGATCCAGCTGCAACAACTTGGCCAGCTCCGTTGTAGTTTGCTGCAAACAATCCAACTGATTCCAAGTGCGTAAGTACTGCATCAATTTCGCCTCCAACAACTGCCGCCATTGAGCTTTGCTCAAGCGCTGCTGCGTCCGCCATTTCGTTTCCACGCCGCTGAACAAATCTAAGAGCGCTATCTGCATCAAAGATCCCAGAAACGTATGCCGCAGTGATCTCCCCAACGGAGTGTCCGGCGGTAGCGGAAACAACCAACGCCTCACCGAGTGAATCTTTGAGTGTTAGGTAGCTTGCGATTCCTGCCGCAACAATTAGAGGTTGAGCGATTTTGGTATCCCTGATCGCATCGGCGTCAGCAACTGTGCCGTAGTGAACAAGATCGATTCCAAGCACAGCCGACGCTTTTTCAATTTGCTCTTTGAATACTGGAATCTCAAGCCAGGGATTTAGAAATCCCGGTGCTTGCGAGCCTTGGCCAGGAGCAGCTATGCAAATCATTTCCACCGCTTACTGGTGCCTTGTTCATGCTCTGTCATGGCTCCTAGAACCGTTGCTACTTGAAGCACGAACGACTCTCTAGAGCCGGTGGCATCCCAGCCAATAAGTTCTGCAATTCTTTTTAGTCGGTATCTGACGGTGTTGCTGTGAACGAATAGCTCCCTGGCTGTGACTTCAAGTGAGCGACCTGATTCAAGGTACGAAACCAGCGTCTCCAAAAGATCGGGGGAGTTTTTTGCAAGCGGACGATAGATCTTGTTAAGCAGAGTGTTCTTTGCGAGCATGTCGCCGGCAAGGGCTCGTTCTGCAAGTAAATCATCAGCAGAAATCGGTCTTGGCGCCTTCGCCCATGCGCCAACTACTGCGATACCGGCAAGAGCTGATTTGGCAGAGCGGTTTGCCTCGCTGATTGAAGGCACTTCCGTCCCCACCACAATTGGACCTGGACCAAAACTGTCGAGGAACACTGAACAAAGCTCAAACAGTGAAGCAGCTGCAGTGGCGGTTTCATTCTCGTTTGGAATAGTTCCAACCACCACGATTAGTCGATCACCGTGAATTCCAACTAGAACATCCGCAGAGTGCCTGCGGGCATTGCGCCTGAGACCATCAATGTCTGTTGCATCATCGAAGCCACCGATCATGACCGTAACTGCTCCGCGGGCTTTCCAGCCGAGGGCTGAAATTCGAGAGGAAAGCTCTTCTTCGCTTTCCCCGCTCAAGATAGTGTCAACCACAAGAGCTTCTAGTCGAGCGTCCCAGAGCCCACGCGCCTCTGCTGCCTTGGCATAAACATCAGCGGCGCTAAAAGCAATCTCTCGTGAGTACAAAAGTACGGCTTCGCGCAATTCGCTGTGCTCTTCAATGACGCGGTCTTCAACTACCTGCACCACAACGCGAATCAGCTGCAGAGTTTCTTGCAGAGAGATCGAACGAAGCAGTTCACGGGGAGCGGTTGAGAAAACATCGGCAGCAACCCAGGGTTGCGATTTTGGATTTTCGTACCAGGACAAAAAAGAGGTAATACCGGCTTGAGCAACTAGTCCAACCGCTGATCGCCTGGAAGCGGGCATTTGCCGATACCAGGGCAGAGTTTGGTCAAGGCGAGCCAGCGTGGTGGTTGCTAGTTCTCCGGCGATGGAGTGCAACCACTCGAGAGTTTCATCCTTAGGCTTCGCCACCAGCAGTTCCACTTGTTCCAGCGTTTACGTTGTGTAGCTGGTATCGGTCGATTGCCATCTGAAGTACTGAGTGATCTAGTTCGCCTCGCTCAACCAACTGTTGTAGGGCGCGAACTGCAATTGATGGTCCGTCAATCTTGAACTCGCGACGTGCGGCAGGTCTGGTGTCTGAGAATCCAAAACCATCAGCTCCTAGGGTTGCGTAGTCGCCAGGAACCCAAGCCCTGATCTGGTCAGGAACAGCGTGCATGTAATCGCTGACGCCAAGGAACGGCCCTGACAGCCCGGAGAGCTTCTTGGTTAGGTAGCTAGCCTCAACGGGTGAGTTAGGGTTCAGGAACTTCTCGCGGTCTTTAGCTAGTCCATCGCGGCGAAGCTCGGTCCAGCTAGTGACTGACCAAATGTCTGCTGAAACACCCCAGTCATTTTGCAAAAGACCCTGAGCCTCGAATGCCCAAGGAAGCGCAACACCTGAAGCAAGAAGCTGCACTTTTCTTCCGCCTGAGAAGTTCTCACTGACTCGGTGAATACCTTTGAGCAAACCTTCGACATCAACGTTCTCAGGTTCGGCCGGCTGAATGTAAGGCTCGTTGTAAACAGTGATGTAGTAGATCACGTTTGGATCCTTGTGATTGCCGCCATACATTCTTTCGAGTCCTGCACGCATGATGTGGCCAATTTCGTAGCCGTATGCAGGGTCGTAGCTGATAACTCCAGTGTTTGTTGATGCAAGTAGTGGTGAGTGGCCATCGGCGTGCTGCAGACCTTCGCCAGTTAGGGTAGTGCGACCTGCGGTGGCTCCAATCATGAAGCCACGAGTCATCTGGTCGGTTGCGGCCCAAATCGCATCGGCAGTTCTCTGGAATCCAAACATGGAGTAGAAAACGTAGATTGGGATAAGCGGCTGGCCTTGAGTGGAGTAGCTGGTTCCAACTGCTGTGAACGCAGCTAGAGATCCCGCTTCGTTGATTCCGGTGTGCAGAATCTGACCGGTCTCTGACTCTTTGTAGTTCAGAAGTAGGTCTCGATCTACCGAAAGGTAGTGCTGACCGCTTGGGTTGTAAATCTTTGCGGTTGGGAAGAAGGCATCCATACCGAACGTTCTTGCCTCGTCAGGAATGATTGGAACCAGTCTTGGTCCAAGCTCACTTGAGCGAAGTAGATCCTTCAAGAGTCGAACAAAAGCCATCGTGGTGGCTACTTCTTGATTTCCCGATCCGCCTTTGGAAATGTCGTAAGTGGAAGTTTCTGGAAGGTTGAAGTTCACGTACTTACTTCTACGCTCAGGCAGGTATCCGCCAAGTTCTTTTCTTCGAGCGTGCATGTACTGAATCTCCGGAGCCGATTCTCCCGGGTGGTAGTAAGGAGGCTGGTACGGATCGCGCTCTAGCTCGGCATCGCTAATTGGCACCCGCATCTCATCGCGGAACTGCTTTAGATCAGCGAGGGTCAGCTTTTTCATCTGGTGAGTGGCGTTTCGACCTTCGAAAGTCTTGCCTAGGTTGTAGCCCTTGATGGTCTTTGCGATGATGACCGTTGGTTTGCCCTTTTGCTCGGTAGCGGCCTTGTAGGCGGCGTACACCTTCTTATAGTCATGTCCACCACGTCTTAGACCCCAAATCTGCTCGTCGGTCATATCTGAAACAAGCTCAAGGGTTCTTGGATCGCGACCGAAGAAGTTCTCGCGCACGAATGCACCGGACTCGGTTTTGTAGGTTTGGTAGTCACCATCGGGGGTTCTGTTCATCAAATCTACAAGTGCACCATCGTGATCCTTAGAAAGCAGCTGATCCCACTCACGACCCCAGATAACTTTGATGACGTTCCAACCGGCTCCTCTAAAGAAGGACTCAAGTTCCTGGATGATCTTGCCGTTACCTCTTACTGGGCCATCAAGGCGCTGCAGGTTGGCGTTAACAACAAAGGTCAAATTATCTAGGCCATCATTGGCAGCCAGCTGGAGTGCTCCACGGCTTTCGACTTCGTCTAGCTCACCATCACCTAAAAATGCCCAAACGTGCTGTTCTGAAGTGTCGCGGAAGCCGCGGTTGTGAACATAACGGTTTAGCTGTGCTTGGTAAATGGCGTTGATTGGACCAAGACCCATGGAAACAGTAGGGAACTGCCAAAACTCTGGCATCAATCTTGGGTGTGGGTAAGAAGATAGTCCGCCACCAGCGTGAGATTTTTCTTGACGGAATCCGTTTAGCTGATCTTCGGTCAGACGTCCTTCCAAGAATGCTCGAGCGTAAGGACCGGGAGAGGCGTGACCCTGAATGAAAATCTGGTCACCACCGGAAGGGTGGTCTTGACCCTTGAAGAAGTGGTTGAAGCCAACTTCATACAAAGACGCCGATGAGGCAAAAGTTGAGATGTGTCCACCAACGGCAATTCCAGGTCGCTGTGCTCGGTGAACCAGCATTGCTGCGTTCCAACGCATCCACGCGCGATAGGTGCGCTCGATTTGCTCGTCACCTGGGAAAGTTGGTTCGTCTTCAGGAGAGATTGTGTTTATGTAGTCGGTTGTCGGAACGAGAGGAACGTTTAGCTGAAGCTCGTGAGATCTTCTTAGAAGATTGAGCATGATTTCCCGTGCCCGACCGCGGCCGTGAGTTTTAGCAGCTTGGTCTAGCGACTCCATCCACTCGGAAGTTTCCTGTGGGTCGATATCTGGGTTTGAGACTGCGTAGGCGTCATTGTTGTTAATGGACAACGCGGGTCCTCTCTTCTAAAGCAGGCGACAAGTCTCGATTTTGTGAGCTAGCCAGGGAGGCCTATTTGTTTAGGCTTCTAGCAGTTTAGCTACGTTTGGTCAGAGGCTCCATTTGGGGTTTTGGACGCTGGGAAAGTACTCTAGAAACCACAAACCACAAGGAGAGTCATGGCAGTAGAAATTGGCGACAAGGCCCCAGATTTTGAACTCACCAACCAGCACGGGGAAGCCATAAAGCTTTCTTCGTTTGCGGGCAAGAAGCCTGTGGTACTGGTTTTCTACCCGCTCTCGTTTTCTGGCACCTGCACAGGCGAACTTTGTGAACTACGCGATAACTTTGCTGCCTTTGAGTCCAAGGACGTGGAATTAATGGCCATCTCCGTTGACTCCAAGTACACCCAGAAGCAGTTTGCTGAAAAAGAAGGCTATAAATTCCAGGTGCTGGCAGATTTTTGGCCGCACGGTGGCGTGGCACAGAAATATGGCGTCTTCAAGGAAGATCTAGGCTTTGCGATTCGTGGAACCTTTTTGATTGATACCGACGGGGTTATTCGAGCCAAGTTTGTCAACGGTCCAGGCGAAGCTCGTGACCTTGCTAGCTACCACCAGGCTCTAGCGGCTTTGTAGTAGAGTTTTGTAGTTGCCTTATGGCGCATGTTTGAGGGCCTTTAGCTCAGTTGGTAGAGCGCCACGTTTACACCGTGGATGTCATCGGTTCGAGCCCGGTAGGGCCCACAGATAGCGACCATTTGAATTAGCGGGGATAGGATTTGGCTATGTTTCAACAAAACCCCCCGGTTCCCAAGGCCATGCCAGATGCTGAGCTGAATGCAAAAATTGCCGAGCTACAGCTTCAGCCCAATGGCCTGATGGCGGCAATGACACTAATCGAAGAACAGTCGAAGCTTCGTCAAGAAGACGCTCTGGAGCTTTCGAAGTGGAAACTTGAAGCTCAGATGCATGCGGCAACCGAACCAACTCCTGTTGATTCATTCTCATTCCAAGATCCAGCAGCACCGATAACTCCTGCCGAGCCGGTAGACATATTTGCGTCCGTTGCGCCCCTTACTCCAGAGCCAACTATTAGTGAGCCTGACGAGGTTGCACCCGCTGTTTCTTCAGAGCCGGTTTCTTCGCCAGAACGAATCGAAGACATCGTGGCTGCGCTAAATGCCAGCTACGCAGAAGTTGCGACGGAACCTGAAATCGAACAAACCCCAATTGCCAAATTTGACTCTACTTCTGAACTTTCCTCGAATAGATCCAGCACTGCTGAACCAGCACCAGTTTCTGCCCCTGTTGAAGAAGATTTCATAGAGCAGAGCGAAAATGAGCTTGACGGCGATGATGAAGATCAAACCGGCCCAACTCGAACTGCTTTAGCGCTTAGCTGGTCTTGGCTTGCAATTGCTGCATCACCGCTGGCACTGGTTGTTGCGGCTGTGATTAAAGACGCTGGAGCAACGCTGGCTCAGTCGGTTGTATTGCTAGCTGCTGTTCTGGTTATCACTTCATTTATGGCAGCGGTTGGTTCCATGGCTTCGGTTCGCGCCTCTAGTTCACTAACGATTGTTTCAAGAGCAGCTTTTGGGGTCTGGGGTAATTCGTTGCCTGCAACACTTATGCTGTTTGCAAAACTGTTCTGGGCCGCTGCTTTTGTGTACTTTGCTGCAAGAATTGTCTCACCGCTGATTTTCAACCAGCCGTGGTTTTCCGCTGTTGCGGAGCAGTTGATCTTCCCGGGTGAATTCACCGCTTCTTTGTTTGTTCTAATCCCAATGATTGTTATCGCGGCAATAGTTTCCGCGTTTGGAGGCCAGGGTCTTCTGCGCCTTCAGCAGGTCACGGCAGCTGTAGGCGTTATTGGAATCGGAACATTTGTCTACTTTGTAGCCAGCACCTATTCACTGCAGGACCTGGCAACTCTCGAGCCGATTTCAACTCCTGGACTAATCGACCTTGGCCTTTTTGCAATAGCCCTTCTCGGGTTTGCGGTGCTTTCTCTCTCTGGAGATTTTGCTAGGAAGCTGCCGGCGCAAACCCCAGGGTCCAAGGTCTTTTTCTTAAGCTTTGTTTCAACCTTCTTCCTTCCACTAATTACAGGTGCTCTTGGTTTGCTATGGCTATTCATGGCGGAAGAAACTCTTAGCTCTTCATTCAGCGCTGAGGTGTTGGCAACTGTCGCAGTCTCGGCCCCAGTTTGGGTCTTCGTGATCTTTGTAGTGGCAGTTGGGCTATCGATTCTTCACTTGATTACCGCTTCGCTTTACTCGCTATCGGGGAACTTAATCGGAATCGTGAAGATTCCAGGTTGGGTGGCAGCCCTTCTAGTTTCAGTGCTGGTAATCGCTTCCGTGCTGGTTCCTAGTTATTTCGTGGCAGCATCGACTCTGCATGAGTCAGTGATTGAACTAGTGCTACTTACCGGGGTAGTAGCTGCAGCTTGGGCTGGAATTTTTGTCTCTGATGCGCTTGCTCGAACTCGCGGATATCACGAAGTTTCACTGACACGTGAATATGGTTTCTACGGAAAATTCAACTTCGTCAATGCCCTTGGATTCTTACTTGCAGTCGCACTTGGTTTTGGTTATCTAAACGGCGGACCCCAGCTTTCCAGCTGGACTGGATATCTAGGAGATTTCACTCCTGAAATCTTTGATCTTGCCGGATCAAGCATCGGTATCGCGATGGCCTTTGGCCTAGCTGCCTTGCTACCGGTAGTTCTGGGAATCCCAAGAATTAGGAAGCAAGAGCGAAACCTTGCTGAGCTAGATCAGAGACGCCAGGAGCTCAAGGAATTCCTTGACGCTACGGCGTAAACCGATGCCGCTACCGCTATCGAACCTGCTTGGAACCTTTGAGTCGCTCTGGCCGCTTGCTGGAGCCGAAGAGTGGGACCGCCCGGGCCTTACAACGGGAAATTCAAACCAGGCGATCACAAAGGCCCTACTCTGCGTTGATGTGACCCTTGAGGTTCTTTCAGAAGCAAAACAACTCGGCTGCGAACTTGTTATTTCTCACCACCCGCTTTTGCTCAAGGGTGTTAACTTCCTAAGCGAAGATCAGCTAAAGGGAGAACTAGTTTCTTTCGCCGTCAAAAACTCGATTGCCGTTTATTCGGCCCACACCAACGCCGATATCGTCGTCGATGGGGTATCTGACATCTTGGCTCAGCAATTAGATCTAGCAAACACCAAGCCACTGATTGCTACCGGCGATGGAATTGGCCATGGCCGCATCGGAAAACTCAAGAGCCCTCAGTCACTTTCTGAATATGCGAGATTTGTAGCCTCTTGCCTTCCTGACACACATGCTCCCGTTCGGGTAGCTGGGGATCTAAACAAGACCATTCAAACTGTTGCCGTTGTTGGGGGAGCCGGAGATAGTTTTATCACTGCTGCCGCGCAATCTGGAGCTGATCTATTTATCACAAGTGATCTAAGGCATCACGTTGCTCTAGATGCAGTATCAGACCCAGCCAATCCGCTGGCACTAATTGACATCTCACATTTCGCGGCAGAAAGTCTCTGGCTAAAGCCAACCCAGATCACTCTTTCCAAACTGATTCCAGAGGTCAGCTTTGTTGCCAGTCGAATTTCAACAGACCCGTGGTCCATGAGTGTTCAGGGAAGAAGAAGCAGTGAAGGCTAACCTTCAGGATCAAAAGCGGCTATTGGAGCTTGTTGAGATTGATCTGTCTCTGGTGCGAAACGCAGGCGATAAAGCCAAGTTACTTTCGGCAACAGCTATCTCGGAGGCAAACGAGAAAGCTCTGGCGCTATCAGATCACCTCATTGATGCTCGAAACAGAGTCGGTGATCTTGAGCTAGAACTAAAGCGCTCAGAGAACGATCTTGAACTTGTTGAAAACAGGATTGCTAAAGATAACCAACGACTTTCCTCAACTTCTTCAGCAAAAGACGCCCAAGGAATCGAGCATGAACTAACTTCTTTGGCTAAGCGAAAAAGTGAACTGGAAGATACCGAGCTTGGAATCATGGAAGATCTTGAAACGGTTCGCGCGGAACTAGATGAAGCCGAAAAAGCTAAGGCCGCAGCCGAACAGGAACTAACGCGGCTTAGATCAGCTCTTGCAACAGATACGGCAGGACTAGACTCTGTGCGGGCGGAGCTATCCTCTAAGCGCAGTGCCCTAGTTGGACTTGTCGAGCCAGAACTAGCGGCGGCTTACCAAAGAAAAGCAGATCGCAACGTCGCCGCAGGCAAGCTAGTGGGGCGCGAGTGTGGAGCATGCCGACTATCGATAACTGCAACAAACCTAGAAGAGATAGTTGCTCTACCAGCAGACGAAATTGCAGAGTGTCCTAACTGTCAGGCCTATTTGGTGCGCTCATGAAACTGGTTGTCGAAGCAGATGGCGGTTCACGGGGCAATCCAGGAATTTCTGGAGCGGGTGCAGTTGTTATCGATGCCGAAAGCGGAAAAGTACTAAAGGAAATTTCCGAAGCGGTAGGAATAGCAACCAACAATGTTGCCGAGTACACAGCACTGCTACTTGCCCTTGAGGCAGCATTTGAGATTGACCCAGCGGCAAGCATCCTGGTGCGGATGGATTCAAAGCTGGTGGTTGAGCAGATGTCGGGACGCTGGAAAATCAAACACCCAGACATGATGGCCTTAGGTTCAAAGGTGCAGAAATTGATTGCATCCAAAGACGTTCAATTTGTATGGATTCCGCGTGAACAAAACGGGCTAGCCGATGCACTTGCCAACAAAGCCATGGATTACTCCGGTGACCCTATTGCTTCTGCTGTTGAGTTCAATCTGGCAGAACCCTCCTCTATTCGTGCTCCACGTCCGAGTACTGATTCCACGACCACTTTGATACTCGTGAGGCATGGCCGGACAGCTCTAACCGAGTCCAGAAAAATCTCTGGTGGCGATGGTGAGAATCCTGATTTATCGGAACTTGGTAGACAAGACGCTAGAGAAGTTGCCGAAGAGCTTGCCAAGTTTGGTCACTCGGGAAATTTTGCCTATTTGAGTGCACCGGTTGCAGTCGTGCATTCGCCAATTGCCAGGGCCAAACAGACCGCTCAGGCAATCGCTAATCGCGTTTCGCTACCCATGGTTTCAAACGAAGATCTATCCGAAATCGGTTTTGGTGATTGGGATGGGCTTACCAATGAAGAGGTATTCACGGCCTACGAGGAGCAATACAACGCATGGCGAGGATCTTTTGAGGTGGCCCCTCCGCAAGGGGAGTCGCTGAAGGACTTTGACGCTCGAGTAAGAAGGGCTTTCGATTCAATTCTTACCAACTACTCTGGGCAAACTGTCGTTGTAGTGGCTCACGTGATGCCAATTCGAGCACTGCTGCGCTTAGCTAACGATGCTTCCGTTGCAGGGTTTTGGCGAACCAACATAGGTCCAGCATCCATTTCTATCGCCCGATACTGGGGCCTTGAAGCAGCAGAGGTTATCTGCACTAACTCAACAGCCCATTTATCTTCTTAGAGCCCGCAGCTAGACTTGAGCCTGGATGGGTCGGCAAGGCGGTCGCGGCAGTTTACTGACGAGGAACGTCCGGGCTCCAAAGAGCAAAATGGTGGGTAACACCCACCCGGGGCAACCCGAGAGATAGTGCAACAGAAAGTAAACCGCCGAGAAATCGGTAAGGGTGAAACGGTGGTGTAAGAGACCACCAGCGAACTGAGTGATCAGATCGGCTATGTAAACCTCATTTGGAGCAAGACCAAACAGTGAGCGCTTGAGGGCTGCTCGTTCAAGCTCACGGGTAGGTCGCTCGAGGCACTGGGCAACCAGTGTCCTAGATAGATGACCGTCACTTCGAAAGAAGGACAAAACCCGGCGTACTAGCCGGCCCATCCACTTACTCCGGCTTCAGCCGCCTGCGAGCAATAAATGCAGCGCCAATGATGCCCGCATTATTCTTCGACTCTGCTGGAACTATCTTGATTTTGGTTTCAATCAGCGGCAAAAACTCTTCGTGCTGCTTCGAAACACCGCCGCCGATGATAATCAGATCAGGGCTTAACAGACGATCGACCATGTTGAAGTACTTGGTGAGTCGCTTGGCCCAGTCTGCAAAACTTAAGCCCTCGCGCTCTTTGGCTGAGAAAGACGCCATGCTCTCGTAGTCGACTCCGTCTATTTGCAGATGACCCAACTCGCTGTTTGGGATAAGTTTGCCGTTCCAAAACAAAGCTGTTCCAATTCCAGTTCCGAGTGTGACCATCAGAACCAGGCCTTTTCCCTCCTGGCCAGCGCCATACTTGATTTCTGCTACTCCTGCGGCGTCGGCGTCGTTGAGCAAAACTACTTTGCGATTGAGGGCCTTAGAAAAAAGCTTCTCGGCTTTGAGACCCACCCAGTCTTTAGACACATTGGCAGCAGAGAGGGTCACTCCGTCTTTGATGATTGCTGGGAAGCAGATTCCAATTGGGGTGTCTTTGTCGTTATCGAGTTGATCAACAATTTCGGAGACTTTTGCAATCACTTCTTCTGGGGTAGCCCCGTCGGGTGTATCGAAACGAATTCGTTCCCCGACTAGTTGGCCTTTTTTGGTGTTTACCAGTGCGCCTTTGATGCCGGTTCCACCGATGTCAATTCCGATTGCTTTGATCATAGAAATTTCAGTCTAGGGCAGGGTTAGTATTTCAGCCCCCGACTCGGTCACCACCAGAGTGTGTTCAAATTGCGCAGTGATTGATTTGTCTTTGGTTGTGACAGTCCAGTTATCACTCCAAATGTCCCACTCGTGAGTCCCGAGGGTAAGCATCGGTTCAATTGTGAAAACCATTCCTACCTCCATGGTGTTGGAATAGTTCGGAGCCGCATCGAAATGCGGAATCACTAGACCTGAGTGAAAAGCTTCGCCAATACCGTGGCCTGTGAAATCTCTAACTACTCCGTAGTTGAATCTCTTGGCATAAGACTCGATAGTTCTGCCAATAACGTTGATCGGCCGCCCTGGCATCACAACAGCAATTGCTCGATCAAGAGCTTCCTTGGTTCTTTCAACTAGGTCCGCGACATCCTTAGAAACATCGCCGATCAAGAAAGTTGCGTTGCTGTCGCCGTGAAAGCCATCTTTGAATGCTGTGATATCAACGTTCATGATGTCACCGTCTTGCAAAACAGTGTCATCTGGAATCCCGTGGCATATAACTTCATTGATCGAAGTGCAGCAGGATTTAGGAAAACCTCTATAACCCAGCGTCGAAGGGTAGGCACCCTGAGAAACCATGTATTCGTGAGCTAACTTATCTAGCTCATCGGTAGTGACACCTGCTTTAGCATTGGCTCCCACCAGAGCGATTGCCTCGGCGGCGATTTTTCCAGCCGCCCTGATTTTTTCGACCTGGTCCGCACTCTTGATATGGCTGCCGGTGAATTCGGCCGGGGAAGGCTTGCCAACGTATTCTGGTCGCGCAATGGCACTTGGAACAGACAGCGGTTTAGAGATTACTCCAGGCGTTAGAAATCCTGTTTGGCTATCTCTGGGCATTGCTCCAGTCTATTTTGAGATCGGCGTTAGGCTCTTGCTATAGGTCGGAGGCAAAAAAGTGTCAGATGCACCCAAGTACTGGTTCAACATAAGAACAAAGCAGGTTGAACACGGGCTAAAAAGTTCATCGGAAGATCGCATTGGACCCTTTGACTCAGCTGCAGAAGCTGCCAATGCCGAGGCTATTGTGAAAGCTCGTTCCCAGGCCTGGGCAGAGCAAGAAAGGGAAGAAGACTAGTCCTCGAAAGAGTGGTCTTTGCTAGGAAAACTAGCTGACTGAACCTCTGCTCGATATGCCTTAGCTGCTGAGGTTAGATCCGTTCTTAGCGATGCGTACTGCTTCACGAATTTTCTTGAACCAGTGGAAAGACCTGCAAAGTCCTGCCAAACCAGAATCTGACCATCAGTTTGGTTGCCGGCTCCGATACCGATTGTTGGGATGCTCAGTTGCTTTGTGATGGTGGCAGCAACTGATGCTGGAACCATCTCAAGCACAATCGCAAAGACTCCAGCTTTCTGGAGCTTTGTTGCTTCCTCAATCAATTCTGCGGCGGAATCGCCGCGACCTTGAACTTTGAATCCGCCGATTGCGTGGACTGATTGCGGAGTAAAACCTAAGTGACCCATCACTGGAATGCCCGCTTGTACAATAGCTTCAATTTGGGCAATTCGAGAACTGCCGCCTTCGAGCTTTACGGCGGAAGAGCCAGTTTCCTTCATTAGTTTAATTGCGCTCTCAACTGCTTGCTGCGCGCTTATCTCGTAGGAGCCAAAGGGCATATCCACAACAACTAGTGAATGCTTGGCGGCGGTGGCAACTGCTTTCCCGAAGCTCACCATCTCTTCCAGTGTGATTTCCAGGGTGTTCTCATGTCCAAGAACGGTGTTACCGGCAGAATCACCGACCAAAATCACTTCAATACCGGCCTCGTCGAAGATCTCTGTAGTCAAAGCGTCGTAGCTGGTAAGGCATGCAAATTTCTCGCCCGCCTGCTTCATCGCAGTAAGCGTGCTGGTTCGGATTTTTTTTAGCGAGGTGCTCATTATTGATTAGCTCCACCCATTTGAAATTGGCATTCGGCGTTCACGGCCAAAGGCCAGCTTAGTAATCCTTGGGCCGAGTGCCCCCTGACGTCTTTTCCACTCAGAATTCTTGACCAGTTTGAGAACTGAATCAACAAGTGCACCATCAAAGCCTTTTGCTGTTATCTCGGATGCCGAAAGTCGCTGCT
>Ga0208082_1000147_pt1 | contig 20489 bp, 18 predicted proteins | sample LakMenE09Jun09ns_FD_150683 | JGI IMG/M metagenome (GOLD analysis project Ga0208082, IMG submission 150683) | Freshwater microbial communities from Lake Mendota, WI - 09JUN2009 deep hole epilimnion ns (SPAdes) | ecosystem: Environmental > Aquatic > Freshwater > Lake > Epilimnion/Euphotic zone ... | reverse complement strand
CCACTGCAATGCTTGCTCAGTCGTCAACGGAGTCACTCGAAATGATTGATGACCGAGAGCGCTCATTGCATCGTTGACAGTCCCGTCAACCACGACCGAAGTTGCTTGTCCACCAGATGAAGACGTCCACGGCTCAACGAGTGAGCGCAATGCATCACGTACAAACGGATCGTCAACAATCATGTCGTCAAAGATTTCGTCGGCTTCGATATCGGTCCAGTCGTGGCGCCAGATATCACTTGGTGACGGCGCATCAATTCCATTATCAGAATATGTTGCGATCGGGTATGACGGTTCCCATGTCTGTAACTCAAGGGGAAGATCTAGAACATCAAGTACATCCCCAACATCGGCACGCTCAATTGCTTCGCCTCGGATGATGCGCTCGTGGGCGATGAACGCCGATCGAGGTCCGTCAGTCAATAATTCTTTTAAGTCCGCCCACGAATGATTTTGCGCGATGACTTCAGTCAAAGGACCAATCGTGAATCGACCACCATCTTCTTGTAACACTTGAGCAGCCCACTTGGTATCGGCGTGCAGGGCCAAACGGTATTCGGCCAATGTTGTAGCGGGCCACACTTGACGGCCAGTTTCTGTGGCGAGACGGGCACGTTCGCGGATTCGAAAAAGTCCTTCCCAATCTCGTGTCTCGCAACGCGCGTCAATCAGTCGAACCAACCCATCAAGGTCGGCGCGATCAATCAAAGGATCAAGGTCTTCATCATTCATGAGAATTCAACAGAATCTTTAGACCATGGGCCAGGGGTAACGTTGGCCAGATGCATCAATGGGGAACATACCACCTTGAGCGAGCATAGAAGCGCGTTCGATCATCGCGTCAATCTCGTCGGCATCAAGCAGCGCAGCAACATCAAGAGGCGGACGATCAACAACTCGTTGAATCTTTGCAATCAGTTCTGGCGCGATTGATTCTCCGCCAAACTCCCAAATCACAGTACGTAATTTGAACTCAGCAGAAAAACACAAGCCTTGGTCAATTCCCCAGATGCGATCATCGTTATCAATGAGGCAATGTCCACTCTTGCGATCAGTGTTGTTGGCAACTATGTCGAATATTGCCATATTGCGAAACTGGTCATGTAAATCTTCGCGAGCTTCGTACAGCGTGAAGTAGTGCTCTTCAAAACGTGCATCAATGAACCACTGCAGTGAACCAATACCAAAAGGGCCTTCGCGCTCGACCGTCGGTGGGATGACATGCAGATCCATTGCCTCTGACAAGAGGTAAGCCGCGACTTCGCGCTGATACAAACCGGACGGGAAATCCCATAACGGGCGCTCGCCACGAAGTGGCTTATAAATGCCCTTGCCAACTTGATCGCCAAGTGTCAGGTTGACGAGGAACGTTGCATTACTGCTGTAGGGCATTCGTCCTTCGACTTCGATCTCGCCATGTTGCAGTATTTCCAAGATATTCATGAGCAGATATTCATTTAAGGCAGATCGAGGTGGTCAGTTCATTCGAGGGCAGAAATGGCCATCGGGGTTGATAGGAAGTTCGCAATACTCGCAATCGGGTCGCCCTGCGGACACGATGCGATCGGCGTTGTCACAAAAAGCCATTGCTTGTGCACGCGTCATACTGACGCGTGCACGTGATCCTGACGCGTTCTCGAGTGAGTCATCATCGTCATCGTCGTCTTCTTCAAGATCATCTTCGTCATCATCTTGTGACAGGGGTGCAAATTCTTTGAGGTGCAAAACGAACTCATCATTTGAGCGATTGAATTCGAGGGCAATCGCGCCGAGAACAAAAGCCTCTTGAACTGGTTCGGCAAGTTGCATCACAGATCGTGGTGGTTGACCTTCTGGCACTGGCAAGTGGGCCAGGGCACGACGAAGATATTTGCCGATCGCAGCGACTTGTTGCTTTTCGGACCTGATAGTCACCGTTCGTGCACCAGCGCGAGCCTGAATGTAAAACGTGCGTCGCCCAGGTTCACCAATGGCACCTGCAGTGATCACATCAACAAAATCGAAATCGGCAAAGAAATCCATTGCCTACCTCACGAAGGACGAAGATCGCCGAGCGATCCGCCAGTCGAATTGACATTAAGAACTATGGGCCCACCAGTGGTGTAAGCAATCGCAGATACTGAACACGTGCTGATCACGATGCGCTGGAAGAGATCGATGTGCGTTCCCATCGCGTGGGCAACGGCAGCCTTGATGGGATCGGCGTGCGACACACACACAATGACTCCGCCGCGATGTTGAGCAACGAGACGATCAATCGCTGAAACCATTCGTGTTTGCATTTCGGTGAAACTCTCACCATTCGGAAAACGAAATGTAGACGGCGCACGTTGAACCGTGGACCATTCGGGAAGCTTCATAAGTTTGCTGAGTTCGGCACCGGTCCAGTCGCCAAACTCACATTCAAGTAGACCCTTATCGATCTTGGTGCGAAGACCCAAAGCACGAGCGATAGGCGCAGCAGTTTCACGAGCACGTTCAAGCGGTGATGCGTAAACGGCATCAACTTTTTTCAGTCCAACAAAACGTTCGGCGGCGGCTTCGGCCTGTTTGATTCCGGTTTCGGCAAGATGTAAACCGGCGGCTCGACCTGGCAAAAGTTTTCCAGTTGTCGGCGTCTGCCCATGACGAACAAGTAACACCAACGTTGATGAAGGTGGAGCCGACTTGGTCACTTTTTTCGCAGTCATAACACGTGCCAACCTAGTGGCAAATTGACAACTTTGCCTTGTCAGCGCTCAAGAGCGAGACGAGTTGCGGTGGCTGCCTGATTAATTGCCGAGGCTCCGTCATCGACATATTGACTCATTGAAAAAAATCCATGAACTTGTCCGTAGTAGCGGGTTAATGAACATGCGACGCCGGCTTCAATGAGTCGATGTGCGTATTGTTCGCCTTCATCACGGAGCGGATCGTATTCGGCTGTAATCACGATCGCGGGTGGGGCTGAGGCAAGCGTTGTTGCATCGGCAAACAAGGGCGAAACTCGCGGATCGGTTGGTGTGCCGATTGAACCACTGACGTAATGATCACAGAACCATTTCATTCCAGCAGCCGTTAAGCGATAACCCTCACCATTGTCTTTGTAGCTTTGCGAGCTACGTGTTGCATCAGTGACTGGGTAAATGAGCATCTGAAACTTGAGTGGTACTGGCTGCAAGTTGGCGACGACTGCAGCTAAGTTTCCTCCCGCAGAATCTCCGCCGACTGCAATGCGGGTTGCGTCAATGCCAAGTTGTGCGGCATTCGCATGCGCCCAACGCAAGGCCACGATGCAGTCGTTGAGCGGTTCGGGGAAAGCGAATTCGGGAGCTAATCGGTAATCGACGGACAACACTGCATGTCCCATCGCAAGCGCGAGTTTGCGACAGACATCGTCGTGGGTATTCATACTCCCGAGGACCCAACCACCACCGTGGTAGAAAACCAAGAGTCCGAGGTCTTTGCGGTCATTGGGGCGATATAGACGCGCCGCAACGCCATCGGCATTGACTTCACGAATTTCATGTAGTTCAACAGTTGATGGTGCAGTCATCATTTCCATACCTGCACGAGCGACGGTCGGCTCTTGGGTTTCGAGTGCAGGAGCATTGAACTGCTCCATGACGACTAACAGTGCTGCGGTTTGTGGGTGAAGTGCCATGGCCATATCTTGCCATTGACGACAGCGTTACTTCGTCTTGAGACTGGTTTCGTTGCCAGCAACTAGTCGTTTGAGATTTGGAATATGTCGCCATACAACAAAAGCGCATAGTCCAACGCCAGTGAGTACTTCGCCAGTCGGGCGGCCGATGATGATTTGCGACACCGGAAGACCGATAGCGATAGCCAACGAGCCCAGTGATGCTTTCTTGGTCACCTTGGCGGTAACGAGCCACAGCAATGTCATAGCAATGCCGAGTAGGGGATAGAGGGCGATCATTCCACCGCCGGCCGTAGCGACGCCTTTGCCACCTTTGAACTTACGCGTCACAGGAAAAACATGGCCAACGACCGCAGCACAAGCCAATGCCAATGCTCCGGCGTAACCCGCGATCAAAAAGCCCACGCCCACAGAGATTGCTCCCTTGAGTCCATCAAGAATGAAAACAAGAACACCAAGTTTGCGACCCAAGAGCCGACCTACATTCGAAGCTCCAGGATTTCCTGAACCGGTAGTGGTGATGTCGATGCCGCGGCTACGCGCGATGAGGACCGCGCTGGGGAAGGTGCCGAGCATGTAGGCGACGGGTATGAGCAACAAAATGGCAATCACTTCAACCATCTTTATGGCTCTAGCGGAGTGAATGGGGGACTATCCCAAAGGGCCCTTTTTGAGGGTGGGTATCGCGCGGGCGCGCGCGTCAGGTCGGTACTCTGCCTTCAATGTCTGACGAGCCAAATTTTGGTGAAAGCGCGCCTCGAGTTCGACGCAGCACCGCCACGTCAGCCTTTGGTGCTTCGAAACGCGAGGGCCATGATGCATCGGCTTTTTATGCTCGCTTTCGCACACCCGATATATCGGCAGATGACACATTGGCCGATCCGGCGCTGGTCGACCTCGTGCGAAATCAGATTTTCGTTGGCGATTCGCGCGATATGTCGCGAATCCCCGACAATTCGGTTGGGTTGGTGGTGACGTCACCTCCTTATTTCGCCGGCAAAGCGTACGAAGAGGCCCTCGGTGAGGGTCATATTCCGGCTGACTATGTCGAATATCTAGAAATGCTGACCGAGGTTTTCGCCGAGTGCCAGCGAGTACTTGAGCCAGGTGGACGCATCGTGGTCAACGTGGCCAACTTGGGTCGTCGACCGTTCCGTTCGTTGGCTTCTGACATCACCACGATCTTGCAAGATGAGCTCGGGTTCTTGTTGCGAGGCGAAGTGGTGTGGCTCAAACAGCGTGGTTCATCGGGTAGTTGCGCATGGGGTTCGTTTAGGTCGCCAACGAATCCGGTCTTGCGCGATACAACAGAACGTTTGATCATGGCGAGCAAGGGTCGCTTTGATCGGGCAATAGTGCCGGCCAAGCGCGCTAAACGTGGACTGCCTTCGGTTTCAACATCGACATCAGATGAATTTATTGAAGCAACGATTGACGTGTGGGAGATCCAACCCGAAAGTGCAACGAGGGTGAATCATCCAGCACCATTCCCAGTCACACTTGCAGAGCGTTGTATTGATCTGTATTCGTTTAAAGGTGATCTCATTCTTGATCCGTTCATGGGATCGGGTTCGACGGCTGTTGCAGCTTCACGCTTGTCACGATCGTTCGTTGGTTTTGATACCGACGAAAATTATGTAGGGCGCGCGATGCAACGCGTTGCTGACGATGGGCAGCCTCGAACTAGTGAAGAGACTCGTTCTATTCGTGATGTCGTTGAAGAGATTTTGACACTCAATCATTTCCATAAGATCGTGTGGGGGCAAAAAGTTCTCACTGGATTTGAAATTGCTGGGAAAGCGATACGTCCCGATGGTCGAACGATCTTGTTTGATATTGCCGGTGGTCTCACGAATGTGCGACCAGGTTTATCGCGCGGTGATTTGTTGTGGCGAGCCATTGGTCGGGCCGCAGTAGTCACAGAAGTGTTTCCGGGAGAAAGGCTCGTGCTCTTTACATCGGGGCTTCCCGAAAAGTTGAGTGGTGGGAATGCTCTCGCGGCCGTCGTTGGACCAGGTATGCCGATCACAGCCGTGATTGATGTCAGCGATTTTGAATCAGCGCGCCATCATCCGGTGTTGGGCGCATAGACCCTCGTTTCAGAGGTGTTTTCGCGCCCAATGAACTAGATCTTGAGGGCCGCGCGACGGGCTTCGAGGATTGCTTCAAGAATTGTGCGTGGCGCAACACAGTCGCCAATTTGAATCGCACCATTCATTGGGTCTGTGGGCAATCTGAAGCCAGCATCAACCACAGCCGCACATTCAAGTTCGGCCAGTTCGCCCGAAAAGCGATCTTGGACACGAACGACAAAATTCATGCCTCGCTTTTCTACTGCACGAACAACACTGCGTCGTTGAACGAGAGCGCCACGTTGAGCAAGTCGAACGTTGGCTGGCGCAAGATCGCCGGTGCGAGATAACTCGTTGCCCGCAATATTGTCGGGTGTCACCAAGATTGCGCGTTCGCCAAGCTCTTCAGCGAGTGAAACACCGATCGGTCCGCCGATCGGATCGAGAATGATGACGACTCCGGTTTCAGGAAGCGTCGCCTTTCCATAACGAACATCGGCGATATCAAGAACTTCAGCCCCAACACCAACTTCGTATTCGGCAACGCCTCGTTGAGCTCCTGTGGCTTGAACGACAACGTGTGATGGGTCAGTAGATCCAATCTTGAACTCGTTGTTGAGCTCAACTTTGACACCAAGGCGTTCAACCTCTGATTGCAGCCAAGCAATTAACGGTTGACCTGGCCCAGCGACTGCAGCGATGCCACCAATGCTTGACGATTTTTCAACGATGGAGACAGCGTGACCTCGTAATGCTGCGACACGTGCAGTTTCAAGTCCGGCGACACCTGCACCGACGACGGTGACTGTTTGTGGAGAAACTGAAGATGCATACCAATCGGGATCTTGCAATTCGTGTCCCGATGTTGGTTCGCTGACGCAAGTCACGATTGGGTTTCGAGCATCGCGTACCTGGCAGGTTTGATTGCACCGAATGCACGGACGAATCTGTGCGTGTTGATCGTTTTTGATTTTCTGTACGAGTTCAGGGTCGGCAATTTGCGCGCGAGTCATTTCGACCGCATCGCAGACGCCGTCGTTCATTGCCCATTCGGCTTGACCTACTTCAACAATTGAACCTTGCAAGAACACTGCAACATGTGCAGGCAGTGCCGAGCGAATAGAACGACACACATCAATATTGAAACCGGTTGGTTCATGAAAATCTGGACGAGTCTTTTCTACGGAGAAAATTGACCCACGAACCACAACGACATAATCAATTCCGAGTCCGCATAATTCGCGAGCGATATCAGGTGCCATCTCGGGAGTAATTCCGGCCCACGGTGCAAGTTCATCGCACGAGAGTCGCAGGCCAATAATTGCATCAGCACGTACAGCAAGCGCCGCACTACGAATTGCGTCAATAACTTGGCGGGCAAACAGCAAGCGATCGGCGTATTCATCACCGCGTTGGTTAGTGAGTCCAGATAAGAACTGCCGAACCAAACTGTGTTGACCGGCATTGATTTCGACTCCGTCGCAACCAGCGCCAATGGCGATACGAGTGGCTGCACTAAAACCTTCGATGACTGCAACGATGTCTTCGTGTTCCATCCATTTCGGAACTTCACGAGAGTTGACTTCTGGGACGCGCGACGGAGCCCACAGAGGTTGTTGCGAATAGGCCGACGAACCTTGTCCTCCGGCGTGATCAAGCGAGGCAATAACAAGCGCACCATGGCGATGGCACGCCTCAGCTATATCGGCCCATCCATCGGCACAACGACTTGCGAGTGGAGCGCGTTCATAGGGCCAATCACTGTCGTGAACACTTGCGCCTTCGACAACGATGGTGCCACAACCGCCCTTGGCGCGACGTTCGTAGTATGCGACGTGATCGGGCGAGAATGAACGTTCGTCGTTGCCTAAGTTCGTGACATGAGGTCCGAACATCACTCGATTAAGAGTGGTTCGCGAACCGAGCGACAGCGGCTGAACTAATGACATCGCTGACAGTCTCGCCGATTTTGGACGAAATCGGAAACTATTCGCCGAGGTATTTTCAGGGAGTTCTAATGAGCCGCCGAAACAGGAAGCTTCTTGCGCGTCAGAGTGACGGGCTTTGAATGATCCATGCTTGGCTTGGGTTCAGAACCTCGTGAAATCACTGCAAGCGCTTCGTCGGCATCGCCGCCCACACATTCGGGATCGGGCCCGTCGAGTGGCAAGCCCGTAAAGAATTTGGCAGCCATGCAGCCACCTTGACATGCGTCAAAGGCACCGCAAGACGCACACGCGCCAGCCGATTGCGGTTCACGAAGTGACAGGAAAAGATCGCTTTGCTTCCAGACTCGTGAGAACCCGCCTTCATCGCGCACATTGCCGGCTTTAAATTCATCGTGAATCACAAATGGGCAGGCGTACACATCGCCGATGGGGTCGATGAGGCAAACTACGCGCCCAGCACCGCACATATTGAGGCCAGGTAATGATTCGCCAAGCGCATTGAGGTGGAAGAACGAGTCGCCCGTTAAGACATTTTCGCCGTGCTTCAACAGCCAGTTGTAAATCTCGCGTTGCTGCGCATTGGTCGGGTGAAGTTCGTGCCACGTATCTGCGCCACGTCCGGCTGGGCGCAAACGAGTGATACGTAACTGCGCGCCGTAGTGATCGGCGAGGGCTTTGAACTGATCAAGTTGCGAAACATTATGACGAGTGACGACAACTGAGATTTTGAATTGGCCGAAGTTGGCAGCCTTCAAGTTTTCCATGGCGCGAATTGCCATGTCGTACGAACCTTCACCGCGAACTGCGTCATTGGTTGCAGCGTCAACACCGTCAAGACTGATCTGAATGTCGAGGTAGTCCATCGCTGCTAAGCGTTGTGCTTTTTCTTCATCAATGAATGCACCATTTGTACTGAACTTCACTCCGATTCCATTGGCAACCGAATATTCAAGTAGTTCAAAAAAGTCACGGCGTACCATTGGTTCGCCGCCGCCAATGTTGATGTAAAAAACTTGCAAGTCACGCAGATCGTCAAGAATCTTTTTTGCTTCAGCGGTTGAGAGTTCGCGTTCGTCGCGTTGACCACTTGATGACAGGCAATGTACGCACTGCAAATTGCAGGCATACGTCAGTTCCCAGGTCAGACAAATAGGCGCGTCAAGTCCGCGCTTCATTTCTTCAACTAGCGATTTGGCGCTCACGCACAACCTCCGAAGTTTCGAGCGATGACAATGCTGCAATAAATGACGGCCAACGATCTTGAGTGACTCCGCAGGCATTCAAAGTGGACTGCACATCGGGGTGATCGTTCAATGCTTGGACAACGGTGACGACATCGGGGTGCTTCAAAAAGATGAGGCGGCGATTGCCGTAGTGATACGCCAGCGCACCGAAAGTTTCTGGACGAACCGCTACTTGTGGATGGATTTCGAGAACTGACTCGAGAACGACAGACATGGCGGTCTCGTTTGCCGTAAACGCGAGGCTCAGTAGACGCCGCACATGCCATCGATGGAGATTTCCTCGATGAGCAGTTCGGCTTCAATGGCGGGAGCGTCCCCAACTACATGGGCGACGGGGGACTCTTCAACGACAGAAGTATCTGCGGTAGCAATTGGGCTTTCCATGCCTAGAAGCGTACAACGCGCTGGCTCGGGAGCGACTACCGTTCGCCTGATCTAATATGAATATCAATTCGGGTCATCAACACGATGACCGCTTAGTCACGGGGGTGCACATGAAGTCCAAGGCCGCAATTTTGTGGGAAACCAACAAGCCCTGGAGCGTCGAAGAAATCGAGCTCGACGAGCCAAAAGCTGGCGAAGTTTTAGTTGAGATGAAGGCGTCGGGTATGTGCCATAGCGATGAGCACCTCATGACGGGCGACCTGCCCTTTGCTCTTCCCATCATCGGTGGCCACGAAGGCGCTGGCATCGTGCGCAAGGTTGGCGAAGGCGTCAGTTGGCTCGCCCCAGGTGACCACGTGGTTTTCGGTTTCATCCCCTCGTGCGGACGTTGTCCGAGCTGTTCAACTGGTCATCAGAACTTGTGTGATCTCGGTGCGCTCATGGGTGGCGGTCGCCAGATCACTGACGGCGGTTCACGTCACCACGCTCGTGGGCAAGAACTGGGTTTGATGTGCCTACTCGGAACCTTTGCTCATCACACCGTGGTGAATGAAGCCAGTTGTATCAAGGTTGACGACGATCTACCTTTCGACAAGGTATGCCTCTTGGGCTGTGGCGTTGTCACGGGCTGGGGCTCGGCGGTTTATGCGGCTGAAGTGAAGCCTGGCGACACGGTCGCGGTTGTCGGCGTCGGCGGTATTGGTGCCAATGCGATTCAGGGTGCTCGTTTGGCCGGTGCTAAGCGCATCATTGCCATTGACCCGATTGAGTTCAAGCGCGAAAAGGCGATGGAATTCGGGGCAACTCACACTGCGGCTTCGATGACCGATGCCGTGGCACTCCTTCAGGAAGTCACCTGGGGCACCATGGCTAACAAGGTCATCTTGACGATGGGCGTGGGTTCGGGTGCATTGATGGCCGAAGCTATGGCCTTGGCATCTAAGCGTGGTCGGGTGGTCGTCACGAACATCCACCCCGCTATGGAAATGGGCGTCACCATGAATCTGCTCGATGTCACTTTGATGGAAAAGCAGGTCGTCGGATCATTGTTTGGTTCGGGCAACCCCCGTGCCGACATCCCCAAGTTGGCTGGCCTCTATCGCGAAGGGCAGCTTGACCTCGACGGTTTGGTGACCCGCACGTATTCGCTGGAGGGCGTCAATGATGGCTACGAGGCCATGCGCGCTGGCGAAAACATCCGCGGAGTTCTCGTTTACGAGTGAAATCTGGCGTGACTCGCCTAGAGCCGTGAGGTTCTCGGCGAGTAGCGTTCTCCTCGTAGGTACGAAGGTCGTGCCACAAGGGGGAGACCGCCATGTCTGGAATCCGTAAATCAAAAGCCGCCGTGTTGTGGGGCTTGAATCAGCAGTGGAAAATCGAGGAAATCGAAATCCACCCACCTAAGACTGGTGAAGTCATCGTTCACTGGCGCGCCGCAGGTTTGTGCCACAGCGATGAGCACTTGGTCACTGGCGACATGGTTCCTCCCGAAGAGTTCTGGCCCCTCATGGGTATCGAAAGTTTCTTCCCCATCATTGGTGGTCACGAAGGTGCTGGCGTTGTTGTTGAAGTCGGACCTGGTGTCACGAGTGTCGTAGTTGGCGATCACGTATCGGCATCGTTCGTTCCGTCGTGTGGTCGTTGCCGTTACTGCAGCACCGGTCGTCAGAACTTGTGCGACAACGGAGCAAAAACATTTGTTGGTGGCATGATCACCGATGACACGCACCGTCACTTCGTGAATGGTCAGCCCGTGACCTTGATGGCCAAGGTCGGAACATTCTCTGAGTACGCATGTGTGAGCGAGCAGTCAATCATCAAGGTTGAAAAAGACATTCCGCTCGAGTGTGTTGCACTCGTTTCATGTGGCGTGGCAACTGGTTGGGGTTCGGCAGCAAATCGCGCTGGCACACAGCCTGGTGACACCGTTGTTGTCGTCGGTATCGGTGGCATTGGTATGAACGCAGTGCAAGGTGCTCGCATGGCTGGTGCCAAGCGCATCATCGCCATTGACCCCATTGAGTTCAAGCGCGAAAAGGCCATGGAATTCGGTGCGACGCACACGTTCCCATCAATGGCTGACGCAATGATGTCGGTCATGGAAATGACATACGGTCAAATGGCTGATCGTGTCATCATGACTCCTGGCGTTTTGCACGGCGAAATGATGGGCGAAGCAATGAACTTGGCAGGCAAGGGAAGCACGGTTGTGGTCACGGCCATTTCGCCAATGACAAGCGAAACTGCCAACATCAACTTGTTCAACTTGGCGATGTGGAACAAAGAAATCAAGGGAACCATCTTTGGTTCATTGAACCCTCGTGCCGACATTCCTGCGTTGCTCGATATGTACCGTGCTGGACAGCTCAAGCTTGATGAACTCATCACCAAGACCTACAAGCTCGAAGACATCAACGAAGGCTATGAAGCAATGCGTGACGGCACGAACCTTCGTGGCGTCATTGTCAACGCCTGATTGTCATTAGTCAATGACTCAATCTTCTCGTCGTGATCTGATCGCGTCGCTCGATGACACCGTCATCGGGCGACGACGTGAAGTTGAATTGGTTGTTGCAGCTCTCGATGCTGATCGACACGTTTTGCTTGAAGGTCCTCCCGGAACCGGAAAGAGCACTTTGTTGCGAGCAGTTGCTGGTGGATTAGGTATCGGTTTCGTTTTCGTTGAAGGCAATGCCGAACTGACACCTGCTCGTTTGGTCGGTCACTTCGATCCAGCTCGCGTTTTGACTGACGGTTACGAGCCCAATGTGTTCGTTGATGGTCCACTAGTCACCGCGATGCGCGATGGTTCGTTGTTGTACGTCGAAGAAATCAACCGTATCCCCGAAGAAACTTTGAACGTTCTCATCACCGTCATGAGCGAAGGCGAACTGAACGTGCCTCGCTATGGTCGTGTCGCCGCGTCATCGGGTTTCCGTTTGGTGGCAGCGATGAATCCGTTTGATGCTGTCGGAACTGCGCGAATTTCTGGCGCGGTATACGACCGTGTGTGCCGTGTTTCTGTCGGCTATCAAAACGCTGAAGTTGAACAACGCATCGCTGGACGCGGCACGAAGAATCTTCCCGATGGATGGCTTGACAAAGTAGTTGAGCTGGTTCGGCGAACGCGTACTCATAGTGATCTTCGCGTTGGGTCTTCGGTGCGTGGAGCAATTGATATGGCTGCCGTGACAGTTTCTTTAGCGAGCGTACGTTCGCTCACAGTTCTTGATGCTGGTGTCGGCCTCGACGCTGCTTTAGTTGCTTTGTCGGGGCGTGTGCGCGTTCGTGAAGGCAGTGTGCGAACTGCCGAAGACATCATCACCGAATTGTGGAATGAGGTGTTTGCCCCTGCGCCACAAAGCGAATCGGGAAAAGCGAACGCCCCGGCGGGGGCGACCCACTAGCCAAAGAGGGTGCGGCTGCTGATGAGGCAGTGAACGAAGCTTCGAAGAAAACTTTGTCGCGACGTGAGTTGTCACGCAATCCGCAGTTCGAACAAGTGTCGCCAGAAGTTGGTGAACTTGATGAGACTGCGGTTGAAGAAGGTCTTGAAGAAGACCCCGATGCAATGCTCGCTTTATTGGCCGATCTCACGGGCGCGACCGATCAAAAGTTGCGCGATCTTGCCAAGCGACTGGCTGGACGTCTGTTTTTAGACGTCTCTAAACGTGGCCCAGTGTCACCACGCGGAATTGGCAAGATGGCAACTCGTCCGTATCGACCAGATGCTGGTGACATTGATCTTGATGCCTCGATGGATGCAATCCTTGAAGCGCGTGCCTCACGACGTGCCATCGACCCCGAAGGTTTGAAGGTTCGTAGTTGGGTCAAGCCTGGAACAGCAATCGCGCTCTTGGTTGATCGCAGCGGGTCAATGGGTGGTAAGCCGCTCGCGACATCAGCAATGGCTGCTGCGGCCGTCGCATGGCGCAGTCCCGAGGACTACAGCGTGATCGCGTTCGGCAAAGATGTTGTTGTTGCAAAGGGTCAAACTTCGACGAAGTCGGGCGAGCAAGTAGTGAATGACGTGTTGGCATTACGTGGTTTTGGAACAACCGATCTGGCCGGAGCGTTGCTTGCCGCCGGCGATCAGTTGTCGCGTACACGAGCTGGTCGGCGAATCACGGTGATCTTGAGTGATTGTCGAGCAACCGTTGAAGGTGACGTGCAGGCTGCGGCTCGGGCGCTTGATGAGGTGGTCATTTTGGCGCCATTAGGCGATGACGCCGAGGCTCGAGTGTTGGCTTCGCAAGTTGGCGCGCGCATTGCGTGTATTGATGGACCAAGCGATATTCCATCGGCACTGCAGACCGTTCTCGGCGACTGAAGTAAACGTTTAGCGGCAGGCGGGGTCGTTCGTTGGCAAGATACCGACGCTGTTTGACTCGACGTACACCGGAACCAAAGTAGTTGGTGTTGTACTTGTCGTTGTTGTTGTCCGCGGAGCTTTGGTTGTTGGTGGAGCAGTCTCGCCAACAACCGTGCTTGGTGGAGCAACCGCAACAGTTGTTGCGGTTGCGATAGTCGTAGCCGGGGCGGCAGTGGTGGTAACTACCTCAAAGATTTGCTCAGGTGCATCAACCAAACGTGCTCGTCCTTGGAATACTGCCAAGACGGCTTTCATGTTGTCGGTCTTAATGCGTGGTTCGATCACTGAAAGTTCGCCGACCATTTTTCCGGCGCCTTCAACTTGGTACGTCTTCATGGTTGAAGTATCAAGGTTCTTCATGGCACTCGCTAGTTCGAGCAATTTGCCTGCGGTGAGATTCGCATCAAGAATCACGTATTTCAGAGCAGCATCGATCAAGTCCTTAGCAATCGTTGGATTGCCCGCTGACTTGTCAAGAGCCTTCTGAATTGCTCGCCGCAAAAAGTCTTGCTGACGTGAAATTCGTCCACGATCGGCCGCGGGATCTTCAATCCACTTTTTGGTCTTGGCGTCGTAGTAGCGGAAATGGCGTGAGCGCACGTAGGCCAAGCCCTCTTCGCCGTCAAATGTATGACAACCAGGAGCTTCAATCAGCAAGTTGGTGTTCTTGTCGCGAACAGGTGTCGCAAACGGAACACGTATGCCGCCGACAGCATCAACGATTTCTTTGAACGCGCAGAAATCGATGTTGACGTAGTGGTCAATCAAAATTCCGAAGTTGTCAAAGATGGTGACGATGAGCGGATTTGGGTCGTCACGATTGAAAGCACTGTTGATACGACCTTGAGTCTTCTTGCCATTGATCCGAACCCAGAGGTCACGTGGAAACGACAACACCGCTGCGGCGTTGGTCTTGGGATCAAGTCGTAAAATCATGAGGGTGTCGGCGCGTTCGCCTAAACCATTTCGATTTCCGAAAGCGGCGGCATAGGGAGAGTCGGGATCGATACACGCACCATTGTCGGTGCCAGTGATCAAAAAGTTCTTCGCAGTGAGATCAACGGCGATTGCCGGATCGGTCACTGATGGCTGACCCGTTGCTGGATCAATCGGTGTCGTGGTGGTGGGCAACGTGAGTTTTGGTCCACCTTGGGCGCCGAGGATCGAAACAACTTTACGATCGTTGGCTTTTTCGTTGCTGTAATAGACGGTGATAGCGGTTCCGAAACAAGCAACAGCCAACAATGTGTTGAAAGTGAGAACGAGACGTTGAGGCCAGGTGCGACGACGCTGGCGGACGGGTTCGACGACCGCATGAGAAAGGTCAGTCGGGGTGCCATTCTCGGGTTGGGTTTCGGTGCCTGGTGACTGTTCGCCAGGTTCTACAGAGTCCGTCACAGGAGGAACAAACTACCTGTCTTGAGAGCCCGTTGTCTTTCAGGAAGCGGGTTCGGGCGGTGCGAGAACCGCTGAGACTGTTGTCTCGCCAGCACTTGGCTTGGTGACCCAAGATCGCACGCTTCCGGCATCGCTCAGGTCGCCACGACCCAATTCAAAAGCTGCCAGAACGCTCTCGCTCGCTGAAATGGTTGCCTCGGTGACGGCGGTCTTTTGCGAGGTTTTGGCGTCGGTTTTGGCGCGACGAACCTGGCTCAAGATCTCGCCAATTGGGTCGAGGATGGCGCTATCACCGATAGGGCCAAGTTCGGACTCGGTTGGCCAAGACGTGGTGTGCACCGAGCCAGACTGCCACCAACGCCACACCGTCTCGGTCGTAAATGGCATGAATGGAGCCAAGAGGCGTTGCAGCGCCGACAAGGCAAGCCGTAAGGCACTGATTGCAGAACCTGATGCATCGGGTCCTTGGCTGTTGTAGACGCGTCCTTTGACAAGCTCGACGTAGTCATCGCAGAACCACCAAAACATTGCTTCGGTTCGTTCGAGCGCTCGGGCGTAGTCGTATTGGTCGAAGGCGACAGTTGCCTCGCGAACCGTTTCGCCAACGCGTGCCAACATCGCAAGATCAACAGGATGAGTGGGCTTCGCGTCAACATCGGGTTGCGGGAAAGTCAAAACAAACTTGGTGGCGTTGAGCAACTTGGTCGCCAGCTTCTTGCCAACTTTCATCTGGTCTTCGCTAAAGGCAGTATCGATACCGGGGCGAGCCGAGGCAGCCCAATAGCGAACCGCGTCTGAACCAAACTTTTCAAACAAGTCAACTGGGGTCACAACGTTGCCCTTTGACTTTGACATCTTCTTACGATCGGGATCGAGAATCCATCCTGACAATGCAGCGTTTTTCCATGGCAACGAATCGTGTTCGAAGTTTGAACGTACGACAGTGCTGAACAACCACGTGCGAATGATGTCGTGTGCTTGTGGACGCAAGTCCATCGGGAAGATGCGCCCAAACAAATCGGCATCGTCTTCCCATTTGCCAGCGATCTGAGGCGACAAAGAAGAAGTGGCCCACGTGTCCATGACATCGGGGTCACCGATGAATCCGTTGGGTTGATTGCGTTGATCGGCGGTGTAGCCGACTGGCACATCTGTTGATGGGTCAATGGGCAAACGGTCTTCTGCCGGCACGATGGGTGAATCATGAACTGTTTCACCCTCGGCATCAACTGGGTACCACACAGGTACTGGCACACCGAAGTAACGCTGACGACTAATGAGCCAGTCGCCATTGAGTCCTTCGACCCAGTTTGAATAACGATGACGCATGTGATCGGGGTGCCACACTAAATTCTCGCCACGGTTTAAGAATGCGCCGCGTAGATCGGTGTCGCGGCCGCCATTGCGGATATACCACTGACGGCTTGTCACGATTTCGAGGGGGCGATCGCCCTTTTCAAAAAACTTAACGGGATGCATGATGGCACGCGGTTCGCCAAGCATTGCGCCACATTCGCGCAACATCTCAACAACTTTGGTTTGTGCTTGATTGATGAAGAGTCCAGCAATCTGTTCATACGCAGCAATACCACTTACCGAATCAAGACCAGCTGGCGGAGTAGTGATGATGCGACCGTCGCGACCGATGATGGCACGCGTTGGCAAGTTGAGTTCGCGCCACCAAATGACGTCGGTGAGATCGCCGAAGGTACAAATCATGGCGATGCCAGTGCCCTTGTCGATTTGCGCGAGTGGGTGAGCAAGAACGGGGACTTCGACACCGTACAAAGGTGTGCGGACTGTTTTGCCAAAGAGTGGTTTGTATCGATCGTCATCGGGGTGAGCAACGAGTGCAACGCATGCGGCTAACAAAACTGGGCGAGTGGTGTCGATGACTACATCGCCCTGGCCATCGCTTCGAGCAAAAGCCACGTTGTGATACGCACCTGGACGCTCTCGATCTTCAAGTTCGGCTTGTGCAACCGCAGTTTTGAAATCGACATCCCAAAGTGTTGGAGCTTCTTGTGTATAGGCCTCACCACGCGCCAAGTTGCGTAAGAACGCGCGCTGGCTGGCTCGGCGACTGCGGTCTTCAATTGTTGTGTAGAGATAATCCCAATCAACTGACAACCCAAGTCGACGGAAGAGATCTTCGAAGATTTTTTCATCTTCGTGCGTGAGTTCTTCACACAACTCAATGAAGTTGGGGCGTGAGATTGCAATGGGTTGATGATCTTTGGGCGGGTCACCGCGAAATGGGGGAGTGAAGCCAGGTTGGTATGCAACGTTTGGGTCGCAACGTACACCAAAAAAGTTTTGGACGCGACGTTCGGTTGGCAAACCGTTGTCATCCCATCCCATCGGATAGAAAACCGACTTGCCGGTCATACGTTGGTAACGCGCAATGGTGTCGGTGTGGGTGTACGAAAAGACATGACCCATGTGCAGCGAACCGCTGACTGTCGGCGGTGGCGTGTCAATTGAGTACACCTGATCACGAGTAGCTGAGCGATTGAAGGCGTAGACGCCTTCGTCTTGCCAACGTTGAGCCCATTCGGCTTCGATGCCGTCGAGGGTGGGCTTTTCGGGAATTTGGGTCGGATCAAATGCCGATTCGGTCACTGCCATGGGTTGCAGGTTATAGGTGTCTAGGCCGTGGGGGCGTAGGCTCGTGTGTCATGTTCAGGCTGTACGACACCGCAACTTCAGAGGTCCGCGAACTCGCTTTGCGCACGCCTGGAAAAGTCGGCATCTACTTATGCGGCCCGACGGTGTATGGCCCGCCTCACCTCGGTCATGGTCGGGCCACTTTGGTGTACGACATTTTGCGTCGCTACCTCGAATGGTCGGGTCTTGACGTGCGCCTGGTCTCGAACATCACCGATATTGACGACAAGATCATTGATCGTGCGAATAAAGAAGGTCGCCCGTGGCAAGAAATCACCCACAAATGTGAAGACGTGTGGTTCAAAGCCATGGGCAAGCTCAATGTTCTGCGCCCGACCGACGTTCCGCACGCGACTGAATACGTCGACTCAATGGTCAATATGATCGGCGAACTCATCAGCCGCGACAATGCCTATGTCACCGAAGACGGCGTGTATCTGAATGTGTTGAACGTGCCCGATTACGGGCTACTTGCTCACCAAAGTCTTGACGACATGTTGTCGGGCGGTGGCGATCGTGAAGTGTTTGGCGCTGGCAACAAAAAGAACCCTGCCGACTTCGCGTTATGGAAGTTCAGTAAGCCAGGCGAGCCAGCGTGGTCTTCGCCCTGGGGTGACGGTCGACCTGGTTGGCACAGCGAGTGTGTCGTGATGAGCCTCGACATTTTGGGCGAAGGTTTCGACTTGCACTGTGGTGGTATGGATCTCAAGTTCCCGCACCACGAAAACGAACGCGCGCAAGCCATTGCTCTTGGCAAGACATTTGCTAATCATTGGATGCACAACGGTTTTGTGGTCGACACCGAAGGCGAAAAGATGTCAAAGAGTTTGGGCAATGTGGCCAATCTCCTTGATCTTGTTGAGCTTTATGACCCCCGTGCGTATCGCTTAGTTCTTTTGCAAACGCACTATCGCGGTCCAGTTCGTATTAGTCAAGACAACATTGATGCATCGGTCAACGCGTTGATGGGCCTTGATTCTTTCGCGGCTCGTACCGCTGCTGTTTCTCAAGGCGCCACACCCGATGAAGAAGTCGTCACTAAATTCCGTGAATTCATGGATAACGATCTTGATACCTCTTCGGCTGTTGCATTGCTTTTCGAAACAGTTCGTCGGGCAAACGCGGCACTTGACGCAAATGATGCATCTGCTGCTTCTCTATCGGCTGCTGTCAACGAGATTTGTTTTGCGTTTGGTTTAGAACTTAAGCAAGCATCCGAAATCCCATCAGAGATTGCCGAAAGGGCCGTAGCTCTTGATGCGGCGCGTGCGGCTAAAGATTTTGCTGCTGCCGACGCTTTACGAGCCGAGTTAACCGCGGCGGGTTGGATTGTTGAAACGAATAAAGCAGGTACCACCGTCCGTCGTTGACGTATGGTGAAACATCGTGTCGAAGAAGTCTGCAAGCCATCGTGACAAGGCTGCCCGAGTCCCATTGCCGCAAGGCTTTGCCACTATTTGGATAACCGTCGCCCTCGATCTCGTTGGCTTTGGCATTGTTGTCCCCATCTTGGGTCGTTACGCCGAGCGTTTCGGCGCGAGCGGGCTTGAAGTGGGATTGTTGTTCGCTTCCTTTTCGTTAGCGCAATTAGTTTTCGCGCCGATTCTTGGTCGGCTGTCCGACCGCATCGGACGTAAACCCGTCATCATGATTTCGTTGCTCGGCACAGCGGTTGGGTCGTTCGTGACCGGTGCAGCTGGGGCATTGTGGGTCTTGTTTGTCGGGCGCATTCTTGATGGGGCATCTGGTGCGAGCGTGGCGGTGGCCCAAGGCGCAGTGACCGACTTGGCTCCGCCATCAGAACGCCCCCGTTTGTTGGGCTTACTCGGCGCAGCATTCGGTGTTGGATTTGTGGTTGGACCGGCTCTAGGCGGTCTTGCTTCTTTAGGTGGCGAACATATTCCGTTCTACGTTGCCGGAACAGTTGCGTTGGTGAATGCTGCAGTGGCGTGGCGGCGTTTGCCCGAAACACGGCCAGCCGATGTGCGTCGAGCAGCGCATGAAGCAGCCAAAAATGACACTGGCGCCAAAGTACGTTTGTGGGGTCTGGCTGTCGCAGGCTTTACTGCCATCGTTGCTTTCAGCGGATTCGAGGCAACCTTTTCACTTCTCGCTGGCGATCGCTTTCGTTTAACCGAAGCTGGTATCGCGGCGATTTTCGTGGGCGTCGGTGTCGTGTTGGTGGCGGTTCAAGGTGGATTGATTCGACCTATAAACGCCAAGATCGGAACTCAACGTTCGCTTCAAGTGGGTCTTGTTTTGAATAGTGCTGGGTTGGTTGTGTTGGCATTTGCAGAGACGTGGCCGTTGCTCATTGTCGCCTTGGCGTTATTGACTGTTGGTCAAGGTTTAGTCACACCCAACTTGTCGTCACTGGTGTCGGGTCGCGTACCTGATCACCGTCGCGGTGAAGCACTTGGCTTTCAACAAGGTGTCAATGCATTCGGTCGCGTTGCTGGTCCGGCTCTCGCCGGCGTGTTGTATGACCATGTGGCGATTGGTTCGCCGTATCTAGTCGGCGGGGCACTATGTGGTGTTGCGCTAGTCGTTATCTCATCAAAGAAATAACGACATCTAGCGATACTCGGTAAAAGTACGCACTGTGCTGAAAACGCCATCGAGTGCAGCAAACACTGGTGTACTGGCAACTAATTTTTCTTGATTACCGTAGAGGCGAATTCGTCCAGTAATGAAAGCTTGTTGAGCATTGAGCTTGTCGGTTGCGACTGCAGTTGCAGTTTCCCAATCTTGTTCAAAGCG
>Ga0208082_1000145_pt1 | contig 20578 bp, 15 predicted proteins | sample LakMenE09Jun09ns_FD_150683 | JGI IMG/M metagenome (GOLD analysis project Ga0208082, IMG submission 150683) | Freshwater microbial communities from Lake Mendota, WI - 09JUN2009 deep hole epilimnion ns (SPAdes) | ecosystem: Environmental > Aquatic > Freshwater > Lake > Epilimnion/Euphotic zone ... | reverse complement strand
CTTCGAAGGAAGAGTATTTACCTTCTTCTTTGGCTAACTCTATAGACGTCTTCATCGCAGAGTAGTATATGGTCTCAAAAATATCTCTGTTGAGCTTTTTAGCTGCTTCTGATTCGAATGGCATACGCATCAAGATAAATGCATCTGCTAATCCTTGCACACCTATACCGATAGGTCTATGGCGCATATTGCTATTCTGCGCTTCTATGACAGGGTAGTAGTTGACGTCTATGATTCTATTGAGGTTTCTCGTCACTCGAGCCGTCACCTCTTCTAGCTTTTTGAAATCATATTTTTTATCTTCCGTTACGAATTTATTCAAGGCAATAGAAGCTAAATTGCAAACCGCTATCTCATCTTCTGATGTATATTCTATAATCTCACAGCATAGGTTAGAACTTTTTATCGTACCTAGATTCTGCTGATTGGATTTTGAATTGGCGTGGTCTTTGTATAGGATATACGGTGTACCTGTCTCTACCTGTGAAGTCAAAATTTTCAACCACACTTCGGATGCTTTGATGGTTTTCTTTACCTTGCCTTCAGCTTCGTATCTTTCGTAAAGCGCTTCAAACTCTGCAGAGTGGCTGTCTGCTAATCCTGGACATTCATTCGGACACATTAGAGACCAATCACCATCTACTTTGAGACGCTTCATGAATAAATCAGGAATCCACATGCCGTAAAATAAATCTCTGGCGCGCATTTCTTCCTTACCATTATTTTTCTTTAGATCTAGAAATTCCATCACATCTGCATGCCATGGCTCTAGATATACAGCGAAAGCACCTTTTCGCTTTCCTCCACCCTGATCTACATAGCGTGCGGTATCATTAAATACTTTGAGCATAGGAACTATCCCATTGGATGTACCATTCGTTCCTTTGATATAGCTACCATTCGCACGAATATTATGAATGCTGAGGCCTATACCGCCAGCACTCTTTGATATTTGAGCACATTGTTTGAGTGTATCGAATATACCATCTATACTATCATTCTTAGTCGTCAATAGAAAACATGAAGAAAGCTGTGGCTTAGGGGTTCCTGCATTGAATAGGGTAGGAGTAGCATGGGTAAACCATTTCTCACTCATCATATTATAAGTCTCGATGGCATCATCTATATTGCCTTTGTGAATACCAACGGCTACACGCATGATCATGTGCTGCGGTCTCTCCACTATTTTACCATGTATTTTTAGCAAATAAGATTTTTCTAAGGTTCTAAACCCAAAATAATCATAGAATGAATCTCGTGCATGTACAATGGCTGCATCTAATTTTTCTTTATTAGCCATGACCACTTCATATACATCGTCTGCTATCAATCCTGCTTGTTCACCTGTTTCTATCTGTACGTAATGATATAAATCAGAGATAACATCAGAGAATTTTTTCTTGGTATTCTTATGTAAATTGGATACGGCTATCCTCGCGGCTAATACAGCATAGTCTGGGTGAATAGGAGTCATAGATGCGGAAGTCTGCGCTGCCAATTCATCTAACTGCGATGTAGTCACTCCATCAAAGATACCACTTATGACGTATTTAGTCACACGCTGTGGCACTACATATTCTGGATTCAACCCATAGCAGAGCTTGCGTACACGCTCTGTGACTTTGTCATACATGACTGGCTCTTGGTTTCCGCCTCTTTTGATTACGTACATATGGCTATTTTATTTATATTATTAAAAATCGATTTCATTGTTTTGAGGTATACTAAAGGCAGTATCTTCTGCTGCCTTATCTACACCTGCTTTTTGGTACTCTCCTACTTTTCTTTCGAAGAAATTGGTCTTTGGTCGCATAGATATCATTTCCATCCATGGGAAAGGATTAGATGCGTTATATATTTTCGGACAGCCTAGTGATATAAGTAGTCTATCCGCTACAAATTCTATGTATTTACACATAGATTCTGAATTCATACCTATGAGAGATACTGGTAGGGCATCACTGACAAATTCTTTTTCATACTCGACCGCTTCTGAGATAATAGCCGTCACAGTTTCGTTACTCAATTTATTATTGAGCATGGAGTATAGCAGGCAAGCGAAATCACAATGCTGTCCTTCGTCTCTTGATATTAATTCATTGGAAAAGCTTAATCCCTTCATCAGTCCTCTATTATTTAACCAATAGATGGAACAAAATGAACCAGAAAAGAATATACCTTCTACTGCTGCGAAGGCAACCAACCGCTCAGCAAACGAAGTAGACTTCTCAATCCACCTCAGTGCCCAATCTGCTTTTTTCTTCACACAAGGTACGGTCTCTAGTGCGTTAAAAAGCCGTTCTTTTTCTTTAGGATCTCTTATATAGGTGTCGATCAATAAACTGTAGGTCTCTGCGTGAATGTTTTCTATCGCTACCTGATAGCCATAAAAACATCTAGCCTCCGGAATGGTAACATCCTGCATGAAGTTGACCACTAGATTTTCATTGACTATGCCATCGCTGGCAGCAAAAAATGCTAATACATGCGAAATAAAATGTTTTTCATCCGCATTCAATTTATTATTCCAATCATCTAAATCGGGCTGCAAATCTATTTCTTCAGCCACCCAAAAGCTATTCACCGCATCTTTATACATTCTCCAGATATTCTCATGCTGGATAGGAAATAACACAAATCGATCGTTCGATTCTTGCAGTATGGGTTCTATATTCTGTGCCTTTTCCATTATATGATTATATTTGTACGTTTAATTTTAGAGATCGTTAAAATAAATAAGAAAACTTGTGGTTACTTTCTGTTGACAAAACTAATTTTTATATCAACGAATTCATTTTTATGTATCCACATGTGTTCAAAAAAATATAGTTATTTTTATCTTCCTATACGAGACTAAGGTTTGAACAATATTTCCTCATTTATACTGACCAGTAAATTGAAAGAATACGCTAAAAGTGTTGGCTTTCAAGATGTTGGCATTTCTAAAGCCATTACTTTAGAAAAGGAAGCAAAAGACTTAGAACGCTGGTTAAAAATTGGTTATCAAGGTGAAATGAGTTATATGGAACGAAATTTTGACTTGCGAATTGACCCAAGAAAACTCCATGAGAATACAAAAAGTATTATCAGTTTATCCTATAATTACTTTAAGGAAGAAAATAAGGAAGATGATCCTGAACAGATTAAGATTTCTAAGTATGCTAGAGGTCGAGATTATCACATGGTGTTGAAAAGAAAATTGAAATTAGTCATAGAATGGCTAAAAAATGAACTAGGAGATATCAGCGCGCGAGGATTTGTAGATAGCGCCCCTATCATGGAGAGAGTATGGGCCGAAAAAAGTGGCGTGGGCTGGGTTGGTAAAAATTCGCTTCTCCTCACTAAGGCCAAAGGTAGTTATTTTTTTTTAGCAGAAATACTCCTCGATTTAGAGCTAGACTACGATAGTCCTGTAAAAAATTATTGTGGTACCTGTACCAAGTGTATCGATGCCTGTCCTACGCAGGCCATCGTAGCGCCCTATGTGGTGGATAGTAAAAAATGTATATCTTATTTGACTATAGAATATCGTGGAGAAGCTCTGCCACAGGACTATAGCAACCATAACCATGGTTGGGTTTATGGCTGTGATATTTGTCAAGACGTCTGTCCTATCAATGCGAGAGCCCAGCAGCACAATGAACCAGAATTTGAGGACAAGTCAATTTTCTCCTCTATGCATCGCAGTATATGGGAAGAAATAACCGAAGATAATTTTAATGAAGTATTTCACGATAGCCCTATCAAGCGCACAGGCTATAAGGGTCTGATGCGGAATTTGGAATTTAGTAAAAAAGTTAAAAGCTAAAAGTTACAAGTTTTAATACCGTATGTATTTCTGTAATAGCCCAATTTCACTACGTTGCATTGCGCTAAACATAAATATCCACGGTATTTACTCCCGTAGGTACGGGATAACCAAACAAAACAGATTGGACTATTTAGTTTGTAACATTGGTATAAGTGTTTAGTTTTGCTACTTAATTCTCGCCAAGTATCAATAAAATTTATGCGATTCCTTTTTTTACTTCTCCTTCCATTTTTAAATTGCTCTCCATTGAATAGTCAAACGGCAATAAATGATTCAGCGCAGCAGCCATTGACGATAAGTGCCTATGGAGAATTTTATTACAGTTATGATTTTTCAAAACCTTTCAATAATGAAAAATCAAATTTCGTGTATAACCATAAAAGGCATAATGAAATCACAGCCAATCTCATTTATATTAAAGCAAATTATAAAAAACAAAATTACAGGGCGAACCTTGGAGCTATGGTCGGGACATATGCGGAGTATAATTTAGCTTCTGAACCTACATGGGCACAGTTTATCTATGAAGCTAATGCTGGAATGAAGCTCTCTAAAAGACATAATCTCTGGTTCGATATGGGTATCATGCCATCTCATTTAGGTTTTGAAAGTGCCGTCGGTGGCGACTGCTGGAACCTGACGAGGAGTTTATTGGCAGAGGGTTCACCGTATTATGAAGCAGGAGCCAAGTTGTCATTTACATCTAAAAATGAAAAACTCTATGCATCTTTTCTATTACTAAATGGCTGGCAAAGAATCCGCAAACCAACTGGTATATCCGATATACCATCTATCGGTTTTCAAGTTCAATATAAACCAAAAGAAGGATTGACCTTGAATTATGGCAATTTCATAGGAAATGCGCAACCAGATAGTTTAAATGCTCTAAGACATTTTCATAATGTTTATCTTCAATATGAATCGCAGAAGAAATGGGGGCTTATTCTAGGATTCGATCTAGGAATGGACAAATACAATCCAACAGATTATGGTCTATGGTATTCGCCAGTAGCTATTCTAAGATACAAATGGACGCCAAAGTGGACAACGGCTGCACGATTAGAATATTATTTTGATCAACATGGTAACATTTTCTCCACATCTACATCAAATGGCTTCCAAACCTTTGGAGCGTCTTTGAACCAGGACTTTCAAATCAATAATCATATCAAATGCAGGCTAGAATACAAGTATTTGCAGTCAAAGGATGCTATTTTTAATTACCAAAATGAAAGGAATCACGCGATTACATCAGCTTGTATATTCTCCTTTTAAAAATAAAAGAATATAATCTGTAAACTCATTCTAAATTTGCACAATTTTTTATAAATCTATCTAGAAATTAATATTCTATATCCATGCAAACATCTTCATCTGGTGGTCATCATCATCCATTATCTTTTGCAGGCGTTCTAGTCACTCTCGGTATTATATACGGCGACATAGGAACGTCTCCGCTTTATGCCATTAAAGCGATCATAGGTCCCAATGTGATCACACAGGAGTTAGTTTTAGGAGGAATTTCTGCTGTTTTTTGGACTATTACTATTCTGACATCAATCAAATATGTCTATTATACCTTACAAGCAGATAACAAAGGAGAGGGCGGTATTTTATCCTTATTTGCCTTAATTAAAAGAAAGCGAAAAAAATCGTATTTGATTTTTGTAGCAATGATCGGCGCAGCCATGATGCTGGCAGATGGAATAATAACTCCTCCTATTTCTGTATCTTCTGCCATCGAAGGTCTAAGATTTTTTAATGAAGACTTTAATACCTTGCCTTTCATTATCGTAGTTATTTGTGGTATATTCTTGTTTCAACAATTAGGTACAGCCAAGGTAGGGAAAAGTTTTGGGCCTATTATGTTAATTTGGTTTGGCACCTTGGCAATTATGGGACTAATAAATATTGTTAAGAATCCATTTATTTTCAAAGCGCTAAATCCATATTATGCAGTAAATCTAATTTCCTCATTTTACGAAAATCCTGAATCCAACGTGGTAACCAGTGGTTTCTGGATGCTGGGAGCTGTATTTCTATGTACCACTGGAGCAGAAGCCTTATTTGCTGATCTAGGGCACGTGGGGAAATCTAATGTCAGAGTGAGTTGGGGATTTGTAAAAACTTGTCTCTTACTAAATTATTTTGGACAAGGAGCTTGGCTTATAGGTCATGTAGGCGAGACTCTTAATGGGGTGAATCCATTCTTTGCTATCGCACCGAATGAAGCATCGAGAATTTATCTAATTGTACTAGCATGTTTAGCGGCTATTATCGCTTCTCAAGCTACTATTACAGGTAGTTTTTCTATAATTAGTGAAGCGATTCGTCTCAATTTATTTCCTAAAATTGAAGTAAAATATCCTTCTGATTCAGATGGACAAGTGTTTATTCCATTTATCAACACTATCTTATTTATTGGTTGCATTGCAGTTGTATTGATATTTAGAGAATCGTCTGCTATGGAAGCTGCGTATGGTTTAGCCATAGCATTAACGATGATGATGACGACTATATTATTGCGAGAATTTTTCATAGTAAAAAGACATAATTCTATTTTCATCGTTTTTATTACCACAGTTTTTCTAGGTTTAGAGTTTATGTTTTTTCTCGCCAATCTCGTCAAATTTTTTCATGGGGGATATGTGACTATAGCGATTGCATGTATTTTTATCATATTAATGTTTAGTAGATACAGAACTACAAGAATAAAGAAAGCACTCCGAGAATTTGTTCCTATCAATACCTATAAAGATCAATTGATGGAACTTAGTCATGATTCAAGTCAAGAAAAATTTGCAACCAATTTAGTCTTTATGACGACATCCCCTAAGGAGGCTGAAGTAGAAAATAAAGTATTCTACTCTATATTGCATAAACAACCCAAACGCGCAGATAATTATTGGTTTGTGCATGTTCATGTGACAAGGTATCCTTTTACTTGTGAGTATAAAGTAGACGAAATTGTGAAAAACGATATCTATCGAATTACGTTTTATCTCGGCTTCAAAGTGGAAGAAAAAATAAGTCAATTCTTGAAGCAAGTGGTAGAGGATATGGTAAAAAGAGGAGAAATTACCAATATTGACAATCGCTACCATCTTGTAGACGATGAAAAGCTCTCCGGAGATTTTAAATTCTTGATACTAGAAGAAGAATTATCGACTGAGAATGATCTAGGCTTCTGGGATAGACTAGCTATTCAGATAAATCTTTGGTTCAAATCATTTACAGCCTCACCAGAAAAATGGTTCAATATCGACAAGAATTTACTTGTGGTAGAGAAGGTACCCCTTGTCATCAAACAAAGCATGGATCAAACATTGGTTCGATTAGAAACTAAACCTAACTATTAAATTCATTTTTTATGAAAAATTTATTGTGTCTATTATTGGGACTAGTATTTACTCATGCAGTCTATGGTCAATGGGACTATATAGATAAATCGGTTCGTCTTCAAGACGATTTCTACAACTATGTAAATGGTGGCTGGATGAAAAAAACGGAAATTCCAGCAGATAGAGGTCGGTGGGGTAGTTTCGATCAGCTCAGAGAGCATACGGATACACTGACTCTTGGTCTTCTCAATCAACTTATACGTCAAGATGTAATTACAAATGCAGATGAGTATAAAATCAAAACGCTCTATAATGCCTTTACAGATTGGGATCAGAGGAATATAGCTGGACTTAACCCACTAAAACCCTATTTTGATTCCATAGATAAAATTAAGAATAGACAGGATTTCTATACTTATCTCACACAACTGGCAGCAGAAGGTAGAGATCCTTTTGTAGGCACATGGGTATATAGTCATATGAGACGCAGCAATGAACAAGCAGCCTATCTCGGAGATATCAATTTGGCGCTGGGTAGAGATTATTATCAGAATGAAGATGAAAAATCAATGGAATTACTAAAGGGATTAAGTCAGTATATCGATCAATTGTATCGAATGGTTTATCCTAATGGTAAAAAGTCATTTGGGAAGCAATATATTAGTTTTCAGAAAGAAATGGCGAAGACCTTATTGTCACTTGAAGATGTACGCAATTCAGAGTTGCAGTTTAATCCAATAGCAGTGAAAAATTATAATGATTCCATTTCATCCTTTCCTGTGACGAGCTATTTTCAGTATCTTCAAATGGCAGTAGATACGGTTATTATAGGTGAACTCGCTTATCATAAAAACCTAGATAAATTTATAAGAGAAGATAATCTTTCCTTTCTAAAAGATTATTTAAAAATAGAATTACTGAGAAGTTCTATGTCTCATTTGACCAAGGATTGTGATAGTATGCAGTTTGAATTTTATGGAAAACAAGTCTATGGTCAGAATCAGCAACGCGCTATGGAAAAAAGAGCTGTAGAGACTGTGAATAGTATGATGGGAGAAGCCTTAGGTAAGGTATATGTAATGAAGTCTTTCCCTCCTCAGGCGAAGGCTAAAGCGGTCGAGTTAGTTTCTTATCTGAAAAAATCTTATGAAAAACATATACTCGCCCTACAATGGATGTCTGATTCTACTAAGAAGAAAGCCCTATACAAACTGAATAATATCGTCGTAAAGATCGGTTATCCTGATAAATGGAAAGATTATTCTAAACTCAATTTTAAATCTAATTTATATTTTGACCTAGTCAAGAGCCATAGTCTGTGGAGTGCAGAAGAGAATAGAGCCAAACTCAAACTTCCTGTGGATAGAACGGAATGGGGTATGAACCCTCAGACGGTTAATGCTTATTATAATTCGTCCTATAATGAAATTGTATTTCCTGCGGCTATATTGCAGTCTCCATTTTATAGTATTGATGTAAACCCTGCCGTCAACTTTGGAGGTATAGGAGCGGTCATCGGCCATGAAATTTCTCATGGATTTGATGATGGAGGTAGTCAATACGATGGCGATGGTAATTTGAAAAACTGGTGGACGCCAGAAGATAAAGCCAAATTTCAGGTGGCGACCAAAGCGCTGGAAGCCCAGTTTAATGGTTATGAGCCTTTACCAAAAATGTTCGTTAATGGCAAATTTACACTCGGTGAAAACATAGCTGACCTAGCAGGTGTAGCTGTAGCCTTTGATGCACTTCGCATGTATATGAAAGATCATCTAATCCTAGATGGTGAAAATGTATACTCTGAGAAAGATTTCTTTTTCTCATGGGCTACAGTTTGGCGCACGAAAATGCGTGAAAAGGCACTAGTGAATATGATTAAAACGGACCCACATTCCCCAGGAAATTACCGAACTATAGGACCTTTAGTCAATCTAGATGCATTTTATGAAATCTTTGATGTCAAAGCAGGAGACAAACTTTATAAAAAACCAGAGGAGCGCATTGTCATTTGGTAGCCATATAGTTTGAGTTTAAACTTAATTCTATTTTGATTTTTGTGGAATGAAGTGAGGAGTTTACATCTATTTCTAACGAAGTCTATCGAGGTGAACTCACCAGAGGCAGAGCGTCTCAAGGAGTTTGTGCTCCATATGTTTTTTGACTAAGCTTTATTTCAGTTTTTAAAAATCTAAAAATACTAACTATAAAAAGATTGTCAAAATCATTATCTTGAATTTCTACTCGCTCACCTGTAAGGAGTTGAATCATTCTAGGCACAGTGTTAGAGTGTCCTACTACCAAAATATTTTTTCCTTTTTGATTCACAAGTTTTTGACTGAATTCATTGAGCGAATCTAGATTATAAATAATTATTGGCTTGTGAATAGCATGGGCTAATGGCTGCGCAGTTTGTTGTGTGCGGATGTATTTAGTGCAATAAATAGAATCAATAGAGGAATGAATTAAGAGTTCTGATAATGCTTTAGCTCTCTCCTGACCTAGTAATGTTAGGGTAGTAGTGTCCGCACTATTCCTTTTCTCTGCATGGCGCACAAAATATAAATGTGTTGTGCATGAACTAAAGCAAAAGCTTATTAATAAAATGGAAAGATAAAAAATAAAATGATTCACTTTTTTATTTAGGTCTTATTAAAACTAGCCTTCCTCAATCGATCATTAATCGCTAGCCCTAAATGCTCTTCAGGTGCCCATTCGCAGAGAATGTATTGCGCCTGGCACTTATCAGCGTCACGCATTATTTTAAAAAGATTCTGTGCGGCTTCTGCGCTTGAATCGTGATTAGATAGCACAAATTGTTTTTTGACTTCGTAATCCTTCAATTGATGATAATTGATAATGACGATTTCCTTTGGATACTTGTCTTTAATAAGTTCATCTATGTCGCCTACTAAAAGCGGTGTTTGAGTAGCGTAGTGACTCTTTAATTGCCCTGGTGTGGTGGGTTGGTCATGATGAATATCCACTCGAATCCTTTCATGGAGGAAGGCTTCCATTTCTTCAATACTCAAGCCACCTAATCGATGGATAGTGATTTCATCTAATCTATCATCATAGCCTACTATGGTGCTTTCTATGCCTATACTCGTCTCTCCACCATTCAGTATATAGGGAATTTTTCCATTTAATTGCTCAAAGACATGTTCAGCTGAGGTAGGGCTCACAGTTCCTGAGATATTGGCACTAGGCGCTGCTAATGGAAAATCTAGCCTATTTAGTAAATCTAACGTGAGTGGATGATTCGGTATGCGAATAGCTACCATCGAACTACCAGCAGTCACCAAATCCGAAACTAATTCAGACTTAGGAAGAAGCACGGTTAATGGTCCAGGAGAGAATTTCTGAATTAAAATTTCCAGCTTTGAGGGTAGATGAGATACATATTTCTTCATCTCTGTCACATTGGCTACGTGAAGAATTAATGGGTTGAATTGGGGACGATTTTTGACTAGATATATTTTAGATATCGCTTCTATTGACAAGGCATTCGCTGCAAGACCATAGACCGTTTCTGTAGGGATAGCTACGAGCTCTTGATTATTTATAAATTTAAAAGCTAAGTCTAAATCTAGACCAATTTGAGTTTCCATTTAATTTAACTAATGAGTAATAACTAATAACGAATAGGGAACAACTAATACTTTTAATATGTAATGGCCAATATTTAGAAATAAATAGCTAGTAATGAATAATTAATAACTTATGTCCTCAAGGGGAAAGAAAAATTTAATTATTACCTATTAGTTATAAAATTATTAGTTAATACTATTTCCCTTTGAAATAGAGAATAACAGCGGCTGTAATTAGCATATTGATTAAGGAGATTGGAATCAGTTTTTTCCAGCCTAGTTCCATCAATTGATCATATCTAAATCTCGGCAGAGTCCAACGTATCCACATGAATACGAAGATAAAAAATACTGTTTTGAGCATCATAGCTCCGAAAGACAATAGAGCTAAAGGAATACCTTCGAAATGCTGCATGCCTGGGAAAGCATAGCCCCCGAAGAATAAGATAGAGATAATAGCAGAACTCACGAACATATTGATATACTCTGCAAAAAGGAAAAAGCCGAGTTTCATACTCGAGTATTCTGTATGATAGCCTCCGATCAGCTCCGTCTCGCATTCTGCCATATCAAATGGCGCTCGATTGCATTCTGCTAGTGCACAGGTAAGGAATAAAATAAAAGCCAACGGTTGATAAAACACATTCCAGTTGAGGCCTTGTAAGGCACTGATACCATAGAGTCCGCCAGATTGCTGCGAGACTATATCTTTAAGATTCATAGAGCCTGTCATCATGACGATAGTGATGATAATTAGACCCATAGCTAATTCATAAGATATCATTTGCGAACTAGCTCGAATAGAGGAGAAGAGGGAGTACTTATTATTACTAGCCCAGCCACCTATGAGGATACCATAAATACCTACGGACAAGAATCCTAATATATAAAGCATACCAATATTAACATCTGAAATCTGCAGAGAGATTAGCCTACCATTATGAATGAAATCAGCCCCCCAAGGTATGACAGCACTGGTCATAGTAGCTGTAAACATAGCAATACCCGGACTCACTACAAATAATATCTTATCTGCATTGGACGGGGTAAATTCCTCTTTAAAAAACATTTTAGCGCCATCAGCTAGCGGCTGAAATAGTCCGAAAGGTCCAGCTCTATTAGGGCCTATTCTATCCTGTAAAAAAGCGGCTACTTTTCTTTCCATATAGGTAGAATACATAGCTACGACGAGTGATAGGGTAAATACAGCTGCAGCGAGAGCGGATTTTTCAATGATGAAATCGAGCATGAAGACGAAACTTTATATTATTGAGCAAATTTATTAATTATCGCTCATTCAAAGGCTATTATTTGAAAAATCGAAAATTTATTTCTTTGAACTATTATAAATCCTTTGATAGCAAAGGAGAGGGGCTGTTTGTGGAAAAACTAGTTTTAGAATAAGGGAGAAATACGTAATTTTACTATCACATTTTATAAAAAAAATTCATGAATCCCTTCGAACTCTATAATCCTACCAAGCTCATTTTCGGTATTGAATCTTTCCTAAGACTATCTCATGAAATACCCAAAGGAGCTAAAATCCTTATGACCTATGGCGGTGGCAGTATAAAATCCAATGGCGTTTATGACCAAGTACTCGCTCAGCTAATGGACTTTCAAGTACTTGAATTCGGTGGTATTGAAGCAAATCCTACCTTTGAAACACTTTCGAAAGCATTAGATATTATTCGTAGTGAAGGTATTACCTTTTTATTGGCTGTAGGCGGTGGTTCGGTGATCGATGGGACTAAATTCCTAGCTGCAGCGGCCTACTTTGAAGGAGATAGCTGGGATATATTAAAGAAAGGAATACGGGTATCGAAAGCCATGCCATTTGGAACTGTATTGACACTTCCTGCTACGGGTTCTGAAATGAATAGTGGAGCGGTGATCACACGAAAAGAAACAGGGGAGAAGCTCGGTATGGGCAGTCCCGCTTTATTCCCACAGTTTTCTTGTTTGAATCCTGAGGTGATCAAATCACTTCCTCTGCGTCAATTAAAAAATGGTATAGTAGATGCCTACACCCATGTTTTGGAGCAATATATGACCTATCCTATCGGAGCAGAACTCCAAGATAGAATATCAGAAAGTATAATTAAAACCTTGATCGATATAGCCCCTAAGGTGATTTTCGAACCCTATAATCAGTCTACAGCTTCTAATTTTATGTGGTGCTGTACCATGGCCTTGAACGGCCTCATCCAAAAAGGAGTTCCTACAGACTGGGCTACCCACATGATAGGACATGAGTTGACTGCAAAATATGAAATAGACCATGCTATGACCTTAGCTATTATCTTCCCGAATTTATGGCGATATAAATTTGAAAATAAAAAAGAGAAACTAGCTCAATACGCCGAAAGAATCTGGGATATCCGCTCAGGCAGTGTAGAGGAGAAAGCGGAATTAGCTATTCAAAAGACCGTAGATTTTCTTCATAGCATAGAAGTGAAAACGAAGTTGAGTGAATACACTGAAAACTACAATGGCTTTTCGGACGAAGTTAAACAAACCTTTGAAGCTAGAAACTGGATAGCCCTAGGAGAGCGAAAAGACATAACACCTGAAGATGTAAAGAAAATAGTGGAGATGAGTTGCTAGGACCTTTTTCGAGCCACCAAATCTATATTATGAAAGAAAATCTCTTCATCAAGAGCAGAGATTTTATCTTCTTCGACTTCATGGATATATTCAATGTTGAAGTTAGAAAAATAACTTAGTGCTTTTTCCTTAGATACGAGGTTCAGATGGTTCCATCCATGTCGTGGTCCAAAAAAATTTCCTGCAAAACGACCTCCTGGCTTGACGTGTGTGATAATATTTTGCATCAGTGTGTCAAAGTAATCCTTTTCACAAAAGGGGAGAACGTAGGAGCAGTTTATGAGATCAACCATTTCCCAAGATATTTCTTTGAAACTAGCCTTCGTAAAGTTAAGGTTTGGATGACTAGGGAAACGCTCGTGAATGATACGCTGTGAATCTTCTTCTGGGTCAAAAGCTATCACTTTCCAACCTTTATCTAATAAGTAGCTTATATCATTTCCAGCACCAGAGCCTATATCCATGCATAGTCCATGGAAATTTTCTCTGGCAAATAAATCGAGCGCACGCACTAAATTTTCTCTTGGTTTACCATTTTGTGTCTTTTCAAAATAGAGTGGCCAAATGTAATCGTTGGGCATAGGTTTGAATCGGAATTATTTGTGCCTTACGTAGATATGCTTTATATTTTGGAGACCTGTCTCTCGCACATCAATTTCAAACACGGGTATTGATTTGATGAGCGGCAATAATTTTGGAAAACCAAAATTACGTGGATCAAAGTCTGGACGGCGTCTTAGTATATAATTGCCCAATTCCCCTAAGAAGGTCCAACCACTCTCATCCGCCAGGTCATTGACGCTTTGTTTGATGAGTTTGATAGTTTCAGGATTGACTTTATTCAATGGTTCTTTTTTTAATTTTTGCTTCTTATCGGCTAATGATATGGTTACTATCTCTGTTTTATCAGCCTTGAGTATTTCTATATAGATAAACTTATTACAAGCGGCGATAAAGGGTTGTGGTGTTTTCTTTTCACCAAATCCTATCACTTTCATGCCTGCTTCGCGAAGGCGGGTGGCTAGTCTAGTGAAGTCACTATCGCTGGAGACGATGCAAAAACCATCTACCTTTCCTGAATACAGAATATCCATTGCATCTATAATGAGGGCACTATCACTTGAGTTTTTACCTGTTGTATAGCTGTATTGCTGTATAGGAGTTATGGCGTTTTCGAGTAAGATATTTTTCCATCCAGATACCGTCGGCTTGGTCCAGTCAGCATAGATACGTTTAATTGTAGGGGTACCATTTTTTGCTATTTCTTCTAGCATCTCTTTCACATTAGCATAGGGTACATTATCGGCATCGATTAGTACGGCCAGTTTTTCGTCGGTCATTATTTCTTCGTTTATTTGAGCTTAAAGATAAGGTATTGAGTAGGATAATCTTTAATTTTCTGACTAAACTTGCAGTATTTCTTTACTGAATTATCCACTTTGTCAATTTGTAAGAGGGGTAGACAGCATAAGGTAGGATGATTTTCTCATTTAAGATATTAACCTCTTTATAAGGAATCTGATATTATTATCTACCCTTCCTAATTCTAAGATTTTCTTGCAGGAGAGTTTCAGGAGAGAAAAAAATTAAATGGGCTTGTATATCAAAGAGCTTATAAGCTTGGTATAGAAAAAAAAATATTGTACTGCTAAAAAAAACTAGCTTTGTATATCTAAGTCAAATTTATCATAAGATCCATGTTTTACATGACTTCTGCATTATAAAAAATGAAATTATCTCAGCTAATTGTGCTAATATTTTTTACGAGTCATATACTTTCTCAATCTAGTTTAGAGGTTACGCCCCTTTTAGGATCGATAATTAATCATTCTCCCAGAGTGATGAAAACACCCATATTAGAGCCTTCTTTGGGCCTTAAAGTTTCATATTCTAAAAGAAGCTATAGTGGTAATGCTTTTTTTAAAAAATTTCGTTATCCTGAAATTGGTGCTTCAATTAATGCTGCGAGATATGGGAATAATGATATTTTCGGAAATTCTTATGGTGCTCAAGCCTTTCTCAATTTTTACCTAAAAGAGCGAAAAAATTACAGTATTCAATTAACCGCAGGTGCGGGTTTAGGATATCAAACTCAGACCTATGAAACCACCAATAAATTAAATGCTTTTATCGGGTCTCATTTAAATGCAACAATTAATGTTGAATCTTCCTTAGAATTTAAGTTTACAAAATCACTAAATCTAAAACCTAGTTTCGGAATTCTTCATTTTTCGAATGGAAGAATCTCTCACCCTAATTTGGGTTCTAATTATATATATCTAGGATTAGGATTCAGTTATAGAAAAGGGGTATTTGATACATCAAAATTCAGGTTAAAAGAAAAAAAAATAACTAAATTCAAAAATCAATTGAGTTTTAGTCCAGGACTCTCTGACAAAGGTACTTATGATAATAATAATACCTTACCTACAGCTATGGTAACTTATCATAGAAACCTATATACGCATGAATTTAATACATTTCAATACGGACTAAGTGCTGAGTATAAGAATTATGATTACAAAGAAAATCTATTGAAAGAGAGAGAAAATATAGATGTGGCTATGACCTTCGGTGATGAAATATTTTTTGGAAAAACGAGCTTTCAAGCTATATTAGGTATATATTTATATTCCATCAGTCAATCCAAAAATATAGTCTATCAGCGAGTAGGTATCAATTATAGGTTAGTAGAGTTTGATAAGATTGGAATTTCAATAGGTGCGCAACTTAAAGCTCATGGAGGCGTGGCTGAATTAGCCGAGGGTAAACTATCTGTACTTTTTTAAAACTAAGATACTAGTCTAGTATATTTTCTGTCCTAGTTCCAAACTAACAATTTTACCTTTATTGAAGGTAAAGGTTTTATGCAGTAGCCCCTCTACATAAAATGACCAGACTCCATGTGGATCAGGGCAATGATTACAAATAGACACAACGGTTTCTGCTATTCCAGTCTCATTGTTAATCCGACTTTCTAATTCATTTAAATAGTGACTAGAATCATTAATATATTGCCCCTGCGATTCCAATTCACCGCGGAGGGTATATATCCAAAAACTATCCATATAAGGGCTATACTTAGTTATTTTGCGAATACAACCATTAACAAGCCATTCAAATTGTGCACTTGTTTTTTTATCTTGATTATATTCTACATACTCTTTTAGATTCATTTCATTGTTGTATATAAAATACTTGACTACATAGTTATGCTCGACACAGAGTTGATATATTCCATCTAGATATTGAAACTTTATTTCCTTGAAACTTGAATCCCCTCGATTTTCAATTATTTTATTATCATGAGATTACTGAAAACTTATATTCTCAAATTCTAGTTTTTTATTCTGGCTATGCAGTGCTGTGGAGATAAGAAAGCTCAGAATTATATATATATATCATGATTATTATACGTGTAATTGAGCAATTTATTTTATCCTCACCCTTCTCAGGTCAAGGGTATTCAATACATTAGGACTAAGACCTTCAATATTGGGCTGCACGAGTCGAATGGTCTGATCATAAAATAAGGGAACGATAGGAGATTCTTCTACAAGGATCTCTTCGAGTTGTCGATAATAATTTCTTCGGATACTCGGATTCATTTCAGACATTAATTTTTCATAGAGCATATCATATTTCGCATTTGAAAAACGGGTATAGTTCGGTGGGGAACCATTTTTAGAATAAAAACAAGCTAAGAAGTTTTCCGCGTCGGGATAGTCCGCCATCCATGAACGACGAAAAAAATCTAAATGCCCAGCCGCTGCCAGTTGCATCATCATAACCGCGGGATGAAGTTTGATTTCTACCTTAAAACCAGCAGAACTTAATTGATGGGCTAGGAGCTCAGCCATTTCTACAAAGTTATTATTGATATGAAGTTCTAATGTTGGTTTGTTTTTATCTGAATATCCTTCTTCTGCTAAAAGACGCTTTGCTTTTTTAGGCTGATAACTCAATCCTTGAAAACTGCTGTCATAGTTGGGCATGGCAGAAGGCACAAACCCTTTATTGGCCGGCAGAACTAGATTGTATTTTAGATACTGAGCTAATTCATTTCTATCAATACTGCAATTGATTGCTTGGCGCAATTTTTTACTTCTCATTATAGAGTGTGGCTTTAGCATATCTTCTCGAACCAGAATGGCCATATACTCTGTATTGAGAAATGGCTTTTTGTATAGCTGCACTTTTTTATTCCAATTTTCATTGAGTTGACCATTTCGATCGAATACCTGCTGAATAATACTCTGATCTAGTCCTGTGATAAAACTCAATTCTCTTTTTTCAAATGAAAATAATTCTGTTTTTTTGTTTTGATTAAACGTGATTTTGACATAGTCTAGATAGGGGAGAGTCTTTCCTTCGCTATCTCGTATATGATAGTGCGGATTCTTTTTCAAGAATAATACTTCAGCATCTTCCCAGAACTTAAATGCAAAAGCTCCCGTTCCTACTGGATTTTTTCTAAACGTTTTTCCATAATAGTCTACTGCTTCTTTCGGAACGATAGCGCAATATGGCATAGATAATATTTGTAGAAATTGAGCATTCGGTTGACGTAATCGAATCATAATATGAAACGAATCGATTATCTGGAATGGAGAAAGACTATCTAATTTATTTCTCAGGACCCAAGCACCAGGTGATGCTGTTTTATGATTTATCAATCGAAGAAAAGAATAGGCGACATCATAGGCATTGAATGATCGAGTGCTATCTGTATTATTAAAACATGGATTCTTATGAAAATAGACATCTTTTTTTAATTTGAAATGATAGTTTAGTTGATTCGTTTCTACCCATGAGCTATCGGTTAATAAGGACCTCAGCTCTGCATTCGAGTCCAATATGAATAAGCCTTCGTAGATATGACTGCAAGCCCACATGGCAGCTAAATCTTTAGAGAAAGCAGGGTCTAGGCTATTTAATTCTACTGCTTGGTTGTATTTGAAAGTTTTTGTGTTTGTTTTTGAGTCTAAGCTACAAGAGATAAGTTTCAGGATACAAGCTGCAAGTATTGCATACTTTACCAGTCTATAGTTAGGAGTAGGCAGTATATACAATTTAAAGTAGAATTGGGGTTTCATAACTATTAACTTGAAACTCGCAACTTGTTACTTAATAAATATCCACTGTATCATTTCCTTCCAGCTTACTTTTTTTCCGTAAAGTAATATGCCTGTCTTGTATATTCTAGAAGCTAAGAAAATAAAGAAGACCATAGTCAATACCATGATAGCCATAGAAGCTAAAAGCTGCCAGAGAGAGACTCCTTCAGGGATACCAAATACGACGCGACTCATCATGACTACAGGTGAGGTAAATGGAATCATACTAGCGATAACGGCTTCCGTGCAGTTGGGGTTATTGACTGATTTGCTCAGAAAGATAAAGGATAAAAATATAGGCATCATGATGGGCATCATGAGGGATTGAACATCCTGGGGGTCATCGCCAACAGAAGCTCCTACTGCTGCAAATAAAGAAGAATAAAGGAAAAAACCACTTATGAAGTAAAATATAAATAAGCCAAATATAGGAATATAATCTATAGACTGTAACCCTTGCATGGCATGGAGAAACTCTGGATTGCTGGCTATAGAGGCGGCGGCGCTCATTGGCATGTCCGCAGGTAATGACTTTAATTCATGAATACCAAAAACTATCCCAATGGCTAGATTGATGATGAGAATGAATGAACCCCATACGCTGAGTTGAAGAAAACTGACCATTCCTATACCTATAATTTTTCCTAGAAGCAATTCAAATGGACGGACGCTACTGATTATGATTTCAACGATCCGGTTAGTTTTCTCTTCCATGACTCCTCGCATGACTTGCGCGCCATATATAGTCAGTATGACATACATCATGATACCGAGCCCAAAACTCAATGCATAGGCTATGCCTTCTTTCAATTCATTTTCTTCTCCCCCTGATATAGATTTATATACTAGCTTCACAGGGCTTTTGATTTCTTCTATCTTTTTGATATCGATATCTATGCGCTCAAAACGATTAGTCTCTATGATGTTTTGTAGTTTGGCTTCCAGTTTATTTTTAGTCAGCATACCTAGCTTGGTATAGGTCAGTATCTCAATTCTTCCAAAAGAAATGCTATCTAAATGACTTGGCACTATCAGTATCGCATCTATTTTGTCCTCTTCCTTGATATCCTCTCGACTTGCTATGACTTTGTCGAGTGATTTGAATACGAAGTTATCTTCATTTTTCAATTGCGGTAGAATAGATAGCGAACTATCAATAACACCTATGCTATGCGTATCGGTATCAGTGGAAGTAAAAAAGAAGATCGTTCCATAAAATAGAACAATTCCTATGGGTAATAATAAAGTCGATATAAGAAAAGTCTTATTTCGAATGCGAATAGAAAAATCGCGGTAGGCAATGAGGAAGATTTTTTTCATGTAGTTAATTTAAGAATTATCTCCTTTTACCAGTTCTATAAATATTTCATTTAGAGTTGGAGTATCTATAGCCAGACTACTTAGTTCAATATCCTGATTTGAAAGGTAAGCTAAGAGCTCCTTTGTTTTTTTTCCTTCCTTTAGGCAGAATTTAAATTCTTTATTGATAAGTCTTTCTCCACTGTAAAGTTCATTTTCCGGGGGTAAATTCTCCAATCTTTCGCCTCTGAGTATATAGGCTCCTTTTTGAAATTGCTTTTTTGCATTTAATACAGTATCATTGAGAATAATTTTTCCTTTATTCATGAGCACTATCTGTTCGCAAATTTCTTCTACCTGCTCCATTCTATGGGTGCTGAAAATGACAGTCGCACCTTTCTCAGCTAGGTCATAGATTTCATTCTTGATAATATCTGCATTGATAGGATCTAGACCAGAAAATGGCTCATCTAAGATAATAAGAGAGGGCTCATGAATGACCGTGCAGACGAATTGTAATTTCTGGCCCATGCCTTTGCTCACTTCCTCTACTTTTTTATTTCGCCAGCTATTCATATCCAGCTTGTCAAACCAATAATTGACTTTTTCCTTGGCTACATTGTAGGGGAGACCTTTTAGTTGAGCTAAGTAGATGGCTTGCTCCTCCGCTTTCATTTTTTTATAAAGTCCTCGCTCTTCTGGCATATAGCCTATGAAGCGCGCATTGGATACAAGATCCGTTTTTTGACCTTGTACATAGATTTCGCCGTGATCTGGAATTAGAATCCCCGTAATCATTCTTAGCAAGGTAGTCTT
>Ga0208082_1000141_pt1 | contig 20895 bp, 20 predicted proteins | sample LakMenE09Jun09ns_FD_150683 | JGI IMG/M metagenome (GOLD analysis project Ga0208082, IMG submission 150683) | Freshwater microbial communities from Lake Mendota, WI - 09JUN2009 deep hole epilimnion ns (SPAdes) | ecosystem: Environmental > Aquatic > Freshwater > Lake > Epilimnion/Euphotic zone ... | reverse complement strand
ATGCGCATACAGTAGGGTCTAGATTGAATTTCATCGCTTGGTCATAGGCCGTCTGATCTATTGGAATTTCTTTTTCCTCTATGAGGCATCCTAGTTTTGATTGACTGCATATATGCATCAGTTCGCTACTCAGTCCGTCGCTGATATCAATCATAGCATGTGGAAGAATATTCTCTGATTTAAAATAGTCTATGACCTTCTTTTTAGCCTCTGGCTTGAGTATGCGCTCTATGAGGTAGCTATTCTCTTCCGTTATCTCCGGCTTCATATTGGGGTCTTCGAGATAGACTTGTTTTTCTCGAATGAGGATTTGTAATCCTAAATAGGCCGCACCTAGATTGCCAGTGACACAGATAAGGTCGCCTTCTTTCGCCTGATTTCTATAAACTATTTTATCTTCTGCCGCTTCTCCTATGGCTGTGATAGATATAATCAGACCTTTCGGAGAGCTAGTTGTATCGCCTCCTATGACATCTATACCATAATTTTCACAGGCGAGATATATTCCTGCATATATTTCCTCTAAGGCTTCTACAGAAAATCGATTACTCACCGCTATGCTGACAGTGATATGCTTGGGCGTGCCGTTCATGGCATATATGTCGGAAACATTTACCACTACTGCTTTATAGCCTAGATGCTTCAAGGGTGTATAACTTAGGTCAAAGTGAATATCTTCGACTAGAAAATCGGTAGTGACGAGTGTTTTAAGTGGCTTTGCATCAATGACGGCACAATCATCGCCTATAGATTTGATGGTACCAGAATGTTTTGTATTGCCTTTGCTAAGTCGCTGTATGAGTCCAAATTCACCCAGTTCACTTATTTCTGTTCTTTTAGTCATTGCTTGGCTTGTATGATTTAGTTTTAATTATTGGTTTAGTTTGAATTTAAATACGACTGGCTGATGGTCTGAAAATTCGAAATTTTGTGAAATACCATGACAAGAAATAGCAGATATATTTTTTGAAACCCAAAAGAAATCGATCACTGTGGTGAATGTTTTTTCAGCATCGTAGGCTTTGTCATTTTTTCTATTGGTAGCAGTTTTGGGGTCGAATATCCATTGACCACCTTGGGTCAGAGGTTTTACATTGGTCTGTGAATAGTCTCCTTCTTTGCCTGCCGCTAGGCTATTGTAGGCGAAATCTGGCGGGCACTGATTCCAATCCCCACCACAAACGATATAGTTTTCTTTTGCATCTTCCTTGTCCAATATCGTTTTTAGATAAGCCATTTCCTCGGCCTTAAGTTTGCCAGAATCGTCGTAGGCACTATTATGAATATTGATGAAAATTAAATCCTTACCATTGGTCAGGTGGAAATATTGAATCAATAGACATCTTCGAAGGAAAAATAACTGCTTTGGAAAGCCAAACTGACCTGGTAATTGATGCCGCTCTACTTTGTAGGGCTCATATTTAGCGAGTGATAATAGGCCGCTATTGACCTTGCCCATGGGTTTAGTCCATGGCTGAGGGATATAGTTCACTTTATAGTTATAAGCAAAATGCGAAAAAGGATTGGATTTATGTGCCTGTGCCTTGAGAAAGGAAACTTGATCTAAATAGTAGCTTCTTTTCGAATGAGAATCTACTTCTTGCAATAAGATAAAATCTATGCTAGTATCAGACAGGCTATTGATTATCCCATCGAAATATTTATGCACCATCTTCTCTTCTGGATTCATCATTTTACCACCATCGTAGAAGAAATCGGATTCTGCACCCAGCCCGGCATAGCCTATATTCCATATCATGGTAGAGAACGAATCTCCTTCTAGTTTTGGAGCCTGATTATTAGAGTAAAGTAGCTCTATGATAGGAGGATCGAAATAAGTCAACTTAGCATAGACGATACAACCGATTACATAGCTCAGGGGAATAAGCAGTATTATGCCGATAATTTTCCAAAAGTTCATAATTAGAATTTTGGTAAAAATACGAACTTATAACATTTATGTATTAGAAATATACCAAGCAATTTCAGGCATAATGTCTTACTAGAAATATCTTCGAATATTCAATATATCTCTTAAGGAATAAGTATCGGAGGTTGATATTTCGTTATAGAAATCAATGTATAAAATCCAATTCTTTGTCAAAACCATCTTCTATCATAGCTGTACCAAATACGGCGAGCAAGAAACATATAAAACATATAAAGAAGGCTATTTGAATCATCTTGGCATCGGGATGGGCAGAGAACGTGACGAAAATCCAAGTAATTGGGACGACAGTGCCTCTCACAAAATTAGGAACCGTGGAGCTGGCGGTGGCTCTGAGGTTGGTTCCAAACTGCTCCGCACTATTGATAACAAATAATGCCCAATAGCCTGTAGCGAAACCTAGGACATACGACATGGTGTAGTAGAAATTAGGCTTCTGATCTGTAGTAAACATAAAAACACAGCTAGCAAAAAAGGCCATGGTGAGATAGATGTAAATCACCGTTTTTCTATTTCTTAGCACCTGACTGAGCACCCCACTCACTATATCGCCAGTGGATAGTCCTATATATGTCCACATAATGCAGATAGGCACTTCGATATGTATACCACTATTTTTAAACGCAAATCGGTCGCCTAGATTAATCAATACACCGATGATAAACCAAATGGGAATACCAACGGCTATGCAACTCATATATATTTTCAATAAATCACCGCTAGATACAATCTGCCATAGACTTCCTTTCTTGACACCTGATTTCTCCATTTTTATATACATAGTACTTTCAAGATTGCTGGTGCGAAGCAGGAGCAACAAAAGTCCCATGATACCCCCCACAAGGTAGGCCATTTGCCAGTTTTGAAGGTTAGTATCGAATAAAGAGTTGAGCATTGCGCCTTTATTGCCTACTAACGTAGCAAATACTCCCCCTAGTGCTCCAAAGGTCACAATGAGCATAGTGCCGAGCCCTCGTTTCCCTTTTGCTATTGTTTCAGACATGAGTGTGACCCCAGCGCCTAGCTCACCAGCTAGTCCTATGCCGGCCAATAGTCTTAATATTTTGTATGTATTGATATCGGTTACAAAGGCATTGAGAATATTGGCTATGGAATACATCAGAATAGATCCAAAGAGCACGATGACCCGTCCACGCTTATCGCCGATCATTCCCCAAAGTATACCGCCGATGACCATTCCGGTCATTTGGTAGTTAAAAAGGGATACTTCATAGACCTTGTAGGTGATCTCATTATACCCTAGTGCGAACAAGCTCTCTTTCTTGATAATGCCAAAAAGAATCAAATCATAGATATCTACGAAATATCCAAGAGCTGAAATAATAATGATTATCCATGTCTTTTTTGTCATAAAGGGCAAAGATAAGGAATTGGAAATAAATATACTTACCTATCCCCTCCTATCAGCTGGCCAAGTCCTCCTAGAATACTTCCTTCTTCCTTGGATCCACCATTTTGAGGCGCATAAGAGAAGATTCTAGCAGCTAGGCGAGAAATTGGTAGTGTTTGTAGCCAGACAGTTCCTGTGCCACTGAGAACAGCATAGAAAATGCCTTCACCTCCGAAAACCATGTTTCGTATTCCTTTGATGCGTTGTATATCATAGTTGACCCCTTGGGTAAAGCCCACGATACAGCCCGTATCCACTTTCAATACCTGACCAGGCTGGAGTTGAAACTCCTCTACATGACCACCTGCATGCATAAAAGCCATGCCATCGCCTATCAGTTTCTGCATGATAAATCCTTCCCCTCCGAAGAGTCCAGTGCCTAGTTTTCGCTGAAATTCTATACCGACCTCTACGCCCTTAGCTGCGCAGAGGAATGCATCTTTCTGACAGATGATTTTACCACCGAGTTGATTTAAATCTAGGGGAATAATCTTGCCAGGATAGGGCGAAGCAAAAGCCACTTGAGATTTTTTATTGCCAACATTGGTATAGGCTGTCATGAATAGACTTTCTCCCGTCAATAGACGTTTACCTGCATTCAATAGATTGCCTAAAACGCCTTGTGATTGGGCATTTTTAGAGCCATCGCCGAAAATCGTTTGCATTTCTATACCTTCGCGCATATACATAAATGACCCGGCCTCTGCTATGACTACTTCGTTCGGATCGAGCTCTACTTCTACGTATTGCAGTTCAGAACCTACTATCTTATAATCTATTTCGTGATCTTGAATATTATTCATTTTAGACAATTTATTTAGTTAGAGTTTTTTTTATTAGTGTGAGAAATGAGAAAAGGTTACAATTTTATTTTTTCATATTTCACTACCTCAAAATCATACTCATTCTTATCATTTTTCGCATACGAATCGAGAACCTCACGAGTCCATTCATTCATGTTAATTTCTGGGAAAAAGGTGTCTCCTTCTAGATTTACATTTACTTCGGTAGCATAAACCACATCTGCCAATGGAATTGTTTGCTCATAAATAGTGCCGCCACCTATAATATAAATTTCCTCTTCCGTTTTCTTAAGAGAAGAAATAGCTTCTTCCAAAGATTTACACCAGATTAGATTTTCATGCTCCTCAATAGGTTCTTGACGGCTGATGACTACATTTTTTCTATTCGGTAGCGGTCTAAATTTTTTAGGAAGAGAAAGATAGGTATTCTTTCCCATGACCACTGTTTTTCCAGAAGTTTGCTGTTTAAAAAAAGCCATATCATCTGCTAAATGCCAGAGGAGATTATTGTCTTTTCCTATTATGTTATTTGTCGAAAAGGCTACTATAATATTTACCTTCATACAAGCTATTTATTGACCTTCTTTTTAAAAATCACATAGGTCGGAAAATGATCAGAAAAGCCACCTTGGTAGAGGTCGCCATTGTAGGTTCTCAGCGGATAGCCTTTGTATTGCCCGTCCATTTGCACCATATAGTTTCGGCTAAAGATATATCCACCGCCATATATTAGAGGATTCTCGCTAGATAAGACTTGGGGTGAAACTAGTATCTGATCAAATAAATTCCAAGCGTCTGCATAGGCGAGAGTCCCTATTCCTTTTTTAAAATATTCATAAAATGGATTGAAGAATTTGCCGTCTATAGCTTCTTCTTTTTTGCCAGTAGATTTTAAACATTTCACTAAACTAGGACTGGTGGGGTCATCGTTCAGATCTCCCATCACTATTACATTGGCCAAAGGATTTAGAAGTAAAATACTATCTGTTTTGGCACGCATAAATTCTGCGGCACGGCATCGCTTGGGCATAGAGACTTCTTCGCCTCCGCGGCGGCTAGGCCAGTGCGCTACCATCACGTGCATCTCTTCTCCCATAAAGAGACCCTGTACCCATAGAATATCTCTGGTTCTGCCCTCGCCTAGATCTTCCATGTCTACATAAATCTTGTCTGACTTCAAGACCTTGAAATATTTTGGGTTATAAAGTAGACCTACATCTATACCCCTGGCGTCTTTCGAATCATAGTGCACTATCTTATAATTCCTAGATTTCAATGCATTCTGATTGCAAAGATCTCTCAAAACACTTCTGTTCTCAATTTCTGCTACACCTATGATAGCTAGCCCCTCAGGGCTATGATCTGTGCCTATTTCAGACACTACTTTTTCTAGTTTAGATAGTTTATCTAGATATATTTCTCCTGTATATCTTCTTGTGCCATTAGGTGTAAATTCTTCGTCGTTGACATCGTCTTGGTCTATCGTGTCATATAGATTCTCTAAATTATAAAAGCCTATAAGTCCTAAATTGAATTTTTCCTGTGCGGAGAGAAAGGAAAATGATATCCAAAGAGCAGTAAAAATTATTTTTTTAAGCATAATAGTTCCGACAGAACGCGTCATAATTAGTTTGAATTTTGACTAAATTAAATTCTTTTGATTCTTTGACAAAAGGTTGGTCAATTAGTTTATTATAAAGTTCAATATATCTTTCGGAAATGGTATTGACCCAGTCTGTTGTCATTTCAGGAACCATTTCACCTTCTTGCCCCATAAAATTATTTTCTATTAACCATTGACGAACAAATTCTTTGGAGAGTTGGCTAGGGCTTTCTCCCAGATTGAATTTATCCAAATAACTATCCGCAATAAAATAACGAGAGCTATCAGGAGTTAATATTTCATCAATTAGAATAATTTGACCATCTTTTTTTCTTCCAAATTCAAATTTGGTGTCAACTAAGATTAGATTTTTTGTACTCGCATATTGCGAACCAAAATTAAATAGGTCTAGGGAGTACTTTTTTATTAAATCCCAATCAGCTTTACTGACTAAACTATCTTTCAGAATTTCTTCTTCCGATGTATTTTCATCATGACCTGCTGAAGCTTTGGTTGTAGGCGTAATAATTGGGGATTCTAATTTTTGATTATTTTTCAATCCATCAGGGAGTATATTTCCACAGAACATTCGCTCACCAGCATCATAGGCACGCCACATACTGCCAGATATATATCCGCGCACTATGACTTCGATAGGAATCGTAGGCGCTAAATGACCGAACGCTACATGGCTATTCGGTGTGTCAATAAGCCAATTGGGAACAATATCTTTGGTTTGATGAAGGAAAAAAGTTGAAATTCCATTCAGTACGGCACCTTTATAGGGTATCGGGGCCGGCAATACTACGTCAAAAGCAGATATCCTATCTGAGACTATTATGAATATAAAATCTCCTTTTGTATAGACATCTCTAACTTTCCCTTTATAGTAGGCTGTATCTGGACTTAATCGAAGCATTATTTTTCAGGATTATTTTCGAAGGCTGTTATGATCTTTGCTACTAGTCTATGTCTTATGACATCTTCATTCGTGAGCCTTACTATGCCGATACCTTCTATTCCGTCAAGTATTCGCAATGTATGAGGCAATCCACTTTGTTGTGATCTAGGTAAATCTATCTGCGTGACGTCTCCTGTGACAATGCATTTCGCATTAGGTCCTATACGAGTTAGGAACATTTTGAGCTGCATGGATGTGGCATTTTGAGCCTCATCTAGGATAATAAAGGCATTATCAAGTGTACGTCCTCTCATAAAAGCCAGTGGAGCTACTTCAATAATTCTTGTTTCTTTTAGCTGAGTCAATTTGTCAAATGGAATCATATCTTCCAATGCATCATACAATGGCCGAAGGTAGGGGTCTACTTTTTCTCTTAAATCTCCTGGAAGAAAACCTAAATTTTCTCCAGCCTCCACAGCAGGCCTAGTTAATACAATTCTTTTGACTTGTTTTTCCTTCCATGCTTTGACGGCTAGGGCTACAGCGGTATAAGTCTTTCCTGTACCAGCAGGTCCTATAGCGAATAGGATATCATTTTTTAGATTTTGCTCCACCATCACTCGTTGATTAGGTGTACGAGCTCGCACTGCATGTCCATTATTGCCATATACGATGACATCCCCCGTTGGCTTAGCTAAATAAGCAGCGTTAGGAGTTTCACTCATAGCTATTTTTTCAATATCTTTAAGCGTTATATCCTGATATTGCTTGATATGCTCTACAATAACGCGCATCTTGAGCTCGAATTGCTCTATTTCATCTCCCTTTCCACTTACTTTGATTTTATCTCCTCTAAAAACCATTCTAAGTAATGGAAATGCTTTTTTTAGTACATCGAGTTTATTATTATTCACTCCATATAATACCAATGGGTCTATATCTTGTAATAGTATAGTACTTTCTATCATATATTAAATATGTAAGGATGATTATCGTCTGAGTAGTCCAAGTCTGTGGGGTCTTCTAGTATTATTCCTATAGGAATTTCTTTTTACTTTGGTTGTTGAAATTTCTTTTCCAGATACGCTTCCACTTTTGCGTTTACTTTCATCATTGCAGACAGAGGAATAAGTAGGTGCTTTTTTGCATGCAGATTGAAGCATCAAAAAGGCTAGAATTAAAAATATGTATTTCACTGTCGAGAATTTAGTTTAACATTATAGTTACAAATTTATTAAAATCTAGGTGTTTTTCCTATTATTATTTTGTAAATACAGGTTTCATAGGGGTTACAAGCTATAATTTACAAGGAAATTAATCCACATTTTGAAAAAAGTAATTTAAATCTAATTTACTGAAATACAATTGTTTGACTATTAAGTTATCCCTGTTTACAAGGGTTTTCCACAGAGTAGATGAAACTAAATCTTACAGATGTATTATAAACAGGCGTTTTGCTCTAAATTTGTTCTCGTTATTAATTATTCACAACCTAAAATCTTTAAAGATGAACAAAGGAGATTTAATCGACAAAATTGCAGCTGACGCTGGTATCACTAAAGCTTCAGCTGGTGATGCATTGAATTCTTTCATGAATGCAGTAAAGTCTACACTACAAAAAGGTAACAAAGTTACTTTAGTAGGATTTGGCACTTTTTCTGTATCTAAAAGAAGCGCTAGAACAGGAAGAAATCCTCAAACTGGCAAAGAAATCAAGATAGCTGCTAAAACTGTAGCTAAATTTAAAGCCGGTGCAGATCTTTCTGCTTCTGCTGCAAAAGCAAAAATCAAGTAATTTTAAAAAATAATATTTTTTTTACTTGCTTACTAATACTCCGCCTTCGGGTGGAGTATTTTTTTTATAGGTTATTCTACTTTTCAATAGTCTAGTCGGCAATATTAGACAAGAGTTATTGCTAAAAGCCATGAAGCAATATATCGAAAACAATTTTTTTTATCTATATTTGTGGATAGTAAATTTTTATAAACAACTTAAATTACAACATCAAATGGGAAGAGGTGATATTAAATCAAAAAAGGGGAAAATTGCCAATGGATCATATGGCAAGAAAAGAAAGCAGAGAACGGCAAAAAAGATAGCTATCGTAGCTAAACCTGTAAAAACTAAAAAAGTTTCAGTCGAAGAGGCTGGTGAGCCAGAGGTAAAAAAGACGAAAAAAACTACTAAGAAAACTGTTAAGAAAACAACTGAAGAAACAAATGAACAGTAATCTTGTAGCTCTATTATTTATTTTCTCACTGACTTCATGTAATATAGAGAAAAAAAAGGTAGAAGCTCCTCTCGAAGATAAAGCTCCTATAGAATCTTCACCTTCGAAGAAATTTATTGAAATACAAGGTTTAAATCCAGACGGAGACAGTATTCGTTTCACTGATATTAAATCAAAATATATTCTAGTTGAGTTCTGGGCATCATGGTGTCCTCCATGCAGGCAGTTTAATCCTCATTTGATCAAACTTTACAAACTATATCAGCCACGAGGCTTGGAGATTTTATCTATTTCTTTAGACCATGAAAATGAAAAATGGAATCTTGCCATCAATAAAGATGGCCTTATATGGCCCTATCACATCTCAGATTTAGGTGGATGGGAGTCCAAATGGGCTTTAAAATACGGTATAGAGTCGATACCTAGTAATTTTTTAGTTGATAGTCTAGGAAACGTCATAGCCAGTGATATGTCCCATGAACAAATGGCTAATACGTTATCTACTTTACTTAAATAAGCTATCTAAGGTTTTTAATTCATAAATGCGCTTATTCTCAAAAAGTATAAGCGCATTTTCATTATAAGTCTGAATTGATTTAATAGGATAGGGCAGAAAAGCTTTCTTAGCAGAGGTATTATCTACTTCTTCCAATTTACTCATTTCATATCTAGTTATTCCTCTACCTTGAGTTAGATAGATATTGCCTTTGTATTCAAATAAATATTTATAAGATTTTAGTGGTATGTGTTGGATTAAATTCCCGTATTCATTGATGATGAATAGGCCATAATTAGTATCTAAGGCAAGACTTTGGTTTCTCAACTGAATGATTTGCGTAGGAAAATAGGATTGATTTCCTATTTTGAAAGGGTTTGGATTTTGTGAAATTTTTACCCCATTTTCATTGATTTTATAAAGAGAATTATTACTCACATCTAGCACCAATATCATTTTATCTAATGTGAATTTCACGAATGTCGGCTGATATATCTGAAGCTGATCTAGTCTAAATTTAGATAAGACACCCCAGCGGCTATTGTTTATTTCTATAGTGTTCGAACTTTTATGAAAGAAAAGATTTTTAAGAGGAATTTGCAAATCTAATTGGACATCACCTATGTTTTGAAAATAAAGAGTGTCATTATAGGCTATTTCGGAACTGCTTCTTACTATTTTGTGGTCATAAATATACCACTTATTATTGAGTTTATCTACCTTTAAATTTAATAAGGCAGAATCTACAGAATAATTAAGAGAGTCTAATATAGATTGAGAAAAAAAACTAAAACTTAAATGCGTTAGGATTAAAATCGAAATTATTCTTTTCGCTACCATATTGATACAAAGATAATTCATTTTCATGGAAAATAGCATAAGTATCATACTGCAGCCAATCACCGAGATTGATATATGTAGCGGTAGAGTCATCTAGTTTGGTATATATTGGAAGATGCCTATGCCCAAAAATAAAGTAATCCACAGTATCTTCTTTTAACTTGGTCTGACAGAAATTATATAGCCATTCATTGTTATTTCCCATATAGGTTTCGGGCTCACTAGGTTGACCATATCGACTCCTATAAGAGAAGAAACTAGCTAATCTGATTCCAAGGTCGGGATGAATCCACTTAAAGAAGAACTTACAAATAGGCGAACTGAAAAATACCTTTAAAAATTTATATTTTAAATCTCCTGGTCCTAGTCCATCCCCATGTCCAATATATAGGTTTTTGTCGCCTAGCCTTAACTGAATAGGATGTGCGTATATTCTTGCATTAAACTCTATACTAAACAAATCCTTCATCCACATATCGTGGTTTCCTTTGAAAAAATGTAGTTGAACTCCCTTGTCAGCCAAAGAAGCTAATTTGCCAAAAAGTCTATAATATCCTTTTGGTACTACAGTATTATACTCAAACCAAAAATCAAAAACATCCCCTAATAAGTAGACATCACTGACTTCTTCTGCATAGATTTCTAATAGTTTGCAAATTTTATTTTCGCGATATCTGCTAGTTTCACTATCAGGAACGCCTAGGTGGAAATCGGATAGAAATAAAACTTTCTTCACCTATAGTATTTATTCGAAACAACATTCTTCACAGTAGAAAATAAAAATTCTCTTGGTGCCTCTGGAGATAAGAATAGGTTTGTTTAGTGCAAAACGAGTGCTTTTTTCTTCTTTGGAAATATCAATTATAAATGGAAACACTTCCTGATGTTTTAAAATAAAATCAGACACAGCATGATCCATATTTAGCTTTATCTGTCCTTTAGACGCTAAAATAATATGGTATTCTGGAAAATTATCAAGCGGTCTAAATCTATTCTGGTTGGGGTTAAGTATTATCGTACCTTCATCGGATACTAATCCTTCACAAAAGCTTATAGCTACATTGGTAGAATCAATAACCCTATCAATTTTAAGATGGGATGGAAATTGTTCATCCTTCATTAGGCGAACGATAGAGTCTTCCCAGACAAAAGCTCTAGTAAGGTTATTCATGCTTAGAAAATGAATTAACTTCTCTTTTAATTCGTTTTTATCCGCACAATAAATGAATTTACCTTCTTTATCTATAAATTTTTGTGCAAAATTCAAATCTGCATTATGGGGGATTTCCACAAACGTCTTTGTATGATTATAGATCTCATTTTCTAAAACATCTTGTGGCACATATGTCGTATACAATTTCTTGGATGAATCTGTATCTAATTCAATACCCTCGTGAGATTTGCTATTATTTTGATTATGTAATATATTTGGAAACATTCAGTATATGTTTACGCAAAAGTAGTATAATATTAGCTAGTTGTATAGTCCTACTATCTACCAATTTGGAAAACGTGGTTAAAAAATAGGACAAATTATTTCTTAATCTGCAGGGATTAACTTCTTGCCTTTACTTTTTCTAATATTCACAGCTACTATTTTATATTCTGGACACATAGCTTCTGAATCATGCTCGTCGCTGGTGATGACATTTAGCATAATGTCTGGAAAATGAAATGTTGTACTCAGCACTCCTTGCTTTACTTCTTCTGTAATTCTTGCTTTGATATCTACCTTACCCCTTGGAGATTCTACACATACAAAATCACCTTCGTGAATCAGATGTTTGGCTGCATCTTCAGGGTGAATTAGAAGAACATCCTCAGTTAATATAAGAGCATTACCCGTTCGGCGCGTCATCGTGCCACAGTTGTAATGCTCCAGTTCTCTATTCGTCGTCACGATATAAGGATATTCCTTTTTGTATCTAGTCAATTCATTACTCTCCTGGTAGTCGAAGTAATGAAATTTACCTAAACCACGAGAGAATTTATCTAAATGCATAATCTGTGTATCCTTACCGCCTTTCAGCACGGGCCATTGCTTTCCGTTATCGCCTAGCTCTTCCCATTTCACGCCTGCGAAAAATGGCACTATCTGAGAGACCTCATTAAGCACAGTGGCTGCATCATAATCTGCTTGTGGAAAGCCCATTCGCTGCATGATCTCGGCTACAATTTGTCCGTCAGGCTTTGTACCTGGGAGAGGCTCTACCACCTTTTGCACGCGTTGTATTCTTCTTTCTCCATTAGTGAAAGTGCCACTTTTTTCTAGAAATGAAGAAGCTGGTAATATCACGGTAGCATATTTAGCCGTTTCCGTCATGAAAATTTCTTGTACGACTAATAAATCTAGGTTTTTCATAGCAGCAATGACTTTATTAGTATTCGGATCGGTTTGCACCACATCCTCACCCATGAGCCAAAGGGCTTTTAGTTTACCATCTATGGAGGCATCAAACATTTCAGGAATTTTCAAGCCTTTTCCTAGTGGAATTTTTGTTTGGTAAAAATTTTCATAGTGTTTGTTGATTTCTGGATTATATGCATCGAGGTAGCCAGCACCCTGATGTGGCTGACAGCCCATATCCGCAGCTCCTTGCACATTGTTTTGACCTCGTAGAGGATTTACCCCTACTCCTTTACGGCCTATATTTCCTGTAATCATGGCTAGGTCAGAAATAAGCATCACAGTATAACTACCTTGAGAATGCTCTGTGACTCCTAGTCCATGGAAAGACATAGCATTGCCTGCATTAGCATAAGCCATAGCTGCTTGACGAACTAGACTTTTATCTACTCCTGTTATGTTCTCTAGTTCATCTAGATTCAATGCCAGTATTTGTTCTTTAAATTCAAGATAACCTTCTGTTCTTGACTCTATGAAACCTTTGTCTTCTATACCTTCTGTGATAATATAATAGAGCATCATATTGAGGAGGGCTACATTGGTTCCTGGATGGAGTTGCAGATGATAGGTAGCATATCTTGCAATTTCAGTTTCTCGAGGATCTATCACTATGGTTGTTTTATTCTTCATCGCAAACTGCTTTAGCTTAGCCCCAGTTACTGGATGACCATCTGTAGGGTTAGCACCAATAATCATTATGCAGTTTGTGTATTTTAAATCTTCAATAGAATTGGTAGCTGCACCTGTTCCAAAGGCTCGCTGCATTCCAAGAGCTGTAGGCGAATGACAGACTCTAGCGCAACAGTCTATATTATTAGTACCAATAACAGCTCGAATAAATTTCTGCATCAAATAATTTTCCTCATTGGTGCAGCGAGCTGAAGAAATGCCTGCGATGGCATCTGGACCATAGGTCTGTTTTATATGGGTCAATTTATCTACAATAAAGTCATAGGCTTCGTCCCAAGTCGCGGGCACTAATTGTCCATTTCTGCGTATTAATGGCGTTTTAATCCTGTCAGGGTGCTTGTAAAATGAAAAAGCATAACGACCTTTGAGACAAGTATGGCCGGCATTGACCTCTGCATCGAAAGGAGCTCTTATAGATTTTACCTCCCCATTGAGAGTAGAAACCTCTAGATTGCAGCCCACACCGCAGTATGTGCATATTGTTCTTGTTTTTTCTGTTCCAATGATAGATTTTGATTCAAAAACATCGGAGATGGCCGAAGTAGGACAAGCCTGGGCGCAGGCACCGCAGCTCACACAATCTGATTCGAAAAAATTATTTTCGAAACTTTTAATAATGTGACTATCAAAGCCTCTGCCTGCCATAGATAATACCAACTCTCCCTGAACCTCTTCGCAAGCTCTGACACATCGATAACAATTGATGCATTTAGAAAAATCAGAGGTCATGTAAGGGTGGCTCAAATCTTTTTCTCTATTCAAATGATTTTTCCCTTCTGGATAGCGAACCTTTCGGACGCCTACTTTGGCCGCCACGTCTTGAAGCTCACAGTTGTTATTTACCTCACAGGTTAGACAATCTAGTGGGTGGTCCGTTAAAACAAGTTCAATTATATTCTTTCTTAATTTGAGAATGGCTTCACTATGTGTATATATATATGAATTCTCCATTACTGGAGTATGGCATGAGGCCTGAGTCTTGCGTTCGCCGCCCTGATGAATTGCTACATCTACGCTGCATACACGGCAAGAGCCAAATGGCTTGAGATTAGGAGCGTCGCATAGGGTAGGGATATAGTCGTCTTCGAAGTATCGCTTAATAAATTGTAATATGGTATCTCCATTCTGAAATTCAAAAGGCTTGTCGTTTATAAATGCAGTTTTTGTCATTTGTTTAAATTAAGCTTTAATAAGTCTAATTCTCTAGATTAGTATATGTACTCTTTCAACTCCTCGCCAAAATACATTAAAGCATTTTTTATAGGCAAGGGCAATCCACCTCCTAAGGCACAAAGAGATCCCTTTTCCATTGTCTCTAATAAATCTGTTAATAGTGTTTTATCTATTATATAACCTTCATTTTGAGCTTTTTTGAAAAGTTCATAGCCACGTGTAGATCCCAATCTGCAAGGGAAACATTTGCCACAACTCTCATGAGCTGTAAATTGAAAAAGATGCTCGATATATTTTACCAAAGGGAAATCTTCAGGTATGGAGACTACTGAAGCATGCCCCAATAAAAAGCCTTGCTGGGCAAAGGAGTCGAAATCCACTAGTAAATCATTTATTTTAGCTACGGGCACTAGACCGCCAAGAGGACCTCCAATATGGAGCGCTTTAATCTTATTTTTAAATCCTCCACCAAGTACTTCTATTACTTTAGATAGTGGAATGCCCATATCTACTTCATATATACCAGGTCTATTAAAATGACTATCTAAGGATACTAGTTTAGTACCTGACGATTTGGCGTTACCTATAGCAGCATATTTTTCACCGCCTTCTGATAAAATGAATGGAATATTTGCTAAGGTTTCTACATTATTGACCACAGTGGGCATATTAAATAAGCCTACCTGAGTAGGGTAGGGTGGACGCACTCGGACCTCTGGTCGCTGCCCTTCGATAGAAGAGAGTAGCGCAGTTTCTTCTCCACAGATGTATGCCCCCATTGCCTTGATGACTTTAAAATCAAAATTGAATTGACTTCCAAGAATAGCGTCGCCTATCAAATGATTTTCTCTTAGAAAATCAACACTTTCATTAATTTTATCAACTGATTCTGGATATTCCCCTCTTATATATAACACTCCCCAATTAGCTCCAATTATATAACCAGTGAGAATCATGCCTAGTAATACTTTATGTGGCTGCTCTTCTAATAAATAGCGATCTGAATAGGCTCCAGGATCTCCTTCATCTGCATTGCAAACGATGAATTTATCTTTTGATGGGGTGTTTTTACAAGATTCCAATTTAAATCCCATGGCGAAACCTGCACCACCTCTGCCGCGAATACCTGACTTTTTGATTTCATTTAAAAGTTCATCGGGAGACTTTTTTAGGGATATTTTCAGTAACTTATAGAAATTTGTTAAGTCTTGAATTTTTTCTGTTAAAATTGGTGTGCCGATCTGAGCTACATTATATTTTTCCTTTGATTTAAGAGCGTTAGACTTGATTTGAGCGATTTCATGAATATCAGTCCCAGAGAAATTTTTCCCACCTATGTGAAAGGCATTATTCTCATGACATCTTCCTAGACAGCACATTTCGCCAATTTCGTCCGCAGAATAATATTTACTTATCTTATCTTTTAATTCAGTTTGCGTAGCTGCTGTCATGCAAGCGCTGCCATTGCAGATATAGACTTTTTTTCCTTGGTTTTCGGGTCGTAGAAAATCGTAAAAAGTTGTCGTTCCATAAACGGTAGATTTACCTACTAAAAACTCCTTTCTTAAGGCTTCCATTCTCTCCATATCAGGAGTCCCTTTATCCTGGGCAGCTATACCCAGTTCTTCAAAGAGATTTTTATTTAACCCTTTGCGACCTAAAAGATGACTTAAATTTTCTGGCATATGATTGCTTTCTATTATTGAATATGATTTTAACCCCATTATAAATTAGAAATAAACCAATTAATAACTGGCATAATACTGCGGTTTAGTATTATCGGTCATTTTTATTGACCGATTACTAATATACCTATGTTATTACCTCACAAAGTTACCTATTTTTTAAAATTTTATAATAAATTAAATTAACTGACCATTTTTTAAGTTCATTTATGTACCTTAGATAAATTGAAATTACTAACTTTGAGAATTAAAAAATTAAGTACGTGGTTAAATCAGCTTTAGTTTGCGGAGGAAGTAAAGGTATAGGATATGCAAGTGCTATGAAATTAGCAGAAAAAGGATACGCAGTTACCCTTTTAGCTAGAAATGAGGAAGATTTGAAGCTAGCATGCAGTAAACTACCGAGCCCGAATAATCAAGTCCATCGATACATTGCAGTAGATACAAATAATATTAATTTACTATGTCAAAAAGTCGAAGCAAAGGCTCATGAAATAGGGAGTCCTTATCTTATTTTAGTCAATAATTCTGGAGGTCCGCCAGCAGGACCTATTTCTTCTGCTAAAAACGAAGAATTTGAGGCAGCATTCAAGCAACATTTACTTGTAAATCATTCTCTGGCTATGCTTTTAATGCCAGCTATGATTGGGAATAAATTCGGCAGAATAGTTAATATAATTTCTACTTCTGTAAAGCAGCCATTACCTAATCTAGGGGTATCAAATACAATTCGCGCTGCAGTAGCTAACTGGTCTAAAACTCTAGCTAATGAATTAGCTGTGCATGGAATAACGGTAAACAATGTACTCCCTGGAGCTACAGCTACTGACAGATTAAGCGCAATTATTGAGAATAAGTCTAATAAATTGAACCTACCCCAAGAAAAAGTGGAAGAGGAGATGAAAAATGAAGTCCCAATGAAGCGTTTTGCAAAGCCTGAAGAAGTAGCTGCCGCTGTAGCCTTTCTAGTGTCGGATGAAGCCTCTTATATAACTGGAATTAATATTCCGGTAGACGGTGGCAGAACAAGCAGTCTATAAACTAATTTAAATATTACCTTATGAATTATCATGTTTTATTATTGTCTGCTCTACTAATTTTATCAGCTACATCCAAAGCGCAGTCTGTTAGTATAGACAAGAAAGTGGAAGAAGATGCTCCACAATCTTCTGTAAAACCAGAGCTTATAAGAATAGATCCATCGCTTTCTGCACCGATTACTGTTATGCATGATTTGACTATTTTTCCTCCTATCGATCAGCTAGTGAAGCATGCCATTTTCCTAGAGCCAAGAGTAGACGAGACTCATTATAAAGTGGAAATTTATGCTGTAAAGAGTCAGGAAGTGGATAATTGTAACAAGTATTTTCTTCTAGGTGATTTTGAGTTAAAGACTCTCGAAGTGCATGGCTTTCCCTATTATATTTTCAAGTCAAATACCCAAATCATATCTACTAAAATGAGTTGTGGGGATAATATTACCAAAATGAAGAATGTGCCTTCAGGAAAAACGGAATTGGTAAAATATATTAGCGTTTTGCCATTAGTAGTATATGCCCCAAGGGATATTGAAATTAAGTATAAGATTTGGAAGCAAGATCCTAGGGAACTTGACGCAAAATCATTTTAGTAATAGGCATACAGTAAAGGTCTCATTATTATGTTTTTAATCTAATTCCATTCTAAAAAATATCGTATACACTTGATTATAATTCATCCTCACAATTGTTCCAAACTTCTTAAATTTGTCCTTGATAATTTCTTAAAAAATGAGCCAACAAAAAAATTTCGTTTCCTTAAAAGATGAAACAATTAGAATGTTTGATAATCCAATATTGGATCGAATGTCAAGAATTCACTGGGCGACCCCCCTTATTGTCTGGGTTCCAGTTGTTATATACTGTTTGTATCAAGCTTTATTTGTCCAGCAGATTGGCTGGATAAAAGTTCCAGTTCTTTTTCTCATTGGTCTTTTTATATGGACGTTATCAGAATATTTCGTTCACAGATTTGTATTTCATTACCATCCGACAACTGATTTTGGTAAAAGAATTAGTTTTTTAATGCATGGCGTGCATCACGACTATCCCAATGATTCTAAGCGTTTGGTTATGCCCCCTATTATGTCTATTGTTTTAGCTATTCCATTTTTTGTTTTCTTCAATTTAGCTTTTGGGGGCGGCGGCGAATCTCTTGCTGCATTTTCTGGTATGGTATCAGGTTACTTAGTATATGATATGATGCATTTTGCTCTTCATCATGCGAAGTGGCAAAACAAGTATTTTGAAAAATTGAAAAAGCATCATATGGCTCATCATTATGTGCACCCTGAAGCTGGATTTGGTGTCAGTAATCTATTCTGGGATGTAGTTTTTAAAACTGAATTAGAAGAAGCTCGCAAGAAAGCGAATGAAGAGTAAAAATCCACCAATTCTAGTATTTTGAAAATAGCAGTTTTTCCTGGATCATTTGATCCTATAACCATAGGGCATGTCGATATCGTGAAACGATCAATACCTTTATTTGACAAAATCATAGTAGCCATAGGTGTGAATACACAAAAGAAATATTTATTTTCTTTAGATAAGCGAACGGAGTGGATAAAAGAGGTTTTCAAAGATTATCCGACGATAGAAGTTAGCAGTTACAACGGATTAACTATCAATTATTGTAAAGAAATTGGAGCTCAATATCTTCTCCGAGGTATTCGCTCTGCATCGGATTTTGAATACGAGAAAACCATAGCTCACCTAAATCATACCATGGAAAGCGAAATTGAGACTATCCTAATGCTGTCTCCACCAGAATATTCGTCCATATCATCTACTATTGTTCGAGAAATCATCTTAGGTAAGGGAGATGTAAGCAAATTTGTGCCGATAGAAATAGTCAATGGCTTATCTTGCCATAATGTTTAAACGCCTTTTTCTGGTCCTAGTTTTCTCAATATAAATCTTTTTTTCTTTAAAGAATCATTTCAATCCTTTTTATTCTCGATTAGCAATTACTTAATTTTGCTTAACTGATCAGCGAGTTTATGGCAATTTTATACACAATAATCCTTCTGGGTGCTTTTTTTAGTTAATTATTCATTCTTATACGATCTTATATTTAAAACTTAATTATATTTGCAATCCAATAATGGCTGCGTAGTTCAACTGGATAGAATAACAGATTTCGACTCTGTTGGTTAGGGGTTCGAATCCCTTCGCGGTCACTAAACTAAAGACGTAAGTGGATAGTTTTAAGTTGTTTAAGTTATTACTATCCATTTCCCAATTGTGAAATCATTAGCATTCAATATTGGCGGTGTTCCAGAGCATTTTAATCTTCCTTTTCGTAAGGCTATAGATGAGGGTGTATTCTGCGCCAAGAATCTAGATCTAAACTGGAAAGACTATAATGGAGGCACAGGTGATCTCGTCGAAGCTCTAGTGGAAAAGCAAATAGATATTGGTGTACTTCTCACAGAGGGTGCCGTAAAGGCTATAGCAGATCAGAACCCATTTAAAATAGTGCAAGTTTATGTAAATTCTCCTCTTCACTGGGGAGTGTATTGCGGAGCAGGTTCTATTTTACAATCATTAAACGACGTAAAGCAACCTAGCTTCTATATAAGCCGATTTGGTAGTGGCTCACACCTCATGTCATATAGGCTTTGTCAGCGAGAAAGGTGGTCTATGAATCAAGTAGAATTCATAGAAGTGGCTAATTTTTCTGGAGCAATAAATGAGTTTAATCAGAATCCTGATAAGTTATTTCTATGGGAGCGTTTTATGACAAAACCATATGTCGATAGAGGCACTTTAAAGAAAATTGGGGAAGTCCCAACTCCTTGGGCATCGTTTAGTATAGTGGTGCATGAAGATATTCTAAATAATCATGAAAATGCTGTCATTTTATTCTTAAAACTTATCTCTGATTATACTTATAAGTTTAAGCAGAACACATTAGACTCTATCGACTATATCTCCACTTACCTCGAGTTTTCTGTAATCGATATGAAACAGTGGATACAAGATACTGACTGGAATTATCTGCTAGATGTGCCTTATCCTAAGTTGAAAATAGCATTAGATTTTCTTAAGGAGGTCAAGCTTGTTGAGGTTAATTTTGATATTAACCATTTATGTCCAGGCGGAAATTTTTGGACCAAATGCTCATTATAGTTCATATATAATCTAGCTTGTGAATTATATATCCCATTATTATTGTCTTAAGGAGAAAAATCCTTATTATACACTAGGGGTGTTTCTGCCCGATATATTGAAAAACTTTTCGTTTTTATATAACCGCTATTTTCGATCATATGTTCCAACTTCCTTGAATACTTTCGAACTAATGCTTTGGAGAGGAATTATCCAGCATTATCAAGATGATGCTTACTTTCATGACCTATCTTTTTTTAAATTAGGCATGCAGCAGATAGAAGAGGCTATGAATTTGAGTGATGCCCTAATTTTATTGAAAAGAAAGTTCCTCATTTCACATGTATTATACGAGTTGATTTTAGATAACATGATATTGGATCGACATCCGAGCCTTGAGCTAGAAATATATGACGACTTAGCTAAGATTGATATCACTATTCTGAGAAATTTCCTAAGAAATATTGTAGGAGAGAATGAAGAAATTGACCGTTTTTCGGATTCCTTTGATCGTTTTTTGGCCAGGAGATTTTTAGGATTTTATTCCATAGAATCTAAT
>Ga0208082_1000136_pt1 | contig 21050 bp, 29 predicted proteins | sample LakMenE09Jun09ns_FD_150683 | JGI IMG/M metagenome (GOLD analysis project Ga0208082, IMG submission 150683) | Freshwater microbial communities from Lake Mendota, WI - 09JUN2009 deep hole epilimnion ns (SPAdes) | ecosystem: Environmental > Aquatic > Freshwater > Lake > Epilimnion/Euphotic zone ... | reverse complement strand
GGAGAGATGTTGTATTGCATAATCAGGTGAGGGTACAGAGAGTTCAAGTCAAAACTTACCACCCAATCATACATTCCAGGAATCGGTTCCTTAACATAAGCACCAGCATACTTAGAATCCTTATCAGAACGTTCTTTTGGGGGAATTACAATGTTTCTCTTCTTGAGATAATTGTAAATGATACTGTCCCACATTCTTACTTGAAAAAACACATCGACAAAATTGACCTTTGCGTCAAGTGCCATTGTCACGGCAAGTTCAATAAGTTTCATCTTATCTTCCAGACGATCAACAAGTTTCACGTCAAGAATGTTATACTCTACAAATTTTTGCCAACCCTTGGTGTAGAAGTCTTTAAAAGTATCAAACTCAGAGTGGTCAAGTTTTTTCTGCCCCAATTCCACATTTGCAATATGGTCAAGACGATAAGATTCTTGATTAGTATAAGTGAATTTTTTATACAAATCCAGATAGTCCAGTTGAGTGATTCCACCAACATCATAAGAAATATGCTTACGTCCAGAAATATACACTTCATCCTCAGTGACAAGACCCCAAGGAGATAATCTCTTCATCAATTTTTCGCCAAGAACACGATCTAAACGACGGGCAAGATATGGAATATCATACAGTTGGATATTCCATCCAGTTATCACCTCTGGAGTATTTTCTTCAATCATCCACCAGTTGATAAAATCATGCAATAAATCATACTCAGTAGAAAACTGCTTATAGACTACATCTTTGCCTGGATTGTTGAAAGGTCCAAGACCCCAGGTACGAATTCGTTTCGTAGCATAATCTTGAATTGTGATAAGAAGAACTTCCTCTGCAGCAGACTCTACATCAGGGAATCCATTCTCCGATGCAACCTCAATATCAAGAGTAGTGAGTTTAATTTTATTGATGTCAAACTTTAATTCTTCTTCAGGATACGTTTCAGAGATATACTGATAGATGTACTTATCGTTTCCATAAATTTTAAATCCCTCAACATTCTCATACTTTTTAATAAACTCTCGACATTCGCGGACAGTTCCAGGATGAATCTCATCCACGTAATCTCCCGTAAGAGTTTTATATTTTGTTTTTTTATTTGCAGGGATAAAAAGAGTCGGGTTAAACTTCTCACGGGTAATGAAATGTTTTCCATTTTCATAACCACGGACCAAGAAGTGATCCCCGACCATCTGGACGTTAGTATAAAATCGCATTATGCAGTTAGTTCAAGATACTTTTGAATAATTTCTTCTTTTGGTTCAACTACAGTAAGAATGTCACTGGAGCGAAGCATTAATTCATTTTGACCAGATACTTCTGGCCATGGAACCAATTCACCATCAACGAACTCATATGGATTGATTATTTTGCAGTTAGGTTCCCCTGGTTCTGCCTCAACCTCAATGACTTCACAGATAACTACGTTATCAACTTTCAGAAGAAGTCCCTTGATCTGTTTGTTGTTTAAAGGCATTTACTCTCTCCTCATACATTTGCTTAACAGATTCCATTGGCTCGACAACTGTAACCACCCAATCAGGTTTGATTGGAATAGCAGTATCAGAGGTTAAAAGAATCCATGGAGACATAGTGATTTCGACCATACTATCACTATCCTTCACTTCTTCAGTAAGAAGAAGTGACTTTTGACTGGTAATTTTAAAAGGATTGTTTAGAAGATATCCAACAATTTTATCTTCTTCAACAATCAACTCTTTTGCATCTGAAATAACAGTTTCCCCAGATTTCAGAATAACTAATTTGATTGACATGCGTTCAGTACTTCTCCTTACTATTATAGCAAATTAAAAAGGGAGGTGTCAACTGGTTTTTGCCAGTTACCTCCCGTGGCATAGCGCCGACGATATTCAAAGATATTTAGTCACCATTACCTCCACCACCATCACCAGCACCACTTCCAGGATTAATAGGAACTGCTCTTCCAGCACCTACATTAGTCACTCTTCCTTTATGATAAACCTTATGTGCTTTTGCTGCTGGATATGAAATAGTCTTTATTTCATTAAGAAATTGGTGGAAAGATTTCATTTTTATTTTTATTTAGAGATAGTCCTTGCGAGCGTGATGGTCTGGCACTATTTTCCCAAGTACGATCCGTAGAAGTCCGTCTTCAAATGTGACTTCACGGACTTCTGTGTCGTCGGATAAAGTCCACGCTCTTTTAAAACTTCTGCTAGCCACTCCCTTGTGGATAAACGTCCTATCCGATTCGGCATCTGCTTTTTGCCCTTCGACAAAAAGTTTTCCATACTCTGTGAAAACATTTACCTCTCCTTTCTTGAATCCTGCTAATGCGAGTTCCAGATGGGATTCAACATTATTTATTTGTACTAGGTTATATGGGGGGTAGTTCGTTGTAGTTTCGTGAAGATTAAAAAGACGATCGAAGTATTCATCCATTCCAATGCTATTGCGGGTAATTCGTTCCATCAAAGCAGGAAGATCCGCAGCAGTATATCTCGTAGAACTTGTCATTATGGTAGCTCCTTTAAAAGCGAGTTTGTGTTTTGTGGACCCTTTCGGCATCCGTATATAATTATAATACTTCTTACAAAAAACGGGGTGTTGAACCCCGTAATTCTTTTATTCGGTTTCCACTTCTTTAAGATGAACTTTTAAAGCATCTTTCCATTGTTGTTCGGTATACCCACAAGCAATGAAAAATCTGCGAACCATTTCTAGGAATTGATTTTCATTTAGATATGGATCATCACATCTAATCTCTACATCTTCATCGGGAAGAGCAAACTTAGCATTAGGATTGTTATGCCAGGCGGCACCTTCGTTTTGGTGACGAAAACGAAATTCAAAACTTCCCGAAGACATCACTCAGCATCCTCAACTTTCTTCTTCTTGGATCCAATATTATACTTGGTTTCCAGAATCCAGTCTCCCTTATCCTTATAAGCAAGGACTTTAATTTGATTAAGTGGTGCAATATCTTGAATCTTGGTAGCATCAACAATATCAATCAGCCCCCAATCAGCGAGAAGTTGAGCGATACGATTGCGACGTTGCACATCATTCACGGTCAGGTTAGCATGTTTGCCATCCAGAGCAAACAGTTCCTTAAAGTGAACGAGATAATATCTACCTTGCTTGTGCAGAATATGGCAAGACTGATAGATTTTCTTTTCCTTTCTTGAAGCAACTCCGATACGGGTCAAAGTCTCACGAACCTTAAGAAAATCATCAGGTTCATTAAGAATCACTTCCACCATTTGGTCGGGCGTCCACTTCACTTCAGGTTCTTGAACGACACTCATTTTGTTCCTCCAGTTTCAAATTTCGATTTTATAAATGTTAGTTGTTCTTTAGTAAGAATCCTCAAAGCTTGTTTTGCCTTTTCATTACTAAAACCATAGTAACGTTTAACATAATCAAGGTCTTTGATTTTATCTTGTCGGAGCCAGGGAGAAAATCTCTTCTTTTTCCTCAGACTATTTATAAAAAAGTCATATTGAAGTTTCTTTGGGAGGAAATGATAGCGATTCATTTCATTCGCAAACAGAACGCAATCAAGATGACCTGATAGACAACGATTGATAATATAAGGAGCATATTCCTTTTCAAGAGAGGGGTCTTCGTCAATCAGGTGTTGCTTCGTCTGATTAATAGAGTTTAACCAGTCCTTCAATTCAGTCATTAATTAAACCTTCTTTTTTTAATTTATCATATTTGTAGCAACCAGCAAAACTAAACTGAATTTTTGGACCTTCAGTATAATTAGATAACAAAAGTTCTTTACGTTGTTTTTGCTCACGCATATATTCACCAACAGAACGCATCGTATAAGTTAGATCAAACTCAGCAGCGTTCCAGTTTGTAAATCTATCTTTTACGAGTTGGTCAGAATTATAACTAATCAACTGATCCATATCGTTAGCATCACAATCAGCAGCAAACTTATCGTGATCAAATCCTTTGTGCATTGATCCCTTACGCCCGTAGAGATTATCCTTAATGTCATAAGGAGGATCGAGATACATAAAAGCATCTTTATTTCCATCCATCAGATAATCATACGAATAATTAGTTATACGCCAATGTTCAATCAGTTTAGAATACGCAGGCAGTTTTTCGATACCCCGCAAACTGAAGTTGGAAATGGAGGCTTGTTGAGAAAATGATGAACTCTCCGTGAGACCACTGAAAGAGCACTTATTGACAATATAGAAAGCCACAGCACGATCAATGCTAGGCAAACTTTGGTCATTGATTTGCTCCTTTGCTTTAAGAAAAAGTTCCTTTGCTAGTTCTGGTGTATTGTTTCTCAGTTTAAGTTCTTCCAGTTTATTTTTAAGATCATTTCCAAAAATCTGGAGTTGTTGCCAGAAATTTACAAGAGGTTCATACAAATCATTCACCCAAATATCTAGGTTGGGATATTTCTTAGTGATATAAATTGCAACACTTCCTCCGCCAAGAAATGGTTCTCGGAACTCAGCATAGTTGCGAAGATCTGGAAAGTAAGGTCCCATCTTTTCACAAGCACGGGACTTACCTCCAGGATACCTCAAGGGTGTTTTAAGAGACTTCATAATCTTTAGGATGATACTTCAAATACTCTCTAAAAGTGAGTTTCATTTCTTTCTGCGTCATGCCACAATGTTTTGCGGCAGCAGGAAGAGTCATTTTAGCACGAAAGAGACCTTCATTTGCCCCTCTCACATTTTCAGGGGTTGTTTTAACTGCAACTTCCTTAAGGGATTTAATGTCAATTTTGAGCAGACCCATTTACACACCTCACAACAATTTCAGTATTTTTAGTTGCTTCTGCCATCTCACGATATCCAGTTCCAACATAGATTTGACCACCAACAACAGCAACGGCGCAAGCACCCCAGAAGATGTAATACCACTTGGACTTGACCTGATGTTGCTTTTTCAGTTCATCGAGTTCTTCGTGAATATCTTGATGATGAAACCTTAATGGTTTTTGTATTAGTGCTTTGAGTTTCTTGTTTTTCATTTAAACTCACACTCCACCATTACTTCGGTCAAGCAGGCAAGCATGTTTATTTCTTGGTCTGCGACAAATGCTCCTTGATACTGATACTTAGCGAGCACAAGAACAGCAGCAGGAATAGAAGCAGGAACCAGACTTTCGTAAAGAGAATCGTAAATACGACGGAGAAGTACAGTAGTATCATTGTCCAGATTACTGACGACCCACTTACGAACTTCAGAAAAGTTCTTTTCTTTAAGGTTTTTAACAAGTTCATTTACAGCAATATCCGAAAAAGCAGCAAGAATTCCACTATCAATTTTTCCACCTACCGCATATCTTTGGCACTCGTTGAGGACTCGTCGCCAATCGGGGAAGTGCTTATTGATAAGTTCCGCAAGTACTCTTTGATCGAATTCGACGCCCTCCGCATCCAAGATATTTTGTAAACGCTTGAAGAAGGATCCTGCCAATGCGGTTTTTTCTTTTCCTTTGATGGAGAAGTCAATAACGGCACATCGGGAGTGGAGAGGTTCGATGATTTTATTTTTGTAGTTGCAGGTGAAGATGAATCGGCAGTTACCAGCAAACTCCTCAATAAACGCCCGTAGTAGGAGTTGTACGTCGTTTCCTGTGTTATCTGCTTCGTCAATGATGACGACTTTGTGTTTAGCATCTGACGAAAGCGAAACGGTCGAAGCGAAGTTCTTCGCATTGTTTCGGACAGTATCGAGGAATCTACCTTCGTCGGATCCATTGATGACATAAACATCTACTCCCAATTCATTGCAGAGTGCTTTTGCCACTGTGGTCTTACCAATACCAGGAGGACCAGCAAGAAGCATATTTGGAATTTCACCCTTATTTAGAAACTCCTGAAAGGTTTTCTTTGTAGTTTCAGGAAGAATACAATCTTCAATTGTTTTAGGGCGATATTTCTCTACCCAAATAAAATCACTGTTCATAATTTATACCCAATTAGGTTTTCGTTCAGGCATACGAAGATAATTAGATGCAACCCAAGGTTTGGATGCAATATACATCTTGTAAGCAGTAAAAGTGTCAATGCTTGTGTCAAGTTTATACTCATCTGGCATAGCACGGGCAAATGGAGTTACTTCTGTAATCTTTCCCTTAGGGAAAAGATAATAAGCACCTAGAAGGGTATTATAGCACGAATGGATTTTCCCATAACGTACAGAATACTCATCACACAAGTTCATTCCCCACTTAATTAACCAATAGGCATTATGGATACTATCCATTGCCCATTTGGTACAGGGATGATTACGAAACGCTCCTTTTTCTGTCTTGTATGGAGTGTTATCAGACTTATATAAATTGCCATAATTGTGACCCCATTTGCTAGAGGCGACAATAGAAAGCATTTGACAGCATTCCAGCGGCATTTTGACAATATGTTTATCGGGAAGGTAGATAGCACTCTCAGCAGGCCAAGGAGAAGTTACAAAGATGTTCATCAGAAACAATATTTTTGAAGTACATACTTAACTTTGTCTGGTTTATCTTCCATCCAATATGCTTCATGTTCCATTTGAGCAGAAGATGAAGATGTTTTCACAGAATTTCTGATATCTTGATATTTAAAGGATGGAAGGCTCATATTTTTTTTAGATATACCGAATGGTTTATATCCGTTACAAAGATGTGCTACATGAACTGCTTCATGATAAACCGTTTCGTTAATATAAAAGTCTAGGGCAAATCCACTTTTTTTAATATTATTGGTACATATGATAAACTTTTTTCCAAAGTCTGCATAACCAAAAATATTTTTGTTACTCCTACAATACCCAACATTTTCTTGGACAGAATATCTTGCCCGATAAACTTTATTAAGTATATCTTGAGCTTGGGGAGTAAGATAGAGTAAAAATTCCATCAACCAAAGGTCGAATCTGGTTCCAGAGCAATATAATACTTCAGATTGTACTTGGTATTTGTAAATTGTGACAGAAGTTTAGAAGACACAACCACATCGTAAGCACCAGGAATGATCTTGATATTTTCTACCTTGAAGTTGAATACAAACTCAGAGTCAGTTTCACCAACAACAATAGCGTATTCATTAGAAGTGTCATTCTTCTTATCACGAACCACCAGTTTGATGACACCATTCTCACCAACCGCAGAAAGATCGGGGAGTTGATACACTGCTGCTGCCTTGACAAGTTTCTCCAGAGAAGCACTATCCAGTTGGAAGCACACATCAGTTGAAGGTAGTTGAATTGCCTTATCGGGAGGAGAAATAATCACATTGGGGTCAGCATAGAAATACTTCACCCGACGCTTGCCTTCTTTGATGCTCAAATATGACTCTTCAGTAAAGTCTAGATCAGGGTCTTGATGAAGACCCAAACCATTCAAAAACTGGTTCAGATCATAGATGGCAAAGTCACGAGGAAACTCTTCATTGATATCCGCTTCAGCGAGAATATTTTTTGCCACAGAGATAGTGCGAAGTTGATTACCCTGCTTCACAAGAATTGAGTTGTTGATGCCAGCAAAGTTCTTGAGAAGAGCAAGGGTGTTGTCAGAGAGTTTCATAGTTTTGTTTGGGAGTTTCATAATCAACGGAATTCGGTAAGTCCATTATCTTTGCGAGAATAATGACCATCAAAGTGAAGCAGGAGCATAGCATAGTGAATCACTTTCAGAAGGTCACGCTTATTGCGTCCATCTTTATCACCATAGCGACTGCCATACTTGAGGATGTTTGCCTGACAAAATCCAGCGGCAAGTTTCTTCGCTGCCATCAAGTCAATAGTTTGAATATCGTTGTAACCATCTTCATCTCCACAGTAATGACCGTGATAGGTGCTGGTTACATAATCTTCAACGTCTTTGAGAATCTTATCTTCGTTGTATTTCCAGAGATGATTTTTAGGTTCAGTCATAACAGGTGTTTTTTCAATTACAATTTTATCATCACTATTCAATGCCATAGTGAATTGGTATTCGGAATAAGGATACTCATCCATAATAAAGGGGAAGGGTCATAATTTACCTTCCCCAATTATATCAGAAAGGAGCGTCAGGTGCAACCTGTTCATCAGTGGGCATCTTGAAATCAGCATCCACTTTATCATACAGTTCCAGGAAGGACTGTTTGGTCTCATCGTCGAAACGATTCACACACACTTGGATTGCCTTTGCCTTGTCTTGGAAGATGCTGTAAGCACGGATGATATGAACCAGACGGCGGGTGCTGATAATTTCCTCAATGCCACCATCGTAGAAGGTCTTGCGGATGATGTCTGCCCAATCAACCAGGCGCTTACAGAAGTCACGGTCTTCCACACCAAGGTCCAGAGCGATGCCTTCCAGAATCTTCTGTTCGGTAGCAGGAGCAGGATAGGACTGCTCAAAGGTCACAGGGAACCGCTCCAGGAACGCCTCATTGAGCACATTGGTGCCGATGAAGCGACCGTCATCAGAACCCTTACCCTTGGTGTTTGCAGTGGCGAACACATTGAAACCAGCAGCAGGTTTCACGAAGCGACCAATCTTCTTCAGGAAAACACCTTTACCTTCAAGGACAGATTGCAGACACAGAATCTTGTTAGAAGCGAGGTCAATCTCATCCAGCAGAAGGATTGCACCACGCTCCAGTGCCTCAATCACAGGACCATTGTGCCAGACCGTCTCACCATTAACTAGACGGAAACCACCAATCAGGTCATCCTCATCAGTCTCAATGGTGATATTCACACGAATCAATTCACGCTTGAGTTGGGAACACGCTTGTTCCACACTGAACGTTTTACCGTTACCCGACAGACCCGTAATGAACGTAGGGTAAAAGAGACGGGACTGAATAATTTTTTTAATATCGTTAAAGTTACCAAACTTGACGAAGGTATCATCTTTATCAGGAATAAGGTTTTGTTCAGCAGCAGGAAGAACAGCAGGAGCACTGAAAGAACGCTCAATCTCTTCCACACGTTCTTGAGTCACTTCCAGGTTCCAACGACCACGACCAGTCTTGTAGTTTTCCAGGCGGCGGGTCACAGTCTGAATATTCAGACCACGAGAGGCACAGAAACCCTTGAGGTCACCAGAAGTAATTTCAGAACCATACAGTTCTTTGATGGACTCAATCAGTTGGGCGTCATTCACGGCAGACTTGCGAGGCATGGTGTAGTTAGGTGTGTTTTTTAACTGAAGTTATTATACAAGAAAAAAAGGGGCAACTGAGTGCCCCATGTGACAGTTTTAGAACTGGACCTGTTGGTTTCGCAACTCATTCAAATAATCTTCACTCGCAATATGAGGAGTGTATCCAGGATAAAATTGCTTAACGATAGAACCAATGCCCATCGCAGTGATTGCACTATCACACTTTACCCAAACTTCTTTAGTATCGTATTTAACGACGTGTTCAAATGGGAATTTAGATTTCATTTTGCTTTCTTTTTGGATTTTTTATTCGATGTTGATTTTTTATCACTGTCCATTTTTACTTCTGGAGCAGGAGAAGTTACTGGAGTAGGATCTGCAGGAGTAGGTGCTTCTGGTTCTTGAAATAAGTCTGTGAATCTACTCATTGCCTTTATTGAGTTCTATAAAAATATTTATCAGGCGACAAGTTCCACAAACTCCCCGAGAATCTTTTTGTTCATTTTCTTCGACTTGAGACTCTTCACAAAAGCAGATTTGATTTGAGTCTTGGTTGCATCCTCAGAGACAGCAAACTCAGTGTCTTGAGAAAGGGCAGTAGCAGAAAGACCAAAGTAGGAATGATAACCTGACTTTTTGATCGTAAATGCCTTTTCTTTTTTCCAAGAACTCATTACTTTATCATGCTCATCACCATACCAACCGTAGTAACGACGAATGAAGTTGCCAGCATCACGACCTTCTAGAACACGAATACCAATGAAATTAATATCAGCAAACTTGTCCCGCAGATTACGAAGAAAAACATCGGTCATTTGATGCCATTCACAATCCAGAGAGTAAGTATTTCCAGTCTTACGGTCACGCAGAAACGAACTGAATCCAATCGCAGCAGTTCCCATAAAAGGACCATCTTCCCATTGACGCTTGACTTCACGATGATACTTAATACCACACGCTTCACCATCAGTCAGAATCACGCATTGAACTTTTTGAAGTTTGTTTTCTTTCTGGAACTTAGGCAGAATCTGATGAAGAGAAATGAGTGCCTCATTCAAGGGGGTGCCAGAAAGAGAAAGTCCCAAAGGAGTTGGATACGCCGAATAACTATTGCGTGAAAATGAATGGGCGATACGAAAAATATTCTTCATCTGTTCTTCAAGAGTCTTACCATTCACTTGACTGGTGAGAAGATTCATCATTGAGAACCACTCACCAACTTGAATCAGACCATCTTTTTTCTCATAAGCAGTTTCACGAAAACTTGCCTTACCATTCTCATCATAAGAAACCAGAGGATACTCAGTTGTAAAGGCATAAACCTCAAAAGGAATCGAAACTTTCTTGCAGAACCAGACAAGGTTGAAGAGTTGCTTGACGGTATCCAGCATCACATCACACATTGAACCAGACCAATCCAGCACAAACACCAGACCATGATTCTTACCATTGGCAAGAGTGGTGACTTTCTTGAACAGGTCTTCGTTGTATTTGTAAGTATGAAGTTTAGAACAGTCTAAAACACCAGTGCGAGCAGTCGTAGCACGGGCATAAGAATCTGCTGCCTTGCGACATTCAAACTCTTTGACCAAGTAATTAACTTCCTTTTGGGCAGAACGCTTGAACTCTACAAACTGCTTATCAACTTCACCAAAGACATTTCCATATCCATATCCACGGTCTTCAAGATAGGAAGACCAAGAGTTTTTACAGTTGGAGTGAATATCAGCATTTGGAACAATCACCTTTTTCAAGTCAAGTTTAGGCAATTCCAAATAAACATTTTCAGGACCACTGTTATTAACAAGATCTTTCAGTGCTTCTTCGAGAGACTCCATCGTCTTGACTTCAGGTTCTTCATTCTTCTCACCACCCATTTCTGGGGTGGTTTCACCCTTTTCTTGAGTAGTTTCATCAGAAGTAGGAGCACCTTCAGAATCATTAGACTCGGGTTGATCATTATCACCTTCCTGCTGGTCAATGAAGTCGGAAGCGGGTTGATTATCGGCACCACTCTGCTGGGACTCAAGATTATCCAAAGAAATCTTGGTTTCTTCCTGTTGCTTTTGCTTACAATACTTATAGAGTTCTTCTGCAGCAATCAGAACATCAGCAAAAGTCTCAGTATCGGCAATCAGATTGATAATTTCAGTTTCTTCGCCACGCTCAATCGGAATATCAACATAGTTACCAACCTTGAACCATAGGTTTGCTCGGTCGGCAAGATTATAAGTTTCCAGTTTATCATCACCAATCTGGAAGAAATCATCGTCAGCGAGTTCCCGATAACCAGCATAGAAGGTCTTAGCGAGACCAGCATAACGACGCTTCATCAGTTTCTCGATGCGAGCATCCTCTACCACATTCACAAACTGTGGAGGAACTTTTACCTTCTCCAACCAGTCCTCATCGGGAGTTTCCAATGCGTGTCCGCACTCGTGGGCGACAAGAAGGTCATACACAGTGTTACTTGCCTTCTCCCACATCGGCAGAGTCAGCACACGGGTATGAACGTTGAAGCAGGCAGTCTCCACCTTCTTGTGCTCAACCACAAGGTCTTCAGTGGCAAGAAGTTTGGCAAGTTGGGACTTGATTTCGTGGCGGACGGTCATAGGTTTGATTTCTTATGGAACCATCATACAAAAAAAGAGGGTGGTTAGACCCTCTTATGTGCCAGTTTGGAAAGTGGTTTCATTCATCCCGAAGTCTTTGTGCATAACCATACCTTGCATCTAATGCAGCATCGGATGCCTTTTCATAAGGATTAGAGTCCTCTTAAACTAGGTATATCTCCTCTATTATCATCATAAGGATTACTTTGACTTGCACCATATCTTCCAGCTGCATCAGATCTATTTCCCTGATATGCTCTTGTTCTTGCTTCTCTTTTTTCTGGAGTAGAACCTTTTATTCTTCTTTTTATTTTTCCAATACGAGTATTTGGATTATAAGTAATCGCACCTCTAATATCTTCAATAATATCTTCTCTCCACTCTTCACTCATATTTGCCATAATGGCAAGTGCTGCCTTGTTGGTGTCTGCGTAACCTTCGGCAACTAGATGCTCAAGAATGTAGTCAAAGAGATCTGTCTCTTCACGAAGTCTTGGATTTGTTAAAGCATCATTAATCTCACCCATTTTTCCTCTAGGAGATCCCTTACCACCATCACCATCATCTTTCATAGCTTGTGTTCTCAATGCACCTGCTCTCTTGATCATTGCTTCTCTCTTTTTTCCAGGAGGAAGTTTTTTAAATCCTCTCCCTACTGGACCATATGGAAGACCTGCTTCATCAAGTTCAACTTCTTCCTTCATTTTCTTTTCATCTTCTTTATCTTCATCTTCCTTTTCAGTTACCTTTTCACCCTTCTCTTCTTTACCTTTTTTATGCTTACCTTCTTTGTGCTTTCCACCTTCATCCTTCTCAGATTCTTCCTTCTCACCCTCTTCCATTTCGGGTTCTTCTTTCTTTTCGTAGATAGAAGAATAGGCACTCATCATGCCTAAAATTTCTTTTGATTCCATTGTTACAAATACTTTTTCAAATATTTATAAAATAAGAAGCGTCCCCGTGATGGAGACGCTTCTTGAGTGCTTGGCGACGTGCCTTTGCTTGTCGGAGTGCTTGCGGTTTTAGTTTCCGCTTCTGCTCCTTTTTAGAGTGGTGTTGCCAGTTGGGGAGTTTCATTCGTCTTGTGGCGATGCAGACATTCTACGGGAAAAACCTTTGACTTTCTCGAACCTTATGACACTTTCAAATTTGTCATGAAGGTCTGTCTTATGGGAAATCACAAAAATATTAGCATCCTTAATCACATAACGAATAATCTTAAGGAACTCATCGGTGCCAAATCCATCGAGTGAAGAATCAAACACCTCATCCATAATCAGCAGATTGGTATTGACGGAATTTTTGACTCGTGCCACTTCTCTCCAAGTGAAGAGGAGTGCCAGGTCAATTCTCATTTTCTCACCTTCACTGAATGAACTATAAGAAAAGTCTTCGTGAATGGGAGACTTTACCGTTTCGTTAAACTCTTCATCAAGATGGAAGTTGATATAAAAATCCATCATCTGAAGATAACGATTCACCTGCTGATTTATGAACGGAAGATACTTTTTGATTATCTTCGTTTTAACGCCATCGTCCTTGAGTAAGGAATAGGCAAAATCGTAATAAACGATTTCTTCTTTTTTCTTTGAAAGGTCTTCGAATGTTTTTTGGAGATTGGTTTGAAATTCTTCTAACTTCTCATGCTCAGTATTTCTGTTTGCAAGGTTTTGGGTAATAGTTTGAATTTCAGATTCAAGGTCTCGTATTTGTCTCTGGTTGAGGGAAATCCGAGTATTGTTTTGAGAAATCTCATGGTTGAGTTTCGTAATCTCCTTAGATAGAACTGTGAATTGACGCTCTCGTTCCTGTTCTAACTTTATAGTCTCCTCAAGTTCCTGAAAACCTTTCTGGAGTTCCTTTGCCTTATTTTGAGCGTCTGCTATTCTATTTAACCGAAACTCTTCTTCTATAGTTTGAGTACAGGTAGGGCATACCGTATTTTCTGTGAAAAACTTATGTTCTTTCGTAATCACAGATACTTTCTGAGAAATCTTACCCTTTAGATTGTTAAGCTTTACTAACTTATCATCAGCACCAATGACTTCTTCCTGTTCCTTAGTGTAAGCAAAAATCTGCTCTTCGGTCTTAGAGTTTTCAGTCATATAAATGCCAACTTCGGCATCTAAATTGGCAATCTTTTCTTTATTGACATTAATATTGGCATTACCACGATTCTCAAGTTCCTCAATAAACTCCTGCTGCATCTTCATCTTATCCTTAAGAGTTTCTTTCTTAAGTTCAAGAGATTTAATCTGATCCTTTTTCTCACGAATCTTATCCTTAATGAGATTATTCATCGCAGAGAAAATACGAATATCCAGAAGGTCCTCAATCACTTCCCGACGATTCGCAGTGGTCAATTGCATAAAGGGTACAAAAGTGCTAGAACCCAGAATCACAATCTGAGTAAAAGACTTGTAATTAACCTTGAGGATATTTTCTTCTAAAATACGTTGATTTGCTCTATCATCTGCTTCTTTATGCAGAGAAACGCCATTCACTTCAATGTCAAAAATATTTGGTTTGATGCCACGACGGACAAGATAGTCCCTACTATTCACAGAGAACTCAATCTCGACAAGACAATCTTTCTCATTCGTAGTATTAACCAATTGAGGTTTGTTGATCTTACGAAATGGTTTATTAAAAAGTGCAAACGTTAGAGCATCAAGAACTGTCGATTTACCAGCACCATTTGTACCAATAATCAAATTAGTATGATTTTTCTGAAAATCAATTTCGCTCCAATGATTTCCAGTGCTTAAAAAGTTTTTCCAACGAATTTTTTTAAAAGTTATCATGATTTAGGAATAGGAGGAATAACAATGTCATTAGATGTAATCACAGCATATTTGTAATTATGCATTTTACAAGTCTTTATTGCAATATCATCATCAACTTCAACGACTTCCATTTCTTTAGAATAATTGGCATCGTCTTCTAACATTAAGGCGTATCTTACTGCATCATCTTCTTCTTCAAACATAAAAAGAACTTTTTCTCCATACTTGTCATGGACTGCATAGGCACCATCATCCTTTCTATCTTTAAGAGTTAGAAGATACATTACTCGACTTCGCAAGCTTGCTTATACAAATCTTGAAATATTCCTTTGATAATGTTTTTATCAAAATCAAATTCTGCCTCATCAATATAGCGGTTCAGAATTGAAATGGTACTCTCTTCTTCATCAATGTCAAACTCTTCATTTTCTTGAATCTCAAAGTTCTCAACAATCTTGAGTTCTTGAATTCCAGCAGTATAGAGTTTATCAATAAACTTTTCAAAGTCTTTTGGTTTTGTCTTTTTACGAACAATCACCTTGACAATTTTATTCTCATATTCAGAAGCATCGAACAACTGATACGGAGTATCCTCATAATAAACATTATAAAACAATTTATAAGGATTATTAATTGGAGTGTGAGTGAGGGTTTCCGTATCAAAGATATGAAATCCGCGAGTATCATTCACATCTGTCCAGTACATTTCATAAGGATTACCGAGATAGAAAATGCGTCCATTATCAGAACGAGTGTGGTAATGCCCAGAAAATACTTTTGTGAAGTTCTTAAAAATATCTGCTTCCAGTCCATGCTCCTCCATAATCAAATTTCGATTCACACGAAAACCTTGAAGTTCCAAATGACCCATAGCAACTTTTGCTTTGGTCTTCTTGATCTGAACTAAAGACTCTTCATAATTCTCACTGCAAATCCATGGCAGCATCATGATATCAAGATTTCCAACTTTAGCAGTTTGAGGAGAACTATAAGTACGAATATTAGGATAAGTCTGAAGTAGAAGGTTTGGAGAATTTACACTATTGGTATTCTTGTAATAACAATCATGATTACCAATAATCATATGGACTTCATACTTACGCATGGGTTCAAATACAACACGCTTTGCCCACTCTAAACTTTGATAATCGATTGACTTACGACTATCAAAAGCATCTCCCATATGGATGACTGCTTCTACCCCATGCTCCTCAAGGGCAGGGAAGAAGACATTCTTATAGAAGAGTTCAAAGTGATCATGAAGATACTTAGAACCCTTCCTTGCCCCATAATGCGTATCTGTAATGATGGCAACCTTCATCGGTTCCTGTATGTAATGTTATCTTTAATGGTATTATAGTCGCTACTGTGCCCAGAAAGCAAGCTATCATCAACCATCATAACCTCATCAAACCCTGTTCTCTCAATAATTTTAGATTTGATATCGAGTTGCTTCTTCTCTTTCTGGATCCTACGGAGAAAAGCGTAGTGAATGATTTGAGTAAAATATGCAAAAGGATTTTGAGATTTCTCTGGATTAAAATTGTGAATATACTGAACACAGTTTTCTATGCCATCAGAAATCATATCATCCCGAAACATATAATTCACAAAATTTGGTTTGTATGACAAATGAGTTGCAATCTTTAGAAAGCATTCGCCCAGATAGTTTGTAATGCGAGGTTTGGGTAATCCCTTTTCCTTGGCATCGGCAACTTTGTTCCTATAGACGATAAGTGCTTCTAATAACTCTTTGTTATTCACATAATGTTCTGATTTCTTCTTTGGCATTGCTTGTCATCTTTATCCTAATATTAATTTTCTTAATTATAGCACAAACACAGAGTCTTGACAAATTAGAAAAATATGACTAGACTACGTTTGTTAAGGTTGAAGATAATAATATTAAAGATCTTTAGATTCCTTATTTTGATTAAAGAGTTTTTCAAGTTTCTTACGGGCTTCATCGACAGTAGAGACATATCCCATGTCTGTTGATACTCCTACTTGACCAGAAGGTTTATAGACATCAATACTATCATCATCAATATAATCATTATAGATATCTATCATCTTTTTATCTCTTGTTTCAGTCATTGTAATGACCTTATCATATTTGATTAGAAATACATCATCATCTGTCAATTCCATCCATGGTTTAACTTTGATAAATGAACCATGGGGACTATGAACGATTTTAAAACTTAGTGGATTTTGTGCGACTATGATGGGATCTCCATCGTTTTCATCAATGGAAATTAGTGAAAGAATTTCTTCTCCAGAAACTAATTTAATAACACAATAAAACTCTTCTCCCATTAGTTTTTAAGCGGTATGTTTACAATATCATAATTAAAGTTTTCTTCGTTATAAACTTTGATTCTTTCTATTAGATGATTGAGTGTATAATTTTTTCTTGACTTGTAACTAATATCATCGGCAATGTCATATAGAGTTGCCTTTGTTTTATTGTCACCTTTTCTTAGGACTCTTCCGATTGATTGGAGGTTTCTGATTCTTGATTTACTAGGGGAAGCAAAGATGACATTATGTAGATTTCTTATGTTAATACCAGTAGAAAAAGTCCCGTAAGAAGCAACTATTATTGCATTGTTTTCTTTTTCAGTAATTTCTCTGACTTTTTCTCGGTCCTCAGTATCTACACCGCCATGAACAAAGAAGACATGACGTTCTTCAACTGTGCTACTATTTATGAGTTCGTACAAAGGTTGTCCATGACCCTCTACTCTTGAAAATAGAATTAAAGTATTACCTTTAAGATCAATGGCAAGGTTTCTTATAAACTTATTGCGCTTTTCATGGTTGATAATATACTGAACTTCTTCTTCAAAGTTTTCAAACTTATTTGGTGGATGTTTCAATAGAAGAATATTAATATCCAGTTTGGCAACGTGACCCTTCTGCATCAGTTCCTCTGTTCTGATGATTTTGTATGAAGGACCAAATAAACCTTCTAAAACCCACTTATGTGTTTGTGTGCCGTCTAGGGTTCCTGTAAAACCGTAACGATATTTTGCATCTGAAAGTTTTGTCATTATAGATACTAATGACTTTGATTTAAACTGGTGTGCTTCATCTCCAACGACCACATTAAATCTTGAGAAATATTGTCGGGGAAGTTTGTAGATGGACTGCCAGGTCGTAATGATTACCTGAGAGTCTGTTTCTCTTTCTTTACCTGCATAAATCTTGTGGCAATATGAACCCACATCCCACCCATAATCTGCAAAGTCTTTATACATCTGCTCTACAAGGGATGTCGTCGGCACGACTATCAGAGTATTTTGTCCTTTCTCAACGTAATATCTCACAATCGAATATATCATCAACGACTTTCCAGAGGCAGTTGGAGATATCAACAACTTTCGATTATGTTTTAAAGCGTCGTATACTCCCTCAACTTGGTATTCGCGGGGAGCATACTTGCAAATAGAAGTCATATAATCCTTGACTCCCTCTTTTGAGATCATATCATTGACTTCAAAAGGAAGACCATAAAACTTATTGTTTGTAAACTCATAAGTGTATTCATGAGTTTCACAGAAACGGGTAAGTTTATCTAATAGACCGACATAGATTTCGCCCGTCTGTGTATTGAATAAACGTATCTTTCCGTCCCAGTGTCTATTGCGAAACTGAGGCATGAATTTTGCTCCAGGCACATCAAATGTGAACTGATCCGCAAGTTCATAATAGACGTGTGGTTCTGCTTTTATCTGAAGATATACCTCATTCTTTTTCGATATAACCAAGTGTGACATAAGTTCATATCAATACAAAAATATTTATTGACATAAAAAAGGGGGTCAATTGAACCCCGCTTGGAACCTATGCCATTCAATAGCATTTTTGATTTGATATGTGCGATTAGAAATTGTCTTGATAACTTCCTCAAGAAACTTCAACATAATGTCATAGTATCTTATCTTGAGTTCTACCTTAGAAAGTTTTTCATCGCCATCCATATGCCTCTGTAATGCCTCTTTGTCCCTAACTTTATATGGAAAGGGTTCTTCTTCATACACCTCTATAGGTGCCTTTCCTGTGTAGTAATTATGACGTTCTAATTTAACTCTGTTATAAGTCTCCCTTGCCCTTTCACGCAATAAAGTAATTGTGTTGTAGATTGTATAATACTTAGCATGAAGTTGCGGTATTTTTAAAGACTCATCATGTAAATTGTCAGGGTCGATGACAGAATCTCTCTGCCACATCTCCTGAATTTCATCAAGATTCATAGGGGTTTGCCGTTTTTATCCAGGATATTATAGACAGTATACTTGAAAGTGGCATCTGCTGTAAAGTAGGAATAGTCCTGTTCCTTCGCATCAAAAGTCAAAGAACTTAAAGACACTGGGTATAAATCTTTAAATTTAATTATAGCAATATCTCTAAAGTTGCTATTTAAAATATGAAGAGAACCATCACTGAAAACAAGATTTGGATCTCTTATATCATCTTCATTTGTTGTCAGTTCTTTATATTGACTTGTGGATTCTGGAAATCCGATTCCAGTTAACCAATTATGTACAGAAGAATAATTTTCTAGATTTTCATCAACTATAAATGATAAACGAAGATCTCCGTATGTTAATTTTTCCCCTGGAATATCAATATTTTTTAGGTATGATGGTTGTATTGCAGTTGCTAAGCTAATTTCTGGGATATTTGCGGAAGACGAAAAGAAATCAACCTTTGGATATTTTGCTAATGAAAATTTAAATCCAATTGGCGATAAAAAATTCCTATTCGAAATTTGTTTAGCAAAAGGTGATGCCATTGTGTTTTATTTTTATTTAGATAAAAAAAGAGGGTCTTGCGACCCTCTGAGTGATATGTGAATCGAGATCACATTAGGTTGGTTACCTTTACTCTTCTGTAGTAACGGTTTGCGTTTGCCTTGAGGCGTCCTAGACCCGCAGTGGTTCCCTCAGCGAATGGGTTGGCAACTAGACCATAACGGGTCTTAAAGCCAATCTTAGGCTGGAAGGTGTTCTCACCAACGGCACGTACCATTTGGAGAGGAACATATGGGCAATAGAACAGACCAGCATCGTAAGGTGAAGAACCCTTATAACCGACAACGTAGTACTGGTTAGCAGATACGTTTGCCGAATATGGGTCAATATATACACGATACTTGCCTTGGAGAACACCAGCGAAGGTGTTACCAGTGTCATCAACGTTGAGGTTAGCGTTGAGTGCAGGGGTGTAATCAAGAACACCTGCCATGGTGAGTGCCGAAGCAACGTCAGCAGAGCAGAGGATCATGTTACCCTTGCCACGACGAGTTCTCTGGGCGATAGCGTTTGCATCACGCTCGATCTGGAAGATCAGACCCTTGAACTTCTCAACTGACCAACGACCGTTGGAGTCAACGTCGAGGTCGAAAGTACCAGCGGTTGCAGTATTAACAGCAGCACCAGACTCAGCAATCTTGTAGATGGTACGAATAACTTCGCGGTTGATTTCAGCAAGAATCTCAGTTGAGAGAATGTTTGCTAATTCAGCCTCAGCATTCAGACCGTGGATTGCCTTGAGGTCTTGAGCGAGTTCTAGTGAGTACTCAGCTTTCAGAGCTCTTGACTTAGCGGTAACGGTGACTTTCTCGATCGAGAATGCCATCTGGTTGAACTGGTCGCCAGAGCCATCACCTAGGTCTTCTGCATAATCGGTACGCATACCCTGACCAACAGGATATGTAGTAGCGGTTTGTGAACCTTCTGGGTTCAGGAGACCTGGGTTAGCAGCACTTGCGTGACCAGCGGTAGTACCGAAACCAACGGAAGCACCGTCAGAACCAGCAACATAAAGACCAGACTCAAGATCGAATCCGTCGTTCTGACCTGAATATGCGGTATTTGCTTCGTCGAAGAATGCTTCGCCGTTAGCAGCAGCATCCATGGTTCCGTACTTGGAACGCATTGCGAAGATGAGTCCAGTAGGACCGTTCATTGGTTGAACGCCTGCGAGGTCATAAGCGACCAGGTTAGGCATTGAACGTCTGATTAGGGAGATCAGAACAGGGTCGAAACCTGCGACAGGTGAAGAAGCAGCACCACCAAAACCAGCATTACCAGTGCTTGAGAAGGTGTTTACGGTTGGAGCTTCATAGAGAAACTGACGCTCTTCGCGGAGAGCGGTCTCTTGGTTCTCTAGCAGGATAGCGGTAACAGCTCTACGATGAGAATCTTTGATTGGATCAAGACCTTCGTAATCGAGAACTGGACTCCACTTCTCCTGCAATTGTTCTGCATTGAACATTTGCATGGGGGTTTACCTCTTTTGAAGTTTAAGTTTGACTGGTATTATCTAAAAATCACTTTTTAGCGACTCTACCAAGAGTCTGAAGATAAGCTTCCATCATTGTCGAAACTGATTGAGTCTCTTCAGTAATGGTTTCTTCAGTAATGTGGTCAGAATCGTCTTTTTGAGCACCAGCATTTGATGGGAAGTATGATTCCCTCAGGGTTACTAGTTTCTCACGATAGGTATCTTCACTATCAAACTCAACATTTTCGG
>Ga0208082_1000134_pt1 | contig 21227 bp, 16 predicted proteins | sample LakMenE09Jun09ns_FD_150683 | JGI IMG/M metagenome (GOLD analysis project Ga0208082, IMG submission 150683) | Freshwater microbial communities from Lake Mendota, WI - 09JUN2009 deep hole epilimnion ns (SPAdes) | ecosystem: Environmental > Aquatic > Freshwater > Lake > Epilimnion/Euphotic zone ... | reverse complement strand
AACATCTGTCGTTGCACCGGTTACGGCCGAATTTTGGAAGCAGTTCGCACAGTCGCTGATCAACGGAGAACCAACTCGTGAGTACAACTTCTGCATCAACGGCTTTGCGTCACGGCACGCTCGGAACAAGCGCCAGCAGACCGGACGGCGTCGCGAAAGTTCAAGGTGGATTCGCCTTTTCGAGTGACATGTGGGCCGACAACATGTTGTGGGGCACAACTCTTCGCAGCCCCCACCCCTATGCTCGCATCGTTGCAATTGATGTTTCAGGCGCCTATGCGATTGATGGAGTCGTCACAGTTGTGACAGCGGTTGATGTGCCTGGCAAGTTGACTTATGGACTGATCGTTCAAGATCAACCTGTATTTGCCGCGATCGGCGACACAGTTCGTTATAGCGGTGAACCCATTGCTGCAGTTGCGGCAGACCATCCCGAGACATGTCAACGCGCTTTGGCGGCGATCAAGGTGACCTACGAAGTTTTGACTCCCGTGACCGATCCGGAAGATTGCATCGCAGGTGTTGCCGAACAGATCCACCCTGATGGCAATATCTTTCGCCATCAGCGAATCGTAAGTGGAGATACATCTGTCGTCGGAGCCGTTCAAGTTGAGGGTGAATACGAAATCGGCATGCAGGATCAAGCGTTCTTGGGGCTTGAATCGGCTTTGGCTATTCCAGATTCAAATGGCGCAGGACTCGAGATGTATGTGGCGACCCAGTGGCTCCATGAAGATCGCAAGCAGATCGCCGATTGCTTGAATATTCCCGAAGAGAACATTCGGTTGGTATTGGGTGGAGTTGGAGGCGCTTTTGGCGCCCGAGAAGACATCAGTTTGCAGGTTCACACTGCTCTCCTCGCGATGAAGGCTGGTCGACCAGTCCGCATTTCGTACGGACGCGAAGAAAGCTTCTACGGTCATGTGCACCGTCACCCAGCCAAGATCTGGATGAAGCATCATGCCGATCTCAACGGCAAGATCGTCAAGATCGAATCGCGCATGGTGTTTGACGGTGGTGCCTATTGCAGCACATCGCCGGCGGTTCTCATCAACGGCATCACGCACACGCAAGGACCGTACAAGTGCGACAACGCAATTGTTGATGGTTGGGCGGTTCGTACCAATAATCCACCGTGTGGAGCAATGCGTGGATTTGGTGTCGTACAAGCGTGTTTCGCCCATGAAAGCCAAATGGAGAAACTTGCCGCAGCTGTTGGAGTCTCCCCCGTTGAGATTCGCTTACTGAACGCCATGGAAACTGGTGACCGCATGATTACCGGCCAAATCATGGACAGTGTTGCACCAGTGGCCCAATGCATCCGAGAAACAGATGCAATACCAATGCCTGCGCCACTCGAAAACAATGCCGACCTTCGCACTATTCCTGGTGGCACTGGCTTGACGGCACAACCTTCAAATATTCGCCGTGGTGTTGGTTGGGGTGTGAGCATCAAGAACCTGATGTACAGCGAAGGTTTTGACGACTTCTCCACGGCGCGTTGTCGGATTAGTAATGGTGTTGTCACCATCAAGTTCGCGACTTCTGAAGTTGGTCAAGGGTTTACGATGTTGGCTCAACAGATCGCTCGAACTGTGCTCGGCGTTGATGAAGTCATTCTTGACACCATCGATACTCAAGTTGGCTCGGCCGGTTCTACTTCGGCTAGTCGTCAAACCTGGATGAGTGGTGGAGCAGTTCAAGTCGCTTGCCAAGCTGCACTTGCTCAGTTATTTGATCATGTTGCAACAAAGTTTGAGATGACTCGTTCTGAACTCGAGATTGACGGTACTGACATTGTGGACCGTTTAACTCAGCGCCGCGTAACAGTGAGCGAGGCCATCAGTGAGATCGAAATTGATTGCACCGAGGAATATCATCATCCTCCAACCGAAGATCTAGACGAAAATGGCCAGGGAAATTGTCACGTCGCTTATGCATTCGTTGCGCATCGAGCGGTCGTCGACGTCGATCCCGAACTTGGTCTTATAAAAGTGGTGCAAATTGCCACGGCACAAGATGTCGGTCGAGTTTTAAACCCGCTTGCTGCCATGGGCCAGATTGAAGGCGGTATCGCGCAAGGTCTTGGCTTAGCGGTGATGGAAGAAATCATTGTTAAAGATGGCAAGGTCCGTAATCCGAGCTTTACGGATTACTTGCTCCCCACTTTCCTTGATTCCCCCACCGTCGAAATGGTTTTCATTGAAGAGCATGAACCAAAGTCTCCACTCGGCGCCAAAGGTATCGGTGAACCACCTTGTATTTCGGTGACTCCGGCCATCGCCAATGCCATTCGTCAAGCAGTCGGTCGCGAACTACCGCGAGTTCCGATTCGACCGTACGACATTTGTTTATAAAATTGTCAGTGAGTTTGCAGTCCTAGACGTTCGAGCACGTCTTCGGGAGCATTGATCTCCAGCAACGCTTCTTTCAGTCTTCGCACGAGACTCTTCTCAATTTCTGTTTGCACAGTGCCATGAACTGCAGCGAGGTTGTCGAGTTCGCCAGGATCAACGTTTCGGTCGAATAAGAGATTTTCATTCTTGAGACCGCCGTAAGCCCAAAAGGGCAAGAAATCACCTTGCATAAATGGCTGTCGGATGACCGGCACTGAACTTCCAGGCATTGCGTCCAAGTAGGCCCGCTGATCAGGGCGAGGTAATCGAATATGTGGCATTGAATGAACCGGCATTGTGCTCCAACGGTTTGACCACATCGACAATGGAAAACCGTCGCCCACTGATCCGCGGGTGTACGTGTAGTTCTGCGTCACCAGTTGAATTTCGCGTCCCCAATAACCAGACAAACAGTGATCGCGAACAGAAGATGCTTTCTGTTCAATCAGAGGCACTAGCGAGCGACCATGTGTGCGATGTTCAACAGTAATTCCGTATACGTCGCACAGAGTTGCATGAATATCGACCGTTGTTGTGAGGGCTTGTTCGCGGCGTGGCTTGATGCCTGGCCAACGGATCATCATCGGAATATGTCCCAATGTATTGTGGATCGGAAAACCTGGCTTGCCCCAAACGTCAAACTCACCGAGATAATGCCCGTGATCGGTGCAAATAATGACCGCCGTTTCATCAGCGTCAGGCGAGGCATCAATTGCATCAAGCAACTTGCCAAACCAATGATCAATCATCGAGAGTTTTGCGCCGTATGCGGCTCGAAGCGACCGACCTTCTTCTTCGGTAATCAGCCCATTCTTCAGACCATCAATCACATACGGAGGCCAAATCATCCATGGATCTTCTTCGTGGGCGCGGTACTTCGAAGCCCAAGGTTCAGGTGTGTCAAAAGGTTCATGCGGATCAAATTCATCAATCACCAACAACGAACGTTCGTGATGACCGGCGTTGGTTTTGACCCACCGCACAGCAGCCTGCATCGTTTGTGGACCTGGAAAATCATCTTCAGTCTTAAACCAAGTGCGCGAATCCTGATATTTGAAGTGCCCACGTCGGGGTTCATCAACTGGAAGGGCCGGTGTGCCAACCCACGAAGGGTCAGGCCGCGTCTTCCACGGATCGTTCTCGTGCCCACGCACATATTCCCAAGCATCAAAATCAATGTGATAGTTCTCTCCGCCGCATTCAAATAAGTGAGGATGGTCTGAAACCAGCATTGTCGTCACACCCGCTTGACGAAGGGCGAAGGTAATCGCGTCCTCCCAAATCTCGACCGAGCCCCAAGGACGCCACGGGAAGTCCAATGCCCCGACCAGTAAGTCGTGACGGGCGGGCATACACGGCAACGAACCGGTGTGGTGGTTTTCAAAGACGACTGATTTCTCGGCGAACCTATCCAAGTTGGGAGTGGTGAACTCTCTGCCCCCATATGCGCCCAACAAATGGCGATTGAGGCTGTCCAGCAAGACCACGACCACATGTTTGGGACGCGAGGACGGGTCCTCAACCTGAAGATTTTCTTGGCTATCCATGCCCCTACGCTACGCACTCCACCGCGTGGCATCGTACGATGCTCATATGAGCGACGACCTAGGTTTTGTACCTTTTGATGCCGACAACCACTACTACGAGGCCTTAGACGCTTTCACGCGCTATCTCGACCCGAAAGACGGTCCTCGTTGCGTTCAGTGGGCCGAAATCAATGGCCGCCAATATCCAGTCATTGGTGGACAGGTCAGTCGAGTTGTAGCCAACGCTACCTTCGATCCCATTTCGCCCGCTGGAGCAATGCACGACTATTTCCGCGGTAACCCTGACAAGAAACACCCCATCGAATTCTTGGCGGTTCGTGAGGCTATTCGACCTGAATACCGCGATCACGATGCTCGTCTGGCCGTCATGGACCAACAAGGTGTCAGCAAGATCTGGCTCTTCCCCACTTTGGGAATGTTGTACGAAGAAATTCTTAAGCACGATCCGGTCGGTGTCGGAATTATGTTCACGGCTTTCAATCGTTGGCTACAAGAAGACTGGGGCTTTGCGTACAAAGATCGCATTTTCGCCGGTCCGTACATTTCATTGGCCTCTGTTGAGTGGGCTTGTACTGAACTCGAATGGGCATTGTCACAAGGTGCTCGAGTGGTGTGTATGCGTCCCGCAGCACCGACCACCATTACCGGACAGTTGTCGCCATTTGATTCGGTGTATGACCCGTTCTGGGCACGAGTCAATGAAGCTGGCATCACTGTGATCATTCATGCCGGTGATAGTGGATATTCAAGCAACGGCTACGCCAATGATTCTTTCTCGGCAACTTTTAGCGGTGCTTGGAAGCCGTCCATCAAGAGCTTTGCCATCGAACGTGCTGCTCAAGATTTCATCATCACCTCGGTTTTTGAAAAGCTGTTCGATCGCTTCCCCAATGTTCGCATGGCATCAATTGAGAACGGCTCAAGTTTCTTGCGTGACGCTTGTGACAAATTGACATCAACCGCGAAAAAGATGCCTGGCTATTTCGTCGATGATCCCGTTGAAACCCTGCGCAACAATTGGTGGATCAACCCATTCTGGGAAGACGACGTTCATGAGGTGGCCGACATCATGGGAGCAGATCATGTGCTCTTTGGATCTGACTGGCCTCACATTGAAGGTATGCCCAACCCACTTGACTACGTCACCGAGTTAAAGGCGTTCTCTGACAGCGATCGTAAAAAGATTCTTTTGGACAACGTCAGCGCACTCAACGAACTACGTCCTGCTCGTTAATCAGGTTTAAAATTTACCAAGTATCAATATTTGATCGCTTCTTACCCGATCGCACTGGTGCTCGGTGTGATTCCAAAACTGCGTTCAGCCAGCGACGAGAATCTGTCGGGTCAATCACATCGTCGATCTCGAAATGCGTAGCGACCGAAAGTGCCTTGCCGTGTTCGTACATGCGATCAACCATCTTTTGAAATGTGGCTTCGCGTTCAGATTCGTTAGTAATCGCGGCTAACTCATTGCGGTATCCAAGCCTCACAGCGCCCTCTAGTCCCATGCCACCGAATTCGCCTGTCGGCCAAGCGACGCAAGCAAGCGGAGCTTTGGTGCTGCCAGCCATCATCGCCTGTGCCCCTAAGCCATAACTTTTACGAAGAACTATTGATACGACCGGGACAGTGATGTTGACACCGGCGACAAACAGGCGACTGCAGTGCCGCACCAGTGCAGTTTGCTCAACATCAGGACCAACCATCATTCCGGGCGTATCAACGAGAGTTATTAACGGGATATCAAACGCGTCGCACAATTGCATAAAGCGGGCGGCTTTATCTGCTCCATCGCTATCAATGGCGCCAGACAAGTGATGAGGATTATTGGCGATGACGCCAACAGGTTTACCTTGAACGCGCGCCAATGCCGTGATCATTCCGAGACCGAAACCGCTTCGGAGTTCAAGAACGGAATCGACATCGAACATCAGTTCAATAACATTTCGGACGTCGTACGCCTTGACTCGATTGATTGGAATGGCTGTACGCAACTGATCTTGATCATGAATGGTGAAGTCGTGAGTAGAGCCTTGAAAATACGACAGGTACTTCTTTGCTAAGTCGACTGCATGAGCATCATCTCTGGCAACCAAATCCACGACGCCATTGGCCTGTTGAACTGATAGCGGGCCGATCTCTTGTGGTGCAAAGACGCCCAGTCCTCCACCTTCAATCATCGCTGGTCCACCCATGCCGATATTCGATCCCTCGAGTGCAATGACGACATCGCAGCATCCCAGGATCGCGGCGTTACCCGCAAAACAAAAACCACCAGTAATACCGACTAGGGGCACCAGTCCGGATAATTTGGCGAAATCGTGGAACGCCCAACAGTCAAGACCCGAAACGCCAAGCCCATCAGTATCACCGGGGCGACCGCCGCCACCTTCGGCAAAGAAAACCACCGGTAACTGCAACTTCTCGGCAACTTCGAATAAGCGATCTTTCTTGCGGTGGTTCTGTTGACCTTGGGTACCAGCCAAGACTGCATAGTCGTATGACATCACGACAACTCGAGAATCGTGACCACTGAACAACGAGCCGTTTATCGAGGCAAGTCCACCGACGAGTCCATCGGCTGGAGTCTTGGTGATTAGATCGTCAAGTGAACGTCGACGCCGTTGGGCAGCAACGACCGTCGGCCCATACTCAACCAATGAGCCCTCATCAATCAGAAGATTGATATTTTCACGGGCCGTCAGCCGACCTTGTCCATGACGTTTGGCGACCGCTTCTTTACGTTCGTCATCTAAACCGATTTGGTGACGCCGATGCACCTCGTCAAGATCAGGGCGAACTAATGCCTCAACTTCTGATGACACTTCAATCAGAGAGTCAAGAGAAATTTTCCGAGAAACAAATGAAATGAGACGGTCACCTGTTTTGACCGCCTGACCAACTTGCACAAGCACCTCTGATACGGCACCGTCCGCGTCAGCAAAAATATCGTGCTGCATTTTCATTGATTCCAAGGTGATGACTACTGACCCCTTGGAATACTCAACACCTACAGAAGCCACAAACAGAACTGTTCCCTGCAGCGGAGAAACAATGAAGTTTGTGCCCGCACTCATCGTTAACCGTGTGACGGAAAGCGAACTGGAACGGTGCGGGGACCACGCACTTGACCGCCAGCCCAAGTGACTTTGGATTCATCGGCTATCTCGAAATCAGGAATCCGCTCAAGCCACGTTTCAATAGCTACTCGCAATTCCATACGTGCCAAGTTCGATCCGGCACAACGATGGATACCGGCGCCAAAAGCGACATGTCGATTGAGTTGGCGATCAAGAATGACTTCGTCGGGATTTTCGAAAACGGCTGGATCACGATTAGCGCCTGGGAAGTTCATCAAAATGCGCTCATCTTTTTTCATCGGGCAACCGTTGTACTCAACATCTTCACCAAGACGTCGCGCCATCGTCACGGGTGAATACGCCCGCAACAGTTCTTCAATAGCGGTCGGCATCAAATCAGGTTCCTTAACGAGCCGTTCAGCGTCTTTTGGATGGCTCGCGAGATGCCACAAAGATGATCCGATTGACGACCACGTTGTATCTACTCCAGCAATAAGTAAAAGTCCGCACATTCCTAGGATCACACTTTCATTGACGGACTCTCCATCAACCTCAGCCTGCAGTAGTTCAGAGATGAGGTCGTCGCCAGGATTCTCTTTGCGTTCAGCAATCGCACCTATGAAAAATTGGATGACGCCAGTCATCCCACGACGCCGCCGTTCTTCGTCATAGGCGAATTCCAAAACATCACGAACCCAACCGGTAAAGCTGTCACTCATTGATTCTGGAACTCCAAGAATATGGGCGATCACCCGCACCGGGATTTGTTGCGCATAATCGGCGGCGGCGTCGGCATTGCCGTTGGCGATAAAACCGTCGATCAAACGATTGCACAATTCCTTCGTCATGGGCTCGTAGGTCAATGTCCGTTGCGGACTCATCCATGGGAGAAGTAATCGACGAGTCCACGTATGGAGCGGCGGATCAGAACTAATCGGTGGAACGCCGTATGGCAAGAAAGCAGGTTGAGAATTGGCATCGAGTGGGTTCGCTGGTGGAACAACAGAGATACCGAACTTGGAGGGGAACTTTTCGATATCACGAGCGATTGCAGTCACGTCTTCGTAACGAGTCGGCAACCACGATCCGCCCCAGCGATCGGTATGGGCCATCGGACACTCATCGCGAAGGACCGCCCAAATGCTGTACGGATCATTCACATATTGCTGGTCAAAAACATCAAAATCTGTCGCCCAATTTGAAACTGGCTTTGTATCAGTCATAGTGACAAAACTTTAGATGTTTTGACAATGTTCACGCACTGCAGACACCAAATTTGTCCAGAAATAATCCGGATAATCGTGACCCATTCCCTTAATTTCAAGAAAACGAGCATGAGGAATGACTTCAGCAGTACGAATGCCGCCAGAAATATCGATCAATGTGTCGCAGTCTCCATGGATCACAAGAGTTGGCACATCCAATTCACGCAAGCGTTCAGTACGGCTGCGGTCGGCTCGAGACGCTTTGAATTGTCGCCCGACGCCCATCGGACGACAGGCCCGATCAAAAACCTCGCCAGCAAAAGTTCTCTCACTGGCTTCGTCGATATGTCCTGGACTTCCCCACACCCTCTTGCCGGCAAGATGAAGTTCAATGGCAAGATCACGTCGGGTAGATCCGGGTGTGAGCAACAATTCGCGAGCTTCATCGGTTGGGCGCCCCACATCGGAGTCCCCAGTTGTTGACATGACCGAGATGAGTGAAGCGCAACGATCCGGAAACTCGATTGCAAAGGTTTGAGCGATCATTCCCCCGAGCGAAACACCAAAAACATTAGCCTTTTTCACTTGAAGTGAATCGAGAATAGAAATCACATCACTCGCCATATCGCGCAATGAATAGCCGTCTGGACCATCGCTGGAAAGACCCACATCGCGATTATCGAAACGCACAACGTGAAAACCAGCTTCAACGAACATCTCACAGAAATCGCTGCGATAGGCAATGCACTGATTACCCAAACCATTGATCAGAACCAAGGTGGGATCTGCGATGTTCCCAAAGGTTTCAAAATAGATCAAAACTTCGGCGTTCTCGGCAAAAGCCATATCAGCCTCCAGGGTTTGCGGCGAGATGATCGAAAACACCCACTGGACGTGTCGCTCGGTATTCGTGCACTATCGGAGCTAAATCTTCCGGACTCGCTCCATGCATGATGACTCCATCGACACCTAAATCAAACTGGTGACGAATGCTGGCGACACACTGTTCAGGCGTACCAGAAGCAGCACTTTCTAGCCACTCACTCGGAATCAGGGTTGAGACGTGTTCAAGTTGTTCAGTGGTGGCAATGCCATCAAGAGCACCACGAAAAGTTTTGATGAACTCGTCATCCCGGAATCGTTGTAAAACTTGAGGATCCCAGTTGTTGGTCGTGACCATTAAGTCGCCATAGCCCTGAAGATACGTTGCAAGACGCCCGACTGTCTTTTTCAGTCGAACATCTTCGGGAATGTGATCGCCGATGGTTGCAAAACACGACCACACCCGAACTTTGTCGGGATCACGCCCAGCACGCTCAGCGCTATCTTTCACCGTCTTCACGCAACGTTGAGTTGTTTCATCCGAGAAAAACGTATGCAAGATCACGCAATCAAAAGCCCGACCAGCCAATTCGAGAGTGTTGTGACCAAAAGCCGTGATACCAAGCGGAATGTTCTCATCGAATGTCGGATCAAGAGCGAGGATCGGATATTTGCCGATTGGACCATCGTGACCGAAAATAACCTCACCCTTGAAGAGTCGCTTCATCACGTTCGCAAAATCTTCCATTTGTGCAGTAGTGATTTTGGACATTCCGTAGGCGGCAAACAAAGGTCCAATTCCTCGTCCGATGCCGAGACAAAAACGTCCTTCAGTGAGGCGGTGCATCGTGGTGGCATACGAAGCCGTCACTAATGGATGTCGGGTGTTGTGATTGGTTGCGGCAGTCGCGATACCGACTGTTGTAGAAACAGCACCAACTGCACCAGACAGTGTTACTGCCTCTTTGATATTGAATCGTTCAGAGATAAAGCAAGCGCCGATCCCAAGTTCTTCGGCTGCCTGAACTTCATGAATGAGATCACGTGGAGACTTAGGCGCGCCTGGCAAGGTGTAGAAACCCAACTCGTTCATTTGGTGACGAACTGTTGACATCTCATTCATCCTTTACCTGGGATACGAAAGCCGCGTAGAAGATTCTTCACTGCTCGCGAACCAAAGGCAGTAACTAGCGACGGTTCCGAAGCCAACAATGCTGTCTCGTTCTGGGCAATCAATTCAGGTGTGAGTTCACGTTCGCTGTACCCGTCGGCCATCGATATCGACATACCAGCCTGCCATCCAGCACCAACACTCAAAGTCTCACCGTTGAGCGCACATGACTCGTGCCCGAGCCAAACGACAAGAGGGGCAACGAGACCCGGGCTCAGCCATTCGCCAAGTTCGGGTGACCACGGAATCGGACCAAAGGCCGTACCGGGCCGTGTCTTGGCATACGGAACCACCACATTGGTTGTGATTCCAAACGGCGCTCCTTCACTTGCCATTCCACGCGTCAGGCCGATCACGCCCATTTTGGCCATTGCATAGACAGTTCCATTCGGAACACCACCAAAGGCCGCACCAGACGACACATTGATAAATCGTCCCCCACCGTTGTTCTTCATCCACTTCCAAGCGGGACGACTGACGTTGAGTGTTCCGCGCAACTGAGTATTCACAAGTGCATCAATACTCTCTTCGGGAAAATCTTCAAACGGAGCCATACGAACCTGGCCAGCATTGTTCACGACGACGTCAACGCGCCCGAACGCCTTGATTGCAGTGTCAACGATGCTTCGCCCACCTTCGGGCGTCGCAATCGAGTCGTAGTTAGCCTCGGCTTGTCCACCAGCGGCGATGATTTCATTGACAACTTCATCCGCCGGATTAATGGTCGGCGCGGCGGCGTCGCCATCAGTATCAGAAATGCCGACGCCAAGATCGTTTACCACTACCTGTGCTCCTCGACGAGCGAATTCCAGGGCATATTCACGCCCAAGGTTGCGACCAGCCCCGGTGATGATGACGACACGACCGTCAAAGCGAATTGATTCTTTATCTTGGCTCACGACTGAATCCCCTCAGGCTGCTCGATCTCCGAACACTTAATCAGAGGATATTTCAGGACCACGAGTAAAAAGCCAACGAGCAGCGAGGAATGTTCAACATTTGTGTCGAACAGTGATTTGGGATACAAAAACCTGCAATTTACGAAATCATTTCCTAGCTACTTCAAGTGGCCCTACATTCATCACAACGTCACATTGTCTCGGGCGGCCTGCAAACGGTGGCGTTTCAGAGTTTCCTAACCCAACAGAAACGTAGCGATGAGTTGATTGGCCTCGGTCGCATAGGAGGTGTTGCTGCCGATTCTCAGCCCGTGATCACCACCGATAAGTTTGTAATGGACGACCTGGCCGTTGAGGTAGGTGTATTTCACGAAGGGAGCCGAGTAACCGTTCGTGCCGTTTCCTGGGATGCCTGCAGCATCGCTCAGTTGCGGACCGGTTTCACCCATCTGTTGGGCGAAGCGATAGACGCTCTCTTGGCAGTCCATGAAAGTTGTGCCCGCACCAATTCCTCCCGTGTATGGGATAATTGGATCGACAGTGCCGCTGATCGAAATGATCTTTCGCCCGATGGCTGGGGTAATCGTTTGGTCATAGTTGTTGTTGCCCGCAGCGTTGAACCAAAACGATCCGTCGTGATACATCTTCGTGATCATTTGCGAAACACGAGTGGCGGCTTTCTGGAAGGCGGCAGCATCGAGCTCGATGAGAAGCCGGTTGGTCATGCCTGAGCCGTTAGAGCTTCCATAGATCGAAATCTTTCCAGCATCAACGTTGTTGTAGGTCTTCAGCAGGGTGATCAGATCTCGAATGAAATCCACGTCAGGTGCTTTAGAAGCTTCATTGTCGACATTCCAACTCTTCGCATATCCATTGGGAGCAACGCGGATCGCACTGTTCAGCGCGGTGCCCATCGAGTTGATGAAAGCTGAGTCCCCTCCATTGCCGTGAAGCATGATCACCACCGGATAGGGCCCGGATCCTGAAGTCGGGACGATGACAGCAGCTGTCCGACTGTATCCGTTTGGCTCCTGTGCCCAGGTTTGAGTGATAGAGAGAGTGGTGCTGGTGAGATTTGCTCCCACCACCGACGTCGACGGGACAGTTGTTGCTGATGGAACAGTCGATGACGCTGATGGAACAGTTGTTGTCACTGATGGAAAAGTTGTTGTCACTGATGGAACAGTTGTTGTCACTGATGGAACAGTTGTCGTCGCTGGGGAACACGGATCAGTGAATAACGGGACAAACGCTAAACCACCAAACAACACCAACGACGCTACAACAACCGACAATCGTCCAGTTGAAGTTCGCACCCACCGGCTCACAATCACACCAGCAATCAACAAGAACATACCAGCGACCACAACAAACGACGAACTACCGACATCAGGCAAGTAACACACACCAACTGCAATCACAAAATTCCCTGTTCTGTAAAAACTGATAGAGAATATAACAGGCGTCCATCCAGTGCGCCGGCGCTTCTTACCTCAATCCGAGATCGATGTGACGTCGGATGTATCGGTGTGGGGCGCAGCCTGTCGTCGGGTGACAACATCAGATGCCTTGATGGTCAACGCTCTGACTTCACCGTTCGGTGGCATCTGGTTGGAGACCGGCGAGCAGGCGACGGGCCCAACACCGAATTCACTACACAAGTACCTATTTACTTTCTAAAAACTGGACGATTTCTTTGAGCGCGCTGCGATCTTGGATGAAGAACATGTGGCCGCCGTTGTACTCGCGATATTCAGATGATGCAATTCTCGTAGCAATCGCTTGCCCATTCGCAGGCGGTGCGATTCCATCAAAGGTTCCGCTCGCTACCAAAACTTCTGCTGTCACGTTGGGTAGACGATTCCAGACGTCGTGATATCGACGGGCTTCCAGTTGCAACGACTCACCCCGACGCTTCTCTGCATCAGCAGTTGCGACAACTGGTCGGCGGTACATCTCATCTTCGGGGTGATCGATGAACCACTGCTCGTTGAATCGAGTGTCACTCAAGCGTAAAGATTTATCAGCGCGGACCTCTGGATCTAACAGAGCCAGTTCGTGCAATGGATACGAACTACCGCCATCTCCGCCGGGACTCGTGCAACACAACACCATCCGATTCACTCGATCGGGGTGAGTGGCGGCTAGTTCTTGGGCCACCATTCCCCCAAAACTGATTCCGAGAACATTGAACGACTTCCAACCAAGATAATCAGCCAAGGCAACTGCATCGGCGGCGTACTGAGCCATTGAATACGGGCCATCAGGAATTGATGTCTTGCCAAGACCTCGTTGATCATGAATTGCAACGGTGAATGACTTGGCAAAATAGTCAACAAGCAGGCTGACGGCTTCAATGGTCGATCCAGAGCCATTCAAAAACAACAATGGGGATCCCGATCCCCTGACCTCATAGTAAAACGAACAGACATCATGAGTGAAGAAGCCACCGGCACCAGACATCTCATCAGACACCGCTACAAACTAACCTAGCGAGATGGCAACAGACCTACCGTCTCCCGATGAACAGGGCACCGAACGTGCCGGAGTTGTCTTACTCTGCCAAGATTTTGCCGCCAATCTTGCCTTCTTCACTGAAACTCTCGGTTTTCGTGTGGAAACAATTCACCCAGCCGATGGGCCAACTCACGCGTCACTCATCGGGCATGGCAGTCGTCTGTTTCTCGAAATTGGCCAAGACCAATCACTCAAAATCCGTATGTCTATAGCGACAGATAACCCACTGTTTGGTAAAACACTCACTGCGCCTAATGGATCAACAGTTGAATTCGTGAATGCGAAGCCAGGCTTAGTCTCCAAACCGCTCGTTTCATCTTTAGTTGTCGATCATGTAGTTGCAGATGGATCTTCGCAAGTTGGTCGAGCGGGCATGTTGTATCGCGACCTTGTCCCCGGAAGACAGGGTGGGGCGATTATTGCCTCGCTCATCAGCATCGCCGAAGGTGGTCCTGTCCCCGACTACGTGCATTACCACGATGTTCTTTTCCAACTCATCTTCTGCCGTTCAGGTTGGGTCAAAGTTGTGTACGAAGATCAGGGTGAACCGTTCATCCTTCATGCAGGCGACTGCGTCATTCAGCCCCCAACGATTCGTCACCGTGTGCTCGAGAGTGGGGACAATCTAGAGGTGATTGAAATTGGTTACCCAGCCGAGCATCTGACGAACGCCGATCCATCAACATCACTGCCAAATGCAGAGGTCAACCCGAATCGCGTCTGGGAAGGGCAAAGTTTCATCAGGCATATTGCAGCAAATGCAAAATGGCAACAACTCTCGACAGGGGTTGAGTCAACTGATACGGGAATCCTCACTGCGACGCAAGGATTAACAGATGTGAAAGTCATCAAAGCCGCCATTACGAGCAATTGGGCCCAAGAAATTGTTCAGCCGTTGACGTTTGAGTTCCTCTTTGTACTTGAAGGCGACGCACATGTATCAACGTCAAACAACGGCGAACATGCTCTCGCCAATGGTTCTAGTCTGGTGATTCCACCAAGCAACTCGTACACGGTGCAACACGACAAAGAGAGTCAAATACTCAAACTCTCGTTGCAAGCAATCAAATAGCCAGGAAGATTTTTACTGGCGTCCCATTTCGGCACGAGCTTGTGATTCGGCAGCTTTCGGATCCTTCTTGGTATCAATCAAAGTAATTGTGACCGATTCCAAATCTCCTTCGAATGGGAAACCGTCACGACGACTTGCGTAATCGAATGCCACTGGCGATCCGTGGTCGTACGCGACGGAAGGGCCGACACTTGAAATCACCCGCATGATGAATGGAAGTTCAATTCGTCCAACTTCTTCACCGTTGACGAGCAACACGGCGTAGCCAGCCTTTCCTGTGCGACGGAGCTGACATGTCAGAACTGATGAACCAATTGGCAATTCTGAATGAGAACGAACGACGAGATGCTCACCAAAGAAGTTGTAATCAAACACCAGATGATTATCAAAGATGTAAAAGCTGAAGCCAGAGTTTTCAGTTCCAGTGGCGTAAATAACTCCACCCTCAGCGGGCCCGCGAGAGACGACAGCTTCCATATCCCAACTACGACCTCCCATCGCTGCCGATGCCTGTGAGGGCAATGGCGCCATTGGTGGACGGTAGACGTACTTACGTGATTCTGGGTGAGGGCTGTTCTTTTTGAAATTGATTCCGAACAATTCAAGTCCACGATCATCAAGTGGAAGGACGCCTTCGTTCTCGGCCTCTTCCCACCACAAAGCGATGAGTTCGTTCAAACGATCTGGTTCTTGTTTTGCCAGATCATTGGTTTCTGAACGATCTGCTTCAACGTGATACAACTCCCACACGTCGTCGTCAAATGAAACGCCTGGAGTATGACGAGTCACGGCTTTCCAACCATTGGCATAAATACCTCGGTGGCCGACCATTTCGTAATACTGAACGAGTTTGCGAGTTTTCACCTCTTTGTCATCAAAGGTGTAGTTCATCGCCACACCAGAAATCGGCATCTGCTCTAGACCGCGATAAGTATCAGGCGGTGTGATTCCGATCGCTTCGTAGATCGTGGGCACGATGTCATTCACATGATGGAACTGGTCGCGTAATGAACCGGTGTCCTTCACTCCCTTGGGCCATTTGATGATGAGCGGCACATGAATTCCGCCCTCGTGGGTGTTCTGTTTGTAGAACTTGAAAGGCGTGTTACCAACTTGAGACCAACCCCATGGGTAGTTGCTATGGCTATGTGGTCCACCGATTTCGTCGATGCGATGAATTGCTTCATCTGGCATTTCAATCATCATGTTGAAGAATTTCATTTCGTGAAGAACGCCAAAAGGGCCGCCCTCTTGTGATGCACCATTATCGGCAAGCAGCACAATCATGGTGTTGTCATCTAAACCGAGTTTCTCGATTGAAGCGAGAAGTCGACCGATTTGTACATCGGTGTGATCAAGAAAAGCTGCATATGCCTCTTGCAACCGGCATGCGAGGCGCTGCTGGTTCTCTGAAAGTGTGTCCCAGGCTTCAACACCCGGATTGCGTGGGGCCAACTTGGTGTCTTCGGGCAAAAGTCCCAGTTCTTTTTGTCGGGCAAACCAACGATCGCGAAAAACATCCCAACCTTCATCAAATGCACCGCGATACTTCGCCATGTATTCGGGCGGTGCCTGATGAGGTGCATGCGTGGCACCGAATGCGAGATACATAAAGAAAGGACGATCGGGGCGAACGCCGACTGAATCGTGCACAAAAGTGATTGCATGATCTACAAGGTCCTCGGTGAGGTGGTAACCATCATCGGGGCCGGCAGGTGGCTCGATCCAATGGTTGTCGTAGACCAACTCAGGATGGAACTGATCAGTCTCTCCATCGAGAAAACCATAGAAGCGATCGAAGCCTCGTTGTAATGGCCACTGATCGTACGGGCCCGCTGGTGACGCATCGACCATTGGGCACAAGTGCCATTTACCTAATGCGAAAGTTGTGTAGCCCTCTTCGCGAACCACTTCAGCAACAGTTGCAGCATGATTAGAAATCTGGCCACGCATATGCGGGAAACCAGAATCGAAGTTTGACACCCCGCGCATACCAACCGCATGATGATTACGCCCGGTGAGAAGAGCAGCGCGCGTCGGCGAGCACAACGGGGTGACATGGAAGTTCGTGTAGCGGAGACCTTGTTCTGCCAATCGGTCAATATTTGGCGTGTCGATAGTGGAACCAAAACAACCAAGATGAGAAAAACCCAAGTCGTCAAACAACATCACGATCACATTTGGGGCCTGTTCACCTGGGTGTTTGTTCGGCGGCCAAGCAGCCTCCGACTCGGCAACGGTACGACCAATTTTTCCGGTAAAGCCTTCGTAATCTTTCACAAGTATTGACAATAGCCCTGCCACTACCTACCCTCGGCATATGACTGCAGATTCTTCGTCCTCTCTCCGCCCTGTCGCCATCGTTGCTGATGGCCATTTCTACGTTGGGCCCGAATTATGTCGTCACTTGGCGGCACGAGGCTTCAACCTTGTTGTGGGCAATGCTTCAGATGAACTTGCGAACGAAATTCGTGGTTTAGGCGCAGTAGTCGAGGTGGTCCCTGACGTTCAAGATCTTGCCGACCCAAAGAACTCTGATCTCCTCGTTGAGCGAGCATTGACAACATTTGGCCGAATCGACTCGGCGGTGATGTTTTCCGGGCAAATCGTGACCGGTCGTTTCGTGAATTCATCGTTAGAAGACTTGCGGTCGGTTCTCGTTGGTTGCGTTGAGGCGCCATACAACTTCATGAAGGCAGTGGTTCCGAAGATGACGCCACAGGGCGAAGGCCAGGTATTGGTCATTACCAGCGCTTCAGCAGCCCGCCCAACCCCTGGTGCGCCCCTGTATTCGGCTGCTCGCGCTGGAGCCTCAATGCTGGTCAAGAACGTGGCTGACGAGGTAGCTCGCACCGGTGTGCAGGTCAATGCCGTTGGCACCAACTTCATGGACTTCCCGGCCTTCCTCAAAGCCTCTGGGGCGACCGATCCCGAAGTACGGGCCAAGATCGAGTCTCAAGTGCCGATGCGGCGCCTTGGCACGATGACCGAATTCGCGGCATTCTGCATGGCATTCCTCGATGGATCAAGCCGATTTACCACAGGACAGTTCGTCGCCTATGCAGGAGGCTGGGCGTAACGGCAGAATAGAGAGGTGAAACGTTCCCTCTACAACGACGACCATCTCGCCTTCGGTGCCAGCTTCAAGAGCTTTATCGCGAAAGAGATCACACCTTTCTACGATCAATGGGAGAAGGACGGAATCGCTCCGCGCGAGATGTACGCGAAAGCTGGCGCGAGCGGTTTTCTCGGAATGGCGATCCCCGAGCAATACGGTGGAGGCGGAACTAACGACTTTCGTTTCAATGCGATTATTTCTGAAGAGTTAGCCGCTGCAGGCATTGGTGGTGCCGGTGCCGGAATCACTCTGCACAATGACATCACGACTCCGTACTACATGGAGATTTGTACTGATGAGCAAAAGGCCCGTTGGCTTCCTGGAATCGCCAGCGGAGATCTCATCACAGCGATCGCGATGACCGAACCAGGTACTGGAAGCGATCTCGCAAGTATTGCCACGACCGCTAAGCGCGACGGTGACCGTTACATCTTGAATGGTTCAAAAACCTTTATCACGAATGGCATCAACTCTGACATCATCATCGTTGCGGCCAAGACCGACCCGACACAACGCCACACAGGTATGTCGCTGATGGTTGTTGAGCGTTCAATGACCGGTTTTGAACGTGGTCGCAACCTCGAAAAAATTGGCATGCACAGCCAAGACACAGCTGAGTTGTTTTTCAATGACGTTGAAGTCCCGGTTGAGAACCTTTTGGGTGAAGAAGGCCGAGCATTTCATTACCTGACATCAAACTTGGCGCAAGAACGTCTTTCGATTGCCATTGCTGGAGTCGGCTTTGCCCGATCGGCGCTGAATTGGACTATTGACTACGTCAAAGAACGTAAGGCTTTTGGACAATCAATTTCTAATTTCCAGAATACGAAGTTTGTTCTTGCTGAACAACGTACGGCGATTGATGTTGCGCAGGCTTACGTAGATCAGTGCATCTTGGCTCTTAATGAAGGCGAACTGACCGCGGCCGAGGCCGCAGCGGCAAAGTTCTGGTGCACTGAGTTACAGAACAAGGTTGCCGACAAGTGCCTCCAACTATTCGGTGGTTACGGATACATGAGTGAATACCCGATCGCTCGCACGTACGCCGACGCCCGTATCACAACTATTTACGGTGGCACGACCGAAGTTATGAAGACCATCATCGCCAAAGACATGGGTTTATGAAAATTGCACTCAACGCTGAGGCGTACCGAGAACCAGATGTTTACAAAGTTGAACGTCAATCTATTTGGGCGACCGAATGGATCATGTTTTGTACAACGGCCGAGTTGGCAAAATCGGGAGACTATTTCGCTGGTGAAATCGCTGGCTTCAATCTTCTCTTAGCGGTTAATCCCGAAGGTTCAATTGTCGGATTCCATAACGTTTGCCCTCATCGTGCAGGAGTGCTCGCGTGGCCAGGTCAAGGCACACTCGGAAATCTCGTGTGCAAGTACCACGGTTGGGCCTTTGGTTGGGACGGTGCACTCAAATCAGCACGAGATTTCGGTAACGAAGAGCCTTTGTGCGCCGAACATTCCGAGCTAAAGAAGGTTCGTGTCGAGACCTGGGGACCATTGGTGTTTGTGTGTCTTTCAGAAAGCACTCCTCCGCTGCACCAATCACTCGGTTCACTCGTTGACAAGGCTTCGTCTTTCCCCATCGGCACGTTCAAATACGCCCGGCGTATGACCCGCGAACTGGCGTGCAACTGGAAAACGTATGTTGACAACTACCTTGAGGGATACCACGTTCAACTCATTCATCCGTCGCTGAATCGATCTCTCAAGATGTCGACGTATCAGGTTTCGGTTCACGATGATTCGTATTGTGTCCACGAATGCGAGCCGTCAGATGGATCGCCGGTAGCTGGCCTGTGGCTGTTTCGATTCCCAAATTTAGCTCTGAACATTTACCCCGACGGCATGAACGTTGAACGCATCATGCCGATCGGTCATAACAAAACCCACGTTGTTTACGACTATTACTCGGTCGACACTTCGGAAGAAAACATTGCACGGATGGTCGCGATGTCTAATGAAATCCTCGATGAAGACCAAGACATGTGTGAAGTCGTGCAAAAGAACCTTGACGGTGGCATTTATCAAGCGGGACCATTGAGCCCCAAGCATGAAATCTGCCTTGATTGGTTTCAATCAAAAGTTGAACGATCAATTCGCTAGAAAGTTAGTTCGGGATCTTCAAAACATCGGTTGAAGTCCATGGACTCGACGAGCCTTTGTCGTTAACGATCCTGAACACAACGTAAGAATCGCCTTCGGTGTTAATCGGCAGTTCCATCTCAAAAGATTCATAGGCACTTCGAGCCACTTCGACAACGGTGTCTTGGTTAACAACTCGTCGAACTTCGCAACTTTCAATGATGTTGGCCGTCATCGTTAGAGCGCCCACAAATTCACCTTGAGCATCAACTACTTCTTGAGTTATCAGAAGTGCTTCGGCTGCTTCACGAGAGCTACTTACGTAGGCCACAACGCGCACTTGAAGAGCGTAGGAGCCTCCGCCGCTACCGGTATCCGAACCCACTCTTTCTTGGCACATTTGCAGAAGTGCTTCTTCGGTATTTTCAGTCGACTCACCCAGCGAGCGTTCGTACTGGTCGTATAACTGAACTTCAATAGATGCCGAATCACCTTCAACACTTTGCACTACTGCAGCAAGATTCACATTGCCTTGCCCAAAGAATCTTGTTGAGTCCTCTCTGTACGCGAGAAGTGATTGATCTTTGGGACCAACTACAGAATTCTCACTTGGAATCGAAGATGTCGTGTTTACTATCTCAGTATTGGATGATTCATCGCCTCCCCTCAAAAGCCAACCGACTAGCGCTCCAACGACAGCGACCAGGATGAGACCGATCCACCACTTTGTTGGCTTCTTTTTGAGATCGGTGAGAGAAACAACTCCTGAATCTTCTCCAAGCGATGCTCGTAGAGAATGTGCTTTCTCTCGCACCGCTGAAGCTTGATCGGCTTGACCGCCCTTTTCTAGATCGACAGCGAAAGCTTCTAAGCGAGCAGCGCGTCGACGAACCCTGAAACGAGACGTCCCGATGGTTTGTGTCGGTGTATCGGTGACATCGACATAAAGTTCACCCAATTCTCCAACGTATGGAACGACCGATGAAGAGACTGCCGAACCATCAGCTTGAACTCGAGCGCGATCAACAGCCAACAAATCTCCGGATTCGCCTAATGCGATTCGGACCCACAAACGCTTTTCGCCTTCGGCGATGCCAGGAAGTCGGACCTTAAGTTCAGACGACTTCGGGTCCCACACAACTTGTACGTTCCCTGCGTCGTTAACTCGTTGCACACCACTTACTTCAGGAAGCGACACAACTGCGGTTCGAAGGCCCATTGGAGTTCCGGCAATGACAACTTCAACCGGGACGCCATCAGCAGCCTTCAACGAAAATTCGATGTCAATTGAACCTGAT
>Ga0208082_1000122_pt1 | contig 21768 bp, 20 predicted proteins | sample LakMenE09Jun09ns_FD_150683 | JGI IMG/M metagenome (GOLD analysis project Ga0208082, IMG submission 150683) | Freshwater microbial communities from Lake Mendota, WI - 09JUN2009 deep hole epilimnion ns (SPAdes) | ecosystem: Environmental > Aquatic > Freshwater > Lake > Epilimnion/Euphotic zone ... | reverse complement strand
AAGCAGCTATTTCCCACGCACGAAGTGGAGCAGGACCAGCATTTATAGAGGCCGTAACTTATCGTCAAAAGGGTCATTCTGCTCGGGTAGATGTAGGTCGCCCTAAGGGAGAGGTAGAGGCATGGATGCAGCGAGATCCAATTGCGCAATTTGAGAAGGTTTTATTACTCAATGGGATCTCACAGATTGACTTGAATAATCTTCGCGATGAAGTTGATCATGAAGTTTCAGATGCTGTAGATATAGCAAAATCTTGGCCGGAACCATCTCGTGCTGCACTTTTTGAGGATGTGATGGTATGAGTGAAGTTCTACCAAGAATTGCATATCGGAAAGCAGTAGCACTTGCATTAGCTGAGGAACTAGAGCGCGATATAAATGTTTTCCTCTTAGGTGAGGATGTTGGAAAACCGGGTGGTGTATTCAAAGCAACTGATGGGCTATTTGAGCAATTTGGGGAATCTAGGATTTTTGATACCCCTATTGCAGAGCAAGCAATTATTGGGTGTGCAATTGGTGCAGCCGCAACCGGCCTACGCCCGGTTGCAGAGATTATGTTTGCAGATTTTGCTGGTGTTTGTTATGACCAGATTGCAAATCAATTAGCTAAATTCCGGTATCAGACCGGTGGGCAAGTGGCTATGCCTGTGACAATTAGATTCGCTAATGGTGGAAGCATCGGGTTTGGTGCTCAGCATTCGCAGAATGTAGAGAATTGGTTTCTAAACCACGCTGGATTAATTATATGTGCACCAAGCACGCCAGCGGATCTCTACGGCATTTTAAAATCTGCAATCAGAAATGACAACCCAGTGCTTGTTTTCGAACATAAAGCTTTATATGAGTCTAGAGGCGATATCGAAGTTGGAAAACTAGTTCCCATTGGTGTCGCAAGCGTAGTTCGAACGGGTGCGGATATTACCGTCGTGGCCTCACAGCTTATGAGAAATCGTTGCGAGGAGGCCTCAGAAATCCTTGCTGTTGAGGGGATTGATGTCGAACTAATTGATCCAAGAACAATTCTTCCGATGGATACTGAAACTATTTTTAAAAGTATAAAAAAGACTGGTCGTTTGATCTGTGTGCAGGAAAGTTCAGAGCCAGGTAGTTGGGGGGCATCTTTGGTTGCAACTTCTGCGACGAACTTGTTTGAATATTTTAAATCTCCACCTAGAACCCTTAGTTCTGAACTGACTCCAGTCCCATTCGCCAAGTCATTAGAGGAACAATGGATGCCAAGCGTAGATCGGATCGTTAATGAGATTCGCGAAATGATTTCTAAATGAATTCAGACGATTCAGTTCTACCAATAATTTTAGAGCACGATGGTCCTGTAGCCTCAATCATTATCAATGATTCAACGCGCAGGAACGCTCTCGGTAGAGAGACTTTTTCATTAATTTCAAAGTACTGTGATGAAATTGATAAAGACTTATCTTGCGGTGCATTAGTAATTCGAGGCGCTGATGGTCATTTTTGTTCAGGAGCGGTGCGCTCAATTTTAGATGAAGCCGGAGCCGATCCACTTCAATCTGAAAATTTCATTCTACTTTCATCGATCTATGATGCTGTCGCAAGAATAGGTTCTGTGAAGGTTCCCGTTATTGCTGCAGTTCGAGGAGCTGCGGTTGGTGCCGGTTTTAATCTAGCCCTTGTTGCTGATGTGCGCATCGTAAGTCTGACTGCAAAACTTGTATCTGGATTTGCTCCGATTGGGATGCATCCAGGGGGTGGCCACTTCAATCTTTTAACTCGGAGCGCTTCAAGAGAAGTCGCCGCTGCGACATCTTTCTTTTCCACTCCTATATCTGGAGAAAGAGCATTGCAACTGGGGCTGGCTTGGGAGGCACTTGATGACTCAGAAGTAGATCAAAGAGCTCTTGTTCTGGCACATGAAGTTGCGAAAGATCCTGCTCTAGCAAGGGCTATGAAGAGAACTTTAATCACGACAGTGGATACAACATGGCAGGTTGCCACAGACGCTGAGAGATCGATACAGATGTGGAGTCTAAGAAGAAAACATGATGCGCCATGAAGAGTGATCGAGAATTAGAGATTGCCGCGTTAAGGAAGTCAAATCTGGAGAATCTTTGGATTGCTTACCAACCAGCAGACGGATTAGTTTCTGGTGAAGAAGCACCAATTATTGTTGGGAGCAACGGTTGTTGGATCACCGATATTGAAGGACGCGAGTATTTAGATGCATTGGCAGCACTCGAAGCAAGTGCTGTTGGCCATAAACATCCAAGGTTGATAAAAGCAATTACTGAGCAGCTTAATCAAGTTGAGTTTGTTGATACTTTTAGATATTTGACGCCTGCCAGTATCCAATTAGCAACAAAGCTAGCTGAAATTACCCCTGGTAATTTATCGAGAGTACATTTCTCAGCTGGTGGAAGTGAGGCTGTGGAAGCGGCTCTAAAAATTGCCAAGCATTATCACATTTTAAAAGGTGACATGCACCGAACGAAAGTGATTAGCCGATATGGCGCATACCATGGCTGCACTTATGGAGCTATGGCCGTTGATGGTCACTTTTATGCTACGCGCAACTATATCTATGAACCCTTTCCAGCTGTGGGACGATTTGTTTCCCCACCATACCCATACCGATGTCAAATGTGTGCCGATGAATGCTCTCTAAAATGTGTTGATGAATTTGAAGAATTAATCTTGAGAGAGCGCCCGGAAACAATTTCGGCCATTATTGTAGATCCTGCATCAAGTGCAATAGGTGTATCAATTCCTCCTGATGGATATATGCAAAGATTAAGAGAAACGTGTGATAAGTACGGAATCCTCTTAATTGCAGATGAAGTCATTACTGGATTAGGAAGAACAGGCAAGATGTTTGCCTGTGATCATTGGGGAGTCGTCCCAGACATTATGACGCTTTCAAAAGGACTTTCATCAGGTTATATGCCAATTGGTGCAACCATTGTTGGAACTCATATCGCCGATCAATTCTCTGGAAGACCTGAGGGAGTTTTTTGGCATGGCCATACCTTCGGAGGACACCCAGTTGCTTGCGCAGTAGCACTTGAGTCAATCAAAGTTATTGAAGAGGAGAATTTGGTCTCTCGTTCCGAAACCAATGGGAGATATCTTAAGGATTCACTTAACAAATTAATGCTAAAGCACCCTTCAATTGGTGATGTCAGGGGACTTGGTCTGATGTGTGGCGTAGAAATAGTTTTGGATAAGAAAACAAAAGCTTTGAGTACACCACCTAGCAAGCTTGGCTTCGCAGTGCGCAGTGCGTGTCGTGAAGAAGGGCTTGTTCTTGCAGCCCTAGAGCCTGGTAGCACTTTACTAATCACTCCGCCACTCATTATTACAGAATCAGAGATTGATGAGTTAATTTTAAAGTTAAGTAGAGCACTCATCCGAGTAGAGAAGGAATGGGGGATTAAGTGACCGTACTTCATCAGTATTCTCCTTGGATTTCTGGTTCTTTTTTGCCTGGAGAAGATCGCGAGTTGCTTGTTCTCAAAGAGCCTGCAACCGGAAATGACATTGCAGAACTCTTTGTGGCTAATCAAATTGATGCAAATGAGGCGGTCTTATGTGCACGCAAATCTCTCCTTGGGTCATGGGGAAAAACATCTCCCACTGAGCGTGGACGTATTTTGCACCGCGCCGCAGATTTGCTTGATGCGCGTCGAGTTGAATTTGCAGAGTTAGAAGCGCGTAATGTTGGTAAAGCGATTTCTAGTGTGAACGCAGAGATTGGGGGCGCAATAGAAACTCTGCGTTTTTATGCATCTGTTGTCGGCGCTCAAACAGGAAGTTCAGCCACACTTGGGGGATCGCTATTAACTTACTCTTTGCGTGAGCCTGTTGGAGTTTGTGTTCAGATAGTTCCTTGGAATTACCCATTATTGATGACGATGTGGAAACTCGCTCCTGCTCTTGCTGCAGGTTGTGCAATTGTGTTAAAGCCTGATCTCAAAACGCCAATCAGCGCACTGCTTCTAGCAGAAACACTCCACGAAGCAGGAGTTCCTGAAGGAGTTTTGAACGTACTTCCAGGGGGTGGTGATTTAGGAGCAATGCTTGTCGGACATAAGAATGTAGACAAAGTTGCATTTACTGGATCAACCGCAACTGGTAGTGAAGTTATGCGTCTAGCTTCTTCCCCCATTAAGCGTTTAACTTTAGAGCTAGGCGGTAAAAGTCCGAATATTATTTTCAGTGATGCGGATCTAGGAGATGCAATTACTAGCGCCTGCTGGTCAATTTTCTATGCTGCAGGTCAAAGCTGTGAAGCGCGATCACGAATTCTAGTAGAGGAGAGTATTTTTGAAGAGTTTGTTGGAGAACTAGTAAAGAGCGCCGAGAAAATTGTTACTGGTGATCCCCTAGATCCAAAAACACAAGTTGGTTCATTGATTTCGGAAGAACACCGTCAACGAGTTCACTCTTTCGTGCTAAATGCAAAGGCAGCGGGTGCACAAATTCTTCTAGGCGGAGTTATTCCTAATGGTGCAGGCTTTTTTTACCCTCCAACGATAATTACCAATGTTAAAAAGGGCGATGATATAGAGCAACAAGAGGTGTTTGGACCTGTTGTTATAGTTCAGACTTTTAGTAATGAAGAAGAGGCTATTGAGATGGCAAACTCAACAGATTACGGTCTGTTTGCTAGCGTTTGGACGAGAGATGGATCGCGCGCACACAGATTAGCAAGGCGCATTCAATCGGGAATGATTGGTTTGAATACCCCCTATACCGCCTTTCCAGGAGTTAGTTTCGGGGGATATAAACAATCTGGATTTGGCCGCGAGCTCTCTATTGAAGCCCTAGATGCCTACACTGAAATTAAGAGTGTTATCTTCTCAACCGGACTTCGCCCTGCCAATCCATTTAAACTATAAAGAAAAGGTGCACTATGTCTGAGAAGATAAGAATTGATGTCCCAAATGTTCCTAAATTCAATCCTGTGGCACCGTATTCAACAGCTATAAAAGCAGGAGATTTTCTCTTCATAACAGGACAGGTATCCACCGATCAAACTAATCAAATCATTGGTGATGGCGACATTAGAGAACAAGTTAGACAAATATTCCGTAACTTGGGAGAAATTCTTCACGCAGCCGGTGCCGATTATTCAGATTTAGTAAAATTGGTATATTTCTATCAACATATTGATGATGTCGCAAAATTAGCAGGAGTCCGAGAGGAGTTTTTATCAGAACCATTTCCAGCTGTTACTGGAGTGGAAATCGCTCGCCTAGCTGATAAAAAATTGCTTGTGGAGATTGATGCAATCGCATGGAAGCCATGATCAGATCTGAAACCCCAATTTATGACACCGTAATAATTGGTGGGGGCCTATCTGGACTCACCGCTGCGTGGCATTTGCGGGAAAAGGAGATTTTGGTTCTCGAGTCAGAGGACAGAATCGGCGGAAGACTCTATTCCCTACAACGAGACGGATATTGGTTAAATCTTGGTGCTGGAGTTTTTAGTTCTGGAAAGTCTCAGGTTAGGGATTTAGTTGAAGAGCTAGGTTTGAAAACAATTTTTATTCCAGGCAGCACAACAGCCATGGCATTTCAAAATAAGATTCTTTCCAGTGGGAGAATTGAGACATATCCTCTTCGCTTACCTTTGAGTTTAAGTGCAAGGAAATCTCTTATCCTTGCGGGGATTCGTATAAGAAGAGCAGTCTACAAATATCATAAAATTGCTAAGCCAAGGCCCGGAGAGTCCGCACGCGATACAGAAAAGCGACTAGCTAAATTTGAGGGCGATCGGAGTTTTTTTGATTTTCTTGGCACGATGCATCCTGATGTTGATGAAATCATGCGTGCCACTGCTGCAAATCGAATCGGTGCAGAATTAGAAACAATTTCTGCTAACGCTGCACTTGGAAGTTTTGCGTATCAGTGGGACGGCAAGAAAAGTATTTTAAATCATAACCTTGTTGGTGGTTCTGCGCGTTTAACAAATGAACTTGCAGAAAGAATTGGCAGACCTATATTACGAAACGCACGAGTTTTAAGAGTTACTCCTGATGAAGAAGGAGTTGAAGTCGAATACAGAATTGGAACAGAAAAATATAGAGTCAGGGCAAAAACTGCGATTGTTACTACTCCCGCGGATGTCACTAAAGAGATAGTTGATAGTCTCCCAGTAAAACTCTCGCAGGCCTTGGGCGAGGTTCGATATGGACCGGCGGTACTCGCATCCGTTCTCACTCACGAATCAACAGTTATGCCTTATGACGACATTTATGCGATGGTTACTCCCAAAGGAAGCACAACTGTATTTATAAATGTCGCAAATTCTCTCCGGAACTCTACGAAAAGAGAGCCTGGTGGAAGCATATTGGCGTATTTAGGTGGCGAAAGAGCTCGGGCTCTGTTGAATTCCTCTGATGTAGAGATAGAAGAAGCGCTCCTCAAAGGCATCTATGAACTTTTTCCAACCTTGCGAGTTAATGTCAAGGAAGTTCTTATAAAGAGGTGGCCAAGAATAGTTCCGTATGGGCAACCTGGGAGGCATCTTTTACAGGATGATCTCGAAATCCCAATGCCGAGAATTTTCTTAGCAGGTGATTATCTTGGCAGTTGGGCCAATATGGAAGTTGCCGTAAGTTCTGCGATAGACGCAGCAAAGAAAGTATCCTTAATTGTTTAAGGCAGGTTTTATTGACAATTCGCACTCTCTCAAGGAGCAATCTATTGAAAATTGACAGTGACTGGTTGGCTAGTTGACGCAGAAGTACAGGCAGTATCAATCAGTCCGGCAATCTTGCATCCATCGAGAAGTGTTCTTCGTACGTGAGTTTTTCCATCAAGTGCAGAGACAAAGTCATTTAACAAATGATTAAATAGTTTTTCAAAATTTTCCTGCTCTAAATTAATTGAAGATTTAAAGTCTTTTACAGTAGTTGCAATCTCTAAAGTTGGCCTGTTCTCATTCACCGATAAAAACCCATGGCTTCCAACAATTGAAGTTGTAAAAATGCCATTCCCAACGTTGGGTCCTCGGCCGACCGTAATATTGGCTCGAACGCCAGATTCCAACTCTAATACGATTGTTGCTAAGTTCTCTACACCACTTGCAGTATGATCATTTGATGTTATCGAGTTACTAGTAGCATAAATTCTGACCGGTTTTAGATCAGTAAGCCACAAAACAATATCGAGTGGGTAACCTAAGAAGTTTCTAATCTCGCCTCCACCCGATAATTGTTTTTCTATGATTATGTCGCCGCCTTCGTTGGCTAAAGAGTTCGAAGAGATCCACATAAGGTCTAAAGTAAGAGGTAAACCTAGTTGGCCACTTTGAATTAACTCTTTCGCCCGCTCAACGGTGGGTTCAAACAAACGGTGAAAATATGATGTCACTAAGTTACTCATTTGAATTACTTTTGCTAACTCTTCAGCATCGGCGATTGAAGTCGCGACGGGCTTATCAACGATGATGTTCTTCTTGGCCTTAATAGCTTGTATTGCTAGGGATGTGTGCCTAGTGGGCTCGGTAGTAATTACAACCAAATCAATATCTTTCCGAGAGAGTGCATCTTCTATCGAAAAGTATGAAATGTCATATTTATTCGCCAATTCTCGGGCAAGATCAATCTTCCATAAATCAGCATTAGACTCTTCGGCGATACCTACTAATTTCATCCTTGGGTGGCTTGCAATTATGGGTGCATAGTCAAAAGCATGCCGGACGGCACCTGCCATAAGAACACGAATAATTTTATCCATGGAGAATCTCTTCAATCTCCACGGTAGCCCCATGATTTTCGGCCGAATTTTGCGCAGCCACGGCTAAAGCCAATGACATTCGTGCTTGCTCTATGGAAACTATTGGTTCGGTATTCCCAACCAGGCATTCACTCCAGTGCTTGAGTTCATTTATGATCGAAGCAAGATATCCGACAGGTTCGGTATTCCGGCTATTTAATGAAATTTCATCTTCTGCACTATCGTATTGAATTGTTCCGGTTGACCCAATTACTGAGCAAGTTTTTCTCCAATAGTTTGTGGGAATCACATCCCAATTGCCAGTGACAAGTGCTAGAGCCCCGCTTTCAAAAAGGATTTGCGCTGAGTATGAAGTCCAAGATGTAATGGCCTGATCAATTTTCTTACTAGCTATAGTCCTTACTGAAACCGGCCGAGATTCCATGACCCAGCATGCGAAGTCTAAATCATGAATCCCAAAATGAATTATTCGACCGCCACTTTTCTTACCATTCTGTTGCCATGCGCTCCATCCGTTGGCCCAGGAATATCCTTGTAAGTGATTAATTGTGACTAATCCTGGTATTCCAATTATTCCATTCGAGATTGATTGTTTCAATCGAGAAAGCAGTGGATCAAAACGGGTTGAGTAGCCAATTTGTAGAGGTACCTTAGCATTCTTGAAAATATTGATAATGAGATCTGCGTCATGAAAACTTTGTGATAGAGGTTTATCTATCAAAACAGGTAATCCAAGGTTGACGCAAATTTCTGCAATTTCCAAATGCGTGTGGGTTGGAGTACAAATATCTACACCGTCACCAGAGAAACTAGATAACAAACCTAAATCCCCAGAATGAGGAATCTTAAATTCTGCAGCTAAAATTGCTGCTCGAGATGGATTTTCATCAACTACAAGCTCATATTTTATGTCCACCCCGTTCATACCTAAATTATTCATTGCAGAGGCATGGGAGTGCCCATGAGCGCCTGCTCCTACCAAGGCAACTCGAATTGACACTAAGAAGTTTCCAAGATTTTTTGACTTACTACTCGGCTTGATTGGCTACCTAATGATTCAATACTCAATTCAACCAAGTCTCCAACCGCAAGACACCCTGCTCCCATCTCACCAATTCCAGCCGGAGTACCCATACTTATCATGTCTCCAGGTTCTAAAACGCAAATACTTGAAATGAAGGCGATAGCTTCCATGATAGTAAATGTCATATCGCCAACAAGGGCGGATTGCCTAGTTTCACCATTTACAGACAATTCCATTTTAAGATTACTGGGATCTGGGATTTCATCTCTACTGACGAGCCAAGGACCAGCTATCGAGAATCCATTGCACCACTTACCATATAAGAAATACCATGGTTCATCTTCGGATGTAAAAATTGGATTGCCAGGAAAGGTCATTCGCCTAGCTGTCACATCATTAAATGCCATCCATCCGGCAACATAATCCATGGCATCTTTTTCTAATACCCTGTCAGCACGCTTTCCAATGACAACAGCAATTTCTACTTCGTAATCCACCATGTCAGTAACAGATGGTATTTCAATATTTTCGTTGGGCCCGACCAAGGAGCTTGATAACTTTGGAAAAACTTTAGGAACATAAGTTTTTTTGTCTCGAGCCTTAAGTCCAACCTCATTAGCATGTGCCTCATAATTTGCTGCGAGAGCAAATATTTTCCCAGGACGTTCAATCGGTGCTAACAATTTTACTTCAGTTTTAATTATTGCTTCAGATTGTGTAGCAAAAGCATTGAAAATCGCTTCGCGACATAAGGGATCTTCAAGTGTTGCTAAGACCGAAATTGGTGTTGGTATCTTTGCGATTTTACATGCGTGGGCAACATCCACAATTTGATTTTCGAAGATTGCTCCTATGCAAATTTCTGAATCTCTTTGGAACCTCAGTAGGCGCATATAGAACCCAATTCATTCGTGAACCTGGGAAGGAGGCCCAACAGCAATCCGGGGAACCCTCGCAAGCCATGACTTATTTTTTACATCATCGGGAGAAACTCTTTTTGCTATAGCCAGGGCTTCTCGAGCCTCGATGTGTAGGTAATCAATGTCTGCACCAGCTGTTGTAACCCGAAAACCGTTTTCTATAGCCCAAAGAGCTTCAGAACCGGATTCACCATGCATGGCCGGCATGACGCCATTTTTCAAAGCAGTATTTCTCACACTTTCAAAAACTGTAGCGTCTATCTCTGTCTTTGATTTTAAGCCCAGTGAAAGAGCAAGATCTCCAGGGCCAATATAAACGACATCAACCCCAGGGACTTTACAAATTTCTTCCAAATTATCGAGTGCCTCTTTAGATTCAATTTGAACAATACAAATAATCTCTTTATCTGCTTGTTGGGGTGATGAAGCAATCAAGGGAGCAGGCCGATACGCACCAACACTTCGTCCACCTCCTGGCATATACCTACAAGCAGCGACAGCTCTTGCTGCTTGCTCTGCAGTATTGACCAGAGGCACCATTACACCGTACGCCCCCGCATCAAGTGCACGACCAATTAACCAGATCTCGTTTGCAGGAACTCGTACGATTGGCACAGCTCCTGCAAGGGCAACGCTTTGAACTAGTTTGGGCAATGATTCCAAACCAATCCATCCGTGTTGCATGTCAATGCAAATCCAATCAAATCCGGCTAAGGCGGTGGCCTCAGCCATTGCTGGATCTGTCCCAAGCACCCAGGCGCCTATCGTGCATCCATTTTCATTCCAGATTTTCTTTAACGGATTTGAAAAATCAACTTGATTTACAACACTCATCTGAACATCCCCTTCAATTGTTTGATTGAACTTGCATTCACTTGCTTTAGTTGTATTCCCCTATCCATTTTCTTCATATTCCTTTCTAATTATCTGACGGATAATTCGTCTCATTAACTGTAAGCTCAATTGCGGTGCAGTTCGCTGTAATCTTTATTGATCCATCTGGAGCTTTCATCCACAAATGTGCTTCAACAAAGGGAATAGATCCAGACTCAACTTTTTTTACTTCACCACCAAGAATGAGTAATTCATGGGGCCAGATCTTGTCTGTAAATCTAAACTTTATGTAGTTAATTCTTAAAGGGGAAAGCCAATCTCGAGCAAATTCTCCTAGAATAGCGCCCGGTAACATACCCATCACAAATACATTTGGGAAACCGAGTGAGCGTGCGAAGTCTTGATCAAAATGAATTGGATTAAAATCACCGCTAGCTCCTGCGTATCGAACGATGTTTTGAAGTTCTATTGGTCCAATTTGACGTCCAATTGCGCAATCTCCTTCTTTAAAGATTTGTCGCGAATCTACGCCTCCAGATTTCTTATTCATTTTCATCCAACTGAATCGAGGTGTGATTTTGCCGAATATAGGCGGTTCCATGAGTATCAAAGACGGTCGACTGAATCGTTAGCAACAACATTTGTTTATACTTGGTGCTTTGTTTAAGGAATAGGCTAGAAAGAACTTGTGAGATGACATACGAGTCACCAACACGTAAAGGTTCAATTAATTCAAAACTTTGTTCTCCGTGCACCACGTTTTTTACGTCTACACCGATATTCTGTAAGAGACTAAAATGTGGAAGTCCCCACAATCCCATCGAGACAGAATAAGCAAGAGGAACTTCTTCCTTTGAAACGAAGTCGACACCGTTAACAAGTAAAGATTTTTGAAATTGGGTGACTTGCCCTTCTTCGGCTGCCCACGGGAATCTTGCTAATTCTGTACCCAAAAGTGGATTTATATTAGCAAATAAACTTTCTAGCGCGTTGGCCATTTAATTATTGCTTTCACTTAGTTGTGGTGTAAGGGCTAATAACGCCTTACAAGCTGCACCAATACTGGGAAAGACGGGAATTCGATTCTCCCTGAGAATTCTGAACGGCTCCGCGACTGCTGATTCTGGCAACATCCAAGCCACAACTATTGGTTTATCAGATTGGGTTGAAGCTTCCACAATGTTTTTCGCTATTTGCATTGCAGCTTCGCCGACTAGTGCTGAGATTCCAATTATTACAGAATCAATTATGGGAGATTTAATTACAGGCACAATTATCCGGCCCAAGAGTGAAGGGTCACCTGCAATAGTCCCTGTCGTGTCAATAGGATTTCGCTTTGGAGCAAAAGCAGGAAGTATTGATTTAAGACTATCTTGTGTCTCTGGGCTAAGTTTTGGTATCTCAAATCCTAAATCGCTTAAGTAGTCGGCAATTAAAGAACAACCTCCTCCAGAGGTTGAAAGTACGCCCACTCTAATTCCTTCCGACTGTGACTGCCATTCTAATGCTTCACAGGCACCCAGTAATTCTTCAATATCGGAGACGATGACTACACCTTCATTTTTAAATACTTGATTGTAAACAGCTTCGCTTCCCGCCAATGCCCCGGTGTGACTAAGTACTGATTCAGCGCCTACTGCACTTCGACCAGCACGAAGTATGACTACTTTCTTGCCAACCGACTTGCATTTTTTTAGTGCGGCTCTAAATTTTTCTCCATCACGCAAGCCTTCGAGGAAAATGCCAATTACTTTTGTCGAGTCATCGTAAATAAGAAAATCGAGAAAATCATGAAGCCCTAAATCTGTTTCATTTCCCACAGAAATAAACCTGGCAGTTCCTAAGCCGTGAGACCATGCACCAATTAAGAGAGATCCCCCGATAGCTCCGCTCTGTGTTAGGAAAGATACTCCTCCAGAAAATGATTCTGCTAGTAGTGCTTGGCTAAAAGTCAGTGGCACGTCACCGATTAGTCCTATACCGTTTACCCCGCAGAGCCTGACACCATTTTTCCGTCCCGCATCGAGGACTTCTTGCTCAAGAGTTAAATTACCTGTCTCACTAAATCCACTACCAAATACTACTGCGGTTGAAATTTTTTGCTTTCCAAGCTCTTGAATCAAAGCAGGAATAGAACTCGCTGGAGTAGCAATAATGGCAGTATCAATTCCACTGGGTAATTCAGAGATTGACTTAAATACTCTCACGCCATTGATTTCTCCACCTTTAGAGTTCACGGGAAATATAGAAACACCCGGAGCTAATCTCAAGAGGTAGTCCAATGCCCTTCCTCCCGGTTTTGTAGTATCTAAACTTGCGCCAATGACCGTGACCGATTTTGGTGCGATTAATCGGGAAATAGCCGAACGAGTATCCTTAAGTGAAGCATCATTCGATTTTGGTTTGTTTAGTTTAGTATTGCGGAGAATAACTCTTAGATCGACAACCGTGATTGAGTTCTGTCCAAGAATAATTGGGTTTAGGTCTAACTGATCAATTTCAGGGTGATCAAAAACTAATGTTGAAAGCTTAAACAGTGCATCCGAAAAACTTGCAACACTTTCTGGCAGTTTCAGGTTTTCAAGGGAGAGTTCAGCAACCATTGCCACGGAATCTTCTTTAGTGATTGGAAGTACCCTGAGAGTCCTGCGGCCAATCGCCTCAACAAGGCGTCCACCTAATCCGGCGACTATTACTAGGCCAAAGTCAGGATCATTAATCACTCCAGCAAAAAGCTCTGGCCCTGGGGGGACAAGCTCCTGAATCAAAAAAGGGGGACCTAGGCCTTGCAGTCCAGAGTTTTCCTCAAGTTTTCGCCAAGCTGAGTTCAAACTTGCCCCCGCGGTCGCGCCGACAAATACAAGCCCATTTGCGGCCTTATGTTTATTAGTGTCTGCTTTCAGGCAGACGGCAGTTCCCCCCAGCGAGGAAGCAAAAGCCTGCGCCTGAGATAGATTTTCTGCTCTCAGGTGCTGAGCAACAGGGATGCCGTAGGCCGAAAGCGTTTCCCAACCAATGACCATGCGGATTAGGACCTACTTTCAAAAGTGACTCCGTAGAAGCTCATAATAAGGGGAGCAAAATCTACCGTCCAGACGGTTGACTCTTGGGTCACTCTGTCATACATTGGCTCAAGAGTCAAAGACTCGAAATACGCGTCACGGGCTCTTCAGGAGAGGTTTTAAAGATATGGACGTTGATACTTTTAAGTTAGAGGATGATCATTTATCGAGACGGCAAGTACTTAAAACTGCTGGTGCTCTAGGTGCGCTTATGCCGATATCGGGATTACTTTCCCCAACATTAATGTCTGAGGCAGGCGCCGCCAAGCGCGGTGGAACATTAAGGGTAGGTACACCCTTTGGTGCGGCTTCTGTACTAGATCCGCATCCAGCACCACCGGGAAATCAAGACGTTATGAGAAATTTTAATATCTTTGATTTACTGTTTTGGTACGATAAAAATGGCAAGTTGTATCCAAAGTTAGCTGAAAGTTGTGTGTCAAATAAATCAGCCACTGTCTGGACGTTGAAATTAAAGCGGGGCGTGCTATTCCATGACGGCAGCGCTCTAACTGTTGATGATGTAATTTATTCAATCAAGAGAATTTTAGATCCGGCAACTGCAGCTGAGGCTAAGTCTACTCTTGCAATGATTGATGGCTCCGGTCTGAGGAAAATTAACGCCTATACGTTAGAGATTCCACTACTTTACGCTTACTCAATCTTACCTAATCAATTCGCCACAAAGGGCGTATCAATAATTAAGGCAGGAACAACTTCCTTTGAAACTCTAAACGGCACGGGTCCCTATAAATATGGAAGTGGCGATGCTCAAAAAGTAACCCTAACCCGAAATGCTAATTTCTGGGGAGGTGGCGGACGCCCATACCTGGATACTGTTGAGATAATCAATGTTCCTGATGCAGCAGCGCGTTTGAATGGCTTGAAAACTGGTGCACTAGATACAATTTATCCAACAACAGCGGCAGATGGTAATGCTGTTAAATCTGACCCAAGAATTACCGTTTTTACAAGTAAAACTGGAACCATTCAACCGTTACTCATGAACGCCAGTCTTAAACCCTTTAATAATCCGGATGTAAGGTTGGCTATGAAATTAGCTGCTGATAGAAATACAATGAACCGACTTTCTTACGATGGTAAAGGGAAAATAGGAAATGATATGTTCGGTGTATTCGATTCAGGATACCCAACAGGTTTAAAGCAAAGGCAATATGACCCTGAAAAGGCCAAAGCTCTATGGAAAAAAGCTGGGTTAGAAAAATCGACTCTGAATCTTTACACATCAGATATTTGGCCTGCCCAAATTACGCATAGCACTGTGTATGCTCAGCAAGCAAAGAAAGCGGGCATGAATATTAAAGTTATCACTCAGCCTGCAGATCAGTACTTTAGTAAAGGCTATGGCGTTCATGCTTTCCATAATGAGTATTGGAATTATCGACCTATCCTAACTCTGTGGAATGCATGCTTTAACTTAGACTCTGGCGACTATAAGTACACCAGTTGGGCCACTGACAAGGCAACCAAGCTGTTTAAGGCAGCATCTGCGGAAGGTAATTCAAAGATTCGTGATGAAATTACCAGTGAGATGATGACAATCTTCCATAATGATGGCCCTTATATCGTTTGGGCTTTTGAGACAAGTCAAAGTCTCTATTCTTCAAAAATCGGAGGTCAAGAGAACAGCCCAATCAGATCTCTAAATGGGTTTGATTTCTCTGGTTTCTTTGTGAAGTAGGGTAGATCTAACTAATGATCTATTACCTTCTCCGGCGAGTCGGTCTTGTTGCAACATCAGTTGGAGCATTGACAGTCCTTGTGTTTCTGGCTACCAATTTGTTGCCTGGCAACCCTGCCATCGCAATCCTTGGTAAGGAAGCTACGCCGGAGAAGGTATTAGTCATCCAGGAAGCACTAGGTTTAGACGAGCAAGTAGTTACTCGCTACGTCAATTGGATAGGGAATGTTCTTCAATTAGATTTTGGGCGTTCTGTAACGCAAGGGTTGGATGCATTCAGCAATCAAGGGCTCCTTGGAACTCCTGTTTCTGAACTAATAATTTCTCCTCTGAAAAACTCGGTAATTCTTGCATCAGTATCCTTAACATTGTTAATTATTCTAACTCTATTAATTGGCACATATACCGCCTTACGTGCAGGTTCTAAAATTGACAAATCTATTCAGATCGTAGGACTTTTGTTTATTTCACTTCCTGAATTCGTATTAGGAGCAATCTTGATTGTTTTATTTTGCTTTACAATCCCCATTCTTCCTGCAGTGAGTTTTACCGTATCACCAATTAATTTAATCCTTCCAGTAACCACATTATTGCTATCGATGATTGGCGTTACTATGAGACTTGTTCGAGTTGGAGTAATTGATGTACTCAAAACAAATTTTGTAATTACCGCCAGACTGCGCGGAATACCCGAGCGAACAATAATCCGCAAATATTTATTACCCAGTGCACTTGCACCTACTTTGCAAATTTTTGCAATTGCAGCTGGACTTTTTGTTGGAGGAATGGTTGTAGTCGAATATCTTTTTGGTTATCCTGGAATTGGGAGTGGCTTTGTGAGCGCAGTTGCAGGTAGAGATTATCCTTTGGTACAGGCTTACGCGATTATTCTGGGTGGCACATACGTGATTGCTAATTTTGTTGTAGATATTATTACTTTCTTTACCAACCCAAAATTACGCTCGTTAAGGTTGTCCTGATGCATTTTCTCTCAAAAACTTCCCTATCTACCCGAGTTGGAATTGCCATGGTTCTATTAATTCTCTTTGTATCTATTTTTGGTCCTTTTTTTGCCCCAAACGACCCAGATGAATTCATAGGAGAGGCTTTTGCAGTCCCATATGAAGGGTTTCTATTTGGATTGGATTCATACGGCCGGGACGCTCTGAGCAGGTTCTTGTTTGGAGGAAGATATGCCCTCATGATTTCAATTGTGGGTTATATGTTTGGTGCGGTGGCGGGTCTTTTTCTAGGACTTTTTTCGGTCTATTCACGTGGAAAAATAGATTTAGTTTTAACCTGGTTTAGTGAAGTATTGATTGGCTTTCCTTCACTTGTCCTAATGCTGCTACTTGTCGCAGCATTAGGACCAAGTTTCTGGGTGTTGGTTTTAGCGCTTTCCATGGTTAATCTCCCGCGAGTGTTTCGGTTGGTCAGATCTGCGGCCCAGGTGGCTCGAGAATCCTCATATGTGGAGGTAGCTGAATCGCGAGGCGAAGGAAGACTTTTCATTATGTTTCGAGAGATTAGTCCCTCCGCGATGCCCTCATTCCTTGTGGATGCAGGCGTTCGGATCCCAGCTTCCATTTTACTCGTTGCAAGTTTAAGTTTTTTAGGTTTAGGCATTCAGCCTCCTGCCTCCGACTGGGGCCTCATTATTAGCGAAAATAGAATGGCCTTAACTATTAATCCATTGTCGGTTGCTTTGCCAATCTTATCTTTGGCAATTTTAATGATTGGAATAAACCTCGCTCTTGATGGTTTACAGGAAAAACGAAAAGATTCTATCAAATTAGGTATTGAGTGATGGTAATTAGCAATAGTAATCAAATTAACGACGTATTACCAAAAGAGTCCAAACTGCTTAAGGTAGAGAAAATACAGGTTTGCGATAACAACTCGCGGTTTACAATTGTTGATGATGTTAGTTTTGATCTTCAGCGAGGAGAAACATTTGGAATTGTTGGAGAATCTGGTTCAGGTAAAACTACTGTAGCTATGGCATTACTTGGATTTAGCAGAGAAGGTACAAAAATTGCTTCAGGATCTGTTTATCTTGATGGAGAAAATCTACTTTCACTCCCAGCAAAAGTTCTTAGGGGTTATCGGGGTAATAAAATAGCTTATGTGCCGCAAGATCCTTCCACGGGTTTAAACCCTAATATGCGCATCAGTGAATCTCTTCGAGAGATGCTGGCTGTTCATGTCCCAGGCGAAAGTGATCCGAAGAATCGTATTGCTGAAGTTTTAGAGATGACCCAATTACCAAGTAATCTTGCATTTCAACGGCGTTATCCATTTGAATTGAGCGGTGGCCAGCAGCAACGCATTGCCATAGCTTTGGCTCTAATTTGTAAACCAAAAATTATTGTTATGGATGAGCCAACAACAGGTTTAGATGTGACTACGCAGTCTAAACTGATTTTGGTCATTCAAAAATTGATTAAAGAAACGAATACGGCACTTGTCTATGTCAGTCACGATTTGGGAGTTGTCCGATCAATAGTTGATCAGGTCGCTGTCATGTATGGAGGAAGAATTATCGAACAAGGCAATGTCTCGGATGTCTTCTCCAAACCAGCACATCCCTATACTCGAGGATTACTAGAGGCGGTGCCAAGAGCGACTACTAGAGCGTATCGCCCGAAAGCTATTCCTGGGTCTGCTGTTGAACCTTGGGATTTGCCACCAGGGTGTCCGTTCGCCCCACGTTGTAGTTTCAAATCCCCAGAATGTGATAGCAAAATGCCACCAATTGATTCACTTAGCAATAATCGAATGGTGAGGTGCTTTAATTTAGCCGAAGCATCAAAATATAAGCCCAATTTAATTGTCTTGGATCGTAAAGAACTAGAGAAGAATGACCACGGTTCAAGAAATATTAAATTAGAAGTTGCTGAAATCTCCGCAGGATACAAGACACTTAGAAGGTTTAAAGATTCGAGTCAAACTGATACCGTAAAAGCAGTTTCTTTTACGGTAAGTAGTGGAGATTGTGTGGCAATTGTTGGGGAAAGCGGTTCGGGCAAGACCACAACACTTCGCTGTATAGCAGGATTGCATCAGCCAAGAAACGGAATTATTCGATTCGAAAATGAAATTGTAGAGAACAAATCTAAATCACGCTCTCTTGAAATGCGTCGTCGGATTCAGATGGTGCCACAAAATCCAGATTCGTCCCTAAATCCTTATACATCTGTAGGCGATATAATAAAACGACCAATAGATCTATATTTCAAGCTTTCCCCTCAACAAAGTGCTGCAAAAATAGAAGAACTATTGGATCGGGTACATTTAAAATCTAATATTCTTCAGAGATATTCGCGCGAATTATCCGGTGGAGAAAAACAAAGAGTTGCGATTGCTCGAGCTTTAGCTGCAGAACCTGAACTCTTACTCTGTGATGAAGTTGTATCATCACTAGATGTTGCGGTCCAGGCTGGAATTTTGGAACTCTTGCAGGAGCTGCGAATCAAGATGGGTATGACTATTGTCTTTGTGTCCCATGATTTAGGAGTTGTCAGGTCAATTGCCTCGAAAGTTGTTGTTATGAAAGATGGAGTGATAGTAGAGAGTGGTTCAACTCATCAAATTTTTGAATCATCACAAGATCAATATACGTTAGAACTTCTCAAGGCGATTCCAAATCTAGGAAAATTCGATTACCCGGGAGAACCTCAAAATTGAAGAAGACCACTAAATTGCCATACCGAATCTCCTTTTTTACTCGCTTCCGAATAGGAATAGGACTGATTCTTGGTCTGAGAATTCGAGATTATAGATCTGCCGTGCGCTTCATGAATCACAGATTTGCAGGCCTGCCACTCTCCATCCGGTTGGTCAAGTTGGCAATTTGGGGCCTCAAAATGTCTTTTATCGAAATTCCAAACTCCTCCCGATGGTTCTCTTTTCCACGCAATGTTTCAAACACTTCGCACTGGCTTAAGGATGGTAATCCTTATGAAAACTATCCTTGGAGTCAAGGTGAAATTACTGTGCCTCAAAATGTCGAGGTAGTGGTAGTCGGAGCCGGATTTGGAGGTTCGTGCGTTGCATACCATTGGTCAAAGATTGGGAATGGAAAATTATTACTTTTAGACCAGTCCCTTCCGGCTTCAGGCGCAGCAGGGCGTAACGCTGGATTTCTAACTGCCGCAGGTGGTTCATATCATGGATATTATGTTTATGAACCAGTTCGTGCATATGCTTCAAAAATTCGCCCAGAATTAACCGATGAGCAACTTGATTCAATTGCAAAGGGGTTTTCAGACGCATATCTTAAAGCACTAACTGAAAGTGTATTGGGAATTCATGCCACAATTGATAGCAATGCTATTGAGTGCGATTTAAAAAACCGTGGCGGTTTTATACTTTCTGATAAAGATGACGCTTCTCGAGTCCAACGTGCGCTAGACCTTGGAGCTGAATTAGGTTGGAAAGGATGGCGCCGGATTGAAGCCAAGGAAGTAGAAAAAGAGATTGGAATCGTCGGTGATAACTTTGCCGGACTTCAAGAAGGAACTTCTACATGGAATCCAGCTCGATGGGTCTGGGGTCTAATTGAAGTGGCACTGCGGAGTGATAATGTTGAGTTGTATACTGATACTAAAGTGCTCTCTGTAGAACCTAATGCAAATGGATATATGGTAACTACAAACAGAGGAACGATTTTTGCAAAAAAAGTTGTAAATGCCACCGAAGCCAATACAAGTGAAGTCTTCGGTAAATTTCTTCCCGGCAATGATTATGAATTAATAAGAACTCATAAAAGTCAAGCAATGTATGCATCAGACATAGTCGATGGCATGGCTAAAGGTAAGGCGATTTGTCTTCCATTGGGATGGTTTCATGGTCAAGAAAGTGGATTTTTATTCGGGTCTGACAACCATCGCGTTCCTGCGAGTCATGCAAACAAAAATGACCCATCACGATTTGTCAGCATGTATATGTCGGCCACTGCAACACAAACGTGGGCGCCCCAAAAATTCCGCGTTATTCGAGAATGGACTGGTTGCGTTGGGCAAGCCCCTGACAAGTTTCCGGTCGTAGGTGCCTTATCAGATCCTGGGGTTTTCATGCTTGGCGGTTTTGCAGGGGCAGGCTCGGCAATTTCTTACGGGGCGGCCCTCGAAATTGTTGAACAGATCACTGGGAATATTCGCGAAGAGTCACTCTGGAACAAAGAGTTATTTGGGGTGAAGCGTTTCCTAAAGACAGATTCCTACGGCCAATCATTTATATAGGATGCTTTCACATGTGATACGGTTTCGAAATGCCGTTTAGAAAAAAACCTGAACCCCTTACCATAGCCGGGCAGGAGATGAAAACTTTAATTCTCAAAAACGCAGTGGCTTCTTTTGCTCAGAATAGCTATCACGGGACTTCGATGTCAGAAATTGCAAGTGCCTGCGGAATAACAAAGGCTGGTTTGTATCACTACTTCAAAACGAAGACTGATCTTTTGGACCATATTTACGAAACTGTTAATTTATCATTATCCGAAGCAATCAATCATTCAATGGATAAAGAAGTGCCAACTATACAAAGGTTGTCGGAGATAGTTCATGCGCAAGTGTCACACCAAATTGAGTTTCCCACTTTTCTTGCGGTATTTTGGCGAGAGCGTTTCCAACTTGAAGACACTGCTCGTAAGCGTGTCCGGGCTAGGGAAAAAATTTTTGAACAAGCACTAGAAGATTTACTGTTAGAAGGTCAGCAAAGTGGGATATTCAGACAATTTAACGTAGATAATATTTTACCTGCAATCTTTGGTACTTTAAATACAGTTTATAGATGGGCACCACGTAGTAATAAAAAGCCAGAAGTAATTGCGGACGAGATATTAGAATTTATCTTAGGCGGAATTTCTAAATGAGTTGATGATTAATTTATTGAATACTCATTTCAATAGTGGGAAGAAAGGTTCAGGCTAAATTATGATTCTTGAAATTGGATTAATTAAAGTCAAATCTGCAGATCATTTACATTTTGAAGAGGCTGTTCAGAGAGCTGTAGATGAAGCTTTAACTGGAGCAGCTGGGTTTGTTAATTTTCAGTTATATAAAGGTGTGGAGGAAGAAAATACCTATGCAATTCATATTAATTGGGAAAGCATTGAAGACCATATGGTCACTTTTCGTGAAAGCCCAAACTTTGTGAAGTGGAGGGAAATAATCTCTCCATATTTCTCAACAGCGCCTATAGTTAATCATTGGCAAATCTTGCAATAATTCTCAGTCATGAGATCTGTGTAAAGAGCGTACGAGTCGAATCATTCAAGATTGCCTTACAACTCATGCACATTCTATGCACCAGATTGAGCGTGTGCTCTTGTGAATTACCAAAAGGTCATTCCTGAGGTACTTTTATGTTCGTTCTGATAGCTAAATCAACCTGGCGGGTTGCCCGAGCGGCCAATGGGAGGGGACTGTAAATCCCCATACCTTCGAAGGTTCAAATCCTTCACCCGCCACCACCTTTCTTTTGCATCTGGTTTGCATGTC
>Ga0208082_1000115_pt1 | contig 22025 bp, 26 predicted proteins | sample LakMenE09Jun09ns_FD_150683 | JGI IMG/M metagenome (GOLD analysis project Ga0208082, IMG submission 150683) | Freshwater microbial communities from Lake Mendota, WI - 09JUN2009 deep hole epilimnion ns (SPAdes) | ecosystem: Environmental > Aquatic > Freshwater > Lake > Epilimnion/Euphotic zone ... | reverse complement strand
TTCAAGCCCCCGCGCGTAACGGCGCCCCCGACGGGCCTGCCGCCGCTCATTGTCGTCATGCGCACAGGTCTAGGCGGCAAACCAACGATCGGTGCCGCCGACATCTGCTGTTGCTGCTGTCTCAAATCCGCCGCGTTCAACTCTTGCACGAGCGCACATGTGCTACAGCACGCAGTTGCGCAAAAGTCCTCGGACAGACTGCCACTGTAATTTCGTTCGGTGCGCAACGCGCTGCGCGCGCCCGCGTGCAAAGCCGCTGCTGGGAAAAACCCGAGTGCTTGTAGCAGCGCGTACGACACACAGGCTGAAATGCGGTCATTGTAGCAGCAGTACCCCTTCAACTCTTGTTCCTTTAGCAATTCTGCATAGCTCAGGCAGGGGCACCAGCACGCCAGGCAACACCGCGGTAGACCGCCAGGCGAGGCGCAGCACGATAGCAGGTTCGTTGGCCACTGACGCGAACTGATCGTGGTCATGAAGTGAGCATGTCTGTTTGAACGTGCCGCGTACAAGGCCAATATACGGTTCCATCCGTTCGGCCGCGCGTCGAAAAAGTGCGGTTGATGTTCCATACTAGTTCAAGTTTGAACGGGTTTGTTAAAAAGGCGTGCGATGAGTCTTATGGGCCTCCTCTGCGCCTACGTCGTAGGGCTAGACGTCGAAGACTCAAAAATCAGAGACGTCATGAATCGTTCGCAAGTCGCAGCTTCTGCAATGTACGACGACCATTTACGATGCACGCCGCACCAAGACCTGGACTCTGCGCTGTCCGCTCATGACTTTTTGAGAGAGCGTGTCAGAATAACTAAAGTTTATGATGTCATAAATGACGAAAATGCCGCTGAGATGCGAAAAGTAACTAAAAGGACGTCGTTCGTAGGGGTGTCGGATATTTTGAGCGATATACCAACGAACGAATGCTTTATATGCCAAAGCGGTGACTCTGCTAGTAGTGTAACATGTATACTCTTCAAAACAGCACATAAAAAAGTGGTACTAGTCGCATCAGGGAAAAAAGAACACGATATCGTCATATATCGAGACAGAGAGGCCGTTCACTCCGCTCTCACCTCCATGCTCAAAACACCGCTCGGACGAATCGCGTGCACGCGCGTGTCTAGACGCTGAACTAGAAGGATTCGTAAGCGTTACATGCATTTGCTACAAACGCGCTAAGCGACTCGTCGCCGTGCTGCGACTGGTATGTCCCATTGAACAGTTTTTCGGCTTCGGCGGTGCACCATGTCAGAAACTGCGGCGTCTTGATCGGATGCCCGACCGACAGAGTGTACTGCTGCATCTCTGGCAGGATGACCAGCAAAATCAGCCAGCTGGCGCGCTTGACGACGAGATCGCCGCTCTGCCGCGCCGCTTCCAACTGAACCTTGACAAAGGATGGCATGTGCGCGAACTTGCCCACCGTATTCGTGAATAAATCGATTGCGCCGAACAGCGGCTGGTCTACGGTGACGAAATCGTGGGACGTGAGCACCTGACAGAGCACGTCGGTTTCCATGGCGGCGCACTGACGCACGCGATGAAACAATCGATCGTTTCAAACGCTGACGGATATGGTTACACGGTGTGGGGAAGGGCGGCGAATTATGGATCGGCGTACAACAACGTGCGCCCCCCATGCATCGTCACCCACACGAGTTCGCCGAGGGGCGACGCAAGCATCTTCAGGCGCAGCATACTGCCGCTCTCTTCGACGACAAGCGCGTGTCGGAACGCGCCGTCGATGAAAACGACGACAACGAGGTCTTTCATCGTGGATGGCCCTGCCGCCGACGATCGAAGCTGCCAAAGCCGTACGTGGACGTCGCTCACTCGCAGACCAGGCACTCCCCGCATGAACTCGTATACTTGGTCTGCCGAACGGGCGCCTTTTGCCAGCGCTCGCTGGAACAACGCCTCCGTGACTCCAGAAAACAGCATTGCACCGCGAATTCCAAACTCGGTGACGGTCATTTCAGCGTGCGCATTCTCGCGCGTGGGCGGACGACGTGCCGGCACGACCGCGGCTGCCGGCGCGGCCAATGGCGCAATTGCGGGGGCAGGCGCCGCAACCGCTAGGCGAGCCTCGTCTCCGTCGTCATCCGAAGAGCTTGTAAGACGAACGCGCTTCCTCGTTGTTGGAACATCTTCGAAATCGCTGATGGGGTCGTCTTCTACATCTTCGTCGTCGCTGTACACCACAAAGTCGTCCATTTCCTCCTCTTCGTCTTCCTCATCAAAGTCGTCGTCTTCGTCGTCTTCGACGACTGGGGCGGCTGCGGCTGCGGCGTCTTTGTCGTGCGTGTCTTCGTCGTCTTCGTCATGTTCGTCTTCGAAGACCCAGCGCAAGGTTTCGCGGTCCGAATGGACGACGAGTTGAACGCGAAATCGCTGCACGATGTTCAGCAATTTTTCCATATCGCGACTAGAAAGTCTGGCGCCTCCCAGGATTCGCTCGGCGATCTCAGACGCCATGCGGCCATATTCGCGGTCGAAACCGCGGCCGTTGTGCTCGCTGGAAACGCCTTCCGCTTTCTCGCCCGGCGTTTGAAGTTCGTACAAGGCCACTAAAGCGCGCCGCGCAATGCCGCCGTTCATCTCGCACGCCGTCTGAATCTCCGCACCAGCTAGCTGATGGCGCTCGAAATGAGAAAGTGTAGTGCTGTTAAACACCTGCATCACGTCGTCATACGTCGGGCATCCGGTCCTGCGCGGCGCAACAGCGCGCAGGCTGCGGCGAAGCGTTGCGCATTCGGCGGTTGCAATCGGACCGGGTGGTGGCGCAATCGAACCGGGTGGCGGCTCGCAATCGACAAGGGCTGACCCCGACGGGTCTCCGGAGGGGGCGTCCATTGTGAGCCACAGAAAGCAACCCCCTCCCCCGCCACCCCTTATCCCCCAGCGCGCGTCGGTCCGCGCGGAGTTTGATTGCCCCGAGTTGATTGCGTTTTGGGGGACCCGATAGATCGCCAGATCGCGGCGCCATGAGTGTTAAGGACTGGGAGATTTTGTTTCGTTGGGACGAAGAGGACGCCCTAGCAGGCATTCACTTCGCTTCCCCGCGGAAAACCGACGACTTGTCCGAAACTGGCGAGGATGACTTTGGTGAGGAGGTTGAAAACGAAACGAACGCTGACGAGCCTGTCGCCAAGCGCCAGAAGGGCAGTGCGTTCAAAGTGGAGGACACGGCTGACGGCGGCCTGGTGCTCATCAACGACGACGGCATCGTTAAAACCACGCACATTTTCCCGACCACGGTGGACATTTTGAAGCGCGAGAACCTCAAATCGTACGAACATCGCAAAAAGTGGAAACTAACGACCGGCGGCTATGTGGCCTGGAACTTCCAACCGATTCATAGAATCTTAGGCGACACCCTGTCTGACGACGAGGCGCGCGAACGATGGACCGTTAGATTCGCCGAAAATCCTCACGACACGCTTGTTGTCGGCCATTTGGATAACAACCCTTTGAACTTCAACATCGAAAACCTCGAGAAGATTCCGCAAAGCGTGAACCTTCTGAGCAAAAAATCAAAGCCTCTGAAAAGACCCGGTAAGTTTTGGGGCGTCCTGGGGTACAACAACAAGCGGGTTACCACCAAATCGGTTGATACCGAAGCGGAGGCTTTGTTTGCAATTGATGTGACAAAAATTAAAATTGTGCCTCCCGACGTGCGCCAGTACCTGCTCGAACATGCGATGTGGCGTCCTCTGGGCTACGAAAAACGCTACTCGAGCGTCGAGAAAATGCTGTCGTACGCGAAGATGTACGAGCCTCGCGAACGCAAGAAACCGGCAAAGCGCGAATCGAAGAACACGTACTTTGCATACAGAGATCTCGACGCGGCGATGGAGGCGCTTCCTGCGGCGCACGCCGCCACAATCAAACAACTGTTTGCCATGACAGGAATCGTGCCGTTCGACGCCGCGATCGACGCGATTGTTTTTTATGTCGGATATTTCGGCCTGCAACTCGTGTTCGTCATCAATTACGATTTCTACGCGAAACACATGATGCTTTCGAAGCCGAGGATGAAGATCACCAAATCGGGCTACCTTGAGATTGATTTTGCTGGGAAACTGAGCTTTCTGCACTTGAAAGTTATGGGTCGTGATGTTGGCCAGTCGCAGAAAGACGGCCTTTGCGGCGGCCACGGCGCTGGAAAGGTTCTGGACAATCGAGCGCGCGTGCTCAAGCCACTGACACCCGGAGAAAACTGTTCCGACAAGGGCAACGTGCTGCTCCAATCCGCGCCGGGAGTCCCCGGTGTTTCCTGGCACAAAGCCCTCGGCAAGTGGGAAGCGAGAATTGGATCGCTTCTGAAGCGTGCCGATTGCATCTTTCTCGGGTACGACGACAACCAGGCCGTGGCTGCGTCGTGGTACGCCTTTGCAAACGCAAACAAGAAAGAGTTCAAAACGATCTGTGCGACACTACCGGACGTCAAGACGCGCAACAATTACGTGCGAGCGTGTTGCGGTGCGCAGGCGCTGTTGCCTGTGCCTCTGGCCGCAGGGGCTCAAAATTAATACGTTAATACAAGACGTGTTATTGTAAGTTTTTCAAAGCAGCTATGAAATGCGGCTGAGCCTTCGCGCGCGTGCGCTCGCCGTGACGCTCGGTCTGTTGCAAAGTCATGTCAGCGCCGCGCCAGTCTACGGAAACACACTCACCTTGTCAAACTGCAGCCCGAATGCAAGGACAGCGCCTTGCGGCGTGTACACGCTCAATCCTGCTTTGACGAGCGCATCGACGTGCGGGCTCACCGATGCTAGTGGGGTGCAGTGCCCGGCGAGCGCGCGTTCTGGTGGATTGCCAACCGCCGATTGCCCGCCGCAATCGGCGGTTGGCGACCTAATAAACACGATCCCGACGTTCCCCATTTATTCACAAACGTGGCCTGCCACCGGTCTCACGCTTTATGCCTACACGTACCTTAATCCCGTCACGAATCGACCGACTGCTGTTATTGGAACATCTCCGTGCGCCGAGCCGACGCACGCGACGCCCAGCGGGACGCTAGCGGCATGGTACACTTCATCTTCGTTTGCAGCTCCTGCCGCGACCGTGGGCGCCGCCTTGGAGTGGACCGCCACCGCGCGGGGGCTGCCGCAGGGTGCCACCTTGGGCTTTGCTGCTTCACCGCCGGCACCTGCGATGGGTCTCGTCAGCGGACTGACAATCAGCGCGTCGCCTCCGCCGCCGCCGAGCCCTCCGCCACCGCCGCCGCACCCACCGCCACCACCCTTCCCGCCGGACGTCAAAGCAACCACGGTGCCCGGGTTCGACGGCAAAATCAACAAGTTCACAAGCACAGTAGAGACGACGATCCGCGACCGTATCCCTAACGTGCTACTTTGGGTAGGCATCGCGTTTGGTGCCCTCGTCGGCGTCATGCTGCTGTTTGTGTTGGCGTACTGCTTCATTACGTGTGTGGCCACCAAGCCGTATTCCAAACGCAACAATTCGCCTTATGCGGCAAAGTCGCGGCGAAAGAGCGGCGGTGACAACGACGAAGAAAGTGCGGATGACGCAGCGACCGTGGGCGCGCGCGCGGTGCGTCGGGTGCGAAATTATGCGACACACGCCGCTGGAGAATACGAAACGCGCGTAAAAATCCATCTGTAATTGAGGGCACTTTTAAAAACAAGCAAATGGCTCGGCTTGTGTTTGCCGCCACATTCGCGGCGTCTCTTATTACTGCGCGTGCGTTGCGTATTCCCCCCTCGTTGGTGGCGTGGTCACCAGCGCTGCCTGACGGGTCGCATTATCCAACGGTAACGCCCGAAAACGTAGCGTTGGCGATTGCCGAGCCCGACCCACTGGTGGTGCCGCTAAGCTGGGAGCCTCGAATCTTCTTGATTAAAAACTTTCTGTCCGAAGAGGAGTGTGACCACGTGATGAGCATAGCGACGCCGCAACTTACGCGCAGCACGGTAGTTGACGGCCACGGCGGCGGTGTCGTGGATCCGATTAGAAACAGCGCGGGTATGTTTGTGCGTCGTCGCTCGGATTCGATAATCACGCGCATAGAAAACAGACTCGCAAACATAAGCATGCTGCCCGTTTCGCATCAGGAGGACATGCAAGTGCTTCGTTACGAGCCAGGGCAGCACTATCTCCCGCATACTGATTACTTTTCAACACCGGTCGAAAAGAGCGAATCAAACGGGCTGCAGCGCATAGCGACCATATTGATGTACCTGAACGGATATGGCGTTGACTTTGAAGGCGGAGAGACCGTGTTCCCGCTGGTCGGCGAGTCTCCCGAGCAGGCGACATGGGACAACGTGAGTAGATGCACGAAAGGAAACCTGGCCGTGCGTCCTAACAAGGGCGACGCCGTGCTGTTTTGGTCGCTTAAACCAGATGGGTCCGAGGATCCAGGGAGCACGCATGGAAGCTGCGACGTGACGACTGGCGTCAAGTTCAGCGCGCCGATATGGATGCGCCAAGCTCCTTTTCACCCGCAAAGCCTACCACCCGATGGACCTCAGGTGTGCCGAGATGAGGTGGAAGCGTGCGACGACTGGGCGGAACAGGGAGAGTGTGTGCGCAACGCAGGGTTCATGAGTGAAAAGTGCCGAAAGGCATGCGGTGTCTGTTGAACTTGGTACAATAAAAGTGAAACTGGGCAGGTGAGTGCAAAAGACAATGACGCGGTCCGTTGAGTTCAAAGTGGTCGAGTTTGCCGTGATCCACACACGAGCAGACGCTGTGCGGAATTTTGTCGCCGACTTGAAGAACTTGAGATATTGGGATGCGAGTACAGAAAGCGTGCGCCTCGTGCGCGCCAGCGACTCCACCAGCGGTTCGCCTGATGTGTACGACGTGTCTGTCGATTTTGCCCCCTTCGGTGGGTGCTGCCTGTGTCTGCCGACGAGCGGCGCAACCCACCTGCTGTATGAGGTGACTGGCGGAACACCCTTGGTGATGAAGGGAACAGGGTCGGGCGTGCGCACGTTGGAGACGTACACGTTTCGGTCTGTAGGTCCCAAGACCACCGAGATGACGTATGTTGTTCGTGTGAATCTCACGGGGTGGCGCACGTTTTTCGCAACGTGCATTGAGCGGCGAACGCGCTATCTCGCGAGATCGGCGCTGCGCAGACTGAGCCGATTTTGGTGAAACTCACATTCACGCCCTCCCTCACCCGTCGCTCACGTCCTCGATTGCGTTTTTTGGCGGGCGTTTTTCGATTGTTTTCGATTGTGCGCACATGAGGGTCATCGTAGATATCGTTCCGTTCCACCACCAGCCGCGCAAGAAGCCGCGACCGGCAAAGCCTTTGAATTTTGAAGCAAAGGTGGAGGCTGCGCGTGCGCGAAACAACTTGTGGGGTGAATACTGCCAAATTTACTACGATACATACAACGGATACGAAGGGAACGCCGGCGAGCGTTACAATCTCTTTCTCACCGCGCACGGCGGCAAAATCAATAACCGAATCGGAAGCATCGTTGGAGATATCAGCGGGATTCCCAAAGAGCTCGTGAACAAAACCTCTCTCTACGCGTGTGGCCTCATCAACATCGGCTCATTCCAGTCAGGCATCGACCGCACGTCGTATGATGACAAAAGTTACGCTGGAAGTGTCTTTTATTCCATCAAACACGAGATGTACAAAGACAACGTGGTGAACATCAACCACATCAAGTACATCGCGCAGAACGGCCTCAACGGAACTGCGGCGCAGGACGAAACGACGTCGGCTGACCAGAGCCTAGATAATCCCAACAACGCTGCGCTCCTTAGGTCGAAGGTGGACTCAAAGCCTGTTCGCGTGTTTTCCACCGACCACGGCGGTGAACATAACGTTCGATACCTGGGCCTCTATAAAGTGACTAATTGTGACGATAGACGCGTGGACAAAGATGGCATAGTCGTCGCGGCCCCGGACGGTTTTTTGCAGTACGTGTTCACGCTCAAAAAAATGTGAAAAAGTAAAAAAATGTCATTTAGACAACCTGTGTCCAAGAGACGCGCCGCACGTGCGCCGTCTCGGCCTCGATCGCTTTCACGAGTAGCGGATACGGCGCGCTCCCGCCAGCCAAGTACAACATCTCGGCCGCGTCCACGCGGTGTGACCACGTCATAGCGTGCACGAGTCCGCGCGCGCGATGCTGATCCGTCACACCCGCGCGCTTCACGAGTTTTGTAAGCGTAGCCGCGTGCGGCGACTCCGACTCGTCGCCAGCGCGTGCGTATGCGAAGCACGTCTCCAGAAGGGCGCCCACCGCCTCCTTGGGGCGATTATCGACGCAATAGTGCAGCAGGCGCGCAGCTTGGTACGGTGTGAGACACAAGGGCGCCTCCTGCAGACGGAAAAACCCGCGCGGCGCGGTCGCTCTGCCGAACATGAGCACACGACGCGCGTTGCTGACGCACGTGGGATCCACGCGCGCCGCCACGCAATAGCGCGAAAGGTCCATTTACAAGGGCTTAACCTATTCAGAGTTTCGAGGGGATTAAAAGCGCCGTGTTTTGCGTCAGTTTCTCTCTTGTGCAACATTTTTCGCGAAGAGTTTCTAGACGCACGCACCCTCGTACGGCTCGGGACTCAGCTTGTTTAAACATCACTTGCGCGGCCAGTCTCAATGCGCGGATACATCTCGGCGAGATCCAAGCACTCGCGAATGCACTTGTGCATGGCTTGCACTTGATTCTCTTTCAAAGGACCGAGGCGGGCACGAGCAAGTTCCGCCATGAGCGGAAAGGACATGGGGAAGACTTCCCACTGAATCTGACTCAGAAACTTGCTCTCTTGTTCGCCTTGGTAAAACTTTTTAACTTCTTCTTTGAAATCCGCTTTTTTGTTCCGAAAAGCGTGCATCTTGATAGAGCACAAGATCGACGAGCAAAGCTCATCCTGAAAGTTGCTGGGGTGATACCATTTGCTAGCGTGCGATAACTTGTTGGAGTATCGCCAAAAATATAACGGCTCGTGAGTGAACGTATGAGCCATTTTCATCTCGGCGTCATTGTCTCCGTTTGAGCAGACGAAGCGGATGAAGTACAGGTCGCAAAACGGTTCGGCAAGAACGGTTGGCTGGCACTGTTGAAAGAACTGTCTTACGACACTGCCTCGAATGGCGAATTTCCAAATTTCACACTTGTACATGGGAACCGGGGTCATGCGATCCACGTCGACGGGTTTCCCGCAGGCGAGCGACTGGCTCCACGTCGTCGGCCACGCCGCGCCGCTGTCGTCCAGCGATTTTTGGTCCGCATACGAACCAAACAAGATCGCAGGAGTTTCCGGCTCGGCCTTGTAGATGATGATTTGTTCGAATCTTTCATTCCGAACGGGCGAAACCAAGTCGTCAGCATCAACGAACAGTATCCACTCCGCACGGGCGATCTCCGTATGCGAGGATCCCATCACAACGGCGCGAAAGTGCTCAAACTGCGAGCACCGCATGCTCGAGTACATCCAATGCACGGAAGGAAACCGAGTTGAAAGCGAATCGTACAGCGCCCGGGTGCCGGAAAAACGAATGTACATCGGGAAGATGACGGTCGACTCGAGGTACGACCGAATCATGTACACGAGTGCGTCATGTTGAGCGGCAGTGGTGATATGCGCCGCGCACACGGTGACTATGTTTGCACGTGACGCTGACATGACGAGGAGGGCGCGCGAGTGCCGGCAGTGCGACCGTTCCGGTCCGATTGGTTCGTGGTTCAATCGCAGCGGGCTGGGAACGGGGGGGGAGGGGGATGAGTCGATCCCTCCCGAACGGGAGGGACCGCCTGGTCAGCCCCTCTCCCCGCCCGAACACCTTGCCGATCAGGGGGCGGAGCGCGCGCGGAGTGGCGGGTCGGGACGGGTCGGGTCACGTTACACGCCATCGCACGGCGGGTCGGGTCGGGTCGTGACATGGCGGGTCGACCGGTCAGACCGACCCGCCCCGCGGGTCCCAAAGCCTGTTTCCACCACCCGCTTGTACAGTTTCGCAGTCTCCGAGGTCACGCAGTGCGATGGTGCAGCTTGCGCCGCGTGTCTCCGCCACCACATCGATGGCAGAAGCCGCCACTATCTCAATAGGCGACCCCTGCTTCACCCACTGTAGCACGCACCGCCCCTCCTGCACGTGCGCCTGCACGCGCTCTTCGACGGCGCGTTCGAAGACGAGTGTGAAATTGTCTAGGTCAGAGGCGCCGCCCCCCGCCGACGCGGACCTGCCGGCCACGCCGACGCCGGCGATGGTCTCCCAGTCCGACCAGTCGGTTTCAGGCGCGCCGGATACGAGCCACCGAGCGCGTACAGTCTGGCCCGCGCTCACGGCGGCGGCGATGAAAAAAGCCATAGAATTCATCTGCCCGGTTTGCATCACGCCGCAGTCGCTGCGTGGCTCGGATGCGCGATGAAATGAACCGCAGACTGCTCCGCGGTCTCGACGAGCGCGCGTCTAAGTTCTGGCTGATGCACGGCAATAAAGAACGTGCTGAGACTGGCGAGAGTACCGAAAGCCACGCCGACGGCTAAACCGACGACCAACCCGCACCACGTGAGCCCAGCTGATAGCAGCACCACTAACACCCTCATCACCCGCCGTCCCGAGCGCGTCTTTGGTCTGACGAAACGACCACACGAAGCACTTGTATGTGATGGAAAACGCCATAAACAATACAACTCGTTTCGCAGCGGCGACAGCATAAAGCGATATGAGCGTCATACGGGAACTCCTGCCGGCGAACCTAGAGGATATCCCTCGGGAAACCGTGTTGAAGAATTTACCGTGCAAAGATGTGTTCAGTGTTTGTGCTACAGACGTGGCGCACCGCACAGTGTGCAGCGCGAAAAGGTTCTGGGAGGAACAATACAAAGCGCGACACCAGGAAAGCGTAGCGAACGCCGCTCGTTTCCGCACGAGTCCTTCCGTCTGGGCGCTTTCAGAAGGCAACAAGCAGCAGTTCAGTGAAGAGTGTCAGTTCGTCCTCGGACGGAGGCAAAAAACGTTTGACCACTACAGTTTTGTGAGTTCCGTGGCGTTCAGCCCTGACGGAACCACTCTCGCAACCGGTTCTATGGATTTCACCGTCAAGCTATGGAACGTGGCGACGGGCGAGAACACGGCGACGCTTCAACACACCTCCGGTGTGGAGTCCGTGGCGTTCAGCCCCGACGGCCTCACGCTCGCCACCGGGATGCATTACGGCAACGCCACCGTCAAACTGTGGAATGTGGCGACGAGATTAATCACGGCGGCGCTTCATGGACACGCAGATTGGGTGAGCGCTGTAGCGTTCAGCCCCGACGGCCTTACGCTCGCCACGGGATCTTTTGACAGAACCGCTAAGTTGTGGAACGTGACGACGGGCAGGAACACGGCGACGCTTCGGGGACACGCCGGCGCAGTGTATTCCGTGGCGTTCAGCCCTGGCGGAACCATGCTCGCCACCGGATCGAATGACAACACCGTCAAACTGTGGAACGTGGCGTTTGGCAATATCACGGCGACGCTTCGGGGACACATCGACTGGGTGAGTTCCGTGGCGTTCAGCCCCGACGGCCTCACGCTCGCCACGGGCTCGCATGACAACACCATCATACTATGGAACGTGGCAAGGCGCAACATCACGGCGACTCTTCGGGGACATACCACGGTGGTGAGTTCCGTGGCGTTCAGCCCCGACGGAACCACGCTCGCCACAGCCTCGTGGGAAAACACCGCCAAACTGTGGAACGTGGCGCGTGGCGTGAACACGGATACGCTTCGGGGACACACCGACTGGTTGAGGGCCGTTGCTTTCAGCCCAGACGGAACCACGATCGCCACCGGATCGAATGACCGTACCGCCAAAATGTGGGCCGTGGTTTGACCCCACACTGACACCCCCTCCCTACGAGTTGTAGGGCAATCGAACTTTTGTCGATTGCGCCGCCCCCCGCGGTTCGATTGCATGTCGCTGACGCAGCTTCTGAGCGACCCGGACGAGGAGGTTGGTAGCGCCTTCTATGACGTTCGCCTTCACTTCGAGAACGCGCGGCAGAGCACGCTCACGTCGCAGCTCGCTTTCCTCCTCCTGGGCCGCGGCCGCTCGAACGACATGCTCATCGAGGACCACAAACGCGTCAATTTGGAGGTGAGCAAGGTGCACGCGGCGCTGACGTGCGACGCAAACTTTGAGGTTTCCATCATGGACGTCTCTTCCACAAATGGCACGTTCGTGAACACCGTGCGTCTCCTGCCGTACGTCCCTCGACCGCTTCGCGACGGCGACGTGATCCGCTTCGGGCGCGAGGCGATAGAGGACGACGGCTTCACGACCATGAACCCGCTCTGTTTTCTGTGGTCATCCAAAGACCCGCCGATCACGAGGCCGCGCGTGCGCCCGCGCGCCGAAACCGTGACGCGAGAAAGCGCGCTCGAACATCTGGCTTGCCCGATGTGCACGGAGCCGACGGTGAGCGCGCGCGTGCTGGCGTGCGGCCACGCCTCGTGCCACGCCTGCCTCGCCGCGTGGTTCACGCCCGCACGGCGCACGTGCGCCGTGTGCCGCGCCGAGCAGCCGCCGGGCATCCGCCCCGTCCCGTGCCACGTCATAGACGCGCTGGTGGGCGCGTACATGGGCGCCGGCGGGTCAGTTGCCGAGCGCGCCGCCTACGAGCGCCGTGTCGCGCACGCAAAGATTGCAGAGGCGGTTCGATTGCGTTGCGACCGAATCGGCGCCGCCAAAGAGTAATCACACATTTCCAAAAACATTAAAAAAGTCGTTTTGCGATATGGGTGTGTTCAAAGGCGTGACGCTCAACCGAAACACGAAACGTTTTGAAGCGTGTGTCTGGCTCGCCGATGCAGCGCCTGTGACGCCGGGCCGGCGCAGTCGCGGCCGTCAGATGTACTGCGGCTCGTACGGCACCGCTGCTGAAGCGGCGACCGCGCACGACCGCGTGGTTCTCGCTCTTTATGGCTGCGCGGCGCACAAGAACCTGAACTTCCCGGCCGACCATCACGAGGCTGAGGTCTTGTATGCGGAGGGCGCCGCCTCTGTGCGCGCGCGCGTGATGCGCGACGGACGTCTGGCTGCGTTGAACGTGAGCTCTAGCGGCTTCATCGGTGTTTCACGCAAGCGTGACGGCTTTGAAGCGCGCTGCCACGTGGGGAATCACGCGATGAAGCGCTACAGCTACCTCGGCACGTTTGATAATGCGGAGGAGGCCGCACGCGCGTACGACCTGTGCGCGCTGGCGCACCGCGGCGCGATGGCCGTTACAAATTTCGAGTATAGCGAAGGAGAACGGAGCGCATATGGACGCGACCCCCCGGCGGAGCAGCGCGCAGAGGCGCGTGTGGAGCAGCGCGCAGAGACACGCGCAGAGCTGCCTGTCGTGATGCACGGTGTTCCGAGCGGCGACGAGACGGACCTCTCGGACAGCGAGTGAGTGAATGTTGTTACACTGGAAGTGTTGCCTGCGTGTGCGTCTCGCCCGTCAGAACACAATCGTTATGTGGGCCGGCAATCGATGCATGGGGGGTGGGGGGGGGCGCGCGAGAGTGACGTGGCGGGGCGGTAGTGGACTGACGAATGAAAAATGAGTTACACGTGCGTTCCGAGCCTGAGGTGCACATCGATAGTAGAAAGAACACCGCGGTCGATCAGCGACTTGGTCACGCCGAGAGCACCGTGGGGGAGGCCCATATCCCTGGGATTTTGATCGTTGCCGCTGAATCCGACGTGAACGGCGAGTCCCATTTCTGTCTTGATGCTTCGACCGCCATCGACCTCATACGTGTAAACGAGGTCGTCGATCATCGGGTGGGTTTTGTTCACGTCGGCCCAAGGGCTCACTTGCCAGTAGCCTTTCTTATCACGTTTAATGAGGACGTAAAGCGGCTGACCAACGATGAGTTCGTAGTTGATCCAATAGTTTAACGCGTTGACACGATGGCTGATAATCACGTTGATAATTCGCGAACGAGCAGCGTCGCCGTATGATTTATTCCAGGTTCCCTGTTCGGGAAAAAGACGATGCGTCAGTAAACGTTAAACGAGTGTGGTAAAAAAGCCAAAAACTTGCATTGTTACTAGTCTCATTCTTGAAGATTCCGAGCAGTGGCCACTCGGCTGCGACTGCTTTCGCCGTCGCATAAAGGTGAGAGTTTTCGAAAAGGAACTGATTTAGTTGAAACAGCTCCTTCATCTCGGCGCACGTGTTCCCTACACTGACGCCGTAGCTCGGCCGGCACTCGGCACGGGTGCTCGCGCGAAGGTGGTTGCGCGCAAAAATTAACATGCCGACTGAAAGGCGTCGCGCGAGGTGGCCGCTGTTCGTGTTGTTGGGCGCGGTATCGGTGAGTAGCACAAAATGCGCGGGAATCGAAAGAAAGCTCTGCAGGCCTGCGCGAAGAGAGTGGGGAGTGAGTAGAGAAAGGAAAGAAAGAGAAGAAAGAAAAAATCACCATCGATATACTTCGCGGGTCGAGCAGCAAAAAACTGCGACCCTGGCAAGCCAAGCCCGGTGAGGTTGCTACCGGGCGGAGCGCCTGTGTCGTTGCGGAAGGGCAGGTTCAAGCCGGTCGAGAAAGTAGAGTCTGGAAAACCGAATCCCTTTCCGGTACCCGGCACGGCGCCTGCACCGGAGACGCCGCTGAGAATTCCACCCATGGAGCCCGACATGGCGGCGACCGATTTGCTTTGCTGCGCGTTCGAGGGTGTGTGTTCAGCGCTTTACTGAACACTGGGTTGGTTGCTATTATACTTTCATCTTTCGTTCGGCTGCGTGCGCCTACCCCTGCAGGTCTGCTAGCTGGAGGTCCGCTTCCAGCATGACGGCGTCGCTGTACACGCGTCCCGCCACCTCATCTGATGGCGAGAAGACGCGCATGGTGCCAGCGGAGGCGCCCATGATCTCCTCGATGAGGTTGTCCGGGTACACGGCGCTGCCCAGAGCGCCCCAAGAGCGTGGCGGCTTGACGTCGTACAGTTTAACCAGGACTTCCTTCTCCTTAATACGAATGTCCAGGTTCAGCATCTGCGCCATCGTCTCGACGCTACAGTCGAACCTCTCGTTGCCGCAAATGGTCGCCTTGCCTTTGGAGCGGAAGCACGTGCAGGTCGGCTTGGACACCTCGTTCTCGATGCTCGACAGAGTTCTCCGCCAACGCGCCGTGCTCGCGCCAAACGGACCCGAGGCAGAGGTGGCCAGGGGGCAGGTCGGGTCGTGACTAGGAATGTCCACGAACGCCAGCGCGTTGGGTACGTACTTGTTTTTGGCCTGCGCGTTGGTGTCTGCGAACAGAGCGGCGACTGCGGGGTTCTCAGGTGGCGGCGCCTGCGTGTCCCAGTCGCCGACTCGAAGCGGATCGGGCACCAAGTAGCGACCGTCCGGCGTGTACTTGTTGGCGAGCAGCGCCTTCTCCACCATCGCCTTGAACGACCACTCCTGCTTCAACTCCTCCAAGATCCAGGATTTGAGCGCGAAAAGGCCCTGGTGGGGGGCAAGCCCCCCAAGCCCCCCAGGAAACGGGACGCGTCAGTGCCTAGTGGGGGGCAAGCCCCCCATACCCCCCAGCCGCGGGCGGGGGTGTGGGGGGCGCAGCCCCCCAGTGGGGGTTCATAAGGGGGCGGAGCCCCCTTACCTGGTGGTTCTCGGTCGGCTTGACGACAAGGTATTGGTTTCCTTGGTCGGGGCCACACGCAGGGGACATGGTCTGCAGGTCGGTGAGCACCTCTGCAATGTCCTTCGCCTCCATCTTGCGATGCGCGTCTGTGCTTCCGAATAAGCGGCTCATCGCGTTGGAATAGTCTCGGAACGTGATGTTGAAGCTCTTGTTCTCGAACGGGAACTCGCATATGAAGACGTAAAGTCCCTCGATTTTTTCTTTGAGGGTTGTGTCAACATTCTCGAGTTTCTTGAACGCGTGCTCTTGCAGGGCGTCGTAAACGGGGTCCCGGTCAATATCGAGACCGTCTCGGTTAACGCCCGTGATGGAGAAACGCGGCACGCCGTCTGCCTTTGCCGCACGGCGCACGATGCGGCCTCGTACCTCGCAGATGAAGGGGTTGACCAGCTCGTGCGCCTTGAACGTCAGGGCAAAGATGGCCGCCTGCGGGTCGCCCACGTACATGTACTGCGCCAGCTCCAGCACTTGCGAGATATCGAACCGGTCACCAGTAAACTTGCCTTTGGGGTCCACAAAGAACGACAAAACCAGGCAGAAGTTCATGAGATGGATGTACGCGACGCGAATGAAGCCGTACTCGCGGCTGGATGTGTTGAACATGCGGCACGTGAGGAAAGGGTTCGACTTGGCAATCGCCTCAAAGTCGTGCATGAAGGCGTTGAGCACCGACGTGTCCGGCCACGGAATGACGCCCATCTCCTGCAGCTTACCGATCAGGAAAAAAACCATGTACGCAAAAGAAACGGCTTCGACGCGCTTGTGCAGCATCTTCTCGCTTTGCGACTTGTTAGCCAGCGTGCGGCTGCAGTTGTCGTACATGCGCGGATGCGTGAACGGGTAGAACGCGCAGAGGCGGTTCAGGCTGGGGTTCGGCTTGGTGCAGCTGATAAAGTCGTTGGTGTTGAGCACGTGCGGCACGTGATACACCTTGGCAGTAGTGACCACCTTCTTCATTCCTTCGCCAGGCTCTTTGCCCGCCTGTAGACGGCGGGTGACCAGCTCGCCGCGCGCCATCTTCTCCTTGTTGATGTTGACGCGATCTTTCTCGTCGGCTGACATCTTGTGCTCGTCAGACCCCAGCATGTGGTTCTTGGCCTCGTCCTGAAACTCGGGCGCGTGGTTGCTCTGGTGTGGGGCAAGCCGCCCGTCAGTGCCCAAAAAGTGGATGCAGTCCTCTTGGGAATCGCCCCCTCACCTGGTCGTTGGTGGCTTGCACACCCGTGTCGACGAGCTTCGAAGAGTGCGTGACGTTGGCGCTCTTGCAGAGCAGAGGGAAACGCGCCTGCACGCGGCTCTGCACTTGGCTCTTACCTATGCCTTGCGAGCCGCCCAGTAGCATGTTGAGCGCCATGTCGTCCGGGATAATTACGCCGTTTTTTTTCGTCACGCCCGGTCGGAACCCCGTGCTGAGCATGGATATGGTGAGCAAGAGGTCCATGAGGTGCAGGCTCGTAGCATCCTGCAGCTCCGATATTTCCATCAGAAAAAGGCAAACGTTCGCCGTCGGGGATATGTTGCAGTATTTTTGAATGGTAGGGCCGACAGCCTCGGCTTCGGTCAGCGCCTTGTCGCTGTAAAGCACGCCTGGTGGGGGGCAAGCCCCCCATACCCCCCAGGGAACGGGACGCGTCAGTCAACTTTGCTTCGCAAAGTTGTGCAAACAAACGCGGGCGGGGGTGTGGGGGGCGCAGCCCCCCAGCAGGTTGGGGGTTTATAAGGGGGCGCAGCCCCCTTACCTGCTCGCTGGCGATACAGGTCGTTGACGTCACGCATCATGTCGGCCACCGCCTCCGGGAGGCCGTCGCTGGTGCTGATGCGGCTAAACACCATGTCCGCAACTTCGCGCATCTTGGTTTTCGACGGTTCTCTGTCGATAAACTTACGACCAAACTCCGAGTGACGAAACATGTTGAGAATCGTGAGGTCACCAGGCGGGTTTTGCTCGTCCGCCCGCGTTTCGTTCTCCACGCACACGCGCGCGAAAATCTCAAACTGCTTCAGCAAGTCTCCGCATGGCTCGACTGAATTGTAGAACGAGTTGAACAGGTGGAACGTCGCGTCTACGACGTACAGCGTACCGGCCCCGTTTCCAGTCCTCAGCGTCCTGGTAGCCACCAGCGCGTCGTCCACCACACCCAAATGCTTCAGTGCGGGGTTGTCCAGGGAGTGCAGGTCGGCCCACGTAAGCTTGACGCTAAAAACCTCAGTCGCGGGCCCCGCGTCGTCGGTCTCCTCCTCATCCGGCGACCTCGGCGCCTGAACGCGAAACCTGGCGATATTGGAGCCACCCAGATGCTGCGTTCCGCCACCGCCACCACCAGCGCCTCCCACACCGTCGTCGTCATCGTCGTCGTGGTCCCGGCCAACGCCGCCCCGGCCTACCCCAGCGACGCCGGCGCCATACACAGCGGCGTCATCGTCGCTCGCTTCGCCTCCGCCACCACCACCACCGCCGCCCGATGCACCACCACCGGTTGCTGCACCACCTCCACCACCGCCGCCGCCGCCACCACCGTCTTCGACCGGCTCGAAGCCGGCGTCTATGTAAATCATATTGAACAATTTGTAGATGTCTTCTTCGGAAGTGATGAGGTAGGCGTAGTTTGCTAGCTTTTCAGGTGTCTTGTTGAAGGATGCGGCTGGGAAACACGCGGTGTTGACGTTCCCAGCACCGTTGGTGCGCGCTAAGGCGGTCTCGCGAGCAGCGATGAACAGCGGTGCGTTGAACTGGTCTTTTTCGTTTTTCCTTTGCTTCTTCTGCTGCTGGGTGCCATCTGCCTGATGGCCATCGACGTTCAACTTGCCGCCGTTGAAGGCCATCATGTTAGACGCAACATCTGCAGCTTCCGCCGGACCGGCATGAGTAAACACTACGAACAAAACGATGTAATCTCCGCGGCGCTGCAAGTAAACCTTGTCCACCGCACTCGGGCATTCGCGTGTGATTCGTCGTATGACCTCCATATCAAACGCGTATTGAATCAGCTTGGCGTAATGTGAACGCTTGACGTTGTTGGTGTTGAGCTTGCCGAAGTGAACCTGTGTGCTGCCTGGTGGGGGGCAAGCCCCCCATATCCCCCAGGGAACGGGACGCGTCAGTCAACTTTGCTTCGCAAAGTTGTGCAAACAACCGCGGGCGGGGGTGTGGGGGGCGCAGCCCCCCAGCAGCCCCCTTACCTGCGTTTTCGAAAATACAAAGCGGTATCGTGATGACCACGAATTTCCCATCTTGAAGCGTCGCGTCGCTCGTTTGTCGCGCCCCGTCGATGACGGTTGTCAAGAACGCCATGTCGCCTTATTCCCGCACCCCACAATCGAAGCCCGAACTACCACCCCGCAATCGGAGGTGGTAATCGAAAACGACTTCCACAATCGATGCAAGGGCCCTACCGGTGGGGGTGGGGGGGGGTTCAGTGTGACCGCCGTGAGGTGTCCGGGCCGGGGCGGGTGCGCCTCCCTGGCGGTCGTTCGATTGCAAATAGAGGCGCGATGCCGGCTACTACTTGTACGCGCACGCGACGTGCAGGCACGTCCCCTAAAGTCAGCGACACCGAACTGCTTTGCGTGCCGCCGGAGAATATATATCGTTGGCGAGCGGTGTTCAGTACACACGAAAATGTGGAGCTCAAGAAGATGCTACATACTAACCGATGGTGTGTCGTACACCACCCCATGCATACTGTACAATTTCATGCACATACTGAAAGAAGCATGTTGCTTTGAGACAAGCAACATCGACCTGTGTGTGTTGGAAACGCCGAGTTCAAAGCTACGGACGCTCACCTCTGAGCAGGCGACGAAACTTGCTGAAGTTTTGAAAGTTATGCCCAGACGCTCTATTACAGTTCAAGAAGATGGCGTCAGTCTGGCGCTGGCATTTGAACTGGGGCGCTTGGAAATACGCATGAACAGCTCCGAAACGACCGTGGTATTCACGGATGACGAACCATTTATGAACCTCTTCAAAGACGCAAAGATTAATTTCGGTCGAGTCTTCATAGTGTCGCCGCGCAAAATGTGCGCGGCGATGGAAATCGAGCAGACCATACGGTGCGCCACTTCCGCGCAAGGCAGCTCTTGATTTTTATAAACAAGAACCACAACTATATCAGTGACTGACGCAAGCCGCTCCGCATCGCACTCGTAACACGCTCTCGCGCACATCACCGTCATGTCGTTCTCCGGCGAACATCTCACCCGCGCTGTTTTTACACCTTTCGACTACGTAACCTTCTGCTCTATCGTGACTTTCATCTTGTTGTTTTGGCGCCGAATCATTCACTTCATGACGCTTGTTTTCTGGTACTCTTCACGTGTTTTTTCCGCATTCTTTTTTGCATTTATTGTTCAGGGAGCTCTGTTCTTCACTCCGCCATACCAACTCACACGAAAAGCCGTCATGCGAATCGCTCGTGGCGGAACCGCGTCTTCAGGCGACGAGTTCTAACCACCCAAGCGGTGATGCGTGTCGTGAAACGGATGCTTTTTCTCTTCAGATGTCGTTAGATCCTTATCGAAATGCAACCGTGCGTGCACCGCCGTCGGAGCGCGAACCCGCGAGCGGGGCTGCGACTGTCGCCGCCGCAGTCGCCGCCATAGAAGAAGCAGCGGCCGGATTGCGTCGCGAAGACATGAACGCCGAGTACATTTTCGAAAACAGTTCATCGCCAGACGCCGAAGGGGATGAGGCTGAAAACTGCGTGAATGAAGCGTCCTTGGTGATTGAAGAGACTATTGGAAGCGGAGACCTAGCCGATGACGGAGAGATACGCGGCGACGCAAAGTCGGCGTCTACGCACGTAAGCACTTCATCAACCACGTCGGGTACCGATTCAGAAGACCGTTCCGGCGAGACCTGCGCGCCGTCGTCGAACGGATGAGCCGCCGTATTGTAAAAAACGCTATGAGTTCCCTTCACGCGTTCAGGGCTCATCGATGTCCCACGGTCACTGCTTTTCGTGGTCGTCTGAGGGTTGTCTCGCCCACGCGGTTCGACGGTGTGTTCCTGCGACAAATGAAGCTGTGCGCCGGCGTCCTTTGGCGGTGTAAGGGGGTGTGCGACCGCCGCCGGGCTTGAAGAGCGCTCCGCGCCCTCTTCCGATATGGCGAGATCGCTGAACGACGTGGGTAGCATAAATTTGCGAATCTCATCTGGGAAAGGCGCGGTTTCCGCGACGGGAGTTCCCATCGAAGATGATGGAATCTGAGCGCTGATGCCGAGCTCAACGGGGTCGCTCGCATGGTATTCATCGTCAGCGGCTTCGTCGGGGGGAGTTGCTACAGGCTGCATATCCATCGCCAGGTATTCAACCTCCTCACAGAACGTGAGCGCGTTGTCTAGGTTCTTGAGTAGGTCGCTCGCGGGCATGCGGTTGAGGAACACGTGTGCCACCTCCAGCGCGGCGGCGTCGCTTGGTGGCTCAGAGAGGGTGCGTATGACGGCGCGCTGCAGTGGGTCGGCATCTTCGTTCACCACGGCGAGCGTATCTGTGGTTGAAAACACCGCTTGATTTTGTTCCTTCGTCAAGTTCTTCAAAGCGTCGCGCGCGGTTGCGGCATGCTTCGACCCGTAGACGATATACTGGCCAATCAGAGTGGATACCACGCCTAACCCGTCTAGGCGCTCCGCGTGCGTCTCAGACAGCCGCGCGTCCGCCAGTCGCTCCAGCAGCGTCAGCCCGGACGCGTCGCACGCAATGAGACGAAGGGTCTCATCTGCGATTGCAGCCGACAAGTCGGGCTCTGCGACGCGCGGCAAGACCTGTTCGGCCAACCTTCCACGAGTAACCTCCTCAAGACACGCCGCAACCTGCTGGACAAACTGGGCTTCTTCCATCTTTTTCAATAACAAGCACAAAAGCACTTGTAGATCTTCCTAATCGCTGTCTGAGACCTTTCATTTCCCCTGTGTCACTTGTGCTGAAACGTAACGTTTCCACCGGGGCCTGCGAAATTGACGTGATCGGGGTAATGATGCCGCTGGTCCCCTGCTCGGGAAAAGCGACCAAACACGACCATAAGTCAATAAATCAGAGGGGTAAGAGGGCTGAAGGGGTCTGAGAGGGGTCTGATGGGGGTACGAGTATAAAGTGCCGTACTTGCTGATGCCGGTGATGAAGATACACGGCTTACGCCCTCAGCATGGGCCAAAAGAGCAGGTTTCAGCGCTCCACGCCGTCAGGGCCGACGTTCATCGCCGCTCCGAGCGCCGCCAGCAAGTTGCCGCGACTGGCGTGATGGTCACGGTCCGCCTCGTAGGCGCACGCGCGGCACGTGAACGTCTCCGAGCCACCGAGGGCGGCATTCCACGCGCCGCAGCGGTCGCACGTCTTCGACGTCCCCGGCTCACGGGTAAAAGCCATCTGCTTGTTCGTCGTGGTCTGCACCTTCGAA
>Ga0208082_1000112_pt1 | contig 22373 bp, 20 predicted proteins | sample LakMenE09Jun09ns_FD_150683 | JGI IMG/M metagenome (GOLD analysis project Ga0208082, IMG submission 150683) | Freshwater microbial communities from Lake Mendota, WI - 09JUN2009 deep hole epilimnion ns (SPAdes) | ecosystem: Environmental > Aquatic > Freshwater > Lake > Epilimnion/Euphotic zone ... | reverse complement strand
CGAAGCTGGTTTGTTTGCCGAGGAAAAACTCGCGGGTAAGCGCAAACTTGCAAGGGACATGGAACGCGATTTGAAGTGGGTTGTCAAAGATGGCCAAAAGGCAAAATCTCACCTACTAGAGGCGAACCTTCGTTTGGTTGTTTCGCTTGCAAAGCGATACACCGGAAGAGGAATGCAGTTTCTCGACCTAATTCAAGAAGGAAACCTAGGACTTATTCGTGCAGTAGAGAAGTTTGACTACACCAAGGGTTACAAGTTCTCAACATATGCAACCTGGTGGATTAGACAGGCCATCACACGTGCAATGGCAGACCAGGCTCGAACCATTCGTATTCCAGTTCACATGGTGGAAGTGATCAACAAACTAGCTCGCGTGCAGCGTCAGCTACTTCAGGATCTCGGCCGTGAGCCAACTCCGGAAGAGCTAGCAAGAGAACTTGATATGACCCCTGAAAAGGTCGTAGAGGTCCAGAAGTATGGACGCGAGCCAATTTCACTTTCTACTCCACTTGGAGAAGACGGTGACAGCGAATTCGGTGACCTAATTGAAGACACCGAGGCCGTCGTCCCAGCCGATGCAGTTGGTTTCACCATGCTGCAGCGTGAGCTGGAAAGAATCCTTCAGTCACTTCACCCGAGAGAAGCCGGAGTCATCAAATCACGCTTCGGACTTGGAGATGGAGTTCAGAAAACTCTTGACCAGATCGGCGAAGAATTCGGTGTCACACGAGAGCGAATTCGACAGATAGAGTCCAAGACCATGTCGAAGCTAAGGCACCCCTCACGCTCCCAAATGCTGCGTGACTACTTAGACAACTAGATAACCTTGAGGCTCTCTCTTGCAGTTTTAGTCGGCAAACTAATTCGTATTGTCGCCAAACTGCGAGGCGGGGGATCGGCAATTCCCGGTCGCATCGCAATGCTGATCGAACCAAAACTTCTCAGCAAAACCCTCGGTGCTCTCAAGTATGGAGTCATCTTCGTCTCTGGCTCAAACGGTAAGAGCACCACCACCTCTTTGGTCGCCGGAACCCTCGCCTCTCAAGGACTCAAGGTTTTTAGCAATCCTTCCGGTGGAAACATGCCACAGGGCATCGGCTCAGCCGTGATCGGCCAAGCATCCCTTTCTGGCTCACTCGATGCAGACGTAGCTGTACTTGAAGTTGATGAAGCTTACGGTGAAGTTTTGGCTCCATTTATTGCACCCAGCTGGGTTGTGCTCACCAACGTTCAAATTGACCAGCTCAACAGATTCTTTGAACCAGATCGCGTGGTTGGAATGCTGTTGGCTGCAGCAAGCAGTGCAACAAAAGGTGTTGTGATCAACGGCTCAGATGCCAATCTTGTTGACATCGGAGTAATGCTTGCCGATGTATCGGTAGCCCAGGTTCAGGTGTCAGAAAAGGCCCTTTCGAAATGGCCCGCTGGAGCGTTAGCCGCTCCAAGGTTTGGCAAGGGGCAGGTTGTAAATGACATCCCAGTTTCAGTTTCAGTTGTTGACGAAATAGATGGTGTTGCAACGCTTTCGCTTGGGGGAGTAAAGACATCCGTGCAGCTTCCAGGCAAGGGGTTGCACTTTGCCATCGACACCGCTTTGGCGTTTTCTGTCGCAGAGCGAATTCTTGGCACTTCCTTTGACATGCAGGCTGCTTCAGCAGCTATTTCGAGTCAACAGACTGTTTACGGCCGTGGCGAAATAGCCAGCTATCAGGGTGTTGAGATTCAGATTCTGATGATGAAAAACCCCTCAAGCATGAGAGCCACATTGGTTGCGATGGAGGATCCAGAAACAGCGATTTGGATTGCGATGGACGAGGGAACCCCTGACCCATCGTGGATTTTCGATATTGACCTGGCTCGAATTGGTGAGGTCAGAATGATTTCTGGCTCTCGAGCTTGGCATTGGGCAACTCGCCTTAGCTACCAAGGCAAATCCATTGAGAAAGTTCAGCCCGATAGCAAGCAAGCGCTTGCCGAGTACGTGTCATTTCTGAAAACCAGTGGCAAACGCGGGACCCTATTGACTAACTACGAGCAAATGATGGCTATCCGCAAGCTAATGGGCTTTTTGGATCTGGAGAGTGGAAAATGATGGTCAGATTCCTGCACCTATTTCCTTCCCAGCTTGGCCTAAACGGCGAAAGAGGAAATCTCGACGCTTTGGTTGCAAGGCTCAAATGGTCGGGTATTGAATCGACAGTTCAAGAATTTGACGGTTCGGGATCAATTGCATCAAACATCGACGCAGTGTTCATCGGTTCTGGAACACTCGCCGGAGCACTTGAAGCACTCGAATTAGTTCAGGGGCAAGCCGCGAAGCTAAGGGAGCTTGCCGCTGATGGAGTTGCTTTTTTGGCTCTTGGCTTGGGCTGGGAAATATTGGGCGAGAGTATCGAGCTATTAGATGGCAGAACTGTTGCAGGAGTTGGGATATTTCCTTCCCGAAGCCAGCGAGTGGCTAATCGCGCTTCTAGTGAAAGCTACGGTTTTGACCAGGCTGGAAATCTAACAACCGGGTACTCTAACCATTCATCAGAAATCGAACTGTTGGGCACAGCTCAGCCGCTTGTCTTACTGAAGGCAGGGTTTGGAAACAGCTCGAATAAGTCTGCTAAAGAAGAACCGCGCGAGGGCCTCTTGGATGGCAATTTGATGGCTGCCAGATTGAATGGCCCGCTGCTACCAATGAACCCACACCTTGCGGATCAGTTTTTAGCGATTGTGGCGAAAAAATCTGGCTTCAGTTATGAACAGTTGAGTGCAGAGGCAAAAATTGCCGATAACTACGCCGGTATGGCCAGAGCTGAACTAAAGCAGCGACTAACGCGCTAGAAGTTTGTCGGTTTCGTCAAGCCAACCTTTTGCGATTGGCTCAAGTTTTTCCTTGTTGGCCTTGCCGTGGTGGGCACAAAACAACAGTTCTCCAGTTGCAAGAGAGACCCTTATGTAGGCCTGAGCACCGCAAACGTCGCAGCGATCCGCCGCGTTAAGGGTGGAGCCTAGGTTCGTTGCTGTTGCTTCAACTGGTTGCATGTGTGTATCCCTTCTGAGCTAATCTCAACACACACATCGGACTTTTTAGTCCATTTAGAGCCTCTTTTCGCTAAAAGCGAAGTATTTTCCTTCTCATGGGTGTTGGTTTCAAGGCCCAACCGCCCACAAGCTTAAGATTCTCAAGTGGCAAGCGAAGACTACTCAGCAAGGCACCTCTCGGTCCTAGAAGGCCTAGAGGCGGTTCGCAAACGCCCAGGAATGTACATCGGCTCCACCGATGGGCGCGGTCTGATGCATTGTCTATGGGAGATCATCGACAACAGCGTCGACGAGGCCCTGGCTGGACACGGCAAGAAAGTACTTATTGAGCTGCAAAAAGACGGCAGCGTAACTGTTGAAGATAACGGCCGAGGAGTCCCGGTGGACATCGAGCCCAAAACTGGACTTTCTGGTGTTGAGGTTGTCTTCACCAAACTTCATGCGGGTGGAAAATTCGGATCGGGTTCCTACGCGGCATCCGGTGGACTCCACGGAGTAGGCGCATCGGTAGTGAATGCTCTTTCCGAGCGTCTAGATGTTGAAGTAGATAGAAACGGACAAACCTATTCGATGTCTTTCAGGCGCGGTGAGCCTGGGGTCTTTGATGACAAGAAGGGCATTTCTCCAACCAATCCCTTCAAGCCATTCGTCAAGAAAAGCGAACTTCAGATTTCTGGCAAGGTCGCAAAGACAAAAACTGGAACTCGGGTTCGCTACTGGCCAGATCCGCAAATCTTCGTAAAGGAGACTGCCTTTGATCTAAAGGAAGTTGAAGATAGGGCACGTCAAACCGCCTTTCTAGTACCGGGACTGGTAATCAGTTTGAGCGATAAGCGCACAGCTAAGGGAATCAAACAAGAGTTCAAATTCGAAGGTGGTATCTCAGAGTTCGTGAACTTCCTCGCCCCGGATACAGCACTAACCTCGGTGTGGCGTCTGCGCGGAGACGCGGAATTCACTGAGACGGTTCCAGTCCTAGATAAAAAGGGCAACATGGTCTCAACCGAGGTCACACGAAACTGTGAAGTGGACATCGCCTTGCGGTGGGGAACTGGATACGAGACAAACTTCCGTTCCTTTGTGAATGTGATTGCAACCCCCAAGGGCGGAACTCATGTTGCTGGATTTGAACAGGGTGCAGTAAAGGCAATTCGTGCCGAGATTGATGCAAATTCGAGAAAGCTCAAACTTGGAAGCGACAAGGTCGAAAAAGAGGACATTCTTGCAGGCCTTACTGCAGTAGTTGCTGTCCGGTTAGCCGAGCCGCAGTTTGAAGGTCAGACTAAGGAGATTCTTGGAACGCCAGCGGTCAAGAACATAGTTTCTGCAATTGTTGCAAAACGCTTGAACGAACGATTGAAATCCACCAAACGCGATGACAAGACTCAATCTGCTCTAGTTCTCGAAAAGATCGTGGCCGAGACAAAGGCTCGAGTATCGGCCCGAACCCACAAAGAAACACAGCGCCGCAAAAACGCTCTCGAGAGTTCTTCTTTGCCAAGCAAGCTAGTTGACTGCAGAACATCAGAAACTGAAGTTTCAGAGTTATTCATCGTTGAGGGTGACTCCGCTCTAGGAACAGCAAAGCTGGCTCGAAACAGTGAGTACCAGGCGCTTTTGCCAATCCGCGGAAAGATTCTGAACGTTCAGAAAGCTTCAGTTGCAGACATGCTTTCCAACACCGAATGCGCTTCGATCATTCAGGTTCTTGGTGCAGGCTCTGGCCGCAGTTTTGAGTTAGATGCTGCAAGATACGGAAAAGTGATCCTAATGAGCGATGCGGATGTTGATGGAGCTCACATCCGAACTTTGCTTTTAACACTGTTTTTCCGCTACATGCGTCCATTGGTTGAAGCAGGGCGAGTTTTTGCAGCGGTGCCACCGCTACACCGTGTCACAGTAATAAACGCCGGATCAAAATCCAATGAGCACATCTACACCTACTCGCAAGCTGAGCTAGAAAAGCTTTTAGCAAAACTCAAAACTGCCAAGAAGAGCTACCAAGAGCCAATCCAGCGCTACAAGGGTCTTGGAGAAATGGATGCCGAGCAGCTCGCGGAAACTACCATGGACCGCTCCAAGAGAGCTCTTAGGCGAGTCACAGTAAAAGACGCAGAAGCTGCCGAGAAGATGTTTGAACTTCTAATGGGGAATGAAGTTGGCCCTCGAAGAGATTTCATCATTGACTCAGCGGATTCGCTGGAGCGGGAAAGAATCGACGCTTAGGTTCTTCCAACAAAGCTGATCGCTGGAGCAGGATCTCCCGAAGCGTCACGTTTTTGAAGCTCGTATTCAACACCAATTGCTTTACCTTTGCCATCAATTAGCTGGAAGCCCTCAGGGCCGACGTATCCAAGAACGATTTGATTCTGGCCGCGGATGAACTTCTGACAGCGCACGCCTCCAGTTGCCCGTCCCTTCTTAGGGAACTGATCGATCTTTGAAACCTTCATTCCGCCACCGTCAGTTCCTGGAAGTGAAGCATTGCTATTTGCAACTGTCAGCACGACGTTCTTTTCCTTAGGCTTTAGAACGCCGAAGTAGACAACTTCTGATTCTGTCTTGATGCCAGCCATGCCTGAGCCATTGATGCTTTGAGGTTTGACTGCCTTTGCATCAAAGCGCAGTAGCTGAGCGTCCTGAGTAATGAACACCACTTCGTCAGTTTCAAGAGAGGCGGCCGCACCGACTACTTTGTCGGAACCCTTGAGGTTTATGCAGGAAAAATCCGACTTGGATGGGAAATCTGGGGTGATCCGCTTGACTATTCCATTTTTGGTTCCGAGAGCAATGATGGTTTTCTCATCGACCGGGAATACCGCCACGACCTTCTCTTTTTTACCAAGGCCAAGAAACTCAGCAGCCGGGGTTCCTGAGTTATGGGTTGCGCTGTCGCCAACTGGAATATCTCCGACGTGGGTTCGAAGCATACGTCCGGCATCTGTGACAAAAACCACATCACTTCTGGTTGTGGAAGCAAACCAGTTTCGGTAGCCGTTTTTTCTCACTGTGGGCTCTTTGGCATCTTCTGATCTAAATACCCGTCCAGCAGCGGTGAGGGTGATAGCCGAGGGGGAGTCGGTCAGCTGAGCGTTGACAAGTTTCTTGGTAGCTGCAGATTCAGTGACTACCTCGCCTTCTGCTTGAAGAGAGGTTCTACGATCATCGCCGTAATTCTTGGCTACTTCTTCCATTTCAGATGCGACCAGATCCTTTAGTGCTTTATCGCTTTTGAGGATCTTCTCTAGCTCAGCGATTTCAAGAAGCAGCTGCTTTTTCTCAGTTTCGAGCTCAAGCTTTGAAAACTTTGTGAGGCGGCGAAGTCTTAGTTCGAGAATGTACTCAGCCTGAATGTCGCTGAGCTTGAACTTCTTCATCAGCTTGGTCTTTGCTTCCTGGACTTCCTCTGACCCTCTGATGATCTTGATTACTTCATCTATGCCGACGATGGCAAGCAGCATTCCCTCGACCAGGTGCAATCTTGCCTGGCGTTTTCCAAGTCGGTTTTCGCTTCTTCTTCTGATGACGATGATGCGGTGAGCAAGATATACGCCCAACAAATCACGCAGTCCAAGAGTCTGAGGCTGGCCTTCAACCAAAGCTACGTTGTTGATTCCGAAGCTGTCTTCCATCGGTGTGTAGCGGTAAAGCAGGTCAAGAACAACTTGTGGATCAAAGCCGGTTTTGAGTTCGATGATCAGCTTTAGGCCATTGGTTCTGTCGGTTAGGTCAATCACATCTGAAATACCCTGGAGCTTCTTGGCATTTACTCCCTCTTTGATCTTTTCAATTACCTTTTCGGGACCCACGAGGTATGGAAGCTCGGTGACGACTAGCCCCATCTTTCTCGGCGCTACCGACTCAACGCTCACACGTGCCCTTGTTTTGAAGCTGCCGCGACCGGTTTCGTAGGCTTCCTTGATTCCTTCGCCGACCATGATGATTCCACCGTTGGGAAAATCGGGTGCTGGAACAATAGCCATTAGCTCATCGAGAGTGGCCTTCGGATTCCTTAGAAGATAAATTGCCGCTTTCACAACCTCACGCATATTGTGCGGGGGCATATTTGTTGCCATACCCACGGCAATACCCGACGCACCGTTAACTAACAGGTTTGGAAATGCGGCTGGCAACACCTCTGGCTCGGAAAGTTGTGCGTCGTAGTTGGGCTTGAAATCAACGACGTTCTCGCTGAGCCCTTCGTTCATCACCAAAGCTGCTGACGAAAGGCGAACCTCCGTGTATCTAGCTGCCGCTGGGCCATCATCTAGGGAACCAAAGTTTCCATGACCGTCGATAAGTGGAACACGCAAGGAAAACGGCTGCGCCATACGAACTAGAGCGTCATAGATTGCGCTGTCACCGTGAGGGTGAAGCTTTCCCATTACCTCACCGGTCACTCGAGCTGATTTCACATGACCGCGGTCTGGGCGAAGTCCCATCTCGCCCATTTGATAAACAATTCGGCGGTGGACTGGCTTCAGGCCATCTCTGGCATCTGGAAGGGCACGGGAGTAGATAACTGAGTACGAGTACTCCAGGAATGAGTCCTGCATCTCCTTGGATAGGTCGATGTCAAAGATTCGTTCCGGAACTTTATCGATTCGTTCTTTGGCCATGATCTTCCTGCTGCTGTGGCAAACTTAGCTTCGATGCTACCTTCTGTACCAAATTCATTTGGGAGGCTTTCCGAGGCTTATCTCAGTGCATTCCTTGCGCTCGACGGCAAACCAAACCCACTCTCACTTCCAGCCAAGCAAAGCTATCTGGTTATCCTCGTCGATGGACTAGGGGTTGCAAACATCAAAGCAGCCGGAGGTCACGCCGGATTTCTTAATCAGAAACTAAGTACTTCTAAGTCTCTTTATTCGGGCTTTCCCACAACAACCGCCACAAGCCTGGCAAGTTTTGCAACTGGCAAGCAAAGCGGTGAACACGGATTTATTGGCTACCGCGTCTTTGATCGAGGAGTATCCAAGCCAATCAATTTACTCAATGACTTAGGCACTGAGTTCCCACCTCAGAAGTATCAAGATTTGCAGACCATCAGTGAGCGTGCGTTACAGGCTGGCAAGAATGTCGCTACGGTGGGCCCGGGGGAGTATGAGGGAAGTGGTTTTACTCAAGCAACGATGCCAGCTTCAAAGTATTTGGCCGCAAAGACATTGCAGGAGCGTTTTGACATTGCAAGAGGCGAGATTACAAAGCCAGGCACGCTGGTTTATCTCTACGTACCCGAACTAGACCAACTCGCACATCGCTTCGGGTGTCAATCTCAAAACTGGCTAAACACGATAGAAGGTCTTGACTCGGTTCTTGCTATCTTCATGAAATCTCTCCCAAAAACAGCAGGCGCAATTCTGACAGCAGATCACGGTGTGATCGATGTTGACCAAACATCACACGTCTATCTTGAGCACTACGAGTCAATGAAGGACCTTGCCATGATTGGGGGAGATCCCAGAGTTGGATTCTTGTATTTTGAAGCTGGGGTCGATCTAGTCGCAAAGCGCGAAGCACTTCAGGCTGATTTAGGCGCACAAGCTGAAGTTGTGACAATGCAGGAACTGGTTGATGCCGGTTGGTACCAGCCACTAAGTGAGTCGGCTAAGAAAGTTGCCCCTGATTTGGTTCTTTTACCTAAGGGCGATCGAGTTGTTTACCATCGAGAATTTGCAAAAGTGAAATCGATGTCGATGATTGGCCAACACGGGGGAATGAGCAAAGCCGAGTGGGAAGTTCCGCTGCTGGTTTTCTAAGAAGCCTTAGTCTTCAGTCTTTGTTCCAAAAACAATTTGATCCCAGCTTGGGATAGATGCACGCCCACGCTTAGGTGAATTTGATGAGTCAGTATTTACTGGTGCAGGCGCAGGCTCGGGCTCTTCCTCGAGAATTACTGGCTCTGGCACATACTCAACAATTCTCAAACCTTCAGTGGAAGGGTGTGGATCTAATTGCTCAACGCTTTCGCGTTCATTTCTTTTCTTTCGCAGTGCGTCGAGCAAATCTGCCGTCTCAGAAATTGCTGACTCATCTGGTTCGGAAGCAGTTGTATTCAGCGGTGCTGCGGAGGTAGGGATTGACCTTACAAGATCAACAGTTTCACCCAGGCTCTCGGTTATCGAAGTTGGCGCTGTTGCGACCGGTCGAAGTCTTGGTGCTTGGCTTGCAAGTCTGTCCTGAGACGAGAGGTTGATTGCCACATCGTTTTCTGGAGAAAGGGCAAGTCGTTTAGGGTTATAACTCCAGGTGGCCTTCTTTGTTTCGCCGTTGAGCTCGAATTCACAGAAGATAAAGAATCCTTGATCAGGAGCCTTGAGAGCAGACCAGCGTTCTATGCCTGCTCCGCTGGCAGCCAATCTTGATTTGATGATGTCGCCAAACTCTCGAGCGGTTGGCTCATTGAATCGATCACCCGCGATTTCCAGTCTCACGGTTAGGGCGTTTAGAACGGCATGATTTAGTTCATCAAGAACCGGTTGGGCAAACTTGCGAATGTACTCTTCCGGAGCTCCGCTAGCGGCGATGATGTCTTCGATACTTCTGCCAACTCGGATCTCTTCTTGAATCTCCCTAGGACTTAGGGTCGGTGCGTCGAGCTGCGACTGCGTTTCGCCTCGGCTGGCGCGCCTGACAGTTTCGTCAACTAAGAGTCGGTACCTTACCCCTTCGGCGGTTTCGAGCAATAGAAAGTCACCATCTGCGCCCAGGAACTTTATGTCTTTCATGGCTTGTCTTCTCCTAACAAGAAGTGTGCCAGCAAGGGCCTCGTGGGCCAAGCAAAAACACGGGAGTTTCCAAGGAAATTGTCGCTGTGTCGGTTTGCTATTGGGTGGTTTTTGTTGGACACTACTAGCGCTTACCGAAGAACTGAAGGGTCCCACAATGGCAACCGATTACGACGCCCCTAGAAAAGCTGACGATGACACCGAGTCCATCGAGGCTATAAAAGAGCGCGTTCCTGCTACCACGGGAGCCTCGGATACTGAAGTTGATGACTCCGGCGACTCTTTTTCAATCCCGGACGTTGTCTCAGAAGATCTAGATGTTGTGGTCTTGCCTCCACAAGATGATGAATTCACTTGTTCAAATTGCTTTATTGTTAAGCACCGCTCACTGGTTGCAAGAAAGACCAAGAACGGCCCAATCTGTTCAGAGTGTGACGCTTAGTTTTTTGCCCTAAGCACTTCGGCTAGTTGTGCCGGCTTCCGAGTTGAGATGATCCAGTAGGGGGTCGGATCATTTGGATCATTCAAAGAGATCTTGATGGCAGTTTTCACAGTTCCCTGGAAAACTTTGAAGGCGGCCGGGTCTAGTTTCGGTCCGCGTTCAGAAAAAATCTGATCTTTAGCAATCTCTTCGATATTTCCAAGTAAATTCCTCGGAATCTTTGCACGGGCTACCGTTAGATGAGAACTTCCTACCTGAATAACTGGGGCCAAGAAAAATAGCGCTGCCCAAATTGATATCACCAGAATTAGCCCAACAGCTATTCCAATTCGATAATCAAACGGCTCAGAAACCAGTGTCACAGCCGGCAACAGCGTTGCTACCGCTATAAAGGTTCCAAAATTTGGGCGAACTCGCTCCCTATAGACAATTGGCTCTGTCGGTTTTGGGTTGGGCACAGTTTCTAGATTACGCTGTCATCTGATGAGTGAAGTTCGAGTATTGATAAGCGCCCCAGAGGGCTTTGCACCGGTCTACGCCAAACCAGGAGATGCGGGTGCTGACTTGCGCTCTTTTGTTGCAACTACTGTTCCGGCCCGGTCTCGAGTATTGGTGCCTACCGGTGTTTCGATTGCACTACCTAATGGATATGTGGGTTTAGTTCACCCAAGATCAGGTTTGGCGGCAAAGCACGGCATCACAGTCTTGAATACACCCGGAACCATCGATGCTGGATACCGCGGTGAGATAATGGTGATTTTGTATAACAGTTCTGATACTGATTTTGAAATTGCCGCAGGGGATCGAATTGCTCAGCTTCTTATCCAGTCTGTCGAGAAGGCTGTCTTTACCGCAGTTGACAAACTTCCTGATAGCGAACGCGGCGAAACTGGTTTCGGTTCGAGTGGTCGAGCCTAGATGCTCGCATACGGAAATTCAAAGTCAGCACCCATCGACAGGGTTTCCGCTGGCCCATTTGACTCCAGCGAAGTTATTGAAATTAAGCCCTTAGTTGATTTCGGTGCGCTTCAGATCCCGATTCGTGAAGACGTCACGCTGAAACTTGAGGTCGAAGAGGCATCTAGTCGAATAGTTGCTCTAACCGTTGATCACCATGGATCGTCTTTGCAACTTCAGGCTTTTAGTGCCCCTGGCAGCGAAGGTATCTGGCATGAAATTCGAGCAGCTCTCGAGCAATCAATTCAGTCCCAAAACGGCAAAACTGAAACGGTCATTGGTCCATTAGGTCCGGAGCTCAACGCTCAAATACCAACCCGTGACGGAGGTTTCAGACTTGCAAAGTTCATTGGTGTTGATGGACCGAAGTGGTTTCTTCGCGGTGTTATTTCAGGTTTAGCTCTGGCTGACACTCTTGCCATGACTTACATGATTGATATATTCCGCTCCGTGGTGGTTATGAGAGGTACAAGCCCGATGCCTCCAAAGGAACTGCTTCAACTAGTTGCTCCCGCTGCAGCTAAAAAGGCTCTTTCCTGATGTCTAATGATGAACTGCGCGATTCAGCCGCAAAGCGACTTGGGGTTAGTGCTGAAAATGGAAATCTTCAGTTTGACAAAAAGTCTTTACTTGCAGGAATGGGTGGCTGGCTCGGCGTAGTCGAGACCATACTGCCAAGCGTTTTGTTTGGAACTAGCTTTGCCATAACCGGCGAGGCACTGATTTCGGTTTCTCTGGCTGGCGGCACCTCAGCCTTGTTCATTCTCTATCGGTTGATTACGCGCAAGTCAGCGTCCAGTGCTTTGATTGGAGCATTGGCTGTTGGATTTGCAGCTTGGTTAGCTCTGCGCGAAGGCGGTCAAGCAGTTGACTACTTTATACCTGGATTTATCACTAACGCCGTCTACGGATCTGTGCTGTTGCTATCAATTCTGGTTAGATGGCCAATAATCGGTGTGCTGGTAGAAATCCTTCGAGGCCACGATACGAGCTGGCGGAAAAATAAGAAGGTACTGGCCATTTACTCAGGTGTGACTGCCTTTTGGGTTGGGTTCTTTAGTCTGCGACTGGCTATTCAGCTTCCGCTCTACTTTGCTGGCAATACAGAGCTACTAGCAACGGCGCGTGTTGCAATGGGTCCACCGCTATACGCCCTAGTGATCGTGTGCACCTGGCTGATGCTTAGGGCTACCGTTTTAAAGCCCCGCTAGGGATGGTATTTTTAGAGCTAAGGGCCCAGCGGGTCCATGGGAAATAGGGAGTAAATAGTGTCCAAGGTAGATAGTTTCGGCGTCGCGCGCGAGCTAGAAGTTTCGGGAAAGAAGTACCGAATCTTTGACATGTCCAAACTCGATGCCAAGACTCTTCCTTACAGCCTCAAGATTTTGCTAGAGAACCTGCTTCGAACCGAAGATGGCGCCAACGTGACTTCTTCCCACATCCAATCCATTATCGATTGGGATCCAAAGGCCGAGCCAGATACCGAAATTCAGTTCACTCCGGCTCGAGTGATCATGCAGGACTTTACTGGAGTGCCATGTGTAGTAGACCTTGCCACCATGCGCGAGGCGATGGTGGAGCTTGGGGGAGACCCAAAGAAGATCAACCCGCTTGCACCTGCAGAACTAGTCATCGACCACTCGGTTGTTATCGATGTGGCTGGATCAGCCGATGCCTTTGAGCGCAACGTTGAATATGAGTACCAGAGAAACGAAGAGCGCTATCAGTTCCTGCGTTGGGGACAGATGGCCTTTGATGATTTCAAGGTGGTTCCTCCGGGCACTGGAATTGTCCACCAGGTAAACATCGAATACCTAGCCCGCACAGTGATGACCCGCGAAGTTGATGGGGTTTTGCAGGCTTACCCTGATTCTTGCGTTGGAACCGATTCTCACACCACCATGGTCAACGGTCTTGGCGTGCTCGGTTGGGGAGTTGGAGGAATCGAAGCCGAGGCTGCGATGCTGGGCCAACCTGTTTCAATGCTTATTCCTAAAGTTGTTGGCTTCAAGCTCACCGGTCAAATTCCAATGGGGGCAACCGCTACCGACGTAGTTCTAACCATCACCGAACAGCTTCGTAAGCACGGCGTGGTTGGAAAATTCGTTGAGTTCTACGGAGCCGGTGTGGCATCTGTTCCACTAGCCAACCGCGCAACAATTGGAAACATGAGCCCGGAGTTTGGCTCAACCGTTGCAATTTTCCCAATCGACTCAGTGACTCTGGATTACCTGCGCTTCACTGGTCGTTCAGAACAAGAAATTGCTCTGGTTGAGGCTTACAGCAAGGCCCAAGGTCTATGGCACGATCCAGCAATTGAACCGCGATACAGCGAGTACCTAGAACTAGATCTATCAACCGTTGTTCCTTCTATTGCGGGACCAAAGCGCCCACAGGACCGTATCGAACTTTCTGCATCCAAGCGCAAATTCTCAGAGGACATCAAGGCGTACTCCGCAGTGGCCTCTAACCCAGCAAAGGTAAAGGGTAAGGATTTTGCAATGGATCACGGCCACGTGAGCATTGCATCCATTACTTCTTGTACTAATACTTCAAACCCTTCTGTGATGCTTGCCGCGGGTCTATTGGCAAGAAAAGCAGTAGCCAAGGGTCTAACAGCAAAGCCATGGGTGAAGACCTCACTGGCACCGGGATCAAAAGTTGTCACAGATTATTACGACAAGTCAGGTCTCACCAAGGACCTAGACGCTCTTGGTTTCCAGCTAGTTGGATATGGTTGCACCACTTGTATTGGAAACTCTGGCCCATTGGATCAGGAAATCTCTGATGCCGTAAATGCAAATGACTTGGCAGTAACCGCTGTTCTTTCTGGAAACAGAAACTTTGAAGGTCGAATCAATCCAGACGTGAAGATGAACTACTTAGCTTCGCCGCCTCTAGTTATTGCCTACGCTCTGGCTGGAACTATGGATTTCGACTTTGAAAAAGATTCTCTAGGCACTGGCTCAGATGGCTCAGAGGTCTACCTAAAGGACATCTGGCCGTCTCCAACTGAAGTTCAGGACACCATCGATTCTTCAATTAACTCCGGAATGTTTACAAAGCAGTACGCCGGTGTATTCGAGGGAGACAAGCGTTGGCAGTCACTCAAGACTCCAACCGGGGATACTTTCGCATGGGATGCGAAGTCCACCTACGTAAGAAAGCCGCCTTACTTCGATGGCATGACAATGAACCCAGCGCCTGTGACAAACATTTCAGGTGCCAGAGTTCTTGCCAAACTTGGCGATTCGGTCACTACAGATCACATCAGCCCAGCCGGTTCCATCAAGGCCGATTCTCCTGCTGGAAAGTACCTAACCGACCATGGTGTTTCTAGAGTTGATTTCAATAGCTATGGATCCCGCCGTGGAAACCACGAAGTCATGATTCGCGGAACCTTTGCAAACATTCGTCTTCGCAACCAGCTTTTGGCCAACGTAGAAGGCGGATACACCAGAGACTTCACAAAATCAGATGGTGCCCAGTCATTTATCTACGATGCGAGTGAGAACTACCAGGCTGAAGGAACGCCACTTGTGATTTTGGCTGGCAAAGAATACGGCTCTGGTTCATCCAGAGACTGGGCTGCCAAAGGAACGTCTTTGCTGGGGGTTAGAGCAGTAATCACCGAAAGCTTTGAGCGCATTCACAGAAGCAACTTGATTGGAATGGGTGTTTTGCCCCTTCAGTTCCCAGCCGGAAGTTCGGCAGAGAGTTTGGGACTAGATGGCACCGAAATCTTCGAAATCGAAGGCGTCGATCAGCTCAACAATGGAGTGACTCCCAAGACCCTGAAGGTCACAGCTAAGCCTTCAGCGCACTCGGCACCAGGTAAGGCTGAGGTGCGTTTTGATGCGGTACTTCGCATTGATACCCCAGGAGAGGCCGATTACTTCAGGCATGGTGGTATTTTGCAATACGTACTGCGATCCTTGGTATCGGCTTAGGAATACAAGTACCGACAAAGAAGTTGGAATAGATATGGCGATTTTAGATTCAGTTAACGGTCCCGAGGACCTAAAGTCGCTTACCCACAAGCAGCTTCTTGAGCTAGCTCAAGAGATTCGTGATTTTCTAATTGCCAAGGTTGCAAAAACTGGAGGTCACCTAGGTCCAAACTTAGGTGTTGTTGAAACCACGATTGCTATTCACAAAGTTTTTGATTCTCCAAATGACAGCATCGTTTTCGATACCGGTCACCAGTCCTACGTCCACAAAATGCTAACTGGGCGAAAAGATTTTGACACCCTTCGCCAAAAAGACGGTCTTGCCGGATACCCGCAGCGATCCGAGTCCGTCCACGACATCGTTGAAAGCTCCCACGCCTCATCATCTCTTTCCTGGGCAGATGGAATTGCGAAGGCATACAAACTTACTGAGCAAAACGACCGCTACGTAATCGCGGTTGTTGGCGATGGCGCGCTAACCGGTGGCATGACCTGGGAAGCACTAAACAACATCACCGACGACAACGACCGCAAGCTTGTGATTGTTGTAAACGACAACGGTCGCTCATATGCCCCAACAATCGGTGGACTCGCAAGGTATCTAAATGGCATTAGAACCGAGAAGTTCTACCGTCGTTTGTATCGATTGAGTAAAAAAGTTTTCTTCAAGTTTGGAACTATCGGCCGAATGGCTTACTCAACTCTGCGAGGTGCAGGTAAAGGACTTCTTGGATCTTTCGCACCTAAGGGGATGTTCCCAAACCTAGACCTGAAGTACATCGGCCCAGTTGATGGTCACGACCTTCACGCAATGGAAGCTGCCCTAAAGCAAGCTAAGAAGTACGCCAACCCAGTTATTGTTCACGCCATTACTCAAAAGGGTAAAGGTTACGACCCAGCCGTCAGCGACGAAGCTGATCAGTTCCACGCAGTTGGACAGATTGACCCGGATACGGGTGTTTCTATCGAGTCCTCAGGGAAAAAGAGCTGGACTTCAGTATTTGCCGATGAGCTGGTCACTATTGCCGATAATAACAAGTCGGTAGTTGGCATCACTGCGGCGATGCTTATTCCAGTCGGTATGCACAAATTTGCAGCCAAGTATCCAGATCGAGTGTTCGATGTTGGAATTGCTGAACAGCACGCGGTTGCATCTTCCGCTGGAATGGCCTTTGGTGGTCTTCACCCCGTGGTTGCGGTTTATGCGACATTTATGAATAGGGCATTTGATCAGGTCCTGATGGATGTTGCCCTTCACAAGGCGGGAGTCACCTTTGTGCTGGATCGCGCTGGAGTCACCGGTCCAGATGGCGCCAGCCATCACGGAATGTGGGATCTTGCGATGCTCCAGATCGTTCCAGGAATTCGCATTGCTTCCCCCCGCGACGAAACTCGCCTCAGAGAACAGTTGGCCGAAGCTGTTGCCATAAGCGATGCTCCAACAGTGATTCGCTTTTCGAAGGGCACTGTTGCCAACGAGTTGTCGGCAATTAGAAGACTAGAAGATGGGGTGGATGTTCTTCACGAATCTTCGGCAAAGGACGTTCTGATTCTTACCGTCGGTGCAATGGCTGAAACTGGAATTCAGGTTGCCAAGATGCTTTCAGACCAAGGAATCGGCTCAACCGTGGTTGATCCTCGCTGGGTAATCCCAGTTCCAAAATCGATTGTCAAGATGGCAGCTGATCATCGACTAGTGGTCACAATCGAAGATGGTATTCGTGTCGGAGGTATTGGAACCAGAGTTCGTCAAGATCTTCGAGCCGCGCAGATTGACACAGCTTTGAGTGAGATTGGTCTACCGGATGAATTCTTGGAGCACGCTTCCAGAAATGAAATTCTGGAACGAGTGGGTCTGACTGCACAGAGTATTTCTAGGGAGATAGTCGCCCAAGTTCTAGGCTCTAGAGTTCCTCATGCTCGTCCAATGCCGGGAGATCAGCCGCTGTCTGATCGACCGGAGCTGTCTTCGCAAGAATAAAGGCATCAACAATCAACTGAGCAGTTAACTCGATCTGCCAGGTTCTGGCTCCTAGTTCATCCAACTTCTCTGAAAGAGTTTCGTAACTTAAGTTTTCCGGGGGAGTGAAGCTAACCTGACGCAAAATCTCTGGGGTAAGTAAGTTCTCTAACGGAACTGATTTTTTCTCAGATAATTCAATCAGGGAAGCTTTCGCGTATTTGAGTCGACGATCGGCTTCAGGAAACTTTGTAATCCAGTTGCGGTGATTTGGGATGGCATCAGTTTTCTCTGGCTTCAGACTCGGTAGTTCAGTTGCTTTCAGCGCAGATTGGATAGCATCCCACCAGAGGTCTAGGTAAGAGCGGCTTGCTCTACCCGAAAATGATTTCATAGCCGCAAGCTCAGGTCGCGCCTTAGGCTTTTGGGTTGCAGCCGCCAAGATTGAAGAATCAGGAATCAGCCTTCCTGGAGCAACATCCATTTTCTGAGCTAGTGATTCTCGAGCAGTCCAGAGTTGCCTAGCAATTTCGTGGGAAAGTCTGTCCTGGACTTTATGTAAGCCTGTGATGCCACGCCATTTGTCGATTCTTTGCGGCTTTGGCTTAAAGCTCATTAGATAGACAAATTCTTGAGTGGCCCAATCAAGCTTGCCTTGTTGGTTCAGCAGCTCCTGCACTGCACTTGCCAGTTCATGGAGAACATCCACGTCAAGGGCTGCGTAATTCAACCAGGACTCAGGTAGTGGTCTAGTACTCCAGTCTGCAGCGGAGTGCTCTTTTGCAAGTCGGAACTGCAATAGCGATTCGGTTAGTGAACCAAGTCCAACACGTGGTGCGCCTGCAAGGCGCCCTGCAAGTTCAGTGTCAAAGATAGAACCCGGGTAAAGTCCTATTTCATTGAGGCAGGGAAGATCTTGAGTGGCGGCATGTAAAATCCACTCGCGATCTTTTAGGACGGCTGCTAACTGCTGAAACGCCTTTGAAGCTGCCATCTCTGGAGTGGCCACTGGATCAATCAGGAAAATCTCTGAATCTACTGCTCGAATTTGAATCAGATAGGCCCGCTGAGAATATTTGAATCCTGAGGCGCGTTCAGCATCAATTGCTATTGGGCCAGTTGTGGCCTTCAGGACTGCAACAGCTTCTTGGAGTGCACTCTCGTCGGTGATTAGCCTGGTTGCTGCGCGAGGGTGTTGAAGCAGTGGAAGTTCTGGAAGCTCGGGTGCTTCAGGTGATTCAGACAATTAGATTCTGCTGATTCCAGATTCAGGTGGAAGGCCAGACATCATGCACAGCAGGTCTTGCCAGGCTTCAAGGTGAGCAGAGAAGTTGTTATCAGTAGGCGACCAGGAAGCTCGCAACTCAAGCTCGGCATGGTCGCTGTGGCCAGAAATGGACCCGTACCCTTGCGAAATGATTCTGGTAATTGTTCCAGCCTCGGAAGCGTATCCGGCTGAACGGCTGCGTAGCGCATCTTCAAGCCAAGCCCAACAAACGTCCGTGATTAGTTCGTCTTGTCCGATGTCGGTTTCCAAGGGAGATTTTGCGAAACAGATAATTCGGTAATTGCCACCCCAACCTTCTTGGGCTTCGTCGGAGTTTAGAAGAACAAATCGGCCGGTTCCCTGATCGGATCGATTCTCGTGAGCATCAACTCCGATGTTGGCGGCCAAAGCAACAGAGTATTTCGCAATCTTGTCAGGAGAGGGGATCTCTGTAATGTTGACGCCCTCGCGAATATTCGCCTGGCGCAGGGACATCACCGCAAGCTGAAAGTCAGCGGTCGTGTCGGTTTTATCAGAAATCTCGAGCATTTGAATAACACTACGAGGCGCTCTTGGCCTTGGGCTTCTGCCACGCCGTTAGTGAGTCCAGAGCGAAAAGCTGTGATCCTCGGACTGTGCAAAAGATACGAGCACAGCTTCTCCATCAAATGGATTCCGCTGCGTCTCGGGAGTTTCGCTAGCGGCAATTGGCGTTCTAGTAATTGCCGATTGACCAACTACGCCTGCCTCGAAGGCAAGGGCTGTCAGTGTCGGCCCAGCCTCAAGCAAGATAGAGCCAAACCCGTTGGAATTTGCCCAGTTTAGAAATCCATCAAAGGGCTTGCTACCAATTTGCACACTCACATTCTTAGAACTTGTCTGCTCGGTTCTGACCGCAGCACTTGAAAAAAGAAAGACGGGATTCGGTTGATCTTCAATTGCAGGGATACCGTCGAAGTCTCCGGTCAATGAAAAGATTGCCAGGCGCGCCCCAGAGCGCGGAGTTCGATACTGCTCGAGCCTTGCCGTAGCGGCATCGACCACAATAAGGTCTGAACGAGAGCGAATTTCCAAAAGAAGCCCCCGATCTTCGCTGCTCGAGATCGAGCGCGACGATCCATCGCTTCCCGAAAACTTGCCCGACTGGGTGATTACGTGATTCGAGCGAATGCCGGACCAATTGCCATAGGCGGCTGCCAAGGATTTTGGTTCTGATGCACCCGAAGCTTTAGCAAGACCAAAAATTGGCTTGATCACTGTTGAGATTTTTCCCGAAGCTGGCGCTTGATGCGCGAAAGAATTCCGAGCATCCCTCTGAGTCGAAGAAGTGAGACAGCTGATGATAGCGAGAGCTTGAAGGGAAAGTCCTGGTCGAATTCCAAGGCTTCATTGACGGGCAAGCCATCGATAACACTGAATAACAGACTCGCAAAGCCTCGAGTTGTTGGGGACTCGGCTGGTGCACTGAAAAACAACCGTGTTAGTCCTTGATCATCTATTTCAACAAATAGAAATATGGGGGATTGGCATTCTTCGACTCGTTCTAACAACTCTGGATGATCTGCATATCGCTGGGGCAGCTCCGGAAGAGCATCTGAAAACTCCAGCAGCAGATCAAGTCGCTCGGAATCCCTAAGAATCTCGAAATCTTTGATCAGCTGTTCAGCTGTCTCAAGTGTCGGCATTTAGACCAGCTGAGGAATAGAACCAGGTTCGCTACCAACGGTGATTGGAGCCTTCACTAGAGAGCCCCACTCGCTCCAGGAGCCGTCGTAGTTTCTTACCTTTTCAATTCCGATTAGGTACTTCAACACGAACCAGGTGTGTGATGAGCGCTCACCAATTCGGCAGTATGCAATCACATCGGAATGGCCAGCTAGAGATGCTCCCTTGAGGTAAATCTCTTCTAGTCCTGCGCGGTCTTTGAAGCTTTGGTCTTCGTTGCAGGCTTTTGACCAGGGCACCGAAGCTGCGGTTGGGATGTGACCTGCTCTGGTTGCACCCTCGTCTGCGTAGCCCGGAGCCGTTAGGCGCTCTCCCGAGTACTCCTCAGGTGAGCGAACGTCAATCATCGGCTTGCCAAAGTGTGAAAAGACGTCGTCTCTGAATGCACGAAGAGTCGAATCGTTTCGCTCCACCATCGGGTAGCTTGACGATTGGACTGCAGGAACGTCTTTAGTTAGCTCTCGGCCTTCGCTGGTCCATTTATCTCTGCCGCCATCTAGTAGGCGAACATCTTCGTGGCCGAAAAGCTTGAACACCCATAGGGCATATGCGGCCCACCAGTTACTCTTGTCGCCGTAGAGCACGATTGTGTCTTCACGCTTAATTCCCAGACGCGACATAACTGCGGCAAAGCCTTCACCGTTGATGTAGTCACGGGTGTCTTTGTCGTTCAAATCTGTGTGCCAGTCAATCTTGCGGGCGGTAGGAATGTGGCCGGTTTGGTAAAGCAGAACATCCTCGTCGGATTCCAAGACCACTAGACCTTCGGAACCCAAGTTCTGGGAAAGCCATTCGGTGCTAACCAGTGCACGCGGATTCGCGTACGCGGCAAATTTCGGACTGTTGTCTATGCTGATTGGCAACTTGTTCTCCTTGTAGACTGAGGGCTTGTTCGGGACCACACTAGGCGGTGTCATTGTCAACCACTTCAGGGGCTATTTGTTCCCTGGTTGAAATTCAACCCAATCCCAGTTTGTCAGAGGTACTCAGTCAGCTGGTACCTCCTAGAGAGTTTACCAAAGCCCGCTTCGATAACTACCTGCCAGATTCATCCTTTCCTTCTCAGGCCGCAGCGGTCGCCTCTGCAAGAGAGTTTGTTAGACCATCTAGCCTCAAGGGATTTTTCTCTGGATCAAAAACGACGCAAAGCACAGGAATCTACCTCGACGGTGGCTTCGGCGTTGGTAAAACACACTTGCTGGCTTCGATCTGGCACGATTTCAAGGGAACCAAGGCATTCGGTAGTTTTCTTGCCTACACCAGCCTTATTGGCCTTCTTGGTTTCGCCGATGCCTTAAAGCAGCTTTCCAACTATGAACTGTTGTGCATCGATGAGTTTGAACTAGACGATCCAGGGGACACCATGTTGATGTCTAGGCTGCTTAGCGAACTCGGAGCCAAGGGCATCAGGTTCGCAGCAACTTCCAACACACCTCCTAACGCTCTAGGGCAGGGTCGATTCGCGGCCAAGGATTTTGCAAGAGAGATTGCGGCGATGTCGGATCGCTTCTTGATTGTTAGCGTTGACGGCGAGGACTACCGCCATCGCCCCGTCGACGGACACACCCAGGCCCTTGGCGCTGGTGACTACATGAGTCAAGTTGAACAGAAGGTCTCCGAAGGTCAGTTGGTTGCAGTTGATGAATTCGACAAATTACTTGCTCACCTAGCAAAAGTTCATCCATCAAAGTTTCTAAAACTTATTGATGGGGTCGATTCTGTCGTTCTAACCAACGCTCACGTTCTAACCGACCAATCAGCAGCACTGAGGTTCGTTTCTTTTGTGGACAGGCTGTACGAATCTCAAGTCAGCATAAGCTCAACAGGGGTTGGGCTTACGGAGGTTTTCTCCTCAGAGTATTTATCTGGCGGATACAAAAAGAAGTATCTGAGAGCTATTTCGCGGATCGGCTCTTTGACTTTGTCTTTTTAGTCTTGGGCTTGTTCTTTAGATGCCAACGAGCACGCAGCCAGAGTAAAGCTCCGCCGGCACCCATTGCCACAAATGATCCCAGTAAGACTCCAAGAACTGCTTGTGCGTAAAGTTCTTGATTGCCTAAAAATGCCAGGTGAGCCATCAATAGCGAGACGGTGAATCCAACCCCGGCCAACAAACCCAACGGAATCAAGTCAAATATTCCAAGCGGGAGTCGGTCCCTGGGTTTGAGAAGTTGGTTGGCAATCACAGCTGCGATCGAAATGCCAACAACTTTTCCAACCGCAAGCCCGAAGAAGATTCCTGTAAAGACGTTGTTTGAATCGCCGGTCATGGTAGGAATGACAACCGCAACTGCGGTGAAAGCAAATAGCG